>TARA_R110001606_G_scaffold347288_1_pt1 | contig 57354 bp, 40 predicted proteins | sample TARA_R110001606 | Tara Oceans TARA_R110001606 (sample SAMEA4398315) | marine metagenome | biome: Polar Biome; feature: [SRF] surface water layer (ENVO:00010504); material: water (ENVO:00002006), including particulate matter (ENVO:01000060) such as... | depth 5 m
AAAATGACTAAATTAAAAACAGGAGACAAAGTTAAAGTACATTATGTAGGTACTTTAGAAGATGGAACTACATTTGATAATTCTAAAGACCATGGAGATGGGTTAGAATTTATTATTGATGACGGGAAGTTACTTAAAGGTTTTAATGATACAGTAAAAAACTTAAAGGTTGGTGAAAAAAATACTATAGCATTAAAAGCAAAAGAAGCTTATGGTGAATATATCGAAGAAGCTATAATTACTGTAAAGAAAACAGAACTACCAGCAGATTTAAAATATGACCTAGACGGGTTTATTCAAGGACAGGACGACCAAGGAAGACCAGTCCAAGGAAAGATAGTTAAGATTGATGAAGAAAGTATTAATTTAAATATGAACCACCCACTAGCTGGTGAAGATTTAAATTTTGAAATTGAGTTGTTAGAAATAGTAAAGTAAAAAAATTGTTTAACCTTTTAAAAATGTGTTTTGACAAGAACATTATTAGTTGATGGAAATTCCTTATTAAGTACAGGTTTTCATGGTATAAAAAATATGTACAATGGTGTGGACCACATAGGTGGTCTGTATCATTTTTTAAACACCTTAAGAAAACACATAGACAGTTATCTCATAACAAAGGTTGTTGTGTTTTGGGATGGTAAGGAAAATACATATCCCCGTATTAAATTATATCCAGATTACAAGTTAAATAGAAGAGTAAAAAGTAAATCACAAGATGAATTACAGTCGTATGCCCAACAAAAATTGCGGGTACAAGAATACCTAGAAGAACTTTATGTTAGACAAGCAACGTTCGATAAGTGTGAAGCTGATGATTGTTTGGGGTATTATTGTGAAAAAGCTAAAGATGAGGAAATTATTATACTAACATCCGATAGAGACTTATTACAGTTAATTTCTAATAAAGTATCATTATATGTGTTATCGTTAAGTAAGTTGTTTAAAGAAGGTGATAAGGTTCCCTTAAATGGTGTGAATATACCATCTAGTAATGTAAGACTAGTCAAAACTATTTGTGGTGACTCCTCCGATAATATATATGGTATAAAAATGGTTGGGGTAAAATCACTAATAAAAATAAAGCCAGAGATACTAAAAGAAAAAGTAACGTTAAAAGAAGTCATAGATACGATTAACTCAAAAGATAAACTTAGTCAAAAAGAGAAAAATATAGTAGAAGGTAAAACCAAAAACAAAGAACAAAAACTTAATATATTAGACATTAACTATAATATTATAGGTGTGGGAAAACAATTCCTAACTAAAGAAGCTATAAATGGAACAAAAGAGTTAGCCAAAGACACGATAGACCCAGAAGGTAGACACTGGAAAAATGCTTTAGGCTTGATGATGTCAGATGGAATTCTTAATATTTTACCTAAGAAAGATGATTCTTGGGTAGACTTTATAAGACCATTTTTAAGGTTAACAAGAATAGAAAAAGATTTTTATAAAAATAAAAAAAATAATTAAAATGAAACAAACAATAGATAACGCACAAAAGTGCGAAGTGGTATTAAAATTAGAAGATAATATAGTGTGCCAAAGATTCTTTTCAGTAAGGAATTTTAACAATAGAGCATGTAATTCATTAGATTTACATTGGACAGTTAGTAACATTATAGATAATATAGTAAACATGTTAAAACTTAAAACTTTATTTATTATGGAGTCACACCATAAAGCTACACCTATGGAGGAGGCACCCAGTGAGGAAAATTTTACACTAACAATTAAAAAAGGAAATAAGGTAATTTACGATACAATCACCCCTGCCAATATCTACCCACCAAAAGTTAGGTATACAGTAGATATAAGACCACAAATATCTTCCATTATAAGAGAATTAACAAAAACTCTATCAGATAAAAAAGTTGTGACACACTACCAAGATTATGACTTAATTACTAACCACTAAAGTATTTATTATTAAACAAATTTACATATGAATGAAAATAAAAATTTCGGGTACCTAGGTCATACATTCCAGTTAAAACTAATTAATTTACTAATTACCGACAACACATTCTTCCAATCTATAATTGACGCTATATTACCAAAATATTTCGACAATCAGTATTTTAAATTAATCATGCAATTAATTAAAGAATATCACGATAAGTATCAGACATCACCATCATTTGATGCTTTAGACCAACTTACCAGAATTGAAATTAGTTCAGAAATGGCAAGAAAAAACATTGTAGATGTGTTAAAAGATGTTAAAGAAGCTTCTTTTGAAGACCATCTTTTTATTAAAGAAAAAGCTTTAAATTTTTGTAAACAAATGGAATTAAAAAAAGCTATTCGTAAAGTAGAAAGTATAATGGAAAAGGGTGAGTTCGAGAATTATGATAAATGTGAAGAATTAATTCGTGACGCTATTAAAATTGGTGATGGTGACCAAGGAAGTTTTGAAATTTTCACAGAACTAGAAAAATTATTAGAGGAAGATTATAGACACCCAGTACCTACAGGTATAGATGGGTTAGACAATATCCTAAACGGAGGTTTAGCGAAAGGGGAGATAGGTGTTATATTAGCCCCTACAGGTGTTGGTAAAACAACCATGTTAACAAGATTTGCTAATACAGCTTTTAATATGGGGTATAATGTACTACAAATATTTTTTGAAGATAACCCTAAAATTATACAAAGAAAACATTTTACGTGTTGGACCGGTATAGTTAATGATGAGTTAAGTAACCATAAAGAAACAGTTTTAGAAAAAGCTGACGAAATGAAAAAATCTGGAGGTAGACTAATCCTTAAAAAATTACCATCAGATGAAATGAGTATGTTGCAAATTAAAAACCAAGTAAGAAAAATTATTTCAGAGGGTACAAAAATTGATATGGTTTTAATAGATTATATAGATTGTATAATACCAGACAGGTCTTTTAATGATGAATGGAAGGGTGAAGGTTCTGTTATGAGAAAATTTGAAGGTATGTGTCATGAATTAGATATAGTTGGTTGGACAGCAACACAAGGAAATAGAACATCTATAAGTTCTGAAGTTGTAACCACTGATATGATGGGTGGGTCAATTAAGAAAGCACAAGTTGGTCACGTTATCATATCCGTAGCTAAAACGTTACAACAAAAAGAATTAGGTTTAGCTACAATAGCTGTTGTAAAATCTAGGTTAGGTAGAGACGGAATTATATTTGAAAATTGTAAATTTGACAATGGAACACTAGAAATTAACACAGAAACCACCTCAACATTCCTAGGATTCGAGGAAGACAAAACACAAAGAAATAGAGAAAGAGTCACTCAAGCACTACAGAGAAGACAACAAGTAATAAATAAAAATAACTAATAAAGATTAAAATATGGAAGTATCAAATAGAATCCTTTCGGATATTACTGTGTACATGAAGTACGCTAAATATATACCAAAATTAAATAGGAGAGAAACGTGGGAAGAATTAGTGGATAGAAATAAAGCTATGCACATCAAAAAATACCCAATGTTAAAGGATGAAATAAATGAAAAATACCAATTTGTGTATGATAAAAAGGTATTGCCTTCTATGAGGTCTATGCAGTTCGGTGGAAAACCTATTGAGATATCACCAAACAGAATTTACAATTGTGCATACCTACCAATTGAGGCTGTTGATTCATTCAGTGAAACAATGTTTTTGTTATTAGGTGGAACAGGTGTCGGGTATTCAGTTCAAAAACATCACGTAGAAAAATTACCAGTAATACAACACCCATACCCTAAAAGAAAAAAGAGGTTCTTAATCGGTGATTCAATTGAAGGTTGGGCTGATTCCATAAAAGTTCTAATGAAATCATATATGAATGGTGGTGGGTCAAGCGTAGAATTTGATTTTTCAGATATTAGAGCAAAAGGAGCAAGACTTGTAACCTCAGGAGGAAAAGCCCCAGGGCCACAACCACTAAAAGAATGTTTAGTAAAGATTAAAGGTATATTAGATGAGAAAGAAAACGGAGAACAACTAACAACATTAGAAGTTCATGACATTATTTGTTATATCGCAGATGCTGTATTAGCTGGTGGTATTAGAAGAGCAGCACTTATTAGTTTATTTTCAGCGGATGATGAACAAATGATTTCATGTAAAACAGGAAATTGGTGGGAATTAAATTCACAAAGAGGAAGAGCGAACAACTCAGCATGTTTAATGAGACATAAAATAACAAAAGAATTCTTTATGGATTTATGGAAACGTGTAGAACTATCAGGTGCCGGGGAACCAGGAATTTATCTTAATAATGATAAAGATTGGGGTACAAATCCGTGTTGTGAAATTGCATTAAGACCAAACCAATTCTGTAACCTATGTGAAGTAAATGTATCAAACATAGAGTCACAAGAAGACTTAAATACTAGAGTAAAAGTAGCCGCGTTTATAGGAACACTACAAGCTGGTTATACTAATTTCCATTACTTAAGAGAAATATGGCAAGAGACAACAGAGAAAGATGCTTTGATTGGTGTGTCAATGACTGGTATAGGTTCTGGTAAAGTATTAGAATACGATATGGCAAAGTCAGCAAGTTTGGTGAAGAGAGAAAATACCAGAGTATCTAAATTAATTGATATAAATCAATCAGCAAGATGTACAACAGTAAAACCTGCTGGGACAACTTCATTAACATTAGGTACATCATCAGGTATTCACGCTTGGCACAACGATTATTATATTAGAAGAATTAGAGTTGGTAAAAATGAATCGATATACCAACACTTAATTATACACCACCCAGAATTAGTTGAAGATGAATATTTCAGACCACATGATACAGCAGTAATCTCTATACCCCAAAAAGCACCCGAAGGCTCAATAATGAGAACTGAATCACCATTCCAACTTCTAGAGAGAGTAAAAAAGGTAGCACAAGAGTGGGTTAAATCAGGACATAGGAAAGGTTCAAATACCCATAATGTATCTGCAACTATTTCATTGAGAGACCACGAATGGGATTCAGCCGGTGAATGGATGTGGACAAACAGAAATTTTTACAATGGATTATCAGTTCTTCCTTATAATGGAGGAACCTATATCCAAGCCCCATTTGAAGATATAGACGAAGAAACATACGAAAGAATGTTGGAAACACTTAAGGATGTAGATTTATCGAAAGTTATAGAGATAGAAGACAATACAAATCTATCAGGTGAATTAGCTTGTGCTGGGGGAACTTGTGAAATAGATGTTGATTTAGAAAGTATTAATAAAAAAAAAGTAGGAGCACTTAATGAAGCATAAATTTAGTAAAGAAATTCTATACCACTTTAATTGTGGTAAGTGTGATAAATGGTGGTCAATTGCTGACCACCATTTATTATCTAATAATGCACCAAAAAGCAAAGAAAAGGTACCTAATTTAATCATATGTCCTCATTGTGGTCATAAAGAAGAAATAAAAGAAGTAAAATATGAGAAGAAGTGATGATTGGATAACAGAATTACACTATAAAGAATCTGTAAAATTAAAACTACAACCTAAAGACTCTTATTTGGAAAATGGTAATGTAGTAATGACCGAGGACTTCCATAAAAGAAGAGGTAGTTGTTGTGGCAATAATTGTAGACACTGCCCCTACCACCCACAACATATAAAAAATAACCAGCAGTTAAGATAATATAATCTTAAAATCAAAACCAACCATAAAGTAATATATGAAGTATTTATTATAAAAAAGAAATGCCAACTCAAAGATACGGTATAACATTTCCATTTGTAGATAGCTCTGAAGGTTTTTTTCTGGGGTTAAATACTGATATAGATAGTGAAGTAAGGTCTAACCTTGTTCATTTAGTTCTCACACGTAAAGGTACAAGATACTTTTTACCTGATTTTGGTACTAATTTGTCTAGTTATGTGTTCGAACAAATGGATAACACCACTAAGATATCTATTGATAGAGAAATACGGGAGGCGGTAAATAAATATCTACCTAGTTTAACTATTAATAATGTGGAGGTAAAAACACTAGAAGATTTGGTAGCGGAAGAAAAAAATAACGAACAAAATACTGATTTATCTATGGATGACGGTGATATGAGTTTTGTTGGGGAAGCCCAAAGAGACTACTCAATGAGGGTAAGAATTGACTATACCTCAGGTGATGGTGTATTGGAAAGTAGAGATTTTGTTATAATAGATTTATAATATGGCAGAGAAAAAAATAGCATATACAGAAAGAGATTTTTTAGGGGTTAGAAACGAACTCCTAAGACTAACAAATACATATTATCCAGATTTAATTAAAAATGCTAATGATGCATCTATATACTCTGTATTTTTAGACCTAAATGCTGCAGTCGCAGACAACCTAAATTTCCAAATAGATAGAACCTTTCAAGAAACAGTCTTACAATATGCTCAAGAAAGGAGTTCCCTATATAACATAGCTAAAACTTATGGTTTAAAAATTCCAGGAAACAGACCTTCTGTTACTGTTTGCGATTTATCTATTATAGTTCCAGTTTTAGGTGATAAAGAAGATTTTAAATATTTGGGGAATATAAGGGCTGGAGGGCAATTTAGAGGGGGAGGACAAGTATTCGAGTTAATAGAAGATTGTGACTTCTCATCTCAATATAGTGCAGAAGGAATACCGAACCAAACAAAAATACCAAACTATAACGCTAATGGTATCATACAAAATTATACAATTATTAAAAAAGAAGTACTAGTTAATGGAACAACCAAAGTATTCAAAAAAGAAATTAATGATGCTGATAGCAATCCATTCTTTAAACTTTTTTTACCTGAAAAAAATGTAATAGGTGTAACTAGTGTAATACAAAAAGACGGACTAGGTTATCAAACTATACCTAGTACAACAGAATTCATCTCAACTACAGCAAATAAATGGCATGAAGTAGAAGCTTTAGCGCAAAATGAAGTTTTTGTTATAGACCCTTCTATGCCACCAGATACTCCAGGTATAAAAGTTGGTAAGTATGTTACTGTACCACAAAGATTTATTACTGAGTTTACACCAGAAGGATTCTTCCATTTAACTTTTGGTAGTGGAAGTCAAACTTCACAAGAGTCATTAGACAGTTTTGCGTCAAAAGGGGTTAAATTAGATATGTCTCAGTTTTTGAATAACATATCTTTAGGTAATGCTGTTAAAGGGAACAGTACCTTATTTGTTCAATATAGGATTGGGGGTGGTAAATCATCCAATATTGGTGCGGGAGCAATAAACACCGTAGGTAATGTGGATTTTGTGGTGGCAGGACCAAGTCAACAGATAAATCAAACAGTAAAGAATAGTTTAGCGGTTACAAATACTACAGCATCTATAGGTGGAGCAAATCAAATGTCCCCAGAGGAGATAAGAAATTATATAGCTTTTAATTTTACAGCACAGAATAGAGGTGTTACCATTAATGATTATGTTTCTAAATTAAGAACAATGCCCGCTACATTTGGGGCACCCGCTAAAGTGGGGGTTACAGAAATAGAAAATAAAGTTAATCTAAATGTCTTATCTTATACACCAGATGGTAAACTAACCTCACTAGTTAGTGAGACACTTAAGAGGAACATATCAAATTACCTATCCAATTATAGGATGTTAAATGATTATATATTAGTTGGAGCTGCAAGAGTTATAGATTTGGCACTCAGTGTTGATTTAATTTTAGAAAAATCTGCTAATGAAGGTAGTATAGTTACTAATGTAATAACAAAAATTAGTGAATATTTTTCAGTAGATAGGTTGGAGTTAGGGGAAGACCTAACATTAGGAACATTAAGAAGTTTTATAATGTCACAACCAGGAGTGCTGAATATAACAGGACTACATGTGTTTAATAAAGTTGGTGCAGAATATTCTCAGTCTATGAGTACACAACCATACATAAACGCAACAACCAAACAAATTGGACTCATAGAGGACACCGTATACGCTCAACCTAATGAGATATTACAAATTCGTTTCCCAGAAAAAGACATAGCTGTAAGATTCAAAAAACCAAGTAAACCAGTATTTTAATAATCTTTACTATATTCCGTTATTAAGTACTTTTAGTTTTAATGGTGGAACTATTTATTTTATAGCCACCATAAAAATAATAAAATTATTTTATGGGGTAATTAATAATATTAAATATGGCTCAATCATTTAGGGTAAGGACAGATATTAATACAAGTGGAGCGAAAGATAAAAATGTAACATTTGAATTAAAACAGGATTTCGATTTATTAGAGATTCTTAGTCTCTCATTGACACAAACAGAAGTTTATACACGTATGTGTGCAGACTTTGGTGTGGTTGTTGGTAGGGTGGTCGCTAATGGTGGTTTCGGTATTCCTAACGCAAAAGTTTCCATATTTGTACCTTTAGATGATAAAGATGAAAAAAATGAGGTAATAAAATTTTTATACCCATTTAAACAACCCTTTGATACCGATAGTGAAGGAAAAAGATATAATTTACTTAGTAGTGAAAAAACATTCGACTGCCATGTAAATGTCGGGTCATTCCCCCTTTTAAACAATGTATTAAACAAACAAGAAGTTAAATATGTCTATGACAAATATTATAGGTATACAGTAAAAACAAATGAGTCTGGAGACTTTATGATATACGGTGTACCAGTAGGTGACCAAACTATCATTATGGATGTGGATGTAAGTGATATTGGGTGCTTTTCGTTATTACCAGAAGATTTTAAAATAAAAGGATTCCCAGCTTCCGATTTTGATGGCCCTAGATTTAGAGATGATACATCTATTAATTCTTTAGCACAAATATTAAATTTACAAAAATCTATAGATGTTAGACCTTTTTGGGGTGATGAAGAATTTTGTAGAGCTGCCATCACAAGGGTTGATTTCGACCTATCCCAAACAGGATTTAAACTAGAACCAAAAGCTGTATTCATGGGTAGTACCGCTTCAGATACTGATAAAGATTCGGTAAACAACAACTGTAGACCTAAAGCTCATATGGGAGACTTATGTAGTTTAATATCCAAACCAGGAATTATAGATTGTGTAAGGTATACCCCATTTTTTGAAAATGACCCTCTCGCTTATCCATCATATACTGCTGGTGGGTGGGGAGCCCCACTAGGTGGTGAAGTACCTATCTTAGAAAGATATTATCTGGAAGATGGTGGTAGGGTGATTGATAATACAGGTTCTTTCCTCGTACACCTCCCAATGAATTTAGACTATATGATTACCAACGAGTTTGGTGAAATGGTATTATCTGATGACCCAACAATGGGAGTAGCTACAAGAACAAGAGTTAGATTTAGAATAAGACCAGAACAAGCAACAGGTGGGGCACGACAAAGAAGAATAGGTTCTCATTTAGTACCACAGATTAGAGAGTTTTATGAACATTGGGCAGGAGATAATAATGGTGATTGGCCTGGCATTGAACCAAGTTCGTATGCATTTTCGGTAAAGTATAGTGATTATCATCCATGGGCACAAAGAAATCTTATGCCAGGAGCAGAAGACGTATTTTATGATATGACTTTTAATAGGGTTTATACTTATGCACAATTTCATGACCATGTAAAACATGGTGGGAGAAGACAATTTGTGGGTATAAAAGAAATATTACCAGAAATGGACCAACAATGTTCCACCACAGCAATGTTCTTCCCAATCAATAGTGCTGTAAGAAGTCCAAACCTTATGGTCTTCCTATGGATGTTTTTAATAGATTTTCTTGGTCTGTTTTATCAGTTAATTGCGTATTTTGTTACTATATTAGCTGCATTCCTAAGTATTATATTAGCCATAGTATTGTTTATAATATGGGTATTATGTGCATTCTGGTGTTTCATATATTGTTTAACAATTACTATATGGGGATATACCATATTTCGTATGACGTGGATATTACCCCCTAGTGCGGCACCACCAGAAATGTGTGGGTCAATATGTTTAACTTGTCATGGTTGTGGGGCTGACTGTAGATTCTTTGGTTTGAGGTTAGGTATGGTATTATTTAAACTTAGACAAACCAAATACCCCGAATGTGAAAAATGTATGTGTAGAACAAACGTTGGTAGTGAAACGGTGGAAGATAGTATAGCGTATCTAACTAACCAAGCTACAGGATGGCCATGCCCAGGTGGTTTTGCTGGTGACCCGAATGCACCTACTCCTTCTGCGGGAGGTAGTTGTGTACCACAATGTCCACCAGGAAATGCTGGTAACCTGCAACAAGACTTCGGAGGGAAGTTCCAACACGATTGTTGTGAAGAGTCAGATGATATTAGGGTGTGTTGTGGTGATAACTACGGGTATAATTCAGATGGAAGTATGAATCCAAACTCAGCTGGTTCTACAGCGGATGGTATAGCGGGGGGTGGTTGTTATGTAAAAATAATATGTTTTGCTACTGGTTGTATAGGTGAAAACCTGAATATGACGGTATTGAGGGAATGGACAAGAAGAGAAAAAATCGCAGTGGCTTTATGTAACGGGATAATGAATTATTTTTGGGAGAACAATTGGGTGAATGGATTCCTATACCAATTCCAATTTAACGCAAAATTGGAATATGATGAAACCACTGAGTCATACGCCACCAATTCTAAATGGTGTAAAAAATTAACATACCTACATCCAACAGACCACACTTTTTATTATAGGTCTACACCATTTCAGGTTACTGGTATTGGTAAACCAAATGGTAATTTTATAGGGGATACTGATGGTATTTATAGTCCGTGGTGGGATTTTGGGGGTGGTAATGCAAGTAGTGATGACCATGCAAAAGGAGATATGGATAGGCATATACTATTCCCAACAACAATTGTAGATATGGGGTCTCGAAATCAATGCATCCAACAAATATGTATTGACCCTAAATTTAGTGAGGACTGTTCAGTCACCGACCAAATAGGTAGTACAACATTCCAAGACATAACAAATCTAGTTTCAGATATATACAATATTAAAATGATGTACCCTAACGCATCTATGTCTACATTTTTCCCTAGACCAGAATATGAAATAGGTGGGGATGTAGCACAAGCATTAATGCAGAATTGTATGTTGGGGGTATACGGGTACGAAGCAAATACTGGTGATATTGGGTGTGAGTGTGATTATGCCAATAATGTATCTACTGGTGGTGGTCTAGCAGACCAGAGTGGAGCTTTAGGTGGGTTAGAATATCCAGAACCTAACTTTACAGCTAACACATATATACCACACGCAATTAATGTTAATGGTCTAGGTGATGACGCTACATTTAGACATAATATTATGTGGGAACCATTACTCTTTACTGGTCAAACACAAACTATTATGGACGGACAAAATTTGATAGATTGTGTAGTTACAGAATTATCAGCTTCTAGTCAACACGTCCCTTTCTATCCTTGGCATATGAGAAATAGTGCCCCTGCTGGATTTGGTGACGTGTGGAATGATTGGCTTGGTACGATGGGTAAATATAGATATGCTTATGGTGTTCCAGGTGCCGCAATGTCTGTTTTACCAGCAATTGATGCGGCTGAAGCTTGGGGACAAGACGGTAATATGCACCCGATAGCGGGGTCAACCCTAGTCTTTGACGGGAATTATCAAAATAATATGGGGAACCCACCATTTACATACGCAAATGGTAATTACCCACTACTAACACAAGATAGTGATAGAAGTATTGTTTTTTCACAACCACTATTTTATTATTTTGGGTTAAGACCAGGAGAAACAGCATTTAACACATTTGTAAGAAAATATATTGATGAAGAATTAGCAGATACAGTAATATAATGAGTAACGAAAAAAATATAAGAATAGTAAGAGGAGAATCTAGATTTGCTGGTTCACCTAATGTGGAAATGGTTGTACATCCTTTACTAGAATCTACTAGTAAAGACCTTACACAGAACGATAGAAATTTAGTTTTAAATCTAAGAGACCAATTCGATTTTGAACGTGAGTATTGTACAAACTACAGGTTAAATGGTAAAATCGATATTTTATTTAATAATATTGTTACTGGTGAAACAAATGAACAAGATTTTAAAACATCCATGTATTTTTTACCAGACTATCTAGGATGTCCCCAAGTAGGTGGGGTCCCACCCGCAACGTGTCTGGGGTTACCACCAGCTTCAACATTCTCATTTATACCAGAAAAAAGATTCGGTATTAATGCTAGTTTAATAGGTTGGGAACCGTTACTAGCATATCAAGATAATTGGGCACAGTATATTTCTTATATTCATGATTCAGATAGTGGACAAACAATGGACTATTACATAGACTACGCAACATCATCAGGGATTAGATTCTCTTCAGGAGAGGGAATACCATTCCAACCAGCAGTTAATACTATAAATGGAAAAGAAGTTTTACAATTAATCACACCAGTACCACATGGTATACTACCAGGGGAATATGTTGAGTTACAATCTACAGCTTCAGTAATTGGTGGTGGAGCAACATTAATGGTGGATGTTCCTATAGTTTCTATCTTTACCCCCACTATAATGGGTACGAGTATACCAGCACCACCACAAAACACATTTAAAGTAGATTCTTTAGGTAATAATTTAGTAAACTCAAAAGACTATATAATTAATATCCAAACTAATGGGTTAGATACCGGGTCCATACCAGCTAATGGTCCTGTAGGGACCTTAAAAAGAATAATAAATATAGATAACCCTAATGAAACAAGGTCAGAATATTATACACAGATTCATAAACTAATAACTAACCCTAATGATTACACTTTTGATAGAACCGGGTTTGAAGAGGGAATATACCCAAAGAAAGGTAGAGTGTACAGACGTAAAAAAACACCTGACTATATAGAAAAAACAGTAATAAAAGACCAGTATGAGTCGTATCTATGGAACTCAAATCAGACTATAGATATTGATAATTATTATGATAATTTAAACCGTCCTTTAACTGATGTATATCTAACTATTTTAACTACAAATAGAAATTTAATTTGGGATTGGGACCCAAGTGGGTTTTCTAGTCCAGCTGGATTTGGGTGGGGTTGGAATTTTAAAAAGAATGGTATAGTAGACCCATTTGTGGATAACACAATACACCCTATAAATTTAACACAAAGTGGACCTTTAGGTGTTACTCCATTACCAGTGAGTGGTAGTACCTTTAGAGGTGCATTTGCTGAATACAACCCATTTGAATTAAAAGAAAGGGTAATATCTAACATAGGTCATTCCCTAAAGTTTAATAGAGATACAATGTATAGGTCCGGAGGTACACCATATGACTTTGTCGAGACAATCTACAAATACCAACCACATCACGTAATACCTTTGAAAAAATTATCTAATTATATAAGTTATAATGATAGTTTATTTACATCACCCCAGTATGCTGTTTATTCTTTATTAGAAGAAACATTTAGGTGGAGAGAAATTTTACCTATTGAATTTTATGAAGACGGTACAAATGGGGTTAGTTATCCATATTTAAATGATGCACATTACCCGTACCAAAATCTAGAATTCAAAATAGAGGCTGTAGGACCCGCATTAATACCATATAGTTCTGGTAGCATAAACATATTATCTCAATACACTGATGGCTGTCAATAGAATACAAATAAAAGCTTCTTTAAGTGATAAATCTGTCACTATACCTATAGGCCAAACTTTTGAAGAAGTAGGTCAAGAAGAACTAATCAAAACTTGGGAAGAAGTAGAGTTACAAGACAATATAAATGTCATCCAAGATTATGAAACTACTAGGTATGCATATAAAAATAATGCTGTTCCGTCATCAGGAGGTAGTAATACAATATCATATAAATTTCATTTTTGGGATGCTGCAAATCAATGGTATACTGGTACAGGTGGAAACCCCCACACATTTAATGTTGTTGGATACCTAAACAAAGATTTAGCAAAACCCAAGAAAGCATTTATTAAAAGCTTCTTTAAATTTGATTTCTACGACTCACCTAAAAAAGAAGAACAGAAAATAATGTTCACCAATATAATGCCATTAAATAACTGTATAAAGGTTATGACAGCAGTTGCTGAATTAGAAGACCCAATAGAATACTATTCACAAATTGCAAACAATAATAACCCACCTAAGTATGGTGTGTATGTACCAACAGCAATACTAGGTCCGTTAAAAGGTAAAAACGAGAACTTCTATATACAATGGTTAAAAGACAGAGAATTAACACCTATCGACACTTTCTATATGTCCTGTAAATTTTTTAACGCAAAAACTGGAAAAGTAACCAATATGATAAATGAAAATCCAACAGCAAATCAAATTAATAATGGGTTAGTTCTTAATAACTTAGATTGGTTTTACTATAAAGTGAAACTTTTCATTGGCCCATCGAACGTTTCCACAACTACACCTAAATACAGGTATGTGGTAACTAAGTTTAATGAGGTTGCAATGCTTACAAATACTGGTGGGATTGCGGGAACAGGTCTTCCAGGTGGGACACCTGCAGATGCGGTACCAAATACACCACAAGTACCAAGTGGAATACCAATAAAATTTTATGAATACGTAAACCCTTAATATATGGAAGTATATAAATACAGAATAAAAAGAACCAACCCAAGCATATATTGGACAGTACCCTGCACAGGAGGGACAGATTTTTGGCCTATAAATTTGAGCACTAACTGTTCTGGTTTGACCATGTTTAATTCTACCTTTAGTCAAGTTAGGGATGCATTAGATGGGGATATGAATAATTTCCCACAAGAACTAACTGGGTGTTCCATTGCGAACCCATGTGTTATTTTAAATGACACAGTTGTACTACCGATGTTTCCTTCTCCAGACCCATTCTGTATAGACTCAGCATCTCACCCATATATTTTATTTACCGGTTTAAACCTAATCCAATCAGGGGTACAAACATTTGCTGGGGAAAGTTACAATGACATGATAAGTATTTTCGATATGACTAACTCTACTCTATCGCAACCATTAAATACTCAAACATCAGCCAATTTAATACCTAATTCGAACTCTTGTTTTTGTCAAAATCCTTTAGGTACAAACTTAAACCAGATACCTATTTTATTGGACCAAGATTTTAATGATATTGGTCACTATGATATTTGGGATGGGAATATAGGCCAAAAAGATATTTTTTCTAATTTTGTTGTTACAGCAACTACAACAGCGGGTAATAAAATAAAAATATATAATTCTACTGATTTTGGTTATTATAAATCATTTCAGGATTCTCCATATACTATAAATTGGGGGGATTGTGATTGTAATTGTCCTATTCCCCCATGTCTTAATTCTTTTGGGGACCCCTGTTGTGAAACTTTACAATTTCCTACTTTGACTAATCCGACACCCCATACTTATGCTGGTGTTGGTAGTAGAAGAATTACAATAACACATGAAAGTCCATGGGGACCAACATCGGTATCCCAATCAATTAGTGTGCCATTTATGAATTATAATGCGTTATTAGCGACAGGAAATATACCTTCTTTTGTGTCACCAGTTGTGGGCCCTAATGGTCCGGTAGGTACTAATTCTTATTTTGGAGCTTACCCATCAACCCCATTAGATTCCGGTACGGATATAATGCAATATAGTGGGATGTCACCAATATTTGGTGGGGGAAATAATAATGACTGTTTCGATGTTACAGGAAATACAGAAAGTTTATTAGGAGCATTTCAAAGTTATACAACATTAAGTACGGCAGGACTACCACCAGGGTACCAAGAAGGTGTTACTGTGCCTATTATGGGTGAGGTATTAAACCCAGTAACCAATACTATCGTACAAGGAGTTTCTGGTATGATTTTGGTGGGTGGAGTAACCCCACAATATACCGCATATACCATTAGTGTTGGCACTAATACACCAATTACTTTTTATGATTTTAGTAATGGTGTGACTCTCTATGAGTCTGTAAGTTGTGGGTTAGATGCTTTTGCGTTTGCTGCATTTGATTGTGTTAAATGTGAAATAGGGGATTGTACATATTGTGAAACAAAAGATGAATATATTGATAGGATTACCTATTTACCAGAATCCATAACATTTAATAGCCAACAGGGTGAGTGGTCCCCGACTACTAATTATGTGGTAGGTGATATTGTTTTTGATAGTACATGGGGTGAGTGTTGTTGTTATATGGCAGTAAAAGATATAACACAAAGTGCTACTACTAACTCCCCATGGGCTGGAGTAAAACCAACAGAAACATTCCAAGGGGTGTGGTGGTTTAATGGACAACCAACCGAACATATTTGGGAAGCCTGTTCACCGATATGTGATAGTTGTCCAGATTACACATCAATCCCATGTTATGACCCAACAAATGATTGGAACGCATATCCTATATCAGGCCCTCCAGGACCTGCAGGTGTATATGTTAATGGTTCAGGTTACACAACAGGACAGTTTACGGTTAGTCAATTCGGTAATTGTTATAGAGCGTTACAAACAGGAGCACTACCACCACCAACAGGATTAACTAATAACTCATATTGGGATTATATAGGGTGTTCTAGTTGGATATGTCCACCAGTATCAGCTTTGACAGCTGGAACTGTAGCATGTGAATTAGTTCCTGGAACTGGTACTACCAGTTCCGGACCATGTACCACTATAGGGTATACAGCATATGATGATTGTATGAACGATTTTTTACAGGGGGAGTGTTGTGAAGATAGGTTTATATGTTCAGACCCATATTCGTGTCAAGGGTGTTCAGGCATAACTTCAGCCCATCCATTATATAACGACCCAAGCGGTTTAGACCCATTACAAGGACCTGTTTTTGATTCTCTGTTAGGGTGTGATTCGTGGTGTAACCCACCAGCATATTCGTGCACGACTGAGATAGCATCATCTAACCAATGTTGTCTTTCACTTTCATGTGCTGAAGATAATCTAAATGTTACTCCAGGATATTATAGTAGTATTGTACTACCAGTTATTGCCGCAGCTGGTACAAACCCAGCACCATTCTCAAATATGATTGATTACATAGCGTCTAATTATTCGTTATGGTTTGTAAGTGATATTACAACTTCATTATACGGTGCACCCTACGATATTGATGATTGTAATTTAGGTGTGGTAGGTATTGCTACTGCATGTTGTGATTACACTATATGGCAATATAATTGTGAAGAAGGGTGTATTCCAGCAATTGTTGGTTCAGGATGGACAACACAAGCGGATTGTGAAACTGCTAACCCACAATGGATGGGTGTCGGACTTACACAATGTGGTTGGGACTGTCCGATACCATGTGAGGGATGTGTCCCCACCTATACCCTTAGCAATATGGGTTATCAACTTAACCAACAACTGCAATGCGAGATGAACTGTTCCTGTGTAACCCAATGTTATGTATGTGATTGTACAGGCACAACTATTGCTTGTGATTTATATGAAGTATCACAAAATCCTACTATATATGGGTGTCCACATTGGCCACCAAATGAAGGTTTCCCGGTAACTCCTGGAGACCCATTAACATTCTTACAAATATCAGATTGTGAGGCTGCGTGTACCTGTTCTGGTGGTATTGATTGTTTTGTGTATCTGGATGATATGTTGACCTGGAATCCACCAATTTACGCTGGAGACATAATGGGAGGTTGTAGTGAATATGAAAGTCCGTGGCATATGACACAACAAAACGCAACGTGGAGTCCAGGTGCACCAACAGACCCTAGTGGTAACCCTACTGGTTATACCAGTCTGTCAGCTTGTTGTTTAGCTACAGAATGTTGTCGTGCGGTCTGTGAAGAAGACCCGAACGTATATGTACTTTATTCTGCATTTACCTGGCCCGCTGACCCAGCATTACAAGGTGGTGGTGGTGGTACTTACCCATGTTGGTATATACCACAGGGAGTACCAGACATAACAGATGCTTCAGGCTGTATTGGTTGTGTTAATTGTTGTAGTCCCGCATTTATTAATTCCTCTGGTGTTGCAACAGGGTTGGCTGGGTGTGTCGCAGACAATCCTAGTCTACCTTTTTGTGATATGATAGATTGTGTAAATTCATTATGTCCAGCCCCAGCACCTTCTGATGAAATGACGTGTTGTGAACCTCTAACAGAATCCTGTGACTGTGCCTGTAATACTTGGGTAGCATCAAATGGTAGTTTGTTAGTACCTGTCTGGGAAGGACCTTGGACCCCAGGAATGTATATGGAAGGAGATACTGTAAGTTATGGTGATGGTAATACAGCAGAGTGTTGTTGGATATGTACCTGTCCGGACGACCCCGCAGCACAAATATTTGGTAGTGGTGTGTATGACTGTAGCAGTTCACCACCAGATGATGGTCCGTACATGCCAGGAAATATTCCAAATTGTTGGCAAACTTGTGAAAGGTTACCAGCTACATTCCCTTCCCCACCATCAAATATAATAGGTGACCCATGTGGTCCTTGTAGTGGTATTGTCCCTCCTGAAGCATGGTCTTGTAGTACGAATGGATGCTGGCCGTCAACTGATACTTATGCTCCAGGTGGGTTCGACCCATCTATATGGGCAACACAAAATAATATTTATGATAATGAAGATTGTGCAACCGTAGCATATCCAGGAATTAACCAGTGTAGAGCAGATTGTTATTGTGCAGACCCAAACCCAGTTGCTGAAATTACAAGTTGTGTAGTGGTAGCAGATTATTTAAATGATATATACGCCCCAGGGAGTACAAACTGGGTTGCAGGTCCTTTATGGTACTCCCAATATGCAATGACTTACCCACCAGTAATGGCAGGACCCACATTACTTATTGCTAGTAGTTGGTGGTGGCCATTCGATACCTTGGACCAATGTACTAATTTAGCATCACTGGGAATGGATTGTTGTGACACCTCAGGATTTACATATGCTTGCGACGATTCATGTAATTGTCCAACGGTAAACGGAAATCCATGTGTTGGTGGTACAGGATGTTACGTAGTAACAAGTGGACCTCCAGGACCATTTACATCAATGGCTCTATGTCAAGAATGGTGTACCTGGGAATGTGACCCAACAGGGCCACAAATATGTCTATTTAATGCGTTATCGACAGCCCCTACAACATATGGGTCTGCGTTAGCGTGTAGTATGGCTAATACTAATTGTGAATGTGTTAATGGTACTGTAGAATGGTGGTGTGATTGGGCAGGTGCCGATGCTGGAGTGTATAATACATTAGGAGCACAACCTTGTCAAGACAGTGTATTTATGTCCACCCAAGTTCCATCATATCAAACTATGGCGATAGGTCAAGGTATGGCCGGACCAACTGACCCATCAAATAATTATCACGATGCTGTGGTACTAGGAAATAACCCAACAGGACAAGGATTCCCAAGTCTAGCAGCATGTCAACAAATGTGTAGGTTTTGTTGTGATTGTGCACCTCCGGGAACTGGGGCTTGTGATTTATGTGGGGATATGTCACCACTAGTGTGTGCTTGGGGAGCTCAAAACTGTAGTGGAACTACTGTATGTAATTTTGGACCAAGTTTTACATCACCTTACTTATGTCAACAATCTAATCCTAATGGTTGTAGTACACCACAAACAGAATATTGTTGTCACGCAATAGATGGTTGTTTATCTTTTATTGGTGCACCACCTACCGGTAGTGATGGAAACCCTTGTACCACTATGTATGGTACAAATGCTGCGGCATGTGCATCAGAATGTAATTTTGTGTGTGGAGACTGTATACCATCAGGAGGGCAATGTTATTGTACTTTTGTAAATGCAGTTACACCACTTTGTTCTGCACCCTACCCATTTAGTAATATGGCAGATTGTAATACTTATCTTTCTACATCTGTAAACCTTTTAGAAGATGACGGCTCATGTTGTAGATGTTATAGTTGCCTATTAGATAGTCCAATAGTGTATCAAGCATATGACAATTCTTCTTCGTTGTGGGTATTGATGTCCACACCCGTAAACCCAATGAATACTAGTGCCTTAGCACATATACCTGGAATGCCATATAATACTGGTGATGTAGTTAGTGAAATAGATGGTAATGGGTTTGACTGTTGTTTTGTTTGTGTTTGGGGTGCTGATGAAACCACAGGTATCGCAAGTAATTGGATTCTGACACCTAATAGTTACTATACCCTGTATGTTAATGATGTAAACCTATCTAACCCAGTTTGGCCAGGTGGAGGTACTGGAAATTTAGTATGGATACCTTGTGACCCAGGATGTCCAATGGTACAAATACAATCATATGATTGTGTCCCAGGAACAATTACTGATAGTTGTGAAAATGACCAATGGGGTAACCCAAGACAACTAATAACACCACCTACAGTATTATTGTCTGGAGAAGACGTATTAGTGTTACTAGCAGACCCATTGGGAACACCCAACCTACAATCAGTTAATGTACAGTCAATAAAAATGCCGTATGGTGGTTGGGTAGTAGGATACCCAACTAATCCTTGTTTATATCAAGGATTTCCATTAGCGTCCCCTGGTTCCCCGATTAGTTTAAACAATCAGATGAATGTTCTTTATGGTATCCCCACTAATTATTGGACTTGGTCCTCAATGATTTCAGCTCTTATAGGTGTAAATATAACTGATAATACTGGTACTGTGGTAAGTTTAAATAACACTTTCGCGGAAGTATGTGAAGCAGTAGCAGACGCAATGGGTTTTGGAATACTCGCAAAATGTATCACACTTGGAATGGACCCATGTCAATGTAGTCAGACTCAATGTTACTGTACTACAGTGAATGGGCCCGGAGGGCAATTTATGGATATTTTAGATTGTCAAGCACTCCTAACTAATGTACCTTGTTGTGGTACTTGGAAATGTGATTTCGTAATGGGGCTATGTGAGTGTATATTTCAACCAAACGTATTAACGGGATTCGCCTCACAAATGGATTGTTGGAATGCTGTTAATTGTTGTGAAATACAAGAACCAGAATATGATTGTGTAATAACTGTCCCATCACCACAACCAACAATTGTACCTGATATATGTGAATGTATACAAACACCAGGAGGATTTTATACCGGACCACTAGCACTATTTAATTGTGAAAATGACCCAACCACTTGTTGTTCAGGTGGTACACCACCAGATATGTGGAAATGTGAATTGATATCTGGTACTCACTGTCACTGTGTAATAGACCCTGCACCAACAATTAGTTCTTATGCTAGTTTACATGATTGTCAAACAACACCAGCATCAAACTGCTGTTATACTGGTATGACACCAGATTGGGAATGTGTAGATTTCGGAGGTAACATAGGATGTGAATGTGTATTAACTAATACCGGTTCATGGGCCACATCGGCAATCTGCGAATCTCAAATGAGCTTATGTTGTTACACTGGTAATACAAGATATCATTGTAAAGACCCAGGAGGGGGTATCAATTGTACTTGTGTACCAAATACATTTGGATTTTACAGTAGTTTATCGGACTGTCTAAATAGTATACCAGGACCTACAAATTGTTGTGAAAAAATACTTGGTAATTGTATGGGCTGTGACGGAGCAAGTGTCCAACATACAATAGGTAAACATTACGGCCCTCTCGGTGGGTTGAGTTCTAGTCCATGGCAAAGTACATTTCTAGCACCAATTGTGGATAGAGGTTTGTGGGTTGCGGGAACTAATAACTACGTCTACTTAGATGTGGTAGAAGACCCATTGGACGGTTGTTGTTACGTACTTATTCAAACGACAAATCATAGTGGGGCTAATATGTTAGGAGCAGGGAGCCCACTTCTAGCCTACGCACCAAGTATTGTGTATAATAACCACATTAATGGTTATTTTGCTGATGGTTCATATAATTCAGCTCCAGGTCCATGTGCAGCAATACAATCACTCTTTGGTCCGTGGTGGCCTTGTGACCCTGGTTGTGCTGGAGGAATTGTTGGGTATGATTGTGATAATTGTCCGGGAGCCTGTAATTGTATACCCAACAATACCGCATCTGCTCAGCACCAAGGACCAGGAGCATTAGCAGCGTGTCAAGCAGTTTGTGTAGACGGATGTCCTGATTGTGCAACTACTTTAGCTGCAGTACTAACAGGACCACCAATATATGAAGGTATATGGAATGGTATTTTTCCTCCGAATAACATATACGATATTAATGATTGTGTGGTGGACCCTGCAGATGATTGTTGTTATTGTTGTGTTGAAGACGCTACTGTTATCAATCCGTGTACACCAAACACACCACCACAACTATGTAAAGTGGCTGGGGAGATATGGTATCCATTCCCAATATGTAAGTGCATGCTCCCAAATATACAACAAAGTAAAAAATCAAACCCATGTATACCACACCCTTGTCCTACTAATGAAACTTGGTTCGGAAATCCAATATGTGATTGTGTCGCGAACGGACCAGGGGGTTCTAATATTAAGGGATGTCACTCCAAGCACCAACCATCACTAAATGTTGGTGCTAGTGTTGGGAATCCGGGGACTATATCTGTAACGTGGGCACACTGTCAATCAAACGTTTCGGGAGCAGATTGTGGTCCTGGTGGTTCGAATCCACTTTGTGCGGATTGTGCTAGTGGTCCGGTTACTTTCGACTGGTATGACCAAAATTTAGGTACCTGGCATGTCGCTAGTATCACTCCCTCAGCCCCACCGTCTACAGGAATTCCAGTATGGACCCCAGGCTCTTACACACCTACCGGTGTGCAGGGTGCAGTTGTTATGCATGACGGGTGTTGTTTTGTTTGTGTTAATGCACACTCAATAGCTACCTGGTATCAGAATCATTCACCGACAGATGATTATATTCAATACCTCGCAAGCATGCCTCCCGGTCAAACAAACTCAGCTAATTTTCCATCATTACTGTCCGCCTGGGGGGGTCCTATTGCACCTGCACAGCAAGTTATATATTTCCCATGTGACACAGATTGTGTTATTGTCCCACCTATTGTTAATGCCAGATACGATTGTAAATTACAACCACTGTTGGGGAACCCAAATAATACGGCATGTGTACAAAATGCAAGTGGACTTTATCCAGACCTACCAACATGTCAAGTTAATTGTAAACAACTGGAAGAATGTGAACAATGTTGTCAAAATACTAATTGGGAACCAGGATTATCTGATGCAATATCAATGACGAGCTCCTATACACTCCTACAATCCAATGCAAATCCGTGTGATTGTGAATTTTGGTTAGGTGTTGGTTGGGTTCCAGCCCCACTTTCTAAGTGTAAGGTAGTAGATGGTTGTGTATACATTAAGGAATGTGACTCACCGTATGTATGGGCAGGACAACCAATATGTGATTGTGTTCTCCCAAATGATACCCCACACGATGATGGTTGGGTGTATGAGCATGGTTGCGTACAAGATAAGTTATGTGATGAGGGTTGGACTTGGTCATGGGTATTATGTACCTGTGTTATCCAGACTAAAGAAATCTGTGTAGAAAAAGAATGTGAACCAGGAAAATTTTGGGATAATGAAGTATGTAATTGTGTACCACACAAAACAATACCTAAAAAATTATAATGGAAATCATAAGTACAAAACTAGAATTTGAAGTCGGAAAAGTTTTTAAATTTGAAGTGGGCCCAATCAAGGTAACTAAAAAACTTTATATGCCTACTGTTAAAAGATTTGAAAAGTGGTTAAATATAATAGAAAAAGAAGAGTATTTTGACAAGTTTGATTTTTTAATTACTGGTTCATTCCCCAATCACATAAATAAAACAGCAACCTGGAGAACTTGGGATATAGACATAGTTCTTATTGATGATGGTAATAATAGTTTAGAAGAAATAAGGGAAACGTTAATACATATGTCTAAAGTAGCTTTGGAAGAGTGTGATTTTTACCTAGATACGTACTACCAACACCGAAAAAACGTACAAAGTAATATGTTAATATATACAGGTGGGGTAAAACAGTGCCAACCCTATAGATTTGAAAAAAAAGGTTTGGCTTATGCACCACATGTAAAACGAGACGATGAAATAGTTTCTAATTGGAATATAGGAGAAGAAGTTATAAGGGGACTCTGGGTAACCAAACTAAAATTTCCGTCTACAAAACAAATGGCCAGAATCAATAAAGGATTTAAGTATGACGATGAAATTTATTTAAAAGAGTATAAAAAATATTTTACATCTACTAATGTTACATATAAATAAGTGTTATGATATTTATTATAAAATAAGTAATGGCACTGAATGAAGTAAAAGTAACGGGATGTATATTACCTTTAACTAAATTAGAGGTTTTAATGAATATGGTACAAAGACCAGAAACCAGGTCAAATATATTTATTGAGAGGGGTAAGATAACAGTTTTTGAGAAATCACAAAGGTTAGGACAAATAAACAGTATTGGTGAATTAGAATTACACGGATACGGATATTATAAAGTAGAAAAACAACCATAAATTATGGCATTAGGAGCATACGGAATTAAGAGACCAGCAGATGTAAAAGTAGAAGATGTACAAATACTTGTTCATCAACAAGCTAGTAGAGACTCATCATCAGCACCTTCGGTGTATGAGATACCCGCGACTACGGTACTAACACCCATACTACACCAATCACCAACTCAAACGGGAGGTCCAGCAGGTGAAATTTTGGGGGGTCTTTATGATTTACAATTACCATCAGCGGTGTTCGCTAGTAAAGGTATCTACACCGTATATATTAGACCAGTAGAAATTAGAACCACAATATTGGATTGTGGTATTCTTTCATCATTACCTAATGTAAAAGGTCTTGTATTTGATTTAAATTCGATACCACTACAATATAGAAATAGGTTTTCTCCTATGGATTTAGTGGGATATAGAATAGAATATCTAGATTCAGATAGTGGAGCAAAAATTAATAACTTTTTTAGAATAGTTACCTCTAATTTTTATTGTGCCACAGTCGAACAAAACAATACCAACCCAAACCAAACATCACCTAGATACGTTTATACAAACGCAAAAACTAATTTAGTGTATTGTACACTAACCCCAACTAGTGCACCATCTAATAACCCTAATGCGATACCATTTATAGGGCAACCAGGACAATCTGTAATAATTACTAACACTTACTTTAACCCTATAGTGCTTGATATAGAAATGGTAGACCACGATTTCGAGACTTTAGCTATTGCACTTTATGGTAATCAAGCAAAATCTATAGATAGTGGGGTTTACACCCTTTATGACTTAAGTGGTGCAGACAACATATACATGCAATATGATTTATATGAAGTTAGAGACCAATTTAACGGACAACTATTCGAAATTAAACAAAATAGAGGAAACAATATTGACTTTAGTCAAATGTTTGGTACAATAACTAACTTTTAAAAATTATGGCTAGTAATAGATTTAGATATCCACCGGCCCCTAATCACGGAGGGGATACATTTAGTGACTATCTTGTGGGTAACCAATTTATGGGTAGCCAACAGATGACACTGGGTAATTTTTATAGCATGCCACCCTACGATAAACCAAACCCACCAGAATATAATGTAGGTACCTTCTCAAGCCCAATAACTCTAGAATCTCTAAGTATTGGAAATTTAGCTCTAGCACAACAACTATCTAGTAATAATCTTGATGTTTTTGTTAATAATAATATAAGTGATATTTCTAGTTTTGTACTGTATGGGTCATTGAAAAAAAGATTATCTGTTGCAGTACAAAATATAATTAATTTTTTTCCAGGAGCTTTATTTGTAGATGGAGTAAACACTAGTTACCTATCAGGCAATACAACCGCTTACGATATCTTATATAACTTAGCTACAGAGGAAACTACATTTAAAACTAATGTTAATATACTATCCAACCCATTTAATATAGAATTTACCACAAACGGAAATCAAGTAACTGAACATATTAGTACACAACAAATATTAAATAATTTTGAAATGTTTGGAATTTCTGCAAATACTTTGATAAATATTGCTGATGGTACAGTCTCTGCACTAAGAAACCTAACTAAGGAATTTAAAAAATACACATTAAGTTTTAGTGGTAAAGTAGGGGAAAAAGAATACAAAGTAACCAACCTAGAACCACAAAACACCAACAGTAATTACTTAGTTTTTAGTGTTAAAGGCAATCCATTTAACGTACCAACCACAGTAGGTGCTGTAGCAACGCTAAGTACCAAGACATTTTATATTAAACCAACACAAAAACAAACAGAAGAAGAATTTAAAAAATTCCAGAGTATAGAAGCATTTTTGGTTAATAGAGATGTATCACCAATATACACCGCTACATTTAACACTATTAAAGAAACTACTGAAGGTGTTAAGTACTATGATAAAATAAAAAAAACATGGCCACTGGAGGATGGTGTTAACATAGACACTACAACTGAAAATTATACAAACTACTTAATATCATTATCAGATTTAGGGGAAGAATTAGACCAAGAAAAAACAAATTTAATTTCTAGATTTTTAACTTCACCTATATTAAAAGAATTTGATGGGACAAACCAGAAAATAGAAAAAACATTACAGGTATATGGTAGAAGTTTTGACGACATTAAAACTTTTGTAGATGGAATATCTTACATGACGAATGTCAGTTATGATGGTAAAAATAACATACCTAATGAACTTATTAAGAATTTTGCACAGACATTAGGGTGGTCAACCCCCAGTACATTAAATAATACCACCTTTTTAGATAGTGTTGTGGGGGTAAATACGCCACAATACTCAGGAACCAGTATCTCCAAGACACCAGCAGAATTAGATATAGAACTATATAGAAGAATACTACTCAATACCGGATACCTATTCAAATCTAAAGGTACAAGAAAATCAATAGAATTTTTACTAGGACTTTTAGGTGCACCTGAAGCGTTAGTTGAGTTTAATGAGTATGTTGTATTAGCAGATGCACCAATTAAACTAGATTTAGGTGTTAAATTTGTGTGGAGTGGAGGAAGTGCGACTCAATCACCCGTAGTTGCCGCATATGAAAAAATAGAAAGTAAATTCACAACACAATGGCAAAAAATATCAGGAGGGTCGTACACTACCAGTACCATAAACTATAGTATACCCTTTGGCCAATACTATTACTCTACAGGAACAACCCAAAATCCATTTACACTTATAGATTACCCTATAGATAATCAGGGATACCCAACAAAACCCAGAGTAACCAATAACTATTTTTTCCAAAGAGGAGCTGGATGGTTTGAAATGACAGATAAACATAAATCTGAACTAATAATTAATGTTAGTGCTTCTACACTTACTGGTTGTACCCCTAATGTGGTAAATAAATTTAGTGAATTTACATGGGGTGGATTTTGGACTATGGGTGAATATTCTAATTCAGTAAAATGCCCATATTTAGATAGATTTAGACGGTTTCCCCATATGTCATTTGGTTTTGGACTAACCAGAATAATAGATGATAAAAAATCTTGGGTACTAAAGGAAGGTACCCAATACAGGGACTACTCCTTTAACAATAGAGACGCGTACTACCAAACACAAAATGAGAAATTAGTTCTAAATGTTAAAAACGTTGAACTAGGTTTAAATATTGGTCAAGGACTAACATACGATGTTTGGAAACAATCAGCCCAATCAGACTGCTTTTTTAGTGGTGGGACATTACCTTATCCATATCCGACGACAGGAGGAAGGTGGGACTCCACCAACCCAAAGATTAATGCAAAAACTACAGACTTTAAAACATTTAAAGACCATTTTTGGAAGGTGTTTATAGATGCCAAAAATAGGATGACAATAAATGATGGGAAAACAGGTGGGTACCCTACATTACAAAAAATATACCTAGACTACCTATATAAAAGTTGTGGGGAAAATAATAAATATACCTACAATAAGATGATTGATTACGCACAATCAATGGGAGACTACTGGATAAAGATTATTGAACAAATGGTCCCAGCTACTACACTATGGACTAGTGGGGTTAAAGTACAAAATTCAGCTTTTCATAGAGATAAGTTTGTCTATAGATGCTTTAGTGTTACAGGGACAAGTCTATCGACGATACTAAGCTCAACACTTTCAGTATCTAGTACAGGGTTTACTGGGTTTCCAGCCCCACAATTTATGAGTGCCCCACCATCTTTAAGGGTAGCAGCACCACCACAAATAGGTACGCCTTACTATAATAATTTATTAAGTGGGGTTATTGTATCCCCAAGTTCCACTTACGCAAATTCTTATAATATAGATAACCAAGGAAATACATTCGGAGGAGAATTAACAAGTAAAGAAACTAATAAATTAGCTAATAGGTTTCATAGTAATAAAAAAGAATACACAGATAAATCCGTCTTTACAAAAAAAGGAAGTAGTAGTAATTTATTATGTGTGTACGGTCTTAAAGAGTTAGGAACAGAAGATACAACATGGTTAAAAAGTTACCAATTAACACCAACAAAAAGTAGTGGCATAGGTGCTGGTGGGAATATAAACACAAGTAGTTCATCTACACCATCTAGACCATCTGGTATGGTAACAGGAGGTGGTGGAGGTTATTAAAAGTTATGACAACTAAAACATATAAAACAAACGTAGACTTGAGAATATTAGGTGATAAAATAAAATTTTTATTTTTTATTTCTAATACAGAAGGAAATACCACAAGTAAATCATACAATAAGAAAAAATGTATGGTTATAGAGTATGATACGGATATGTTGGTGGAAGCTATTTGTATGACTAGTGAGGTTGGTGAAAGAATGTTTTTAAGGTTTAAGGTGGATAGTTTAAAAATAGAAAGAACTTTAAATGTATTTGGGTTAAGAAGTACGGATATGTTTTTGGAGGTTTTTAAAAATAGTAAAGGTGTTTTTGGGTTTGAAAGTGTTATGGGTAATGGTTTTGGAGCTTTTTTATCACACCCTAATTATTTTTCTACAACCATACCTAAAAATACTAGTAGGGGGTTAGGAGCTTTATTACCGTTTAATAATATGATAATGGGAAAAAACCACTCATTACAAATGGTCTTAGCCGGTGCAAATATAACTAAAAATATATCCGGTGGAATCTCTTTTGATATGGATATACATATACAATCGGGAGGACAATACATCAAATCATTAGGGTTTAAGTTACATAAGGAAAACATTACAATAATAGAGGGAACGATACTAGATGTAAGAAAACCAAAACAAATTATAAATACAACATCTAATATATCTTTAGATACCACATACATACCATTAAGTAGTAATGATTTAGCCTCTCGTAAAGTAATGTACGATTACAAAAAAGTACTTACACCACAAAATGTAGACGCCTCATCTATTACCTTGGTTGAGAGTAATGTCTACACCATACAAAACCCAACTAATCTAAATACTGATTTAGATAAGTTAAAGTTAACAAAAAATAATATAATAGAGATTCCTTATAATATTTCACGTGTTGTAGATAGTGGGAAAATAAAAACAAGTAAAAAAGTAGTAAAAAATGGCCAAGAAATTTATCCTTTAGGGTGGATAAATGAATTAAGAGATAATGAAATAGTGTCCAGTGCTAATAAATGTATGTCTCTTAAATTTAACAATAGGGAACAACTAATAGCTTTTAGTGAAAAATTAAAACAACAACAAATAGGTAATGTAGAAACTTATCCAGTAATGAATACTACTCCGGATGGACCCTCGAAAGTTCTTCCTATGAAAAGAACATATAGTAATATATCACAATGGATAGAAAGAAGTACATTAGATGAGTATAATGATGTTAAGTTTAGTTACGACTCTGATAATTACATTAAAAGTATCTTAATCTGCCCAAGAAAGAAAACCAAAGTAAATAATACAAATAAAGGAAAACAGAATGGGTTATATACTGATGGGTCCCAATACATAAAATTAAACGGTGAACCATACGAGGGATATTTTCATATAGAACCTAAACTAGGTGTAATTACGGGAAAAGATAATAATGAACCTAAAAAACAAGTACTAACCGAGTTGTATAATTATACACCTATTAGTGCAAATACAACTACAGACTTTTATTTGACTACCGTAGGTAAGAAAAATGTTGATTTATATTCGGCATTTACCGCAACGACTAGTAATATATATGAACCAGACGATACTTACGATTTACATATAAGTGCTTCATCCTTTTCTGCACATTCTGCAAGCACTGGAACAACCACGATACCAATAAGTAATATAAATAGAGAAACTGTGTTACCTATGGTTGGTGATGTTAATAAACAATATAAACCGTATGCCTTTAGTGAGGTTTATAGTACTAATCCGGATGGGTCATTAGGGCTAAATAACGATGACCCAAAACACTATATGACTTATAGGGTTAAAAGTGATGGTATCTATAGATTCACTTATAAAGCTTATTTAAATATTACGTATACTGATACGAAATGGTGTGATTACGTAAGTAGAATAGCACCTAGTGGGTTGACGGCTACAACGGGAATTTACCCACAAAATGATTATGAGATAAAAAGATTAATAAATACTTCTATCATCCAAGGGGGTGTGGAAGAAACCTCCACCACCTTACAAGACACTAAGTTTAAATTAAACTCTGGTCCTAGATATATAAAATCAGACGATATGAAATCAACTGACCCACCTAATAGTGGGTTGTTAAAATTTAGTTTTACCACCTCTTTGTTAAAATATAGTGCAGGTACCGGTACCACAACAAGTGCTGCTACCTCAGGTACTCCAACTACACTACAAACTATTAAAGTACTAAGGTCAACAGAAGATGGTGATGCTAACCATTATTTAAGTTTGGATGTTAACGAAAATGATAAATTTTCTAACACATACGATACATGTGTTACCAGTGGGGTTTCTGCTACTACTATTTTTAGTAGACAAATCCCTATTTTGGTTGATACTGGTCTTATTAGTTTAGTTGTGGGTGACATAATAGAATTAGCCTACGATATAAATTGGGAATCCACATCCAAAGGGAATTATTTTGGTGGGGGTGGTACCACAAATGTAGATATTAATCTAGGACATAAACTAGATACTCATGGTAATACTATAGAATCTCCCTGGTATAGAGGAATAAAATTATCTAGCTCAGTAGTGAATAAAAATTTATTCTTCGACCAAAGTAAAAAATCTAAAGAATTCCAGATAAACACCTCAGGTACTAAACGAAAAATAAGGTTAGATGGTGCGTTATATTTGTCTGACCAGAAATGTGGAAATATATTAAGACCTAACATAACAGCACAAAATTTTGGACAACAAATCTTTTTGGATAGTACAGCTCCTAATGATAAATTAGTTTGGAATCGAACATCAACTAAACCAACTAATAAGTGGCAAAATTTAATAGAGGATAATAAAATAAAAGACTATCAGGTAACAACAAGCTCAACTAATAAGTTAACAGATATGAGTCAAGACGGGGTATTTTGTTTCCATCTACCAACCTACGACAGTGATTATGGTGTAAAATGCAACTTTAATTTTCCTCAAACTACACAATCCTATATCATAGTTAATAAATTTAAAAATTATTTTAGTTCTGATTTAACCCATTATATTGTGATAACACCTGAATGTAATTTCTATAAACCATGTTCAGAAACTAAACTTATGTCGGATTACGATATCTTACATAAAACTAGACCAGACAAATGGAAAATACAAAATATAGGTAAGAAAATAACTATAAATGGTAAGGAAATAATGATTATATCAGATAGGTCAGATGCCAATTCTAAACCAACATCCCTTCCCAATCAAACAATATGCAAGTATTTTTGCGACTGTGGACAAAGTATTGCAGAAGATTTAGGGATAGACCCAATATATGGTATTACAGATGTGTTTACTGATAGTAATGGAAAAGATTGTACTGAATGTGTTAAAAATTCTAGAACACACTGTACACAAATACACGCGGCATGTAAACCAGTAATCTTAGAAGATTGTTCAGAACTAAAAGATTATGCACTAAATAATGACAATGAAGAAAGTATACCCATTAAACTGAAAGGACTCATTAATGTCAACACCGGAACCCCAAAAAGTGGTGGAGGCGGCGACGATGAGGGTAGAGGAGTTACTGAATACTTTTCATGTATAGACGGTTTGTGTCAAGAAGATGCTGGTGGAATATATAATTCATTTGCTGACTGTGAGAAGAACTGTGTACCACTAGGACCAACACCTCCTCCGGTAGGGCCAGATGGTGATGAACCGATAGTGGATGACCGTAAGAAGAAAAAGGAAAAATCAAGTGAAGAGGAGATTTGTAAGAAAGGGACGTACTGGTGTGAGAAGAGAAAATCTTGTATTTCACTAAAAGAAAAATGTTAAAAAATAAATAATATATGGCAATATTTACGGGAGATATAACATTAATTGGTTATGTGTTAACACATACTTTAAGTGGTAGTTGTACTGGGGCGATAGTAGGTTCACAAATTTCAGCAACTACTAGTACGACATCACCATACCTAGTTAGTTGGTCAGGAACCAACTCCGGGTATACAGCCTCTACTTTTGACATATTTAATTTATGCCCTGACACATATGTTGCAACCGTAACTGATGTTACAGGTGCAACCGGTACGACTAGTATTGTTGTAAGTGCTTTTACCGTACCTACTTTAACAGGCAGTCTTACTAAGACTGACTGCATTCTAGACCCCAATAAATTATGTGAAATAACAATCTCAGAATCCATAGTCGACACACCAACGTACAAGTATGAATTGAGAAAAGATAATAAATTAATAGACACTTATTATGGTAATAGTGCTGATACTAGTCATATTTTTAGTGACATAGAGAATGGTATGTATACAGTAACGGTGGTGGAGAATGAGGTAATTAGTTATACACAGGAACAATCTTCGAGTGGATGTAGTACATACATGTTTAATGATGGTGGTGTATTAGGTAGTAACGGTCAACCATATGGATGGAATTTAGAGACAGTAATAGGTAATACGTGGGAGAATTTTATACCACACGCCCCTTTCCATATTGAGTTTGCGGCTGGGTGGGGCCCAGCAACTGGTGGTACAAATATATATTATGAATCGGGGTTATTACAAGATGGAACTATAGACTCTGATAATCCTTATGTTTGGTTCTATACTGGAACTACCGCTACTAGAATGACTGACACAGGCCAAGATTGGTATTTAGGGGTTAGTGCATTAACTAAAGAAGAGGGACAAACCGGGATAGGACCAAATCTTGCGGGAACCAACCCCAACATGGGTAAATTCTATTATAATAGTGTTATTAATAAATTTGAATATTTGTGGCCTAATTATTGTGAGAGTAGTTGTGTTGGTTTTGTTAGTTGGGTAACTTATGACCCTAGAGTAAATTATGGTATACCAGGAAATCCTAGAGCTGCAAACTTAACTGGGGCAACCTCAGGACTCACACTTATGCCTTTATCTCCTGTAGATGTTACAATAGACTCCACCAATGAAGTAGTCTACACCAGTGCCAACTATTCCGCTACACTAGGAAAATTATATTCACATTCCAACAACAGTTTATATACGGGAATGTTGAGTAAGTGTTCATATAATAATTATACTTGGCAAACTAGTTTTAATGCCACTGATGATAATGACTCTATCTATTCTATTCTTGCTGCGTTTAGGGATGATGACGCAAAATATGGCCCTTCCGGAGCTACACATAGTCTTTATATAGGTTTTAATGGGGCTAATGGGTCGATTAGGTTGGGTGTAGAACTAGGAGCAAGTGGTTTTGGGTTGATGAAAAATAATGATTCACCTTTTAGAAACTGCGTAAACGGAAGTGGGTGTACAACTACTAATCCTGATTATGGAAAAACTACCTTAGCGACTTTTACTGGTGATAGAACTCCATTTAGTGCTGGAAGTACATGGGTTACAAGAGGAGCTGTAAGAATGAAAGTAACCCGTTCCGGAACAGTAGGAGAACAGTTCAACATACAGTTTACCGAAACCATGGGTACTGGAAGTACAGCTACAGTACCTATAGGTAGTTCAAACCCATACGCACCACAGTATGATATTAATTTTAATCTTCTAGATAAAACTACTTGGTCTGGGAATAGTGTCTCGGCGTATGATGATTTAAGTTGGTTAACTGATTATGACTTATGTAAATTTTTAGGGTCTAGAAAAATTGGTTATGCACAATTGTCACAAGCTGAGGCTAGTTGGTACCATATACAATTTAGTGCTTCACCAGTACAACAAAATGTCCTAGTTCCACTATGTGAAGATTTGGACGGACCATCCACAACAATAGAAATAACAGCAACAACAGCCACCACAACTAACATAATTAAGACCAATGATACTACCAGTTACACTTCAGTTGAACCAGGAGTTCCGAAAGTGAAACCAAGAGTAAACGTGTCGCTCCAAACGATGCCTTTACCTTCGTTAACAATTGCAGGACTAAGTAGACCTAACACTAAATTAACCAAAGACATTGGTGGTCTACCTAGTTTATCAGTGTACAATACTTCCCAAGGGGGTGGTACTAATGTACAATTTTATTATGGTGGTAATAATACTGATATGTTATTTGGTACTATGTACCCTAAATTTAGAATATACCCATATATTACTGAATTAGAACGAATAGCTACTAGTCCAGTATATGAGGCAATCTTTGATACGTTACCACAGAAATATGATACATCAAGTCAGAGCATTATATTAAGTGCGAATACTTTTATTCCATGGTCAGGGTTTTCCACAGGTACCAGTTGGGAATATATAATTCGTCCTAGTTACTTATTTAAAGATAAGAAACAACGTGATGAAGTGTGGTCGGATACAACAAACTATCCACCCAGTAAACTAGTTAATAATAATAGTGATTTTTATATGGCCTTGGTCAGTAACCCACCAGTACCCAGTCTAATGTTAAAGAATTTTGTAATACCTTTTACACCGCCACAAATGATGATAGAGACGGTAACTGTGTCAGGATTACCTAACCATGATGTAGAACCAGCAGCATACTCTGCCGCAACATACTCATTCCAAATTAGAAGTACCCATGTCAGTAAACCATTAGTTACGGTTAACGGGCTAGTTGTAGCTGAAGGACGTTCCGCAGTTACAGAGACCAATACCTTTCAACCACCTTACGATGATAGAGACCAGGAATACACAACATTAGCTACTGGTGATTATAGAACAACAAATGGATATAGATATATAACTTTCTTCCCACAAACTGTAGTAAATGGTGACAACCTAACATTTATGTATGACTCAGTTGGGGGTTCTAATGGCCAATTTTTTACATTACCAGCTACAGTATCCACACTTAACACCGAAATGATATACGAAGAAAATGGTTATTATTATATAAATTTAGATAAACAATCTGTTGGAGGGGTTGTTATATCAGTAAATGGGGTAGTACAATCAAAATATGAGAAGGTTAGTGATAGTAGAATACAACTACTAACCCCGATAAGTGAATATAAAGAAGGGGATGTGTTTGCTTTATTTTTTAAAACAATATATACCCTTATTGGAACTAGTATGAATAAAGAACCCCAAATACCAGTTTCATACCATAAAAATAAAACTTTAAAGGATACTATTAATGTTAAATTATTTAATGATAATGGGGATGTGGTACAAAACTTAACCGATACTGTCCAAACCTCTGAATTAGGTGCCATATATAGAAGCTTCCAATTAATACCACCAGCACCAGGTAAGTATAGATATATAGTTTCTATTAGTAGACAATATCCATTGTTAAACGGTGAGAGTATATACGCAACTAATCAAACAGACCTAATTTCTTTTGAAATAACTAAGGACACATTTTATTCACCATCAGGCATAGCACTTGGTAATAACTATAATCCTGGAAATAGTGGAATAGCAAATGCAACATAATAACCTAAAACACATAAACATTTTAAAATGAAATGTATTTATCTATAAAGTAAAAAACTATGAGTTATATAATTAAAAACAGTACACAAGGAGCTATCGCAGCGAGATTAACAGATGCTGGTAGAAAAAAACTATCAGAAGGCAAATTAAATATAGGACTTTTCCAAATAGGAGATAGTGAAGTCAATTATGATTGTTACAGTCAACAACCAGGAGCAAGTCAAGGGTTATTTATTTTACAAGCAGAACATAACGCACAAAACCTTAATCCTTTACCAGAAAAAAATAAAGGACATATAAAATATCCTTTAATTGGTGGGATGAGTAGTGGGGACACATTTGGGCCTACAATACCACAACACCAACACAATGAGGTTTATAATACAGCCGCATCAAGAGGGTTTTTTACAGGTACCACAGATAATACAACTGGGGGTGCCGGTTCTTATAGTTACTTTTCTGCTAACATAGACAGTTCTTATACATTATCATCTAATTGGTTATTTTGTGGGTCAGCAATGACAGGGAGTAGTCAAATGGTATTACTTACAGCGGATACTTACTGTTCCACACAAATGTATTCCCCAGTTGTAGGTGACCTATTATCAGTTACATACGAATTTTCTGGAGCAAATTGTTCACAATTAAATTATAGTGCTGCATCAACTACATTATTTTATCAAGTGGAGGCAGGTAATACTAACTCATCCCAGACAAACGCTTACCTATCTCTTACAGTAGATAGGGCACTACCTAATTTTAGTGCTCTAACAACAGAGATGAAAGCTGTATGTATGAGGGTTAGAGCCTACCCAGCAAGTTCAGCCAACCCGATGACCACCTCAAGTATATATAATACCGCAAATACCGTAACTTGTTGGTGTGATGAAACACTATCATTTAATAATTGTTGTGACGTATCCAATTCAGATGTTAAAATATGGAATATGAATATAAATTGGACACACCAAGTAGCTGGAACTTGGTCACCTGCCTTTGGGGTTGATGAAGGGGTGGATAATTATGGTTCCAGTGGGTACTGTGGGTCTAAAGAATACTTTGGTTTAGAAAGTAATAATGGCCAATCTTTTACAAATCAAGTTACTGATATCTATCACCCTTCAGTTATAGGTGGTACCTTCTACTTTGATTCTTTTGATAACATTAGAGTAGTTTTACCAGAGGAACAAAAAATGGCAGGGTTCATTCACTACACTAATAACTCAACAACAGATTTTTATGGTGAAAAGTTTGCTCTGAAAGACACAACCTTTACCGGTATCGGTGAAGCTAAAAACTTAAAACTACACTTACCTTGGTTAATGTGGCATAAGAAAAATGTTAATGGTTCTGGTGATGGTACTGGAGTTGGTAATGAAAATATTTTAGGACAAACATTTTATGTGGACCCACAATCATATCCTGATGTTTTCCCAATTAACCCACACCTTATGTTATCTAGTATGAATACTAATATGAATGATGATGGCTTAAGGTATTATCATTTGTGGGATGATAATATTGGAGCTGGGTCAACCCCTAACAGAGTTGGAAAAGTATTTCCAGACTATAAAATGGTTGTTATTGACGACGAAGAATTATTAACAGCAATGTCGTATAAATCCAATAGAAGCTGGACTCTTCCAGCTCCTAAAACACAAAAATTTCCATCAGGTACGGGATGTCCTACGGGTTGTACTAATGGTGTAATACAAACACCAGGAACTACTCTGTGGATGACTTATATGTTCCATAATAATATTGCTCCAGGTGCTGCTGCTGGTGTCACAACTGGTATTCATTGTAACTATTTTGTCTACGAAACTTTAGAAGCGGGTGAAGGGGCTTTTGATGTAGGATTTACCTTAGGTGCGGAATTTCCTTATTTAAGAAGTAACTTTGCCGCTGTGGGTACTGGGTGGGAAGCAGACTCACTATACATCCTAACCCAGAAAGTACCAAACGGGGCCAAACCACAATCTAATGGGTGGGCGTATAAAGATGTAACTTCTGAAATTCCTAACCATACCGTAGGTAATAAAATCTCTGCAGTAAATATAATTAATCATACTTTTTATATAACTGGTGATAATTTTGCTAATGGATGTGGTACAGCAGGGACCCCATATCACTTAAACAACTTTATAGATATACCAACCACTTCCCAACCAGAGAAATTACAATTTGGTGACGAATACTTTTTTTATGGTAGTTTAGAGACCGATATAATGGCAACGATTTATGAGATGAAACATGTGGTTCAATTAGGAAACCAGCAATATACCACATCAACAAACCCTACATGGGTAGACTATACAGTTAGTGCTGGTTATACTAACCCTATGATAACTGAAATTGGTTTATATGATAATGAGAATGGGTTCCCAGACTTGATGGCTATTGCGAAATTACAGTCACCAGTCGAAAGAACAAGTACTCAACAATTTACAATATCTATTGATTTTTAATGGGGTATTTAGGCATTCATAACGACACTATATCTGGTAACACTTTTAGAATGTATTTATCTGATTATGGTAGAAGTACACTGGGGTCATCTAGTGGCATATTAGATTCTCTTGAGCAATTTGGTCTGGGGGATTCGGATATTGATTATCGCAGATTTGTGGGTAGTGGTAGTTGTAGTGGACAAACTAGTTTAAGTGCTTTAACAGGAAATTGTTTTTATGACATGCCAGATGCAAGAGGTGGAGAGCCTAATTCAGTAAAAAGAATATTCGGGGTAACCCAATCCATATTTAGAGGTCCGAGAACAGAAATTAAGAGTGGGGTCGTATCCCTTGCCAATACTTCATTAGGGGTAAGTCCCACCAACACATCAACGTTATGGGCAAAACATAAAGAAACAGAATCAGATACCAATATAGAAGAACCCAATAGTGGGAATTACGCCACCTGTTGGGAAATAGGTAATAGTATAACTCGGTTCTACCCATCATATTGTATAACATGTGCAGATTTTAATGGTGATGGTGTTGTAGATATGAAAGATTTGATAACATTTTTAAATCTTATGGGTAGTGAAGGTAAAATAGGCAATGAACTTATTGGTGATTTTAATGGTGATGGTAAGGTAGACAAAAAAGATTTAATGATTTTTATAGATTGCCTAAAGTATAATAATAAAAATATATTAAAATACTGTACCAACCAAGAAATCTTTTGTTTACTATGTAAACATTTAGGTTCAGATTCACTATGTAATGGTGACTGTTTAAAATGTATATAATAATGATAAGAAATCGTTTAACGAGATAATTATATAATAAGAGAATAATAATATGGGCTATATAAGTGCACAAACCGCAACAACACTAACTATTCAGTTAACTGAAGAAGGGCGTCAGAGAATGCTAACATCAGGTAATTTTATAGATATGTTTAATAAATTTGGTATTTCTGACGGAGATATAGACTATAGAAATACACAAAAACATGCAGACACTACAAGCACTTCTAATGACTCTGCACAATTAGGTTATTTACCAGATGTTACAGGCCAAGACGATAATTACAAAAATTCTATAAGTAACGGGTTTAAACAGAATAATATAGTGTGGCAAACTCCAGAAGCAAATAAAGTTTTTAGCTCAACTAAAAAATACGTATCAATTGGAGTTAGAGGGACCGATAATTTAGTAAAATACTATAGAAATGAAGTAGAGATAGATGTTTATTTATCAGACTATTATGTTTTATGTAAATTATTTGCTGCCAAGTATGTAAATGACCATAAAGATATCCTATCTTCCGCGTCAACGTCAATCTCCTCAGCAACTACAGAGTACTTTGAAAACACTTTAAATATTTATAAAGATAGTGATTATTTAAATTTCTTAAATTCATTATCAGAACACGGAATTGGACAATATATTGACTACGTTGACTCTGTTAAAGTTTATGATGGCAGTAACTTCACAACACAAAATATAAAATTAGTCCCAACAACTGATAGTAGTTATTATAATGCTTTAGCTTTAGCGGGTGGAGCATTTATGAATAGAGGTGAACATACAGGAATTGATTTCACTGGAACCAACTTAAAAGGTATGCAACTACCGTCACCATTCTCTTTAGTATTTTCACCGGGGTTAGATAATGCGGCTACGAAATACTTAAGGGGAGCTGGTAAATATGGGATAGGTTTCGCTGCTTTTGATGTAGGTTATCTAAATTGTGGCGGTACAAATGTTTGGAACTCAAATGGAGACGCATACCCAACATTTATTATGAACTCAACTACTAATGGATGGTTACCTGAGTTAGCCGGTGATGTACAACCATTAATAGGGTTTGTGAGTACCATTGACATGGAAAGAGAAATTAGCTTAACCCACGGTGGGTTTGGTAACGAAGCATATAAAAATATTAATACAACAATACCTACCACTAGATTAGTCACAAATGTCACCAACACTAACTTTTCACCGGTATACTACCCAATTAAACTTAAAAGGTTAACAGATAACCAAGGAGCCTACATAAACATTAATAATACTGAAAGTAAAGGAATTAGAATAACATACACCACCCACCCTTCAGACACATTTGGTCTTTTAATGGGAAGTATGGAGTATACAGCTAATTGGAATAATAATGAACAGGGATTAAAAACCCTAGGTTCTTCTTTCTCACTATACCCATCTAAGGATAATGGGTTGGGTACCGTATCTAGTAGGGTAGCAGCTACAACAGAACCATATTATACTCTTTATACTAGACAAGCAAAAATGGCAGATAATATATTTTTAACTGTAGCTTCACAAAATAATAACTTTTGGAAAACAGATACCTATTCCGGAGGTTATATTGCTGGTTTAAGTGGTAGTGGACAAACATCATATAACGTATCCATCCCTATTACATGGAACGTACACAGTTCAGATTCTATTGGTGTGACCCCATGTAAACTAACGGTTAGATTCAAATTTAATAAACCAGCAATTTCACCGTCAATAACTTATCATACCGTCAACTCCCAAAACTACTATAGGATATATGACAACGCAACATTCCGTTTTTATGGTGAAGCGGGTGTAGACATGAGTTCATACTCGGAAGACCCTAGAGGACACAACAGTTCAAACCTATGGCAAACTAGTGCTGGAAAAGCACTATTTTATAAAGTAACACACGGACAGGTAATAAATTAAATAAAATGGATACAAAAGCTTTAGAATTTTATAGAAATAATAGTAAATGTACTGAAAATAGTGTTTTGGTGGGAAAAGAACCCATCTTATATGTAGACAATCAAAGAATTAAAGGAGCAAGAAATAGATTTGTAGACCAAGCTAGAACTAGTTCGGGTAATAAATATTTTGGTACACCAGGTGAATTTAATTCGGTTTACGCACCATCTAAATATTTATCAGTGGTAAGTTCACCAGACAAAGGGAAGTATATGTTTGTGAGCTACCCAAAAAATAATAGATTAACAAAAAAAAGTGTATTCCCTGGAATACAAAATAATAGTGCTGGGAAGACAGAAGGTAGTCCTTTTCATATAACACCCCTTTACTTTGCGGGTAGAGCTTCACTAGTCTTAGATAGAACTATAAATTCGAATAATTATAAAAGTTGGACTTAAAATGGGAAAATTTAAAACAATACAAACAAATGAAAAAAGGGTAGAGACAGTTCTAGTTCCTTATAATAGTACATCTGGTGGTACTGGGTGGAATTTAATAAGTGGGGCAACATTACCATTTACAATGATACAACGTAACCCATCTAATGGTAGAGCGTTTTCTAATTTATACCCTTCTTTTAATATGCCTACAATATCTGGAGACGTAACAAATTTCCTATCAACATGGGCAAATACTGAATTTAGTGGATTAGCACAAACACAAGCAATTGTTGTGGATATACCCAAAAGTGAATATGGGATACTAATAGATGGGAGGACACTGAAACTAACAATACCAAAAAATTTCAATTTAACAGGTAACTACACACTATATAGTTCTTACTATAACCCAATCCCAACATCCTCAGACAATTCTGATGAAGCCGAATATTTTGGTAACCCAAAAATAACAGGTAATATAGGGGGAGCACCTGGACTACCATCTACTAATGTAGCTTTCTTATTCTGTGATGAAATTGCCGGACCATCATTATCAGCATCAAACACTAGTATTAACAGTTGGTCAAATGGGTGGGTGACGGACACAACACCAACAGGGTATCCTGGAGGTGGAGTAGATAATTTTAAATTTACACAAACAGTTTCTTCCTCTAACACCCCTAAGGCATACGCACAAGTACAAGATAAACCCGTAGGAATTGCATATTTAGATAAAGGTTTTGCTGTTATAACTGACCCTACCATTATTAGTAACTTTAATTATAGTGGTTCTTCTACTGGGGGGACTCAGACATACAAACTGGCCGAGTATACCGCAGCTGACAGTTCAGGGGTAACACAAGTTTACTTTACTTCTAGTACTTCAGCGTCTTGTAGTTATTATTCGTTTGAAAAAGAATGGAGTGTTGTGGTTGATATTGTCGCTGGGGCTGGGGAATTTTATATTACTGAAAATCAAACAGCTGCTGATGCTCACACACCGTACTATGGTGCTGGAGGGGATGATACAGGAATACAATTCCAAACACCATTTGGGGACGTACATAACATCTGGGACTTATCTAATGTAACCTCCGCTTTTATAACAGAAATAGGTTTATATGATTCGTCCAACAGACTTATTGCCGTTGCTATACCAGATAGACCAATAGCTAAAGCAAAAAACACTCCGCTCACTTTACAATTGGTACTTACTTTCTAAATTTAGTACATGGATAATATTGGAAATGTACCAAAAGTACTGGGATTAGATATCTCTACAAAAACTATAGGTTGGGCACTGTTTAATATACAAACAGAAGAATTATTAGAATTAACTCATTTTTCTCCTAAAATTAAACCAAAACCAGAAGACAAAATAGAAGAGATGTTAGTGAAGGCAGACCAATTCAGAAACAAACTAATTGATTATAAAGATATAGGGATAACTAAAATTATAATTGAAGAACCATTAATTAATTCTAATAACATAAGAACAGTAGCTGTTCTATTGAGGTACAATTCATTTATTACTAGAATTATATATGATGTTTTAGGTCTAATACCAGAATACATATCCACATATAACTCAAGGAAATTCGCTTTTCCAGCCTTATTCACAGAAAACCCTAAAGGTAAAAAAGTATTATTTGGTGGGTACAAGATTGGGTGTGATAAAAAACATATTATTTGGGAAAAAGTTTCAAGTAAAGAACCACACCTTACATGGACTTACACTAGAAACAATACTCTAAAGAAAGAAAATTTTGATATGTGTGATGCATATGCGTGTGTGTTAGGTCACATGAAACAAAAAGAAATTTGGTAATTGATTGCCTATAAAAAATTCCATACATTTATCCCATGGAAGACTCACCATTATTATTAGAATTATTACAAGATGTTTTGGGGGACATAAGTTCACACTACCCCAATAAAGGACAAATAGCGTTTGATTGTCCCGTTTGTTCTTATGATATAAAAGGACTAGACAATGGTGACGGTAAAGGTAATTTCGAGGTTAATTACTTACAAGGAGTCTATAAATGCTGGTCTTGTTCTGAAACTTATGGGACTCACGGTTCTTTAAATAAACTATTTTTAAAGTGGGGTAGTAAAAGAAATAAATCCACATGGTCATTAATAGGCGGTGACTTCATTAAAAAAACAACCAGGAAGTATGAAGATGTAAAACTACCAAAAGAGTACACTTCATTTGAAAAAGGAAATAAATTAACTATCCCTTATAAAGAAGCATACAATTACCTTAGAAAAAGAAATATAACAGATAAATTAATAAGTAAGTACTCTATAGGGTATACTACAGAAGGAAAATATAGAGGTAGGATTATCGTACCATCATTTGATGAAAATGAAGAGATAAATTATTTTGTGTCACGTTCTTATGTTGGGCATAAGAATAAATATAAAAATCCAGAAGCGGAAAAAGATAAAATTATTTTTAATGAACATTTAATAAATTGGGAAGAAGATGTATATTTGGTAGAGGGAGTGTTTGATATGTTTTTTATAGACAATTCTATACCAGTTTTAGGTAAAAATGTAAGTGAAAAATTATGGTCTAAACTATATGATAATTGTAAAAAGAATGTTATTATTTGTTTAGACGGTGATGCTTGGGCAGACGCTCAAAAACTATATAGAAAATTAGAAGGGGGTAAATTGACTGGTAGGGTAAGGTTAGTCAGAGTACCAAAAGATAAAGATGTTGGTGAATTAGGCACCATTGAAGGGTTAAAAGAAATAACATTATTGTAAAATGAAAATAACAAAAGAATTAGCTAAATTTAATAATATTAAGTTTCATGATAAAGAACACATCTATTATTTAGATGGGGTTAAAACAAAATCGGTAACAGGAATCCTATCTGACTACAAACATCCTTTTGATAAGGAATATTGGTCACAAAAAAAAGCAGATGAAAGAGGAATTACTAAAGAAGAGATATTAACAGAATGGAAATATAAAGCAGATTTTTCATGTGAAAAAGGTTCAGCTTTTCATGAATACGCAGAAAATTTTTTAACTAATAAATTATTCCCATTTCCAGAACATAAAATAACAGAAATATTAGGGAGTGTGGAGAATATGTTAACCTGTAAGGAAGCTGTAACAACCCTACAAAAGATGTTTCAAGAATTCTATGATAAATCATTTGGTAGATTAATACCAGTAAGAGCTGAAGTGGTGGTTGGTGATGTTGAATGGGGAGTTACGGGAATGATTGACCAACTCTTCTATAATGAAAAATCTAAGAAATTAGAAATATGGGATTGGAAAACCAATAAAGCTATAAAAGATAAAAATAAATGGCAACAATTTAAAAAACCACTATCACACCTTGATGTTTGTGAATTAAACACATATTCATTACAATTATCGTTTTATAAATTAATAGTAGAACGAAATACTGAATTACAGTTAGGTGATAACTATATAGTTTGGTTTAATGAGAATAATGACACATATAAAGTTATAAAATGTTATGATTTTAGTGATGAAATATTAAAAATAATGAATAAATGAAAGAACAAGACTCGGTGGATAAAAAATCATGGAAAGCCTGGAATAACACCCAAGATAACTCAGTAGTAGTGGGTAACTTACTTAAAAAAGTTAAGTTAGGTAAATTGGTTCGTGAGAATCCCGAAAGCCGCCTATACTGGAATAGACGTGGCCAATTAAAAAAATTAACCAGAAGTTTGGAAGAGGAAGGGTATAACCCAGAAAAATATGGGTACGTCCAAGTCTACCAAAGAGACTCCGTATATGTGATAAGAGATGGTCAGCATAGAACAAAACTACTAAATGATTTATATGGGGAAGATTATGAGATTACTGTCGAGTTAGTTATAAATAATCCAGAAGATGGTGGTATAGACGCTAATGATGGATTTCTGACAACTATGAGAAAAGGTATTAAGACCCTCCCAATCATATATCTCCCATCCATGATATTTTTTCTTATATACTTATTCTTACCTGTTCTACTATTTTCATTATTTTGTTATGTGTTTATGATGGTTACAAAAGACAATGGGTGGAAATACTATCATGATACACACCCGAAAAAGGGTTTTGTGTGGATATATAAAAAATCTAAATTTTTATATGAAATGGTTATGACTGTTTATTATAATGCGAGAAATGGTGTCTTATTGATAGCTTTTTTAGGGTACCTATACTACATACTAAGTAGTAATTGGTATGAGATATTAATTATAACCGCAATCTCCTTCTCAATCATGGCGATTTTCAGGGTCCTAAACATACCTCAAACAATTGATATACCAGCCTTAATAAAAAAAATAAGAGGAAGATAATGGTTGAAAAAATTATACATTATTCAGATTTACATTTAAAACCCTATAAACAACATTCTAGGGATAAGAAAGTTTTAGAAAAAGCTATAAAAGAATGGAAAAAAATTAAACCAGATAGGATAGTTTTTACTGGGGACTTCGTACATTCTAAAAATCAGATGACACCAGAATTAATAAATTTAATGTCTTGGGTCATGGTTGAAACAGCAAAAATATGTAAGTGCGTTTATATTATTGGTAATCATGACTTTCTAGAAAATAATATGGATAGGATGGACGCACTATCCCCTATAGTAGAAAGTTTAAACAACCCAAATATCGTTTACTATAAAGATAGGGGTTGTCATGAAGATGAAAATATTTTATGGTGTGTGTATTCACTTCGAAGTAACAATGTAAGTCCAGTTATACCAGAAGAAACCGACAAGTATAAAGTAGGGTTATTCCACGGACCAATAGAAGGAGCTTCTAATGATTGGGGGTTTGTATTTGATGATGGGTATAGTGTTGATAGGTTTGAAGGTTGTGACGTAGTTTTTGCGGGTGACATACATAAAAAACAAACATTTAAAATTCCAGGTGGTAAAAAAGCATATATGGTTGGGTCAACCATTATACAAAATTTTGGTGAAAGTGTTAAAAACCACGGGTATGGGGTATATAATGTAACAACAGAAAAATATAAATTCTTTACACTTGATAACCCACAACCATATCTTAATTTTAAGATAACAGATATTGAGGATATAGAAAATAAAAAAGAAATTTTAACAAATGGTTAATATAGATAAAGAATTACAGAAAGAATTTGATTTATATTCTAAATTAAATGAAATTGATAATACTGAAGAATTTATTGTAAAATGTGCAAAAGATGGGTTAACATTGGATAAATACGGTGTAGCACCTTTCTTACCTAAATCACAAATACAAGAAGTCCCAGTGGAGAAAGAAGTGGTTAAAGAAGTTATTAAAGAAGTGTTGGTGGAAAAAGAGGTTATAGTTGAAAAAATAGTAACTAAAGAAATTGACAATACTGAATTACTTGATAAATTAGAAGAGTGTAAGAAAACAACACATGAAAAGGACAATAAAATAAAAGAACAACAAAATAAAATAAAAGAACAGGATGATGTACTCGAACACTTCAAAAATGTTACTGTGAACAGAAGAACCAAGTATATGAAAACATCAAACCTAGACGACACTTACTTAGATTAATATTATGGAAATACTTATATGGATTTTAGCAGCTTACGGAATGTCACAAATTTTGGTATTCGGAGCTATATTTGACAAACCAAGAAATTGGATAACAAGACACTCAACGTTCTTTGGGGACTTACTGAGTTGTATGATGTGTACATCTACATGGGTGGGATTCTTTTTCTCACTTACTTTTTTTTCACCTACACTTACTATGGTGAAAATTGAATACACTAATGTATTTTTTGACGGTATGTTAGCTAGTGGGGCAGTTTGGTCCATTAATGCAATAATAGAGTGGTTTGAAGAAAATAAACCAAAAGACCAAGATAACGGTCCCGGAATCCTATAACCTAACTTGATTTAGACCATAAAATATTTTATCTTTTAGGGATGAATAACAAACCAATCCCACTATTTAAAGTTTTTATGTCAGAAGAAGTACCTAATGCTGTAGGGAAAGTTTTGATGTCTGGGTTTGTTGGGGAAGGGCCCCAAGTTGAAAAATTTGAAAAAACTCTAAAAACTTATTTCCGTAATGATAATTTAGTAACACTAAATTCTGCTACATCAGCATTACAATTAACACTACACCTACTTAAAAAACCAACTAATTATATTGAATCTTCATTTAAAAATGATTCACAATTAACTGAGTGGCCAGGGTTAAATAAAGGAGATGAGGTACTAAGTTGTCCTTTAACTTGTACAGCTACTAATTGGCCTATTCTTGCTAATAACTTACATATAAAATGGGTGGATGCAGATTCTGATACTTGCAATATGTGTTTAGATGACTTAGAAAATAAAATATCTAAAAAAACTAAAGTTATCATGTTAGTACATTGGGGTGGTAATCCGATAGATTTAGATAGGGTAGAACGAATAAGACAAAAATGTAAAGATAAATATGGGTTTACTCCTATGGTTATTGAAGATTGTGCACATGGATTTGGTTCTGAGTACAAAGGTAAAAAATTAGGGAGTACAAAACATAACAACTTTACCATATACAGTTTTCAAGCGATTAAACATTTAACAAGTGTAGATGGTGGTTGTTTAATGTTACCAGATAATAGATTTTATAAAAGAGCTAAACTATTAAGGTGGTATGGTATCGATAGGGAGGATAATAAAAAAGATTTCAGGTGTGAAAATGACATAAGTGAATGGGGGTTTAAATTTCATATGAATGATGTGTGTGCAACTATTGGTTTAACAAATTTTAAACATATAGAGACTATTATAGAAAAACATAGACAAAATGCAAAGTATTATAACGATAACTTAAAAAACTTAGATAAAATTAAATTAATAACCTCTAACGATAATTTACCATCCTATTGGGTATACACACTTAAAGTAAAAAATCAAAAAAGATTTATATCTATGATGCAATCTAAAGGTATATCGGTAAGTAGAATTCATGAACGTAATGATAAACATTCGTGTGTTAGACAATATAAAACCTTATTACCTAAATTAGATAAGTTAGTTAATGAAATGATTTGCATACCGGTTGGGTGGTGGTTAAGTAAAGAAGATAGAGAATATATTGTTAAATCTATAAAAGAAGGATGGTAAATAATGGTATTTCTTGTATAGTAATAACTAATGGTCTTAATAATAAGTTCTTAACAAAAAGAACATTAACTAGCATTTTAAAAACTACAGATAATATAAGGTGGGAGGTTGAATTAATACTAGTAGATAATAGTCCAGGTCAGAATGTTAAAGATATTTTAATAGATGAAGGTTATGCTCCTATAGTAAGTAAACGAATAAATGTTATACACTCCACACCAAATCACCTACCTAAAGCTTTTAATAGGGGAATTAAAGAGGCAACTAAAAAATATATAGCTATTTTTCATGACGACTGTGAAATACTAGATAAAGACTGGGTAAAAAAATTCACCAACGAACTAAATGATAATGTCTATATGGTGGGACCAGAAATACATAGGGACATAGTCCCTTATCGAAAGGTAAGAAAAAAAATATACTTTAAAGAAGTACCAGTAGTGTTAGAAAGAGATAAATTTTTAGAAATGGGTGGGTATGATGAAGATTATTATTGGGGTTTTGAAGATGTATTCTTTTCAGCAAAAATAATAAATAAAGGAAAACAAATAAAACACGTACCGATAGATTATATACACTTTGACGGAATGTCCACAATACTACTCCAAAAAAAACTAACCACAACACCAAAAGAGTTTGTAGAAACACAGAATAAATTTGTTAAAATGAAAACTAAAAATGAATTTACTAATTTTAAAGAACAAACAATGGGTCACACAAAGGTTAAAATTAAATACGTAACCCATAATATATTATTATATTTATTGTTAGTAATAATCAACAAGTCATTTAGTGCAATGGTGCCAGTAAATCTAGGCACTAATTTAGGGTATCAGCAGACATTCGAATATTGGAAAACTCCACCCTTAAAGATACCAACTGAGGTTATAGTGGGGTTAATGCCAAAAACTAAAAATGATATGGAAGTTTTAATGAAAGATATTAAAGAAGAAAAAAATGGAGAACTCTATAGTAAACTAGAAAAACACAAAGGAGAGTTATTTAAAAACTATTTTGGGGTTATTTAGCCGTAGGGTCACAGAACTTACCAGACCTATTCTCTTTTCCTCCAGCGGGAATAGAATACCCACCAGAAATTACTGTTATAGGGTTAACTTTTTTATTACCCTTCCAGGTTATATAATGTAGGTGAGCACCCATAGAGTTACCACTTAAATTTTCATCTTTTCCACCTCCAGAAACACCTATAGGGAAACCTTTAGGTACTTTCAAACCAATTAAATTATCATTAACAACTCTTAGATGACAATACCCTACAGAATCACCATTATTACAGTTTATTTTTATAAACCCACCACAATCACCTACTTCCTCCGCGTTAGACACAACACCTGAACAAGCCGCCATTAAAGGTTGGTTACTTTTTAGTCCGGTAGTATCTAAATCCACACCACCATGTAGTCTGTTAGTACCAGTAGCTGTTCTATATCCGTAACAACTGTTAATGTATTTTGTGACTTTACCGACTAGAGGTACTGGGTATAAATCTGGAAGATTAACCGTATCTTTTCCTGGAACCAGTTTTAAAACAGCCCGTAACTTAGTACCACTCAAGCTAGTTAAAAACTCAAAATCTTTTTCCGTAGGTTTTCTTAATCGAGAAATTAAATCCTGAAGTTTACCCCAGCTAACGCCAAGTTTTTCTAAAGCTTTCCTTTTTAACCTATCTTTAAGACTTTGCTCAACTAATTGGCCATACTGATTTTCTGTAATCCTAATTTTCATTTCATATTGATTTATACTAATAAATATACGATATTTACCTTATGGAAATAGATAAATTAGAAAACCCATTTATTAAAGTAACTTGGGAGGACATACCAGAAAATTTTACTCAGGAAAGAATTAAAAGAGCTAGGAGTTATTTCCAAAATAAGTACAATTCTAAGAATGTAACAGTTTTAACTAGGGTCATAGATAAAAAATCAGGTGAAGAACTAGATATAGATTTAGATAAAAATGTGATGGACCCAGCATACCAAAGAAATCTAATGTCACAGTTTGTTATGGCAAATGATATGGGGGTGGATGTTGAACTATTAAAAAGGTTGGATGACAAAGTAAACGCAAAAATATCTGATGAAATAGAGATAGACACCAAGTACAAAAGAGTGTATATTAAGAATATAAAATTTTCTAATTTTTTGTCTTTCGGAGACTCAAACACATTAGATTTTGAAAAATTAGGGGGGATTACAGTAATAGACTCCAACCCACCTAACTTCGGAGGTAAATCAGTATTAGCGGTAGACCTAATTCTATTCTTATTTTTTAATACAACAACTAAAACTACTAAAGCTTTGGATGTCTTTAATAGGTTTAGAAAAAGTAATGAAGTTTTTGTCCAAGGGGAAATAGAAATAGATGGTTCAGATTATATAATTTTAAGAAAAATTAAAAGAAAAAAAACTAAAAAGGGAGATTGGTCAGTTAGTACTAGTTTAGAGTTTTTAGAAAGAAAAAAAGATGGGTCGTTACAAAATTTTACGGGTGAACAAAGAAGAGAAACAGAAAAATTCATAAAAGAGTCCATAGGTACTATGAATGATTTTTTACTAACAGTATTATCCACAGCAGGAAACCTTGAATCCTTGATAGAATCTAAACCAACAGAAAGGGGGAACGTACTTAGTAGATTTATTGGTCTTGAAGTTTTAAAAGATAAAGAAAATACCTGTAAAAAAATGTATTCTGAGTGGTCTAAAAAACTAATATCTAATGTTTATAATGTGGAGGAATTAAAACAAGAAATTAAAACCCTTAGTGAAGAAAAGTTAAATATTGTAGAAACTAACAAACTAAATAAAAATAGTTTGAAAATACTTAAAACAAAATTAGTAACTATAAACACAAAACGGGATAAATTAATTAGTAATAAAAATACTGGTATAGATTTAGAGATTCAAAAAGTAAATCCTAGATTATTGGAAGAAACCATTTCGGAAGATAAAACACTTTTAAATGTTTTACAAAGTAAATTAAAAATATATGGTGATAAAGAAGTTCCAGAAGAAATAGATTTAGAGGTAATAAGACATGAAACTATACAGAGAGATACTCTCCATATACAAGATATAAAAAATAAAACTAATTTAAAAAATTTAAATAAATCATTAGCTGAGTTAGTTGATTCAGAATTTTGTCCATTATGTAAACAAGGACTTAAAGATGTGGACCATAGTGATGAGATTAATAGATTAGAAAATGAAATTAATAGTTTAAATAAAGAAACTACACAGGATACAGAGAAATTAGAACTGCTTAATACAACACTAGATAACCTAACAACTAAAAAGTTAGTTTTTGATGAATATGAAAAAGAATTATTAAAAAAAGAAAGATTGGTCCTGGAGATTGGTAATAAGGAATTAGTTGTTAATAGGTTGGTGGATAAATTAAATAGATGGAAAATAGATAAAACTAAGGTTGAAGGGAATACACAAATAGAAAAAAAAGTAATAACTATAGATTCAGAAATAGACATCTTAAAAAATAATAATGAGACTCTAATAAGAGAAATAGAACACAACACCAACAGACAACAAACCATAGATGGGGTGATTGTTGAACATGACATTAAAATAGATAAGATTAAAAAAGAAAATGATTTAGAAAAGATTTTTAGAGCTTATTTAACTGTATTTGGTAAAAATGGTATTATAAAAACTATTGTTAAGAGTGTAGTACCTAAATTAAATAATGAATTAATGAGACTATTATCTGATGTTACTAATTTTATGGTTGAGATAAAAGTAAACGAAAAAAACGAGGTTGAGTTTTGGATGGTAGACAATGACACAAATATTGAAAAACTATTATCTAGTGGTAGTGGGTTTGAAAAGACACTAGCTTCACTAGCTATAAGGACAGTACTAACTAAAGTTTCTTGTTTACCAAGACCAAACGTAACAGTATTTGATGAAGTATTGGGAAAAGTAAGTAATGAAAATTTAGACCAAGTAGGGGTTTTCTTCAGTAGAGTCAAAGATTATTTTGAAAATGTGTTTTTAATTACCCACAATCCTCTAGTTAGAGAATGGTCAGACAATATTATAACAATAAATAAAGAAAATAATATTTCTCAGTTAAGATAAATATTTATATTATATGGAAGGAAGAATTAGAGAATATCTTTTATTTATGTTTGGTGACTGGAACCGAATAGAAAAAAATGTAGAAGTGGTAAATAATATCAAGGATATTATGGAAACTATAGTAATAGAAGAGGAGTTCAGTTTTATAACCGGTAAAGACATTATAATAATGTGTATAAAATCCAGAATGACTTTTGAGGAGATAGATGGGATAATAAAAGAATTTTTAACACCATTCATTAATACATTATTTTTAATGCCTAAACCTAGAAAGTTATCATATAGACTAGATGATAATTTAAAAAATCTACTTTTTGGGAAGACAACAAAAAAATCCAAACCAATCGACCCAAAAGTAGCAGAAACACTAGCAAAACAATTAAAAGCAATTATGGCTGCCAAAGTGAATAAGATTCATAAAGAACTTGACAAGTCTAAAAAAATATCTAAATTTAAAAAAACAACTCTTACGCCGATGACGATGGACTCCCTATTAGATAAAATAATAGATGAAGGTATCGGTAGTCTAACAACACAAGAAACAGAGTTTTTAAATAACTTTAACAAATAACATATGAAATTAGATACAAAAAAATATAAATTAACTCTAATGACAGAAGACGTATGTCCTGATTGTATTGAGTTAAAAAAGAAATTAGGTAGTTTCTCTATACCATTTACAAATAAATCAATATCGGCTAATAATGGTGTGGTTAGTAATATAGGGTTCGATAAAGAAAAATCAGCTAATAGATGGGAATTCATAGACTTATCTAGAGAATTCCCCCACAAAATCAAATATTCTCCAGTCATAGTGGTAGAAAATATCGAAGGTGAAAAAAATGTTTTTAGTTTAGAAGGTGAAGGTGGTTTTAAAAATACAGATGGAGCCTTAGAAATTATAAAGGAATACTGCATCTAAAATAACCTAAAAAATCTTGGTAGACTCAGATTAATTTTTTATATTTGTACTCAGATAATAAACCTGACAAAAAGTCAGTTAATAATACTGTGGTACAGTTGTTGTACTATGTAAGATAGTAACTAATAAAAAATTAATATAATGAATAAAAACGCGTTTATAGACCAAAATGAAATATCACATTATCTAAAAGATGTGAGAAAAAGAAAAGTCCTAACACCAGCAAGAGAAAAAGAACTTGCTAAAATCATCTTAAGTGAGAATCCTTCACTAGAAGAAATACAAAAAGTACATTTAGAATTACTAGAAGGTAACCTTAGGTTTGTTATCAGTGTAGCCAAGGACTACCAAGGACAAGGTATTTCACTAAGTGATTTAATCGCTGAAGGAAACTACGGACTTTTAAAAGCAATTAAAAACTTTGATTGGAATAAGGGGTTTAGGTTTATTTCTTACGCTGTATGGTGGGTAAAACAATCAATCCTACAAAGTTTAAATGAAAATGCTAGAACTATTCGTCTACCAGTTAATATTATACAAGAACTCCATAGAGAAAGAAAAAAAGTAGTACAAGAAATACAAGTGTGGGACAGCAAGTTATCTAAATTACCCACCACCATTAATTATGATAGACCTATTAATGAAGAAGGTGATACATTAATTGACATACTTGTTAATGAAGATGCGGATAACCCGGAAGATATTTTTGCTGATGAGGTTAATTTAAAAGACGAACTTTACAAACTAATGTCCGGGTTAGATGAAAGAGAAAGAAATATAATTATTGACTATTATGGGTTATGTGGAACACCAATGACCTTACAAGAAATAGGTGATGGATTAAGTCTAACTAAGGAAAGAGTAAGACAAATTAAAGAAAAGGTATTAAGGAAGTTAAGAAATGATAGCTACCAACTACTAGAATACCTAAGTGACTAATATTTATTAATAAAATAATAAATGAAAAAAAGACTATTCCCATTATTAATTACATTAGCCGCCCTATTAGTTTCTGGTTCAGCAGCATTTTATTCTGTATTTGGATTGAGTAAACTATTTGCTGGTGCATCAACACAAGTAATCATAATGGCCGGCTCATTGGAGTTTGCTAAACTAGTAGTTGCATCATTATTATATCAATATTGGGACACTATAAACAAATGGTTACGTTCATATCTTGCAATCGCATGTTTTGTTTTAATGGTAATAACATCAGGAGGTATTTACGGATTCTTATCCGGAGCCTACCAATCAACCGCAACTAAGTCTGAACTACTAGATAAATCACTTTTAATTCTTGAACAGAAACAAGTTAGGTTTGAAGAAACAAAATCAGACCTAACACTTGAAAAAACGCAAATAAATAAATCTATTTCAGATTTAAGAATATCACTTTCAAACCCAACCTCTGTTTCTTATTGGGACGAAAATTCACAAACAGTAATTACAACAACATCTAGTTCATCAAGAAGGGCTCTACAATCAGAATTAAAAACTACAATTGTGGATAGAGATAAGATAAATCTAAAATTAGAAGCCGTATTAGACTCAATTGGTAAAACAGATATGGATTTGTTAACTAAAGAAATATCTAATGAAGATGAAAGAGAGTTAGGCCCACTTAAGTATCTAGCTTCAACAACTGGTTGGCCAATGGACAGGGTTGTTAATTATTTTTTACTATTAATTGTATTTGTATTCGACCCATTAGCAATAGCACTTGTAGTCGCAGCTAACATGGCCTTTGCTCAAATAAGAAAACCAGAAGATAGTAATATTCCGTATGAAGAAGTTGTGGAAGAAGACAACACAACTGAACCATCTGAATCACTTAAACAACGAGTAAAAGAAAATCAGGATAAATTGAAGGAGGAAGAAATGGATGAAACATATTTTAGTGATTTACAGGATTATATAAAAGCCACATCCGAAGAACCATTAGATAGTATAACCTACCCAAAGACACCACTAAACATACCAACCCATGACCCCCAAACTGGAGAAGTAAATCCGTATTATAAAGAATTAACCGGTAAAGAAAATCCACTAGAAGAAGAAGATGAAAAAAGAATGGACATTATCGGTCAAAATGGTAATGATGGGTTACATTATGGTAATGAAGAATATGATGGTGATATAGAACGACTAACTGACACAACACAAACCCTAATAGTAGAAAAAAAAGACAATATAAGAGTAATTAAAAAAGATGCAGACCTAACTGAAGAAGAACGAATAGAACTAAGCAAAGAAGTGGGTAAAAAAGAAACTCAAATGGAGGAACCCATTAATCCAAGTATAGAAGAGCTTGAAAAATTAGCTAAAATACTTAGTATTAGTAAAAAAGAAGACAATGACACTAAAAGACTTAGATATAAAGGAAGGTAAGGCAAATCAAATACTACTTTGTAACACCAACAGGAATAAGAAAGATTACATAAAAAGTTTAGAAATAAGAAATAACGGCAACTACCAAAAGAAACCAAATTACTTAATAGATAAAAAAGGTAAAATTCATGAATTAAATAGTGGAGATGTATCTGAAGAATATTTATATGAGTATAGAAAAGATGGTGTTATTGTAATATGTCTAGAGAATATAGGGTGGTTAAGTAGAAGAAGTAGTGATGGGATGTATGTTGATTGGTTAGGGGATATTTATAATAATAAAGTATTCTCTAAAAAATGGAGAAATAAATTGTTTTGGGATAAATATAACGATAAACAAATAGAAATGACAAAAAAATTAATAAAAGAAATTTGTAATAAGAATGGTATACGTAATGAGTTTATAGGCCACAATGTTCTGGTTGATGGTGTAGAAAATTTTAAAGGTGTAGTAACAAGAAGTAATTATAATGAGTATTGGACCGACATTAATCCGTCATTTAATTTTGAAATATTATGAAAAGAATAACAAAAATAAAAAACTATACTGATTATAATAATGAACAGTATGATGAAATGAAATCTTTATTAATTAAATCTAAGCAGTTATTTGAACAAGTAACAGATGTGGAAGATATAACTTTAGATAGAGACGAAGAAAAAATAAAAGAATATGATGTATCTAGTGGTAAAATTATAGTACACGGTTATACCACAGCAGATATAACATTAACTGATGAAGAAAAAAACACATACCAAGAAACTATGGAAGATTTTATGGAACAAGTGTCTGACTTAGTAGATTATAATTCATTAAATATGTATGAAAATAATGTTGAGTGGTCTGGTCTTCTTGTAAAATTTGACACCGAATTTTTTTATACGGTAGGTGAACAAAATGGTGTGTATATTACAGGTAGTATGATTAATTTAGATTCAGAAGCTTTGGACACACTAACTAAACTAAAAGAATACTATAAAATATTCTCAGCAAAATGGGCATCAGTATTAGCCGAAAGAAAATCAACTCAAAAAATAGAAAAAGAATAATTATGGAATTTTTAAAGAAGTCGTGGAAATGGGTATTAGGTGTTATAGGGTTTTTTATAGGTCTTGTATGGATGTTTAACACAAACTCCAGTAGAAAGGTTAAGAAGATTAAAAAGGACATTAGAAGTAACGAAAATAAAACTAGTGAGGTTACTGGTAAAATAAAGTATATTAAAAAGAAAAAGAAAGTTACAAAGAAAAAAATTGAGGACACAAATAAAGATTTAAAAGACATAAAAAAGAAAAAACCTAAAGTAAAAAAGAAGTCTGGAAAACAGGCAGC
>TARA_R110001606_G_scaffold1937_15_pt1 | contig 56981 bp, 48 predicted proteins | sample TARA_R110001606 | Tara Oceans TARA_R110001606 (sample SAMEA4398315) | marine metagenome | biome: Polar Biome; feature: [SRF] surface water layer (ENVO:00010504); material: water (ENVO:00002006), including particulate matter (ENVO:01000060) such as... | depth 5 m
TATCCTGTATCCCGAACCGCGCTACCCGATCTGCACCTGATCCTCGCTGTAGCGGACCTTGCCGCGATGCGGGCGGGCCAGAGAAAACGCCAGCGCCAGCGGCCCGATGCGGCCGGCGAACATCAGCACCATCAGCACCGCCTGGCCGGGCATGGACAAGTCGGCGGTGATACCGCGGCTCAACCCCACCGTGCCAAACGCGGAAAACCCCTCGAACAGCAAGTCCATGGGGCGCATCTGCGGCTGCAGGATCACCAGCAGAAAGCAGGCGAGCATCACCAGCAACAGGCTCAACACCACCACCGTGTAGGCCCGGAATACCGCGCCCATGGCCACCGCCCGACGAAACGCCACCGGCTGCGCGGCGCCTTTGAGAAACGTCCGGGTGGCCAGAATCACCACCATGAAGGTGCTCACCTTGATCCCCGAGGCGGTGGAGTTGCTGCCGGCGCCGATAAACATCAGGAACATCGTCAATAAGGTGGAGGGCGCGCTGAGGCCGGCCACATCAATGGTGTTGAAGCCGGCGGTGCGCGGCGTCACCGCGGCGAACCAGGCCGCCCAGGGGCGGTCGGCCGGCGCCAGCGCCGCCAGGGTGTCGGCGTTATGCCACTCAAACAGCATGATCAGCCCCCAGGCGCCCAACGCCAGGATCACCGTGCCGGACAGAGTCAATTTGCTGTGCAGGCTGAGCCGGGCAAAGCCGCGCCGGCGCCACAGATCCATCAACACGGTGAAGCCCAGACCGCCAATGATCAGCAACGCGGTGATCACCAGGTTGACCACCGGGCTGCCCGCCCAGCGCGTCAGGCTGTCCGGCAACAGCCCGAAGCCGGCGTTATTGAACGCCGACACCGAGTGAAACAGGCTGAACCACAGCCCTCGCCCCCAGCCCAGTTGCGGCACCCAGACCGTGGCCAGCGCGCACGCGCCCAGCGCTTCCAACACGAACGCCAGCATCGCCACGTGGCGTACCATCACCAGAATGTCACCCGGGGCGGTTTGGTCGAGCGCTTCGCGCACCAGCTTTTGCCCGCGCAAGCCGAGCTGGCCGCCCAGGGCGATCACCGACAGCCCGGCGAAGGTCATTAGCCCCAACCCGCCGAGCTGGATCAGCCCCATCACCACCGCTTGCCCGAACAGCGTCATGTGGCTGCCCAGATCGACCACCGACAGGCCGGTCACGGTGACCGCCGAGCAGGCCGTGAACAGCGCTTGCCAATAGCTCAAGCCGCGGTGGCTGGCGACCGGCAGCCACAACAGCAGCGAGCCGAGCAGAATCAGCAGCAGAAAGCTCACCGCCAGCACCAGCGGTGGGCTGGCCTGGCGGACCTGGGTGAGGCTCAGGGTATCATCGAGCCGCCGTTTGAGATGGGGGAGCCAGACTCTCATTGGCCTTCACATGACCGGCTCAACCGATCTGTACCTGGTCTTCGGTGTAGCGCACCCGGGCCCGGCGTGGCCGTGCCATCGAGAACGCCAGCGCTAGAGGGCCGATGCGGCCGGCGAACATGGTCGCCATCAGCACCGCCTGACTGGGCATCGACAAATCCATGGTGATGCCGCGGCTAAGGCCGACCGTGCCGAACGCCGAAAAGCCCTCGAAAATCAGGTCCATGGTCTTCATGTCCGGCTCCAGAATCACCAGCAGGAAGTTGGCCAGCATCACCAGCAGCAAACTCAGCACCACCACCGTATAGGCGCGGAACACCGAACTCAGCGCCACCGTGCGGCCGAAGGCGGTGGGCTGCTGCTCGCCTTTCAGGAAGGCGCGGGTGGCCAGGATCACCACCATGAAAGTGCTCACCTTGATGCCCGAGGCGGTGGAGTTGCTGCCGCCACCGACGAACATCAGAAACATGATCAGCAGGGTGCTGGAGGCGTTCAGCGCGTTCACCTCGACAATACCGAAGCCCGAGCTGCGTGGCGTCACCGCCATGAACCAGGCCAGCAACGGCCGCTGGGTCTCTGGCAGCACCGCCAGGGTGTTGGCGTTTTGCCATTCGAACATCATGATCAGCAGCCACGCCGACAGCGCCAGCAGCGCGGTGCCCGACAGCGTCAACTTGCTGTGCAGGCTCAGCCGCGAGAAACGCCGTTTTCGCCACAGGTCGGTGAGCACGGTGAAGCCCAGCCCACCGACGATGAACAGGCCGGTGACCACCAGGTTGACCAGCGGGTGGGCCGCCCACGGCGTGAGCCCCTCGGGCAACAGGCTGACGCCGGCGTTGTTGAACGCCGAGGCGGCATGAAAGAAACTGAACCAGAGCCCTTGCCACCAACCCAGCTCCGGCACCCACACGGTGGCCAGCGCCAGCGTGCCCAGCGCTTCCAGGATCAGGGCCAGAATCGCCACGTAGCGCACCAGCACCAGCACATCACCGGGGGCGGTCTGGTCCATCGCTTCGCGCACCAGCCTCTGCCCGCCCAGGCCCAGCCGGCCGCCCAGCACCATCACCGTGAGCGCGGCGAAGGTCATCAGCCCCAGCCCACCGAGGTGGAACAGCACCAGAATCACCAGCTGCCCGTAGAGGGTAAGATCGTTCAGGTCGACCACCGCCAGGCCGGTCACGGTCACCGAGGAGCAGGCGGTGAACAGCGCCTGCCAGAGCGTCATGCCCGGCTCACTGGCCGGCCCCAGCCACAACAGCAGCGCGCCGATCAGAATCAGCAAAAAGAAGCTCACCGCCAGCACCAGTGGCGGGCTGTAGCGGCGCACCCGCGACAGCCGCAGGGTCACGTCCAGGCGGCCGCGCAGATCGGGCGTCCAGATTCTCACAGGTTATCGGAAAAATGCCGCAGGGCGTCTTCCTCGCCCAGCAACACCAGGTGGTCGTTGCGGCGCAGACGCTGATCCGGCTGCGGATGAAGGGACACGCTCTGGCCATGTTTGATCGCCAGCAGGCGCACGTCCTTGTCGATCTTCAGCTCGGAAAGCGGGCGGTCCTCAAGGACTTCGCCGGGGCGGATTTCGATCACGAAGTAGTTGTCGCCCAGGCTGATGTAATCGAGCATGTTCGGGTGCGCCATGTTCTGCGCCACGCGCAGGCCCATCTCGTACTCGGGGTGGAAAATACGGTGCGCGCCCAGCTTGGCGACAATCTGATGGTGCGCCGGCGTGATCGCCTTGACCCACACTTCCTTCGCTTCCAGCGAGATCACCACCATGGTGCACAGAATGCTGGCCTCGATGTTCTCGCCAATCGCCACCAGCACCGCGTCGAAACGATGCAGATCCAGCTCCTTCAACGCCTCCTCGTCGGTGGCGTCGGTGATCACCGTCTGGGTCAGCTTATCCGCCAGCCGATTGGCCCGGTCTTCGCTGTTGTCCACGCCCAGCACCTCATGGCCCAGCCGCATCAACTCCACCGCCACCGCCTCGCCAAAACCACCCAAGCCGATTACCGCGAACTGTTTTTTCATGAGCACTCCTTTTGGTCGTGGCGCTAGACGCCGGACGCTTGACGCTTGACGCTTTTTAAACATCTTAGCCGAGCCTGTTTGCGGCTCCGCAATCGGTCAGTGCAAATCCGCAACGCTGGCAAACCCGGGTTTTGATTTTAGCGTCCGGCGTCCGGCGTCCAGCGTCCAGCGCTACAACTGCTCCAACGCTTCCGCGAGCGTGCTCACCGCCACCACCTCCACCCCGTCGGGCATTTGCCGGGGCAAATTGGCTTTGGGGATGATGGCGCGGCGGAAGCCGTGTTTGACGGCTTCGTGGAGGCGTTCCTGGCCCTGGGGCACGGGGCGGATTTCGCCGGACAGGCCGATTTCGCCGAACACCACCAGGTCGCGGGCCAGCGGCCGGTCGCGGAAGCTGGAGACAATCGCCTGCACCAGCGCCAGGTCGGCGGCGGTTTCGCTGACCTTGACGCCGCCCACCACGTTGGCGAACACGTCCTGATCACCGACCTGAATGCCGCCGTGGCGGTGCAACACCGCCAGCAGCATGGCCAGGCGGTTGGCTTCCAGCCCCACGCACACCCGGCGCGGGTTGCCGAAGTGGCTGGCGTCGACCAGCGCCTGCAATTCCACCAGCAGCGGCCGGGTGCCCTCCCAGACCACCGTCACCAGCGAGCCGGCGGCGATGTCATCGGCGCGATTGAGGAAGATCGCCGAGGGGTTCTTGACCTCCTTGAGCCCCTCGCCGGTCATCGCGAACACGCCCAGCTCGTTGACCGCGCCGAAGCGGTTCTTGAGCCCGCGCAGGGTACGGAACCGGGCGTCCGAGGAACCCTCCAGCATCAGCGAGCAATCGATCATGTGCTCCAGCACCTTAGGCCCAGCCAGGGTGCCGTCCTTGGTGACGTGCCCGACCAGCAACAACACGGTACCGGTTTGTTTGGCGAAACGCGTCAAGGCGGCGGCGCACTCGCGCACCTGGGCCACCGAGCCGGGCGCCGATTGCAGCCCGGCCAGATACATCACCTGAATGGAATCCACCGCCAGCAACCGCGGCCGTTCCTTGTGGGCCAGCTCCAGGATGCGTTCCACGTCGGTTTCCGCCGCCAGGCGCAGTGCCTCCTTGGGCAGTTTGAGGCGGTCCGCGCGCATCGCCACCTGGGACAACGACTCCTCGCCGGTGACGTACAGGCAGCGTTGTTTGTCGGCCAGCCGGCACAGCACCTGCAACAGCAAGGTGGACTTGCCAGCGCCCGGATGACCGCCGATCAGGATCGCCGAGCCGGGCACCAGGCCACCACCAAGCACCCGGTCCAGCTCGCCCATGCCGGCGCTGATGCGCGGCGTTTCCTCCAGCACGATCTCATTGAGGTTGCGCACTTCCGCCCGCTCGCCGCTGAACCCGGTGCGCTCCGCGCCCCGAGTCTTGGGCGTGGCCGGGTCCACCACGAATTCCTGCAGGGTATTCCAAGCGCCACAGGCCGGGCACTGCCCCTGCCATTTGGGAAAGTCCGCACCGCACTCGGTGCAGACGAACGCCGTTTTCTTTTTCGCCACGGAGAGCTCCTCAAGGGCGGGTGCGTTGTGAGTGGTAAGCTACAAGTCGCAAGCTTCAAGCCGCAAGCCCGACCTGCTTGTCGCTTGAAGCTTGCGGCTTGCAGCTATTCCGCGATGACTCTCACCGGCCGCGCGGTGACCTGACAAAACAACTCATAACTGATCGTGCCGCACGCCGCCGCCACTTCGTCCACCGGTATCACGTCGCCCCACAATTCCACTTCGTCGCCAACGCGGGCGTCGATGCCGTTCAGGTCAACGGTGAGCATGTCCATGGAGACCCGCCCCACCAGCCGGGTGCGCTGGCCATTGACCGCCAGCGGTGTGCCACTGGGCGCGTGGCGCGGGTAGCCGTCGCCGTAGCCCACCGCCACCACGCCGATGCGGCCCGGGCCGTCGGCGCGCCAGGTGGCGCCGTAGCCGACGCTGTCGCCGGCCTGGATCGGGTTGATGGCGATCAGGCGGGCGCGGAAGCGTTCCGTGACGCGCAGGTCCAGCTCGGCGGCGCTGCGCCAGGCGAACGGCGAACTGCCATAGAGCATGATGCCCGGGCGCACCCGGTCGGCGCGGGCCTCGGGGTAGCGGATCAGGGCGGCGGAGTTGGCGGCGGTGAGCGCCACCCCCAGCTCCCGGGCCAGGGCGCCAGCCATGGCCAGCTGCGCGTCGCTGTGCGGGTCGTCGTGCAGATCGGCGCAGGAAAAGTGGTTCATCACCCCCAGCAACTTAACGCCGGGCACGCCGCGCAGGCGCGCCGCCTGGGCGCGGGCCAGATCCGGCGCCATGCCGAGCCGGTTCATGCCGGTGTTGACCTTCAGCCAGACGTTCAAGGGCGCCGGGTTGGCCGCCAGCAGGTCCACCTGCCAGGGCGAGTGCACCACCACTTCGGCGTGCAGACGCGCCGCCAGGCGCAGCTCGTCGGCGTCGAAGAAGCCCTCCGCCACCAGCAACGGGTGAGCCAGCCCCAGGTGGCGCAGCGCCTGGGCTTCTTCCAGCAGCGCCACGCCCAGGCCATCGACCTGATTGGCCATGGCCCGCGCCGCCAGCCCCAGGCCGTGGCCGTAACCGTTCGCCTTGACCATCGCCAGCACCCGGGCGCCATCGGCCAGGGCGCGGGCGCGGCGGGCGTTGTGGGCGAGCGCGGCGGGGCGCAATTCCAACACGGTACCGCGCATCAGAACGCGCTCCAGGCAGGCGATGAACACAGGGGGAGGGCCAAGCGGGTCTCCTTGCCGCGTGTCGGCGGCTACTCGTCGCCGCCGGAATATTGCTGATAGTACTCCGGCGCCAGGTCGTCGAAGCGGGTGAATTCGCCCCGGAACGCCAGGCGCACGGTGCCGATCGGGCCGTTCCGCTGTTTGCCGATGATGATCTCGGCAATGCCCTTCTCGGTGGATTCCTTGTTGTAGACCTCATCGCGGTACAGAAACACGATCAGGTCGGCGTCCTGCTCGATGGCGCCGGATTCCCGCAGGTCGGACATCACCGGGCGCTTGTTGGGGCGTTGTTCCAGCGACCGGTTAAGCTGTGACAGCGCGATCACCGGGCAATTCAGTTCCTTCGCCAGGCCCTTCAGGGAACGGGAAATCTCCGAGATTTCGTTGACCCGGTTGTCGGAGCCCGGCACCTGCATCAATTGCAGATAATCGACCATGATCGCGCCTAACTCGCCGCCGCATTCGCGCGCCACCCGGCGCGCCCGGGCGCGCATTTCCAACGGGCTGAGCGCCGGCGTGTCGTCGATAAAGAACTTCTGCTCGCTGAGCATTTGAATCGCCGAGGTGATGCGTGGCCAATCGTCCTGTTCCAGACGCCCGGAGCGGATCGCGCTTTGATTGATGCGCCCCAGGGAAGAGAGCATCCGCATCACCAGCGAGTCGGCGGGCATTTCCATGGAAAACACCAGCACCGGTTTGTTCGCTTTCAGCGCCACGTTTTCGCACAGGTTCATGGCGAAGGTGGTTTTCCCCATCGACGGCCGCCCGGCCACCACCACCATGTCGGCGGGCTGCAGGCCGGCGGTCATTTTGTCGAATTCCTCGAAGCCGGTGGTCAGGCCGGTCAGGGAATTCTTGTTTTTGTACAGCTCGTCGATGCGGTCCACGGTGCGCTTGAGCACGTCCTTGATGCCCTGGGGCCCGGAGCCCTTGTTCTGCTGCTCGGCGATTTCAAAGATGGCCGCTTCGGCGCTGTCGAGAATCTCCAGGGATGGCTTGCCCTTGGGGTTGAACGACATCGCCGCGACGTCGTGGGACACCTGGATCAACTGCCGCAGAATGCTGCGCTCGCGGACAATGTCCGAGTAGGCGTTGATGTTGGCGGCGCTGGGGGTGTTGCGGGCCAGTTCCGAGAGGTAGCTCATGCCGCCGATCTGGTCGAGCTGGCCAAGGTGGGTGAGCGCCTGGGAGACGGTCACCAGATCGCAGGGCTTCTCTTCTTCCACCAGCTGCCCGATCACGGCGAAGATCTGGCGGTGCTCCTTGCGGTAGAAATCCTTTTCGCCGACTCGCTCGGCGACTTCGTCCCAGGCCTCGTTATTGAGCAGCAGGCCGCCCAGCACCGCCTGCTCCGCTTCCAGCGAATGCGGCGGCACGCGCAGGTTCTCTGGCAGGTGATCGTCCAGTGGCAGGCTCAGGGGTTCGTTCATGATGGGTCCGATGGCTAGGGGGCAGGCCCGGGCGGGCCCGCGAACAAACAAAAAAGGCACCGTCCGCTGCCGGACAGTGCCCTGATTGTGTCACCGCGCCCCCCGGGGGGCAAACGATGACCAGAGCCGTTCGGCTCTGTTTACTCAGCCGGTACCACGGCCAGCTTGATGGTCACGGTCACGTCCGCGTGCAGAGCCAGGTCGAGGTCGTACTCGCCGGTCTGGCGCAGGGCGCCGTGAGGCAGCTTCACTTCCGCCTTGGTCACTTCCACGCCGGTTTGCTCGGAGATCGCTTCGGCGATATCACGGGTGCCGACGGAGCCGAACAGCTTGCCTTCGTCACCGGCCTTGGCGGGCACGGTCACGGTGGCTTCAGCCAGTTTCTCGGCCCGCGCCTCGGCGCCGGAGCGCTGCTCGGAGGCGTGCTTTTCAAGCTCGGCGCGACGGGTTTCCACTTCGGCCAAGTTGCCCTTGGTGGCGGGCAGGGCCTTGCCTTGCGGAATCAGAAAGTTGCGGCCGTAACCGGGGCGAACGTCCACCACGGAGCCCAGGTCACCCAGGTTCTTGATGGTTTCCAGCAGGATCACTTGCATGACGGTCCCCTCGGCTTAGTTGTCGTGGCTGTCGGAGTACGGCAGCAGCGCCAGGAAGCGGGCCTGCTTGACAGCACTGGCCAGCTGACGCTGATAGCGAGCCCGGGTGCCGGTAATACGGCTGGGCACGATCTTGCCAGTTTCGGTGATATAGGCTTTCAGGGTGTCGAGATCCTTGAAATCGATGTACTCAACACCTTCCGCGGTGAAGCGGCAGAATTTGCGGCGGCGATAAAAACGGGCCATGTCATTTCCTCTCGATGTCAGTCCAGGAGAACCAGTGTTTCCGCGATCATCTGCAAACGGTCCCGGGCGTCGCCTTTGTAGCCGGCGCGGCTGAGAAATCCCGTCACCCTGACCCGCTGTCCTTCGCGTGCCGTGTTCAGCGTTCCGGTTTTGCTGCCCACCAGAACCACGGCGATCCGCAGTTGAACATCGCGGGGGTGACCGTCTTCCTCTTGCCGGGAGCGGTGCTCGAGCCAGATTCGCTGGCGCGGCACCCCGGCCGGAGAGCGCGCCACCTTTTCAAGGGTGACGATAACGCCGGTCAGTTCGCAGAGATTGTGCTCGGAAATCAGCTGGCGACCTCCTCCTTCTCGGTGGATTTCGCCAGATGCGACGGCTCGGTGATGGCCTTATCACGGCGAATCACGAGGTGACGGATTACGGCATCGTTGAACCGGAAGGTGTTTTCCAGCTCGGCGAGGGTTTCGCCGTCACATTCGATGTTCAGCAGCACGTAGTGTGCTTTGTGGATCTTGTTGATCGGGAAAGCCAGCTGACGGCGGCCCCAGTCTTCAAGGCGGTGAATCGTGCCTTTGCCATCGGTAACGATCGCGCTGTAACGCTCGATCATGGCGGGCACTTGTTCGCTCTGATCCGGATGGACCAGGAACACAACTTCGTAATGACGCATTGTGGCTCCTTACGGATTGGCAGCCTCCCGCACGATGCGGTGAGGCAAGGAGTTCCGCGACCCGGAGGCAGCGGAAGGGCGGGGATTCTAGCTTAGAGCGGCCCCAGGCTCAAGGGCCGCGCCCGCGGCCCTTGAGCCTGGGGCCGCTCGCTGGACGCTGGACGCCAGACGCTGGACGCTTAACCCCCAATCGGAGCGGTGAGCCGTGTTTACTGAAAGCATCGCAGGAAACACACCAAGAGGCTCTGTTCCGGGTTGAGCGTCCGGCGTCCGGCGTCCGGCGTCTAGCGCGCTAGCGCGCTGCGCACATGAAAAAGCACCACCCCGGTCGCCACCGACACATTCAAACTCTGCACATCCCCGGCCATCGGAATCGAAAGCAGCGTGTCGCAGCGTTCCAGGGTGAGGCGGCGCAGGCCTTCGCCTTCGGCGCCCATCACCAGGGCCAGGGCGGCGGGGGGCGTGTAGTCGAACAGCGACACGCTGCCCGGCGCCAGGGCGGTGCCGGCCACGGTGATGCCGCGCTGTTGCAGCCGTTCGATCAACTGAGCCAGATTGCCGACCTCGAAATACGGCAGGGATTCGGCGGCGCCGGCGGCGCTGCGGCAGGCCACCGGGGTCAGCCCGGCGGCGTGGTGGCGCGGCACGATCACCGCGTCCACGCCGGCGGCGTCGGCGCTGCGGAGGCAGGCGCCCAGGTTGTGCGGGTCGGTGACGCCTTCGAGAATCAGCAGCAGCGGTTCCGGGCGGCGCTCAAGCAGTGCTTCCAGAGCGGCGTCGGAGCCCGGCTCACGGGCCCGAGCGCGGGCCACCACGCCCTGGTTCTGCGGGCCGGCCAGCTTTTCCAGGGCGTCCCGGTGGGCGAACTGCACCGCGATACCCTGATCCCGGGCCGCCACGATCAGCGTCTCCAGCCGGGCGTCGCCGCGCTTGGCGCGGGCGTCCAGCACAAACAGCTCCAACACCCCTTCCGGGCGATGGCGCAGCAGCGATTCCACCGCGTGGATGCCCGAATACATCAAGGGTTTGGCGAGGCTGCCCTTGGCGCGCTTAGCGCCGCGCGGCGGGGCACCGGAGCGCCCTGAAGGTTTGCCTGCGTTCATCGACGGCGGCGCCCTTTGCGCTCACCGCCACCGCTGGCCTTGCTGCGCCCCTTGCGCGCCGAAGGCACCTCGCCGCGGGCCAGCTTATCGCGCTCGGAAGCGCCGTCGGCGGCCTTGGCGGCGGGCTTTTTGTCGCCTTTCTTGTCGCCTTTTTTATCGCCGCCGCCCTTGCCACCACCGCGACCGCCGCGTTTGGCGGCGGGTTTGCCGGCACGGCGAGGCTTGGAAGGCGTGCTGCTGATCAGCTCAAGATCGATCTTGCGCTCTTCGGTGTGCACCCCGGCGACCTTCACCACCACCGCGTCACCCAGGCTGAACTGCCGCCCGGAAGACTCGCCCACCAGGGCCATATTAATGTCGTCGAAGTGGTAGTAATCGCTGTCCAGGTTGGCGACATGGGCGAGGCCATCAATGTGCAGATCGTTGATCTGCACAAACAGACCGAACGCCGCCACGCCGCTGATCACCCCTTCAAACTCTTCACCGAGATGATCTTCCATGTACTGGCACTTGAGCCACTGGACCACGTCGCGGGTGGCGTCGTCGGCGCGCCGCTCGGTCATCGAGCAGTGCTCGCCCATGGCCACCATGTCCTGCTCGGAGTACGGCAGAATCTTCGCCTTGGGAATCTTCGGCAGTTCGCCGGGATTGTCCACGTGGGGGTTGTCCGCCCGCGCTTCGCTGCCGCCTTCGCGGATCAGGTAACGGATCGCGCGGTGCACCAGCAGATCCGGATAGCGACGAATCGGTGAGGTGAAGTGCGTGTAGGCGTTGTAGGCCAGGCCGAAGTGACCCTTGTTGACCGCCTCGTAGCGGGCCTGGCTCATGGTGCGCAGCATCATCGTCTGGATCAGCGAGCGGTCGGCGCGCTCGGCGATCTGCTGGCCCAGCGCCTGGAACACCTGCGGCCCGATCGCCCCTTCCGACCAGGGGATGCTCAACCCCAGACCGCCGAGGAACTGCTGCAGATTGCTGAGCCGTTCTTCCTTGGGCGCCTCGTGGTTGCGATACAACGCCGGCAGGCCGGATTTTTCCAGCAGGTGCGCGGAGCAGATGTTGGCGGCCAGCATCGCCTCTTCGATCATCACGTGGGCGACGTTGCGCACCACCGGCACGATGTCGCGGATCTTCTGGTTTTCGTCGTAGAGAATGCGGCTTTCATCGCTCTCGAAATCGATCGCGCCACGCAGCTCCCGGCGTGCGCGCAGCGCCAGGTACATCTCGTGGAACGCCCACAAGGTGTCGATGCTGTCGTCGTCCAGGCTGGCCACGGTTTGCTGCGCCAGCTCGGATTCCGGTTCCTCGATCATCGCGCCCACCTTGTTGTAGGTGAGGCGGTGACGGGAGCGCATCACCCCTTCGCGGAACACGAACCGGGAAATGCGACCGTTGGCGGACACCAGCATGTCGCAATACAAGCACAGCCGGTCCACGTGGGGGTTGAGCGAACACAGCCCGTTGGAGAGCTCTTCGGGCAGCATCGGCACCACCCGATTGGGGAAGTACACCGAATTGCCCCGGCGGTGGCCTTCGTTGTCCAGCGCCGAGCCCGGGTGCACGTAATGGCTGACGTCGGCGATCGCCACGATCAGCCGCCAGCCGCCACGGCGGCGGCGCGACACATACACCGCGTCATCGAAGTCGCGGGCGTCCTCGCCGTCAATGGTCACCAGCGGCAAATCGCGCAGGTCGACACGGTGGGCCTTGGCCTCGTGGGGCACCTCGGCGCCAAAACGCCGCGCCTCCTCTTCCACGCCCTGGGGCCACTGGTGGGGAATCTCGAAACGGCGCAACGCCACTTCCACTTCCATGCCCGGCTGATCCGGCGCGGCGATGATCTCCACCAGACGCACCAGCACGCGATGATCGCGGGACGGGTACTGGGTGATCTCGGCGCGCACATGGTCGCCCGGATTGGGGTTCAGGCCGTTGTGGTCCTCGACCACCACTTCCTTGCTGGCGCGGCGGTTTTCCGGCTCGATAAAGCTGACGCCACCTTCGCGGTCATAGCGGCCGACCACCTCGGTGGTACCCCGCTCGACGATCTCGACGATGCGCGCCTCTTCCTTGCCAAAGCGATTGACGCCCTCGACGCTCACCAGCACCCGGTCGCCGTCCATCACCTTTTGCATCTGGCGCGGCGCCAGGAACAGATCCTTGCGCTCGCGATCCTCAGGGATCAGAAAGCCAAAGCCATCACGGTGGCCCTGCACCTTGCCGGGGATCAGATCCATGCGCGACACCAGGCCGAGCTGGCCTTTGCGGTTTTCCACCAACTGACCATCGCGAAGCATCGCCTTAAGACGGCGCTCCAGGCCGACCGCGCCTTCCTCGCCCACGTCCAGAAACCCCGCCAGCTCATGCTGGTCCAGCGGCCGGCCCTGGTCGTCGAGGACTTGCAGGATCAGCTCACGGCTGGGGACCGGATTTTCATAGTTGGCCGCTTCCCGTTCCGCGTGGGGATCCTTGTAGCGTTTCCTGGATGACATTCATTAACCTCTGAAAAATAATATGTATAGGCCGCCGCCCGCTTCCCGGCGGGCGCCACCTTACCGTACCCGCGACGCCGACGAAATCATCAAGCCGGCGGAGTGCGGGCAACGTCATAGGGAGCTGGAGGTGCCGTGGGCGGCCCGGCGGGACATCGTCCCCGGCCAGGCAAGGAACGCGCGCGGCCCGACAAAAAACAGGCTCTGGCACCCCGGCGCCGGCGAAAACCGACCTCGAATCAAGAGTGCCTCCGGCGGCCTTTTCCAAATAAACCGTTTGACATCGGGGCATCATATACTAGAATGCACGCGCTTTCGCGATGAACGGCCCATTTTCCGTGGCCCTTCTTCAGCAAGCCGAGGTGGTGAAATTGGTAGACACGCTAGCTTCAGGTGCTAGTGGGGGCAACCCCGTGGAGGTTCAAGTCCTCTCCTCGGCACCAATTAAGGATAGGCTCCCAATGGGAGCCTTTTCTGTTTGTGGCCGCCCTCCCTGGCGGCCATCCTCCCGGACCGTCGCGTTGCGACGTCAAAAATCGCTCCCGGCGATTTTTTCTCGGAAGGACTCCCGGCCCACATCGTTCATTTCGCGAGAAAGCCCATGAACCTGACGAAACCCCTCCGTGCCCTGCTCGCCGGCCTGGTTCTGACCGGCTCGCTACTGTGCGCCACCCCGACCCTGGCCGATCAGGCCGTCAACCCGGAAGTGCAAAAGGCGGACGCCCAACGCGAGCAGATCGCCCACCGCGAACGCATGCTGCTGCTGTTTCCCGCCGCCGCCCTGGGCATCACCATCGCGTTGATTTTCTTTACCCGCCGCAAGTAGCCTGTCAGTCGAGCAGGTCTGAGTAATCCCGGGCCAGATAGTCCTCCAGGCCACTCCAGGGCAAGGGCTTGGGGTTGGCGATCTCGCTGGCCTCGATGGTGCGCCCGGACAAACCCGCTTCATCACGCGCGCTGATCGACTCCGCATAGCCGCCCCGCGGGTTCCATCGCAATGTAATCCGTTGCTCGCCACGTCGCAGCTCATAGGTTTCGATGCCCTCGGCGCTCACCGACGTCGGCGCCAATGAATCCAGGCTGGCTGGATCGACCAGTGACCAGGCCGCCACCCATTGACCGTCAAACCCCACATTGCCGTAGTAAGGCCGGGCGATGTCGATCAATCTGCGCTCATGGCGATCCACCAGTTTCACGTCGAGACCGCCCTGCGCATCACGCTTGATCCACAACGGCGCGCCAACCACGTCCGCGTGCTTATGGCCCAGACCGCCGTGCGCATGAAGATCGTGCTCATGCTGCGCCGCCGCCGGGATTTCCCGCTCTATCCACAGCGCGTTTTCCTGCCGATACAGTTTCTCGGTATAGGATATTTCCTGGCGTACGCCGTCACTGCCGATCTGCCACTGATGGTATTGCACCCTCAGCGCCGGCGCCGCCCACGTCGAGACCGCCATGCTCAATAAAAGCAAACTTATCAGCGGGCGGGTCAGGCGCTGGATCATTGTCACCGTCATCATTGTTCACCTATAAAAAAGGTGGCCACGAGGGCCACCTGTAAAAACCGCGACCTTACAACCCCATGGCGCCCTGGATCAGCCCGAACACATCGGTGTTCTCCAGAGTGCCCTTGAAACTCTCGCTGCCAGCACCGCCAGCGGTGAGCCTCACATCACCGCCACCGTGAGTTTCGGAACCCGGCCCGCCTAACTTCACGCCCACCTCTTGCAGGTAGTCGTCGTCCAGCACTTCCGCCTCGGTCAGGGTGGCCCGGTCCGCTTCGCGGGGGCCACCACCGTTGCCAAACACCAGGGTCGTGTACGGTTTGCCTTGGGCGTCCAGCGCCAGCTCGCCCGTGCGGTATTCCTTCAACAGCCCCAGCACCGGGTTACCGATCTTGGAGTAGCCATTGAAGGCCATCACGTGGTCATGATCGGCGGTCACGATGATCAGCGTGTTCTCCAGGTCTACTTTGCTCACCGCCAGCGCAATGGCCTGATCGAAAGCGAGCGTATCTTCAAGCGCCCGTTTGGCGTTGGTGCCGTGCAAAGCGTGGTCGATGCGCCCGCCTTCAACCATCAGGAAATAGCCTTCCTGATTGCGGGACAGGACATCAATAGCGGCACCGGTCATTTCCGCCAGACTGGGCTCATCAAGGTCATCGTTGACCCGGTCCAATTCGTAGTTCAAGTCACTGCTGTTGAACAGGCCAAACAACTTGTCGGTATTGGCCAGGTCCACACCGGCCAGTTCGGAGCCGGTTTCCACCCAGGTGTATCCAGCGCCTTCCATCTCCGCGATCAGATTGCGATCGTCCGTGCGCCGGCCGTCCGGCGCGGGCAGGAAATGACGACGGCCACCACCCAGGATCACATCAACGCCGTTCTCCCCCAGATTCAGGTTGTACCCTTCTCCGCCGGGCACCATTTGCGTCGCGATGGTGTTCTCGGCGTTTCGGTTGCAGATATGGGCGTAGGTGGTCGCCGGCGTCGCATGGGTGATTCGAGTGGTGGTCACCACGCCCGTGCCGTAACCTTTCGCCTTGAGAATTTCGAGCAGCGTTTCAGCGGGCTCGCCATTACCGCTTTCCGGGCAAGTGCTGTCCCCATTCACTTGGTACGGAGTACCGTCGGCGTCGTTCGGGTTGGTGTCCGGCGTCATCGAAATCACTTCGTTTTTGGATTTCATGCCGGTCATATAGCTGGCCATACCCGGGGCGCTGTCGGTGGTTTGAGCGTCTTCGGAATAGGTTTTGATGCGCGCGGCGTAACCAAGCTGTTCCATCGCCAGCTTATGGGTTTCAGGAACATCCAGACCGAGCTTCTCGCCAGCATAGATGCGCGCGGCGGTCTGCGTTACCGGGCCCATGCCATCACCGAGAAAGAAGATAATGTTCTTCGCTTGAGCGGCACTGGCGACCTGCGCCCCCAGGGCGGCGGCGCAGCAGATCAGTGCACCGCCAATAACGGAACCTTTCATGTGTCTCTCCTGTTTCAATTGGCGGCTTAATCCAGATTCAACGCGCTGTTTATTTTCCCAAACACCTCGGTGTTATCGATCACACCGTGGAATTGCTCGGCGCCCATGCCCATGGCACCCAGGAAGACATCACCACCACCGTGGGTCTCGCTGCTCAGTTGAATAACGGCTTCTTGCAGGTAGTCGTTGCCGGATGTGGTGCTCTCATCCAGCGCTACCCGGCTAGCGGGCCGATTGGGACCGTTGCCAAAACCGAGAATGGTGTAGGGGTTACCGTCCACGTCGGTGCGCGGATTGCCCTTATCCGGGCCGTTGGCGTAATTACGCACCAGACCGAGCACGCCGGCGTGGCCTTCATCGGTTTTGCCAGTGCGCTCGGCGTAGCCGTTGATCACCAGCGTGTGGTCGTGATCGGCGGTCACCACGACCAGGGTGTTTTCCAGGCCAGGGTCAATTTCTTCCATCTTATCCAGCGCCGTTTTAATGGCGTTGTCGAAGGCGACGCCATCAGTGAGCGCGCGCTTGGCATTGCTGGCGTGCAGAGCGTGGTCAATACGGCCACCTTCCACCATCAGGAAAAAGCCGGTATCACGGCTGCTCAACATGTCGATGGCTTTATCGGTCATTTCCGCCAGGCTCGGCTCCTGTTGCGGCAAGCGATCCAGCTCATAGCTCATGTCGCTGTCGGTGAAGAGGCCCAGCACCCGGTCGTCGTTGGCGACGTCCATCAGTTCCGCGGTGCTGGCCGCGTACTGATAGCCGGCCGCTTGCATTTCTTCGATCAGGTTACGTCCGTCGGTACGTCGGCCGCCGTCATCGCCGGGCAGAAAATGGCGGCGTCCACCGCCCAGCACTACGTCGATGCCGTCACCCAACGCGGCATTGAATCCGGTGCCACCAGGTACCATCTGCGCGGCAATGGCGTTTTCGCCGTTACGGTTGCACAGATGCGCGTAGGTGGTGGCGGGCGTGGCGTGGGTGATGCGGGTGGTGGAGACCACGCCGGTGGCATAACCAAGCGCTTTCAAGCGCTCAAGCATTGTTTCCACCGGCTCGCCGTTGCCGTCAGGGCAAAGAGTGTCGCCGTTTTCGTCCACGTATTGGGAACCGTCCGGTGCGTAGGCGTTGGTGCCGGTGCTCATGGAGATAACTTCGTTCTTCATCTTCACGCCGGTCATGTACGCGGCCATGGACGGGGCACTGTCGGTAACCTGACCGTCCTCGGAATAGGTGCGCACGAAGGCCGATTCCGGCAGCGTATCGATGGTGATGCTGCCCGCCTCGCCAGCCTCGAAGATACGCATCGCGGTCAACGTGGTGATGCCCATGCCATCGCCCAAAAAGAACAGCACATTCTTCTTCGCGGTGGACGGCGGCGGTGCGTCGTTATCGTTGTCACTGTCGCTGCCGCACCCGGCCAGCGTCACGGCGAGGGCCAACCCCACCATATTGAGCATCTTCATCGGCTTTTCCTGTCACGATTCCATCTCTCCCGACCGCCATTGCCCATGGCCGGGCCCCGCGACAGTATTCAACGGCTTTGTGACACTTTTACGATCCAGTCGCGGCGGCTTTACGGCGTGACCATGAGTTTAAAGAAATGTGATACACCGCACTGTCTTGCCCGCCGGCGCAAGAAGAGGCCAATAATTCAGCGTTTGAAATATTTTTGTTATTTCCCACTCATGAAATTGCCATCTTCGGAAGACAGGCTGGCCGCACCCAAATTCCAAGCACGAAAAGACGGAGCTCTCCATGCCTCTCTGGAACGACACTTTTAAACTGGGCGCGCTTGCCATTGCCATCTCTCTCACTCTGACCGCCTGCGGCAGCGACAGCGACAACGACAACGACGACGTGGGTGGCGAGCCGGCCCCTCAGATGGAACGGTTGACGCGAGTCGCCACCCTGCCGCTGGGCTCCGAAGCCACCGGCCTGTTCATGAAGGAAGACGGCGAAGTCTTCACCAATATCCAGCACCCTTCCGATGCTAATGTCACCGCCGACGCCGCCGGCGAGGTGTACCGCCATGCTACCGTCGGTCTGATCGAGGGCGCCGACATTCATGAGCACTTCGAGCCGGTTTCCGTACCGCAGACCGATGAAGAAAAGCAGATCATGCGCGTGGCCCTGGGTCACTACAACGTGCTCGGCCAACAGGGCGACGTGTGGGCCGGCGCTCCAGATCCAGGTCTGGGTGGCATCGCCGTGCAGGACGGCAGCGCGCTGATCCGCGTTTCCAACGATCCGGACTTCAATGGCTGGGTTCCGTTGGACGAAGACGAAGGCTATCTGTTTACCAACTGGGAAGACCGCCCTGGCGGCATGAGCCGCTTACACCTGGTGCGTGACGCCGATGGCCACTGGCAGGTGCTCGATAACGATGCCTCCATGGTCGATTTCTCCGGCGTAAAGGGTACCTGGGTCAATTGCTTTGGCACCGTCTCTCCCTGGAACACACCGCTGACCTCCGAGGAGCTTTACTTCGACGAGACCCGCGACTGGAACAGCCCCAGCCAGGGCGAGGTTCAGGACCTGGCCGATTATCTGGCTGGCGAAATCAATACCGACTACGCCGTTACCTACCCGAACCCCTACGACTACGGTTACATCGTCGAGATCACCGACCCCACCGGTACACCGACGCCGGTGAAGCATTTTACGCTGGGCCGCTACTCCCATGAGAACGCGGTGGTGATGCCGGATCAGAAAACCGTTTACATGAGCGACGACGGCGGCGGCGTGATCATGTTCAAGTTCGTCGCTGACACCGCCGGCGATCTCAGCACCGGCACGCTGTTCGCCGCCAAGGTCAGTGCCGACGGTATCCCGATGGACGCGGCGGAAGCCGGTTTCGATATGGAATGGGTGGAACTGGCCCACGCCAGCAATACGGACATCGAAGGCTGGGTGGACCAGTACGACGACGTCACCGTCGCCGACTATGTCGATGGCGCGAACAGCTACATCACCGATCAGCAGGTCAACGACTGGGCGGAAAGCAAGCTCGAGCAGGACCTGGACGCCAGCGGCGATGTGGCCGCCAATCCGTTCGGCGATGACCGCGTGGCTTTCCTCGAATCGCGCAAGGCGGCGGTAAAACTGGGCGCCACCGGTGAGTTCAACAAGATGGAAGGCATCAACATCAATACCTCCCTGGCCCAGGCCGGCGTCGAGGAGGATGGCCCGCAGGCTTACGTCTACGTGGCGATGTCGACCATGACCGGCAACATGACCGACGACCAGGGCGAAATTCAGCTCACCAACGACGGCACCGAATGTGGTGGCGTATGGCGCATGCCGCTGGAAGACGGCTACAACGTGTCTCGTTTGGAAATGGTGGAACTGGGTGGGCCCTACCAGCCCACCGACCCGGAAAACACCTGCAGCGTGGATGGCCTTTCCGGGCCGGACAACGTGGCCATTATGAACGACGGCCGGGTGCTGATCGGCGAGGACACCGGCGGCCATCAGAACAACATGGTCTGGCTGCTGGACCCGGACGCCTGATTGTCTTCACACCATCACCGCAGGGGAGGAGCGCCACGCGCCCTCCCCTTTTTCGCGTTCTCCGCACGGATTTTTCGTCCATGAAACAGCTTCTTTTCATGCTGCTGATCGGCCTGACGCAGGTCGCCTGTGATCAGGCTGGCGGCCAGCCTTCATCTTCCCCGGAAGCAGACCGCGCACAGCGGGTTTTGCCACCGGACCTGGGCGCCATCTACAACCAGGAGGCGCCGATTCCTCCGCAATGTTATACCCGCACCGAAGCCAGCAATAATCCCTGCTACACCTGCCACCAGACCTACACCGATCGGGCACGCCCGAACACCATGTGGGACGGTTATCTGCAAGGCAGTTACGATTTTTCGGAGCTGGGCGAGACCAACCACTGGCTGAATCTGTTCGTTGATCGTCGCGCCCAGGTCGCCGAGATGTCCGATCAGGATATCGTGAACTACATCAACCAGGACAACTACACACCGTACATGCGCACACTGGCGCGCGACCAGGACTGGCAAGGCCCGGTGCCTTATATCGAGAACCTTCAAAACGGCGCCGCCGCTTTCGATAAACAAGGCTTCGCCAAAGACGGCAGCCACTGGGTGGCATTCAACTACAAGCCATTGCCAAGCACCTTCTGGCCCACCAACGGCAGCACTGACGATGTCATGGTGCGTCTGCCGGAAGCGTTTCGCACCCGCACATGCCAAGGTGGCGGCTATTCCCGCGACGTCTATCAGGCCAACCTTTCCCTGTTGGAAATCGCCATCAAGGAACTGCCCGGTGTCTCCACGCCGCCGCTGGATGAACAAGCGGTGTGCGCCGACCTGGACGGTGATGGCACCCTGGGTGTCGCTCATTATGTGAAGCGCCGAAGCCATTATGTCGGCGCCGCCGTCGAGGTGCCGGTGATCGATATGCTCTATCCCAAGGGCATCGAGTTCCTGCACACCGTTCGTTATGTCGGAGTGGACGCCCACGGCAACATCGGCGTGCCGGAGCGCATGAAAGAGGTGCGTTATATGAACAAGATCCGCTTCTACGACAGCGCCAGCCTGAAGTCACTGTACGGCAATGAGCGTCAGGAAAAAGCGGAAGGCAATCTGCCCACCTACGCGGATCATGGCCAACGCGGCATGGACAATGGCTTCGGCTGGATGGTGCTGGGCTTCATCGAAAACCAAGACGGCAAGCTGCGGCCGCAAACCAACCAGGAACAACGTTTCTGCATGGGCTGCCACACCACCGTTGGCACTACCATCGACCAGACCTTCGCGTTTCCCCGCAAGGTCACCGGTGCTGAAGGCTGGGGCTACATTGATCTGAAAGGCATGCCCGACGCAGCGGCTCTGAATCAGGACCAGGGCGAGATCGCTCAGTATCTGAGTCTGGTTGGCGGCGGCAATGAATTCCGGGAAAACGAGGAGATGCAACAGCGCTGGTTCAACGACGACGGCAGCCTGAAACAAGAAAAAATCAACGCGGCGGACGTCTATCAGTTGATTACTCCCAGCCGGGAGCGCGCTCTGACATTGAACAAGGCGTACAAGCTGATCGTCGAGGAACAGAGTTTTCTCTATGGCCGCGACGCCACCGTCAAGCCCGCGCGAAACGTGTTGCGCCACATTGATCCGGAAACCATCACACCGTTAATGCCAGAGAAAAGAATCGACGGTTACGATATCCGTTTGGATTGGTCGCGGGCCGAGTAACACTTCGGCAGGATTGCCCCGCCTCTCTCTGAAACGAGAGACGCGGAGCAATCCTGCCGAACGCGGTTCAGGCGAACGGGCTGCGCTTGATGATGGTCTCGACCCGGTCCGGGCCGGTGGAGATGATGTCGATGGGCGCGCCGGTGACTTCCTCGATGCGCTTGAGGTAGGCCAGGGCGTTAGCGGGCAGGTCTTCCAGGCGTTTGGCGCCGAGCGTGGATTCCTTCCAGCCGGGCACCGATTCGTACACCGGGGTCACTTCCGAGTAGCTGTCCGCGTCCCAGGCGCATTCCAGTTTTTCGCCGGCGGCGTTTTCGTAGCCCACGCAGATGCGCACTTCTTCCAGGCCGTCGAGCACGTCCAGCTTGGTCAGGCACAGGCCGCTGATCGAGTTGATCTGGATGGCGCGGCGCAGGGCCACCGCGTCGAACCAACCGCAACGGCGGGCGCGGCCGGTGGTGGCGCCGAACTCGTGGCCCTTCTCGGCCAGGTAACGGCCGGTTTCGTCGAACAGCTCGGTGGGGAACGGGCCGCCGCCGACGCGGGTGGTGTAGGCCTTGGTGATGCCCAGCACGTAATCCAGATACAGCGGTCCGAAACCGGTGCCGGTGGCGGCACCGCCGGCGGTGGTGTTGGAGCTGGTCACGTAGGGATAGGTGCCGTGGTCGATGTCCAGCAGGGTGCCCTGGGCGCCCTCGAACATGATGTTCTCGCCGGCTTCGCGCGCCTGGTGCAGGCGGGCGGTGACGTCGCACACCATGGGCCGCATTTCTTCGGCCATTTCCAGCATCTCGTCCAGGGTTTTCTGGAAGTCCACCGGTTCGGCGTTGTAGAAGCTGCGCAGGATGAAGTTGTGATAATCCATCACTTCGCCGAGCTTGGCGGCGAAGCGTTCGCGGTGGAACAAATCACCCAGGCGCACGCCCCGGCGCGCCACCTTGTCTTCGTAGGCGGGGCCGATGCCGCGCCCGGTGGTGCCGATCTTCTGGGCACCGCGGGCCACTTCCCGGGCCTGATCCAGCGCCGCGTGCACCGGCAGAATCAGCGGGCAGGCGGCGGAGATGCGCAGGCGCTCGCGCACCGGCACGCCCTTGTCTTCGAGACCGCGCATTTCACTGATCAGCGCTTCCGGCGAGAGCACCACGCCGTTGCCAATCAGGCATTGAACGTTTTCACGCAGAATGCCCGAAGGAATCAGGTGCAGGACCGTTTTCTTGCCATCGATGACCAGCGTGTGGCCGGCGTTGTGGCCGCCCTGGAAACGGGCCACGCAGGACACCTGATCGGTGAGCAGATCGACGATCTTGCCCTTGCCTTCATCACCCCATTGGGTGCCGAGAATAACGACGTTCTTACCCATGGCTGTACGCTGCTTCGTCTATCAGGAGGAAATGGATTGCAGAGCCCAGCCGCCGTCGGCGGCCAGCAGTTGTCGGTCGCAGCCGAGCTCCACCGGATCGTTGTCGGCGCCACTGAGCGCCAGTACCACGCGTTCACCGTCGGCGCGCAGGCGCGCCACTTCAGCGGCGAACGCCGGGTCGCTCAGGTCGCCGCGGGCGAGGATGCCGCCGCCCAGGGAAACCGGGGCAAGCGAGGCGAGTTTTTTCAGATCGGCGCTGAAGCCGGTGGCCGGGCGGGCGCGACCAAACACTTCACCGATGTGGTCATAGCGGCCGCCCTTGGCCAGCGGTTCGCTGTCGCCGGCGCGATAGGCGGCGAACACGCAGCCGGTGTGGTAGTGATAGCCACGCAGTTCGCCCAGGTCCAGGTGCACGCGAGCACCGCTGCCCTGCAGGGCCGCCACCAGCCATTCCAGCTCGGCCAGCGCGGTGAGCGCCGGCGGGCAGTCCTGCAGCAGCGCGTGGGCGTCGGCGAACACGCCGGCGTCACCGTCCAGAAACGGCAGCGCCGCCAGGGCGCGCGCGGCGCTGGCGGGCAGCTCGTGCTCACCCAGAAAGGCATCCAGCTCCGCGCGCGCCTTGCGCAGGTAGATGTCTTCCAGGCGCGCCTGATCGCCCTGATCCAGGCCACAGGCGTCCACCAGCGCACGAAAAATGCCGACGTGGCCAAGGTCCAGCACCAGCGGCTGATCGATGCCCGGCAACGCCAGGGTCTCCAGCATCAGCAGAATCACTTCCAGATCGCTGTCGCCACCGGCCGGGCCGAACAACTCAACACCCAGTTGGTAGGGCAGCCGGGAGCCGCCGGCCTGGGCCGGCCGCGCGCGCAGCGCGGTGGAACAATAACAGAGCCGGGCCGGGCCTTTGCGGTGCAGGCTGTGGGCGTCGATGCGCGCCACCTGCGGAGTGATGTCCGCGCGCACACCCATCAGGCGGCCGCTGAGCTGATCGGTGATTTTGAAGGTCTCTCGCTCGAGATCACGGCCGGCGCCGTTGAGCAGGGATTCCAGGAATTCGATCAGCGGCGGGAATACCAGTTCGTAACCCCAGGACGCATACAGGTCCAGAGCACGACGGCGCAGTTGTTCGATGGCCCGGGCGCGTTCGGGGAGCACCTCCTCGACACCGTCGGGCAACAACCACTGTTCTTCCTGATTCATCATGGATAACCGTTAGCGCATCAGTAGCAGTGTGCCGAAAAAGCCTTCGCCGGCCCTTCCAAGCCACCGTCACAGGCCGTTGTTCAACGGCCCGCCAGCAACAGGCCGGCACCCAGCATCCTGAGTACCAGACCGATGATTCGCAGTGTGCGGCCGGTCAGCGAGGGGCCGTGGCCGACCCGCCCGGAGGCCACCAAAGGCCACCCGATAGCCACAAAAAAACCGGGTATCTCGACCCGGTTGATGCATTCTACCACGTCCACCGGAGAGCAGATACCATCGCGGACGCCACGCCGGCCCCCACCCACCGACACCACAAAGCCCGCCGGAGCGGGCTTTGTGGGTCATGCCAACGCGTTTAACGGTTGCCGTTGGCGTCTTTCAGATAGCGGAAGAACTCGCTGTCGGGCGACAACACCATCAAGTCGTTGTCGGAGTCGAACGTCTCCCGGTAAGCCTGCAGGCTGCGGTAGAAGCGGAAGAACTCCTGGTCCCGTGAGTAGGCGCGGGCAAAGATGCTGGCGGCTCGGGCATCACCCTCACCGCGCACTTTCTGCGCTTTCTCGTAGGCCTCGGCCACGGTCTCGATCTCTTCGCGGTCGGCGGCGGCGCGAATCCGCTCCGCTTCCTCACGGCCCCGGGCACGGTGCTCGGCGGCGTCGCGGGCGCGCTCGGCGCGCATCCGGTCGAACACCCGGCCACGCACCTCCTCTGGCCAATCCACCTGCTTGACCCGCACGTCCACCACTTCGATGCCCAGATCTTCCAGGGTGGCGGCGTTGACCTCGTTGGCCACCGAGTTCATCAGCTTCTCGCGCTGGTCGTTCTTGTCGTCCAGCAGAGCCTGGGTGGCGCCCTTCTTGGCCACCTCGCGCTGAAACTGCTCGTCCTCTTCACGGGCAATCGGGTCGATGGCGGCGTCGCCACCGGCTTTTTGCACTGCGGTCGGGTCGAGCGCTTCGTCGGGCAGTTCCCCGCCGCGGCCAGCTACCACTTCCTGAACCGTGCGCGAGGCGAACTGGTTACGCAGCGCTTCGTTGATGCGCGGGTCGAGCATCTCCCGGGCGCGGCGCTCCATGGCAGCGCCGTTGGTGGCACCGGCTCCGACACTGACGATAAAGCGCTGCACGTCGGCGATTCGCCAGGTGACGAAAGCGTCCACGGAGAGGCGCTTCTTCTCGCTGGTCAGGAACGACTGCGAGGGCACGTTATGGGTGAGCAGACGCCCGTCCACGCGCACCACGTCATCGATCATCGGCACCTTGAAGTAGATGCCCGGCTCGATGTCGGTTTTCTCGACCCGGCTGAAGCGCTTGAGTACCGCTTTGTCGGTTTCGTTGACGATGTAAAAAGAATCCAGTGCCAGCAGCAACAGCACGCCTATTGCCACCAGCATCAACCAGCTACGTGTGCCCATCAGCGAATCTCCGTGCTGTTGCTGTTGTAGAGGCTGCGCGGGGCGCTGCGACGACTGCCACCACCATCATCGGCGCCAGCGTCGGAGGTGGTGCGGCGCTTGGCGCTGCCGCTGTCTCCGGAGCTGTCCTGGGTGCCGGACGTGGAACGGTTTTTCATCAACTGGTCCAGCGGCAGGTACATGACGTTGTCGCCGTCTTTCACGTCCACCAGGATTTTACTGGAATCACTGAGCACCGCCGTGAGGGTATCCAGATAGAGCCGGTCACGGGTGACCTTGGGCGCCTTCTGGTACTCGGCCACCAGATCCAGGAAGCGGCTGGCGTCACCCTGGGCCTCGGCGACCACACGGGTTTTGTAGGCTTCCGCCTCTTCGGTCACCCGTGCGGCCTTACCGCGCGCCTCGGGAATCACCGAGTTGTAGTACGCCTCGGCCTCTTTCTTGAAGCGGTCTTCGTCTTCACGGGCCTTGGCTACGTCGTCGAAGGCGTCGCTGACCGGGTCCGGCGCGGCGGTGCGATCCAGCACCACCTGGTTGATTTCCAGGCCGGTGTTGTAGCGGTCCAGATATTCCTGCAGGCGCTTGCGCACCTCCATGCGAATCTCTTCGCGGCGGTCCTTGAGCACACCGTCCATGGTCGAGGAGCCCACCACATGGCGCAGCGCCGAGCTGGTGGCGTGCTCAAGAATGGTCTCCGGCGCCGCCACCCGCAGCAGGAACGCCTTCGGATCGACCACCCGGTACTGCACGCCGAGGGTCACGGCGACGATGTTGGTGTCGCGGGTGAGCATCTCTTCGCTGAGTTCATAGGTGCGGTTCTGGCTGACATCCACCTTCATGCTTTCTTCGATGATCGGTGCGCGCCAGTTCAGGCCCGGGTCCACCATGCGATCAAACTTGCCGAAACGCAGCACCACGGCGCGCTCGCTCTGATCGACCTGATAGAACCCCATCAGCGCATAACCGACCGCGACCACCACCAGCGCGGCGATCAGCACGCCCACCGGCAAGCCGCCGCCGGTGCTTTTGCCGCCACCGCCACCGTTGCCGTTACCGCTTTTGCCGCCAAAAAGATTGTTGATCCGGTCTTTAAGATTCTTCAGCGCTTCATCGAGATCGGGCGGCCGCTGATCGCCGCCACCACCGCCCCCGCCCCAGGGGTCCCTGGGCTTATTTCCGCCGGGTTCATTCCAGGCCATTGAGTTCTCCGTTATCCCGCCCTGTGCGAGCGTTCAGGATTGTAGGAAGGGGTATCCGTATCTGCAACCGAAGGGTCAGGTACCCGGACCTGATCTTCACGCAGGCCGGCTTCGCGCAACAGGCGCTCGAAATGGACCCGGTTAAGGTGCACACGTAACAACATGCCGCCATCGGTGGCGGCTTCCTCGGCCAGCACTTCGCCGGCCTCATGCAAGCGCGAACGCAGGCGGCCCGCCTCTGGCGGCAGCCGCAGCCAGCGATCCACCCAGCGATCCGCGAGCCGTTCGGCAATGGCTTCGAACAACAATTCAAAACCTTCGCCGGTTTGCGCGGAAATCCATACCCGCCAGGGCAGCCCCTCTTCATTGCGTTCAATGTGCGGGACCATGCCCAGCCGGTCCACTTTATTGTAGACATGCAAAACCGGCACCTGTTCGGCGCCGATCTCGGTGAGCACCTCTTCCACCGCCGCCACATTATCGGAACGCTCGTCCACACTACTGTCGGTAACGTGAAGCAGCAAGGACGCATTCACCGTCTCTTCCAAGGTGGCGCGAAACGCCTGCACCAAACGGTGCGGCAAATGGCGGATAAAACCCACCGTATCGGCGAGAATGGCCGGGCCGACACCGGGCACGCGCACCTTGCGCAGGGTCGGGTCGAGGGTGGCGAACAATTGATCCGCCACGTACACGTCGCCGGTGGTGAGCGCATTGAACAGGGTTGATTTGCCGGCGTTGGTGTAACCCACCAGCGAAATCAGCGGCGTCTCCGAGCGATCCCGGGCGCGGCGGCCCTGGGCGCGCTGCTTGCGCACCTTTTCCAGGCGCGCCTCGATGGCACGGATGCGATCACGCAGCAAACGGCGGTCGGTTTCCAACTGGGTTTCACCCGGACCGCGCAGGCCGATGCCGCCTTTCTGGCGCTCCAGGTGAGTCCAGCCACGCACCAGCCGGGTGGACAGGTGGCGCAATTGCGCCAGCTCCACCTGCAGACGCCCTTCGTGGGTGGCCGCCCGCTGCGCGAAAATGTCCAGAATCAAACCGGTGCGATCGAGCACGCGGCATTTCACCGCACGCTCCAGATTGCGCTCCTGGGCGGGACTGAGAGAATGATTGAACAGCACCACGTCCGCTTCGCTTTCGCGCACCAGCGCCGCCAGCTCCTCGCTCTTGCCGGAACCGATGAACAGCGCCGGGTCGGGCCGGTCGCGCTTGCCCAACAACTGCGCCTCGGGGATCACCCCGGCGGAGGTCACCAGATGATGGAATTCATCCAGGTCTTCGCGGCCCACGGCATCGGGCAGGTCGATGTGCACCAGCACGGCGCGCTCGCCAACACCGGTACGTGCCTGTTCGGTACGATCAAATAGATCCATAAACCTCAGTCTAACAGGCGCCTGGAAGCAGCCTGTAGTGCAAATTCAGTGGATGTGCGGCGGCCCTGTTCAACCGCGCCGGCCACGGAGCAAAGCGACGGGATCGCCCCGCCGACGGCGCCGGCCCGGGACAAGACAAAGCCACGCCCGATCAGGCGTGGCTTTGGGGGAGGAAGATGACGGAACGGACGTTTACTGATTGCCGAAGTCGTCACCGGGTCCGCCCGTGGGTGCACCGTTGGTGCCGTGCATCGCCGGGTTGCCGCCCGCGGTACCGGATGCCCGCGGATTGCGAGAAGGCACCACGGTGGAGATGGCGTGTTTGTATACCATCTGGCTGACCGCGTTTTTCAACAGCACCACGTACTGGTCGAAGGACTCAATTTGACCTTGCAATTTGATGCCGTTCACAAGAAAAATGGAAACTGGTATACGTTCCTTTCTCAGCGCATTGAGAAAAGGGTCTTGTAGCGAGTGCCCCTTTGACATGGCAATTCTCCTTAACTGTATAAAAAGTGAGCGCCCAACCGTTCGGGCAATGTTCATCAGCGCTTTGGAAACCTGGATCCATTGATACCCATCGGTGTGGCCAATCCGTCGACACACCCGCCAGCGGCACGCTTCCCACAACGTGGAGACCGTCGGCTAACCGTTATGAATGGATCCAGAGGTTCCAAGCCCTCCTTGGCGACCGAGTCCGGGCCAGCGAAATCTTCTGGCAATGCTCCCGAGAAAAAGTTTCTGCCCCGAGCCTTCGTGAGCCCCAATACCTGGCTTCGGCTGTTATATGGGTCGCCCCCAGCGTAAAACAAGTAGCCAGACAGACTAACTAAACACGGTTTTACAAACCCCTGCAAGCCGCTTGAGACAGGCTTCGCGCTGCTCCGGCAAGGTGCTGTCGAAGGTCTCGGGGCCGGGCCATTTGCGCAACCAGGTGATTTGCCGTTTGGCCAGTTGACGCGTGGCGATGATACCCCTTTCCACCATGCTGGCGTAATCCCATTCGCCCTCCAGATAGCGCCAGACCTGCCGGTACCCCACCGCTTTCATGGCGGGCAGATCGGCGTGCAGATCGGCGCGCGCGCGCAGCGCCCGCACTTCCTCCACCAGCCCCTGTTCAAGCATGGCGTGAAAGCGCGCTTCGATGCGCCGGTGCAGTTCCGCGCGGGGCGGTGACACCACCAGGCTGAGCACTGGATGGGGCAAGCCGGGAAAACGATAAAAGCCGTTTTCCGCCGCGCGCGCGCCAGTGTCGTGCTGATCATGGAATTCAGACAGCGCCCGCCCGGTGAGGCGATGCACTTCCAGCGCCCGTTGCAGACGTTGCTTGTCGGTGGGCTTGAGACGCGCGGCGCTGGCCGGGTCCACCTTCGCCAATTCGCGGTGCACCGCTGGCCAGCCCTCGGCGGCGGCCAGCGCGGCGATCCCGGCGCGCACCACCGGGTCGGCCTCCGGCAACGGTGCCAGCCCTTCCACCAGCGCCTTGAAATACAGCATGGTGCCGCCCACCAGCAGCGGCAGCCGGCCATCCGCGTGAATGGCCTGGATTTCGCGCAGGGCGTCGTGGCGGAAGTCAGCGGCGGAATAGGGCTCGGCGGGGTCGCGGAAACCGAGCAGACGATGCGGCGCCCGGGCCAGCTCCGCGTCGGAAGGCCGCGCCGCGCCAATGCTCAAGCCCCGGTACACCAGCGCCGAATCCACGTTGATCAACGAAATCGGCAAGGTCTCGGCGGCGCGGATCGCCAACTCGGTCTTGCCCGCCGCCGTTGGGCCCATAAGCAAAATAACCGGGTCGGACGTCGGACGTCGGACGTCAGGAGCGACGGGGTTGACGTCCGACGTCCGACGTCCGACTTCAGACATTCATTGCCCCCGCATAAACAGGCGGTCCAGTTCCTTGACGCTCATCTGCGTCCAGGTGGGGCGGCCGTGGTTGCATTGGCCGGAGCGTTCGGTGGCTTCCATGTCGCGCAGCAGGGCGTTCATTTCCGGGACGGTGAGGCGGCGGTTTGCGCGCACGCTGCCGTGGCAGGCCATGGAGGAAAGCAGCGCGTCCAGGTGGCGCTCGATGCGCTCGCTGCTGCCCTGGGCGAGCAGATCGGAGAGCACATCGCGCACCAGGGTTTCGCTGTCCGCGTTGCGCAACAGCGCCGGCACTTCGCGCACCACCAGGGTCTCCGGCCCGGCGCGCTCGACCGCGAAACCAAGCCGCCCGAACACCTCGGGTTGCTGCTCGGCGAAATCCGCCTCGCGGGACGCCACCGCCATCGACACCGGCACCAGCAACGGCTGGCTGCGCACTTTCTGTTCCGCCCAATCCCGCTTCAGGCGCTCGTAGGTTATGCGCTCATGGGCGGCGTGCATGTCCACCAGCACCATGCCCTGTTCGTTCTCGGCGACGATAAAAATGCCGTGCAGCTGCGCCACCGCGTAGCCCAGGGGCGGGGTCTGCCCGGGTTGCGGTGCGGCGGCGGCGTCAGCGCCGCCGGCCACCAGCGCGCCATAGGCGCCGGCCTGGCCGGCGCCATCGGCAAGCCGGCGCGGGCCACCGCCCAGGGAGCTCTGATAGCCGGCGCCGTAGCCACCGCCATAACCGCCGCCGACCCCACCGAACCCGGCAGGCGCGTCGCCGGCGGCCGGCGGCGCGCTGGTCAACGGCATGCTGCCCTGGCTGGGTGCCATCTCGGCGCTGTCCGCCAGGCTGGCCACGGCGCGCGGCTCACTGCTGGGGCGCACATCAGCGATCGCCCGGTGCAAAGAACGGAACAGGAAATCGTGCACCATGCGCTGCTCACGGAAGCGCACTTCGTGCTTGGTGGGGTGCACGTTGACGTCCACCAGCGCCGGATCGACCTCGAAGAACAGCACATAGGCCGGATGCCGGCCATGGTAGAGCACGTCCGCGTAGGCCTGACGCACCGCGTGGCTGACCACCTTGTCGCGGATCACCCGGCCGTTAACGTAGAAATACTGCAGGTCCGCCTGCGAGCGCGAAAAGGTCGGCAGGCCCATCCAGCCGTGCAGACGCAGACCGCCCAGCTCCACATCCACGCTCAGCGATTGCTCGATGAAGGTGCGTCCGCACAGCCGGCCAACCCGGGCGGCGCGCAGCGCCGGGTCATCGCCGGGGGGCATCTGGTGAATCACTTTCTGGTTGTGGCTGAGCCGGAAGCCGGTCTGGAATTCGCTGAGCGCGATGCGCCGGAACACCTCTTCCAGGTGATTGAATTCGGTTTTCTCGGTGCGCAGGAAGCGGCGCCGCGCCGGCGTGTTGAAAAACAGATCGCGCATCGTCACCGTGGTGCCGCGCGGGTGCGCCGCCGGCGCCACCGAGGGCGCCATGTCGCGGCCCTCCACGGTCACTTCCCAGCCTTCCGCCTGCTCACCGGTGTTGCTGGCCAGCGTCAGCCGCGACACCGAGCTGATCGCCGCCAGCGCTTCACCGCGAAAGCCCAGGGTGCCGATCGCTTCCAGGTCATCGAGGCCACGAATCTTGCTGGTGGCGTGGCGCGACATGGCCAGCGGCAGATCGTCGTGGTCGATGCCGCCGCCGTCGTCGCGCACCCGGATCAGTTTGCTGCCGCCCTGCTCCACGTCCACGCTGATCTGCCGGGCGCCGGCGTCGAGGGCGTTTTCCAGCAGCTCCTTAAGCACCGACGCGGGGCGTTCCACCACCTCGCCGGCGGCGATCTGGTTGGCGAGCCGGGAATCGAGGAGCTGAATCTTGGCCAAAATCGCAAAACCTCCGTTAGGCGGGTTGGGGTGCCGGCATGGCCTCAGGAACGCGGAATCGTCAGCGTCTGCCCGACCATGATCTGATCGCCATTGATGTTATTGGCGCTGCGCAGGGATTGCTCGCTGACCTGATACTGCCGGGCAATGCCGGACAGCGTATCACCGGGCTGGATACGGTACTGATCGCCGTTGCCGCTGCGCTGGGCGGCGAACCAGCTGCCCGGCGCCGGGTGGGTCTGGAAGTAGCGCTGCGTGCCATTGAGAATGGAGCGGGCGATTTTCTCCTGGTGGCTGGCGGAGCGCAAATTCTGCTCTTCCTGGCGGTTGGAGATAAACCCCGTCTCCACCAGCACCGACACCATCTCGGGCTCCTTGAGCACCGCGAAGGCGGCCTGCTCCACGGTCTTGCGGCCGCCGTGCAGGCGCGCCACGCCATCCAGCTCATCGAGAATCTGCCGGCCCAGGTACAGGCTGTGCGCCATCGAACCGCTCATGCGCATGTCCGCCAGCACACTGAGCAGGTTGGAGTCGTCTTTTTCTTCCTCGTAGACCCCTGCGACCTTGTCCGATTCGTTGGCGATTTTCGCCAGATAGCGGGCGCGGGCGCTGGTGGCGCCGCGATTGGACAAGGCGAACACGCTGGCACCGTGGGCGCTGGCGTCAGTGAAGGCGTCGGCGTGGATGGAAATAAACACGTCGGCGTGGTTTTCCTGCCGGGCAATGCGCCGGCGTTCCGCCAGCGGCACGTAGTAATCGCCGTCGCGCACCATCACTGGCTGAACACCCGGAGTCTTTTCCATCAGCGCTTTCAAGCGCTTGGCGATCTGCAGCACCACGTCTTTTTCGCGGGTGCCGCGCGGGCCATGGGCGCCCGGATCTTCGCCGCCGTGACCGGCGTCGATGGCAACGATCATGTCTCGGGGTTTGCCGCTGGCGGCGGGAGGCTGGCTGACCTGCTTGGTGGATTTAGGGTCCTTGTCGAACAGGTCCAACACCAGTCGCCAACCGTGCGGGTCCACCGGTTTGAGCAGGTTGGTGCGCGGCCGCACCGCCTCTTTGAGATCGAACACCACCCGGGTCAGGCCCTGGTGCTTGCCGACACGAATGTTTTCGATCGGGCTGTCCTTGTAATCCAGGCCGGTGACGTCGAAATTCAATTCGGCGTCGAGCAGATCCACCACCACCCGGTCCGGGTTGGCGAGCTTATCGAGCTTATGCTCCACCGGCGCCGGCAGGTCGAACACGATGCGGGTGGAATCCGGAGAGCGATGCAGGCGCACCGAATCGACCACCACGGCGGCGCGCGCGGCACCGCCCAGCAGCGCGCACACCGCCATCAGCAGGCCCAACCAGAGCCACTGGCGGGAGGCCGGATAACGCTTCAACGACATTTCAACGGCCATCGGCCCATTCCAGATTCGCATGTCTTCCCTGTCCCTCCACGGCCAGGGTCACAGTGAGGTCGGCGGCGGGGATCATGCCCTGCCCGCGCTGCGGCCACTCCAGCACGCACAGGGCGTGGCCGTCAAAATAATCGCGCACGCCAATGAACTCCAATTCCCGCGGATCGCCCAGCCGGTATAGATCGAAATGATAGATATGGACGCCGCCGGCCTCGTAGGGTTCCACCAGCGTGTAGGTGGGGCTCTTGACCGCGCCCTGATGCCCCAGGTGTCGCAGCAAACCGCGCACCAGGGTGGTCTTGCCGGCACCCAGTTCGCCCAGCAGATACACACACTGGCCGGCGCGCAGCGCCTCGGCCAGCTCCGCGCCCAGCGCCAGGGTGGCCGCTTCGTCGGCCAGCCAGCGGCGCTCAGTCCGTTTCTTTTCCATTCAACTCCCGGCGCAAAGGCGACAGTAAATCGGTGGCCAACAGGCCGCGCTCGCCCTCTTCGTGGGCGGCCCGGTCGGCGGCGCGGGCGTGCACCATGGCGCCCAGCGCGGCGGCCTGGAACGGCGCCAGCCCCTGAGCATACAACGCGGCGATCACACCGGTGAGCACGTCGCCCATGCCACCGCTGGCCATGCCCGGGTTGCCGTCGCTGATCAGGGCCGTGCCGGCCTCGCCGCGCACCAGGGTGCCCTGCCCCTTAAGCAGCACGGTGCCACCGTAGCGGGCGGCCAGCGCTTCCACGGCGGCGAAGCGATCCTGTTTGGCGAGCGCGCCGTGCTCACCGAGCAAACGTGCCGCCTCGCCGGGGTGCGGGGTGAGAATCCAGTCGTCACGGGCGTCCACCTTCCAGCTCGCCAGCAGGTTCAGGCCGTCCGCGTCGATCACCAGCGGCAGGCCGCTTTCCAGCACGCATTCCAGCAGAGCGCGCCCCCAATCGCCAGCGCCCAGCCCCGGCCCCACCGCCACCACCGTGGCCTTTTCCAGCAACGGCTTGAGCGCGTCGGCGCTGTCGACGGCGCGCGCCATTAATTCCGGCTGCCGCGCCAACATCGCCGGCAGGTGCTCCGCCCGGGTGGCCAGGCTGACCAGGCCAGCACCACAATGCCCAGCGGCCTGGGCGCTCATCAAGGGAGCACCGGCAAAACCGTGATCGCCCCCCACCACCAGCACATGGCCGAAATGGCCCTTGTGGGCGTCGCGGCGCCGCGCCGGCAGCCAATGGCGACGGTCCGCCGGCGTCGGCCGCCACACTGGCGCATCGATGTGCCGGTGCAGCCGCGCCGGCACGCCCAGATCGTCGAACCACAGTTCGCCGGTGCACGCCGGGCCGTCGCCGGTGAGCAGGCCGCGATTCACACCGATAAAGGTCAGCGTGCAGTCGGCGCGCAGCAGCGCCCCGCTGCTGGCGCCACTGTCGGCGCACAACCCGGACGGCACATCCACCGCCAGCACCGGTTTGCCCAAGCCATTCAGTGCCTCGATCAGGGCCCGTTCAGTATCGCGCAACGCACCGTTAAGACCGGTGCCGAGCAAAGCGTCCACCAGCAGCGGCGCCTGTTCGGGAAGTTGTCGCGGGGTCAGTGTGCGCATCGGTACGCCGGCATCACGGGCCCGTCGCGCCATGTGGGCGGCGTCGCCTTTCATTTGCGACGGCTCTTTGCGTTGCCAGATCACCGGTTCCAGCCCGGCCTGCCAGGCCAGCCGCGCCAGCACATAGCCGTCGCCGCCATTATTGCCGCCGCCGCACAGCACCGCCGGATTGCGCACCCCCGGCCAGCGCTGCAGCATCAGATCGAACGCCGCCTGGCCGGCCCGCTCCATCAGTTGCTCACCACTCAATCCCGCCTCACCGGCGAGGCGATCCAGTTCGCGGGTCTGCTCGGCGCTGTACAGTCGATCGGGCAAAACTCGGGTCGGCATCGGCGGACATCCTTTAACGACGGTGGCGATGAGAACCTTTAACACGGCTAAGCGGTTTCACACCAAAGTATCCATTTCATTTTTCATCGATTGATCTGCTGACACGCAACAGACTGCCTACGACATCGATGGTTGCATCAACTTACGACGATGGCGGCGGCCACTGCCTTGCTGTGTGAACAACGTTCAGAATGCGGATCTGATTTCGGACAATGTCGTAAACCATCATGTAATTTTCGTGTACCACGGTTTCCTGAGTACCAGGAACTCGGCCGACCCGCCCGCTCAGGGGATACTCAACCAAACGAGCGGATTGCTCCGAAAAAAGATCATCGAGGGCCATCGCCGCAAGCGGGTTCCTTTCCTCAATGTAATCGTAAAGATTCCACCGGTCTTCAATCGCTTCTTTTGTCCAAAAAATCTCCATCCTGTGCCCTTGTCAGATTTGCCCGGGTCGCAGCACGGCGAGCCGCGAAGCGGGCCTCCACATCCGCAACAGGCACCAGGTTTCCAGCGTCCGCCGATGCTCTCGACTGCTCCACTTTCGTGGTTAGCCAAGCGTCGTAATCCTCTGCTTGTTTTTTCTGGCGTATATAGGTCCGCATGAAATCGCGCAGGAGTTGAGCTCCGTTGCGATCATCAGCTCTAGCCAGCCTTGAAAACTCATGCTTCAGGTCTTCTTCGACCCGGAAAGTCATGGTGCTCATGGGCAGTCCTCGATGATTTATATCTTTTTAAATGTCTACCTAAGTTACTGATTTATAAATAAAAACCAATAGTGTTACCTAGGATGTGCATTGTAACACATCGCTTTTGAATGCGTCCAAGCCAGGAGTAACGGGCGCGCTCGCGCCTCTGGACAACACACCCACTTCTGTAAACAATATTGATTCTTATTCTTAAAGTCCGACCAAGCCAGCCGCCGCCAGCCTCCGTCCGGTTTTTTTGCTTGCCGCCTGGAGACCCTGGCATGAACGCATTGTTTTTACCCCGACGCGCCCCGGCGCGCGGTCACTCTCTGCTGTCTGGCGCCCTCGCCGGCGCCTTGCTTTGCCCGGCACTGGCCGCCGCCGAACAGCCTTACACGCTGGACAGCGTGGAGGTGTCCGCCAAACCCACCAGCAACACCACCGAAGACAGCGACACCTACATCATCGGCGTCATCGACAGCGCCAGCGGCCTGCAAGGCACGCCCCGGGAAACGCCGCGCTCGGTGTCGGTGATCACCCGCCAGCAGCTTGATGATTTCAATGCCACCGACACCCGGCAAGCGCTGAGCACCGCCACCGGCGTTACCGTGGAGGCCGCGGAAACCGACCGCATCTATTACACCTCGCGGGGTTTCGACATCAAAAGCTTCCAGATCGACGGCGTTAACCAGCCGCTGCTGGACGCTTCCGCCGCCGGCTCCTACATGAATTACGACACCGCCATTTACGACCACGTGGAAGTGCTGCGCGGCGCCAACGGGGTGATGGGCGGCACCGGCACGCCCTCGGCGACCATCAACTTCGTGCGCAAGAAGCCCACCTCGGAGTTTCAGGCCAGCCTCGGCGCCGGCTACGGCAGCTGGGACAAATACCGTCTGCAAGCGGATGTGTCGGGGGCGCTTAATAAGAACAAGACCGTGCGCGGCCGCTTCGTTACCGCCTATCAGGATGGCAACTCCTATCTGGACCGCTACAGCCAGGACCGCACCGTGGTCTACGGCGTGGTGGACATCGACCTCAGCGACCGCGACACCCTGACCCTGGGGCACAGTTATCAGGAGCAGCACGCCAACGCCCCAATGTGGGGCGCCTTGCCGATGCTCGACGCCAACGGCAATCAGCTTCGTTATCCTCGCCACGCCAGCACCTCGGCGGGCTGGACCTATTACGATGTCACCCTGAACAACAGCTTCGCGGAACTCACCCATTTCTTCGACAGCGGCTGGCAGGCGGTCGCGTCGCTGTCCTACACCGAAAACGAGGACGACAACGCCCTGCTGTATTTCGCCGGCGCGCCGGACCCGACCACTCCCGGCAGTGACCTTTACTACTACGCAGGCAGCTACCCGGACCGCACCACCTCCTGGCAGGGCGATGTGCGCGCCCGCGGGCCCTTTCGTCTGTTCGGCCGTGAACACCAGTTGCTGATGGGCGTCAACAGCTGGTACGAGAAAGACCGCCAGCTCAGCTACGACGCCGTCGATGCGGGCAGCGAACTGGGCGACCCCGACCAGTTGCTCAACGGCGATTTCCCGAAACCGCAATTCGAGCGTACCCCCGGGGCGGACATCTACGACAAGGCGAAAACCGCCTACCTGTCCACCCGCCTGAGCCTCACCGACCCGCTCAGCGTGACCCTCGGCGCACGCTATCTGGACTACCAAAGCGGCGGCCTGAGCTACGGTTCGGAAACCGCCACCCATGAAATCGATACCGCCCTGTTCGCCGGCCTGGTTTACGATCTCAGCCGCCATTATTCGGTGTACGCCAGCACCGGCCGCATCTTCCAGCCCCAGGCGGAAGTGGACGCGCAACGCCAGCGGCTGCCCTCGGCGGAAGGAGTCAGCAACGAACTGGGCCTCAAAGGTGTCTGGTTCGAGCAGCGGCTCAACGCCTCCCTGTCGGTGTTCGATACCCGGCAGAAGGACCTCGCCCTCGCCGACGGCACCATCCCCGGCAGCGCCGACACCGCCTACGCGCCCACCGACGTCACCAGCCGCGGCTACGAACTGGACGTGGCCGGCGAACTCACCGAGCAACTGGATATTTCCGCCGGCCTCTCCCAGGTGCGCGTGGAAAATGACCAGGGCGTGCGCGAGCGCCGTTACGTGCCCAAGCACCGTGCCCACCTGCTGCTGGCCTACGACGTCCCGCAATGGCAGGGCGTGCGGCTCGGCACCCGGCTGCGCTGGCAAAGCAAGGTGTCCTACACCAGCGCCCCGGGCATGACCTTCTCACAGGACGACTACACCCTGGTGGATCTGATGCTGCACTACGACATCAGCAAACACTGGAGCACCACGCTCAACATCAACAACCTCACCGACAGAAAACATCTGACCAGCCTGCTTTATGATCAGTCCTACTACGGCGAGCCACGCAACGTGAACCTGGCGGTGAACTGGAAGCTGTAACCGCTGCGCCGGCCCTGGCTTCGGCCCGGGCCGGTTGTCCCTCGCGGCAGCCGCCGCGCGAAATGCTACACTGCCGCCTCGCCGCCGGGCGCCACCGCCCGCCTCTCCGTTGTGACCGACTCAGACCGGAAATTTATGACTCACCGCGCCGCCCGCCACGACCTCCATGGCATTCATCTGGCCGCGCTGATGCTCGCCGGCACCGCGCTGTTCGCCAAACTGATTCCCCTGCCGGCGCTGGACATCACCGCGCTGCGCGGCGGCATCGCCGCCCTTGTCCTGCTGCTGGTGCTGCTGATCAGCCGTTCCCGCATTGCCCTGCCAAGCGCTCGCCACTATCTGGCGATGGCGGTGGGCGGCGTCATGTTCGCGATTCACTGGATGACCTATTTCAAGTCAATGCAGGTGTCCACGGTGGCGGTGGGCGTGGTGGCACTGCTCACCTTTCCGGTCATCACCACGGTGCTGGAACCCCTGTTCGAACGCCGCCTGCCCACCCGCGCGCGGATCGCCGCCGGCCTGGTGGTGCTGGCCGGCGTGGCACTGATCGGCCAGGACAGCGGCCTGGGCGGCAATGTGCCCCTGGGGCTCGGGCTGGGGGTGTTCTCCGCCACCATCTATTCGCTGCGCAACCTGCTGCAACGCCATTTCCTGCAAGGCGTTTCCGGCGCCCAGGTGATGCTCTACCAGAGCGCCATCACCGCCATGGTGTTCGCGCCGTTCGTCGGCGCCTCCACCTTGCAGGCGCCCCTGCCGGTGTGGGCCTTGCTGCTGTTGCTGGGCACCGTGTTCACGGCCGTGCCGCACACGCTGATTACCCATGGCCTGCGGCGTCTGAACGCCACCACCGTGTCGTTTGTGCTCGCCTTGCAAATCCCCTACGCCACCGTCATGGCCGCCGTGCTGCTGGCGGAAGTCCCTGGCCCGCTGGCCCTGGCGGGCGGCGCCCTGGTGGTGGCCGGCTCGGTGTACGCCACCGCCTCCGGCCAGCGCGCCCCGGCGCCGGCGCCGGTCGCCGCGGACCAACGCGAGCCCTGAGCCGGGCTGCTATGCTAGCGACCGCGACAGCCAACGCTCAGGACCCGTCCATGGACCTTGCCGACCTTAAACAGCGCATCGCCGATCAGGCCCTAACGCTGGGTTTCCAGCAAATGGGCGTGGCCGACATTGATCTGAGCCAGGCCGAGCAACGTTTGCAACAATGGCTGGAGGCCGGCCATCAAGGCGAGATGCACTGGATGGCCGCCCATGACGGCAAACGGTCACGCCCGGCGCAACTGGAGCCGGGCACCCTGCGGGTGCTCTCGTTCCGCATGGATTATCTGCCACCGGACACCCAGCCGGTGAAGGTGCTGCGCCAAAAAGAAAAAGCCTACCTGTCGCGCTACGCGCTGGGCCGCGATTACCACAAGCTGATTCGCAAGCGACTGGCGCGGCTGGCCGGCTGGATTCGCGAACAAGCGCAAGAGAGCGGGCTGGCGCGCGCCTTCGTGGACAGCGCCCCGGTGATGGAAAAGCCCCTCGCCGCCAAGGCCGGTCTGGGCTGGCAAGGCAAACACACCCTGCTGCTTAACCGCGAAGCCGGCAGCTGGTTTTTTCTCGGTGAGATCTACACCGACCTGCCCCTGCCCATCGACGCCCCCGGCGAAGACCACTGTGGCAAATGCTCCGCGTGCATGACCGTGTGCCCCACCGATGCCATCGTCGCCCCCTACCAACTGGACGCCCGCCGCTGCATCTCCTACCTGACCATCGAACACCCCGGGCCGATCCCCGAGCCGTTACGGCCGGGCATCGGCAACCGCGTGTTTGGCTGCGACGATTGCCAGCTGATGTGCCCCTGGAACCGATTCGCCTCGCACACCGGCGAGCACGCCTTCCACCCCCGCCACGGCCTCGACGACCAGGAACTGGTGAGCCTGTTTCTGTGGGACGAAGCCACCTTCCTGGCGCGCACCGAAGGCTCCGCGATCCGCCGCGCCGGCTTTGAGCGCTGGCTGCGCAACCTGGCGGTGGCGCTCGGCAACGGCCCCGCCAGCGCGCGTGCCCTGGCCGCCCTGCGGCAACGCCGCCACCACCCTTCCGCGCTGGTGCGCGAACACGTGGAATGGGCACTGGCACGGCTGGAACCGGCGTTCCCGTTGTAGGAGCAGGCCCAGCCAGCGACGGGTTTGATTTTGGCGTCTGGCGTCTGGCGTCTGGCGTCTGGCGTCCGGCGTCTGGCGTCCGGCGTCCGGCGTCTGGCGTCCGGCGTCTGGCGTCCGGCGTCTGGCGTCTCCTACGCGGCTCCGTAGCGGGCATGGCTTCGGGCACTCCGACTTCCGGATTTCCCACAAACCGTGTATGACTGTTTCATAAAACCCGTGTATGACTATTCCAGCGGCGCCAACAAGAAAGCCCGGCGCCGCCTGCACTGAAAACTGAAAACTGAAAACCGAACACTCAGGAAAAAAAGGCCCGCCCATGAAACTACGCACCCTGCTGATTCTGCCCCTTGCCGTTGTTCTGCTTTCCGCCTGTTCGCAAGGCCGCAACGAAGCGGCTTCCTACCGCCATTCCATCTTCCATGTGATCGCCTGGCACTTCGGCACCCTGGGCGCCATGGCCAAGGGGGAGCAACCGTTCGACCCGGCCACCTTCGAGAAAAAAGCCAATATCCTCGCCGAGCTGTCCACGCTGCCCTGGGAAGGCTTCCAGCCGGATTCCGCCGAAGGCAGCGACGCCAAGCCGGCGATCTGGGAAAACCGTGCCGACTTCGACAGCAAAGCGGAAACCTTCCAGAACGAAGCGCGCACCCTGGCGCAACTGGCCGGCGAAGGCGACCAGCAAGCGATGTTTTCGCAGGTCGGCGAAGTCGGCAAAGCCTGCAAGGCCTGCCACCAGGAATATCGTAAAGACTGACGCTGGCACCTTACACGCAGCACGCTTGCACGCTTGCACGCTTGCACGCTACGACAGTGCGACCTGCATCGCTTGCGGGTTCGCAGAACCGTTTTTGCGCACCCGCAGGCGCCGCAAAACCGGGTTTTGACTTAGCGTGCAAGCGTGCAAACGTGCCGCGTGCAAGCGTGATGCGTGCCGCGTGCAAGCGCCCATTCAACCCACCACCAGCCAGACCGCGGTGCCGGCGGCCAGGGCCAGCAACAGCGCCCGCCAGAGTGGCGCGAACGGCTCGTCGGTGTCGCCGGCGGCGGCGCGCTTGCGGCCGGTGATCATCGCCAGGGTCAGCGGCTCGCCCAACACCCGGTGCGCCAGCACCGCGGCAATGTGCACCCCGGCGAGAATCAGCAGCAGGTCAAAGTTGAGGTGGTGGACGCTGGTCAGCCAGCCGGCGGTGGCCGAGGACACCGTGTTATTGAGGGGGCCATCGATGCTGATGTCGTCGCTGCTGAACAGGCCGGTGACGGTCTGCGTTAACAGTGACGCCAGCAGCACCAGCACCATCCAGCCACCCAGAGGGTTATGCCCGGACGCCGGTGTGACCCGGCGTGCCAGCACAGCCCGGGCATAGCCCCAGACCCGGCGCGGTGGCGCCACGAACGAGACAAAACGGCTGTGCCGCGAGCCCCACAGCCCCCACAGCACCCGGAAAATCAGCAGCGCCAGCAGGGTGTAGCCGGCGCGCATGTGCCAATGCATCAGCTCGTCGCTGGCGCCGCCGGAATACCACATGAACGCGAACAGCCCGACCAACAGCCAGTGAAACAATCGGGTGGGCAGATCCCACACCCGGACCTTTTCGCTCCTGCTCCCGCTTCCGCTCCCGGCAGACGCCATGCTTTTTCTCCCTGACGATTATTCTTGAATCAGATGCTCACGGTAATAACCGAGTTCCATGATTGATTCGCGAATGTCATCCAGCGCCAGGTGTTTGTTTTCTTTTTTCAAGCCCGCCAGGATCTCCGGCTTCCAACGCCGCGCCAGCTCCTTGAGGGTGGACACGTCCAGATTGCGGTAATGGAAGAAGGCTTCCAATTCCGGCATGTAGTTGGCCAGGAAACGGCGATCCTGGCAGATGCTGTTGCCGCACATTGGCGACATGCCCGCCTCCACATGGTCGGCCAGAAACGCCAGCGTGCGCGCCTGCGCCTTGGCTTCATCGACGCCGCTGGCGCGCACCCGATCGACCAGCCCGGAGCCGGTGTGGTGCTCGGTGTTCCATTGATCCATGGCCGCCAGGCGTTGATCGCTCTGATGCACCGCCAGCACCGGCCCTTCGGCGAGCACATTCAGGTGGGCGTCGGTGACGATGGTGGCGATCTCGATGATGCGGTCCTGGCTCGGGTCCAGGCCGGTCATCTCCAGGTCAATCCAGATCAGGTTGTCGCGCGAGGGCGTGCTGTGGGCATCGGTCATGGGCGTCTCGGTTAGGAAAAAAACGATACAGGATGCAGGATACAGGATTCAGCGCGGGGGAGGACCGGGTGGCGATCCCAGCCATGCCCACGCACGCAGGTTAATAAAACATTCCTGCTTCCACGGCGCTGGTGCGCGGAGCAAGATGCCCGACCGTCCCGGCGGCCTGGTTCGCGCTGTATGCTGTATCCTGCATCCTGTATCGCCTTTGCCCTGTATCCTGCATCCTGTATCGTTCTTTCCCCTTTCATCGGCGGCAACGCCTCTGTGAGCCCATGGCAAAACGTAAACTGAATCGCCAACAACGCTGGCGGATCGAGAAGATCCAGGAAGAGCGGCGCCAACGGGCCCAGCGCAAGGTGGAGCGGGACCATCCCGTGGCCAGCGCCCTGGGCGATGAGCAGACCGGCGTGGTGGTGGCGCATTTTGGCCAACAGGTGCTGGTCGAAGCGGACGCCGGCGAGCGCCGCCGTTGCCATTTCCGCGCCACCCTGGAGCAACTGGTGGTCGGCGACCGGGTGATCTGGCAGGCGCCGCGCAGCGAGGGCGATGGCGTGGTCACCGCGCTGTCACCCCGGGTGACCGTGCTCAAGCGTCCCGATAACTACGGCAATCTCAAGCCGGTGGCCGCCAACGTGGCGCGCCTGCTGGTGGTGTTCGCGCCTCGGCCGACCCCCTCCACGGCGCTGCTGGATCGCTACCTGGTGGCCGCCGAGTTGTCTGGCATCGAAGCGCTGTTGGTGCTCAACAAAGCCGACCTGATGGACGACGACAACCGCGACCTGCTGGCGCGCATCGACACCCTGTACCGCGATCTGGGCTATCCGGTGATCCACGCTTCGGCCCGCGACGGCCAGGGCCTGGATCAGTTGAACCAGGCCCTGGCCGGTCACACCTGCGTGTTCGTGGGTCAGTCCGGGGTGGGCAAATCCTCACTGATCAACGCGGTGCTGCCGGAGGCGGAGTTGGACGTGGGCGCCCTGTCGGAAGTGTCGGGGCTGGGCCAGCACACCACCACCACCGCGCGCCTGTTCCACCTGCCCGGCGGCGGCGATCTGATCGATTCCCCCGGGATTCGCGAATTCGGCCTGTGGCACATCAGCGAAGAAGAGCTGCTGCACGGCTACCGGGAACTCTCCGAGCTGGCCGGCCATTGCCGCTTCCGCAATTGCACCCACCGCCACGAGCCCGGCTGCGCCCTGCGCGAGGCCGCCGAGAGCGGCCAGGTGAGCGCCGAGCGGCTGGCCAACTTCTTCCAGATCGCCGACACCCTGGATGAAGAGGGCCGCGCCCGCTATCAGAGCTGACCCCACGCCGGCGGCCCGCCTTTACCTGCCGGCTTGCTCGACTACAATGGGCCGACCCGCAGCGACGATGATTCCGCCATGACCGCACCCCTGCCGCTTCTGCTTGAACCCGAGGAACTGGCCCGGCACCTGGACGATGCCAATCTGCTGATCGTTGATCTGAGCAAGGGTCAGGTGCACGACCAGGCCCACGTGCCCGGTGCCATTCATCTGGATTTCAAGCGGCTGCTGGCCGGCAATCAGCCGGCCCCCGGGCTGTTGCCCGACGACGCCCGGCTGTCCAGCCTGTTCTCGGAGCTGGGGCTGACCCCGGATACCCAGGTGGTCGCCTACGACGATGAGGGCGGCGGCTGGGCCGCGCGCCTGCTGTGGACCCTGGATGTGATCGGCCACAAAAAGTACGCCTATTTGAATGGCGGCATCCACGGCTGGCTGGCCGCCGAGCTGCCCACCGACAGCGAGCGGCACCAGCCCGAAGCCAGCGACTACACCGTCGGTGAACACGACCCCGTCCCTTCGGTGGACCTGGACCACGTCTGGCGGCACTACCGCGACCCGGACACGGTGATCTGGGACGCCCGCTCGGAAGAGGAATACGCCGGCGTGCGCGCGTTCGCCCAGAAAGGCGGCCATATTCCCGGCGCCCGCCTCTACGAGTGGACCAATGCCATGGACAAACACAGCAACCTGCGCGTGCGCGACCTCGAAGAAATCCGCCGCGAACTGGCCGCTCTCGGTATTGAGCAGGACAAACAAATCATCACCCACTGCCAGACGCACCACCGCTCCAGCTTCACCTGGCTGATCGGCAGGATTCTCGGCTTCGACAACATCCGCGGCTACCCCGGCTCCTGGTCGGAATGGGGCAACCACCCGGACACGCCGTTTGAGAAATCTGACTAGGTCTGACGTCTGACGTCTGACGTCAAAAATTTACCCCGTCTTTTTTTTAGCGTCCGACGTCAGACATCCGACGTCAGACGCTTCACCCACCCGAGGCTTTCCCTTGACCACCCTAAAACAAAAACTGTTCATCGCCGTGCAATATCTGGTTCCCCAGCACCTGCTGTCCCGTTTGGTGGGGTGGGTGGCGCGCAGTGAGATTCCGTGGCTCAAGACCACCTTTATTAATACCTTTATCCGCCGCTTCGGGGTCGATTTGAGCGAGGCGGAGATCGAGGACCCGGATCGCTTTGACCACTTCAATGCTTTCTTTACTCGGGCGCTCAAGCCCGGCGCGCGGCCCATCGCCGAGGCGGCGGACGCCATCGCCTGCCCGGCGGACGGCACCGTCAGCCAGCTCGGCGCCCTGCGCGGCGGCGATCTGTTGCAGGCCAAGGGGCGTTACTATTCGCTGTTCGAGCTGCTTGGCGGCGACGGCCAACTGGCCGCGGAGTTCGCCAACGGCCATTTCGCCACCGTCTATCTGTCGCCGAAGGATTACCACCGGGTGCACATGCCCTTTACCGGCACCCTGCGCGAAACCCGCTACGTGCCCGGCGCGTTGTTCTCGGTGAACCAGACCACCGCCGAAAACGTGCCGCGCCTGTTCGCCCGTAACGAACGGCTGGTCTGCGTGTTCGATACCGAGGTGGGGCCAATGGCGGTGGTGCTGGTGGGGGCGATGATCGTGGCCGGCATCGAGACCGTGTTCGCCGGCCAGGTAACCCCGCAACCCCACGCCATCACCCACACCGACTACCGCGACCCGAAGCCCATCACCTTGCAAAAAGGCGACGAACTGGGCCGCTTCATGCTCGGCTCCACCGCCATCGTGATCTTCGCCGAAGGCGCCGCCCGCTTCGATCCCGCCCTGAACGCCACCTGCCCGGTGCGCATGGGGCAGCAGATGGGGACAGTGGGGTGATAGGCATCGCGCTGGACGCTAGACGCTAGACGCCGGACGCTCAACCCCGGCTCTGAAAGCTTTAGCGTGTTTCCTGCAATGCCCTTGCAGAAAAGAACCAAACATCTCAGCGGCGGGTTAAAGCGTCCCGCGTCCGGCGTCCGGCGCCCCCAATAATTCCTCTTGCCGGCCGCCACGAATCGTCCTATAAATCGCCATCCCCGCCGCTGGTTTTTGACGCCTTGAAACTGGTTACCTTCGATCCCTTCCGCACGCTCGGCTTGCCCGGTGTCCGTTACATCAAGCCCGAGCACATGGCGACTCAGCGCGACGAATTGGCCGACGCCGATTGGCTGTTGTTTCCCGCCTATTGGCAACTGCACAGCTTGCACTACGTGCTGCGCCGGCCGATTTTTCCGAGCCTGGCCAGCTATCACCTGGGACACGACAAGGTCGAGATGACCCGAGCCCTGCGCCTGGCCTGCCCGGAACACGTGCCGGACACCGAGATTCTGGGCGCCAATCATCAGGGCATCAGCCAGTTGCTGGACACCTGGCGTTTCCCGTATGTGGCCAAGCGGGTGCGCTCCAGCCAGGGCGAGGGCGTGTTTCTGATCGAGAACCGCCAGCAGTTGCTCGATTACGCCGCCAGCACCGAGGTGCTCTACATTCAGAAGTTGCTGCCGATCGTGCGCGATCTGCGCGTGGTGGTGGTCGGCCGGGAAATCGTCGCCGCCTATTGGCGCGAGGGCGAGAGCTTCCACAATAACGTGGCGCGCGGCGCCCGCGTGCGCACCGATCTGCCGGTGCCGGAGGCGGCGGTGGAGATGGTGCGCGCGGTGGCGGCGCGGCTGGGCATCGACCACGCCGGCTTCGACGTGGCCTGGGTGGACAACTACCCGTATCTACTGGAATTCAACCGGCTGTTCGGCAACCGTGGCATTCCCGATCTGCCGCAGCGCATCGGCCACGCCATGCGCGCCTACCTGCTCGGCGAGGACGTTCCCTCCTCACCGTTGTCGCCGTCACCGTTGTCGCCCTCGCCGGTTTCCCCTTCACCGCTGTCGCCGGCGCCCATTACCCGCTCCGCCTGAGTGCGCAGCAGCGTTTGGTAGCGGTGCGCCAGCTGCTCCACCGGCTGCAGGCGCACCTGGCGCTCGCCGGACGCCACCACCAGGGCCCGCTCGCTCTGGTAGAGCGCTTTCACATCCAGCTCGGCGCGGGTCAGTTCGGTGTCCGGCACGTGCAGCCGGCCGGGCACCCCGGCCACGCACAAGGCCCAGCTTTCGGTGTCGTCGAACTGGCTGCTGATCAACGCTTTGAATTCCAGCGCCGGCGCCCGGTTGGACTTGCGCCTGGGGCCCTGTAAACGGGCCACCCTGAGGAACAGAAGCCCGGCACACAGCGCCGAAAAGGCGCTTGCCGACAACGGCTCGGCGCTGAAACGAACGCGCGCGCGGCCGCCCACCTGGGCCACCACTTCACCGCCGTACAAGGTCGCCACCTGGCTCAGCAGATCGCGGTAATCGGCGAGCAGCGCCTGCAGCGCGCCGCGCGTGTAACGTTGCTCGAAATGGTCGAAGTTGACCACGCTGAGGCGCAACTCGGTGACCGGTGCCGGCGGCGCCACGGGCGCCTCCGCGACACGACGGAACGCCGGGGCCGCGGCCTCCTCGCCGGCCGGCACCGCCGGCGCTGGCGGCGCGCGTTGCAAACGGCGCCGGATCAACTCGGCGGCCACCCGCAGCAGCAACAGCCCGACCACCACCAGCAAAAACCCGGCTTCCAGATGTTGGCGGGGCTTCAGTGGCGCCGGCGCGGCCAGCACCACCGAGCCGGCCAGCTCGCCGTCGGGCAGGGCCACCGGCACCTCCACGCTCACCAGCCCGGGCTCCGGCTCACTGCCGGTCACCGTCTCGCGGGCGGTATTGAGAAAACGCACCGAGGCCACCGGCGCCATCGCCTGAGTCTCGCGGGCGATCACGTTCAACCCGATGAGATCGTCGCTGGCCAGCGATTCGGTGGCGCGCAGCGCGGTCTGATGGGCCAGCGCCTGCAACTGCTCGCGCTGCTGTGCCTCAAGACGGCTGGAAAAGTGCTCGAGAAAATAGACACCCACCACCAACGCCATCAGCAACATCAGCGCCAACTCGATCAGCAGACGCTTTTCCCGCCGACACCGTTCGCCGCTAAAATAACCCAGCCATTGTTGCCAGACAGACATGCCGGAAAATCCTTGTTCCACGAAGTGGCGGCAGTATAACCCGCGCCGCGCCGGGCGTACCGGCGATTGCGCACGGGAGTATCGATTGCCGGTTTTCTGCTACTCTATGGCCCGCGCAGCCCGCCGCAGCAACAGACTTTCAGGAGCTCCACCCGTGCGAGAGATCATTCTGATCCAGGTATCCGGTAGCGACCGGCCCGGCCTGACCGCGGCCTTTACGCGGATTCTTGCCCGCTACCATTTGAACATTCTCGATATCGGTCAGGCGGTGATCCACGACACGCTGTCGCTGGGCATTCTGGTGGAGGTGCCGCCGGCGGCGCAGGCCTCGTCGCTGCTCAAGGACCTGCTGTTCGAAGCCCACAAACGCAACATTTCGGTGCGCTTCCGGCCGATCGACGAGGACCGTTACGAAGAGTGGGTGTCCGGCCAGGGCAAGGACCGCCACATTATTACCCTGCTGTCACGCAAGATCACCGCGGAGCAACTCTCCGACGTCACCACCGTGGTCGCCGAAAACAACCTTAACATCGATTCCATCACGCGCCTCTCCGGCCGCGTGCACCTGGAAGGCGAGAGCGACGGCAATACCGACACCCGTGCCTGCGTGGAAATCTCGGTGCGCGGCGCGCCCAAGGATTCCGCCGCCATGCGCGCCGCGTTTCTGGGCATCGCCAACGAACGCAATCTGGACATCGCCTTCCAGCGCGACAGCGCCTTTCGCCGCAATCGGCGGCTGGTGGTGTTCGATATGGACTCCACCCTGATCCGTTCGGAGGTGATCGACGAGCTGGCCACCGAAGCCGGCGTCGGCGAAGAGGTAATCAAAATCACCGAGCGGGCGATGCGCGGCGAGCTCGATTTCAACGAGAGCTTTCGCGCCCGCGTGGCACTGCTCAAGGGCCTCGACGAAGGCGCTCTGGAACGGGTGCGTCAGCGCATTGAACTGACCGAGGGCGCCGAGCGCCTGATCACCACCCTGAAAGCCCTGGGCTACCGCACCGCCATTCTCTCCGGCGGCTTCACCTGGTTCGGCCACTGGCTGCAATCGCTGCTGAGCATTGATTATGTGTTCGCCAACGAGCTGGAGATCCGCGACGGCAAGGTCACCGGCGAGGTCGCCGGCACCATCGTCAACGGCGAGCGCAAAGCGGAATTGATGCGCGAGATCGCGCACCGCGAGGGCATCAATCTGGAGCAAGTGATCGCCGTCGGCGACGGCGCCAACGACCTGCCCATGCTCGGCGCCGCCGGCCTCGGCATCGCTTTCCGCGCCAAACCCCTGGTCAAGGAAAACGCCGAACACTCGATCTCCACCCTGGGTCTGGACGGCATTCTTTATCTGGTCGGCGTACGCGACAAGGATCAGGCGGAATTGCTTAAATAAAGCGGCGCCACCACAACGCGGCATGATGAACACAAGGCTGCCGCGCTGTCGGCTGAACGGCAGTTAAAAGTTAAAAGTTAAAACGCGGACCAGGGCCAACTTGGCGGCGAATCCGTGCCCGCGTTTCAGGGAAGGTCACCGCCACATCCTTGCCCCGTGTATCCCGCCCCCCCCCTGACGCCACCTTTTAACTTTTAACTTTTAACTTACTTCCCATTCTCCGCACGGCTGACCCTCCAACACTCCAGACTACAGCGGCCACCCCTATCCTTCCGTGGCTTCCGTCACCTCCAACCGATCCATCGGCGGTTGCAGGTAATAGCCCTGCAGGTAATCGACGCCGCCGAGGGTCCAGAGGGTTTGCATCTGGGCGGCGGATTCGACGAAGCCGACCACGGTGCGGCGGCCGCTGTCCTTGACCTGCTGGATCATGCGGGCGAAGCGTTCGCGGCTTTCGGGTTTACCCAGTTCCTGGGTGAACGAGCCTTCGAACTTGACCATGGTCACCGGGATATGCTCGAACAGCTTGAACGGGTCCAGGGCGCCGCCAAAGCGGCTGATGGATAGCCCGCAGCCCTGCTCGGCCATGGTGGCGGCGAAGCCGGCGGCCTGCTTGAGGTGATTGACGGCGTCGCCTTCGGAGAGCTGGAAGATGATCTGCCGCCCTTCCAGGCGCGCCGCGCGCATCGCTTTGGTGAGCCAGTCGGTGAGGCCCGGTTCGCTCAGCGAATAGCCGCTCAAATTGACCAGCAGGGTGATCCGCCCACCGTGGGCGGCGGCGGCGCGCATCGCGTTCAGCACCACCCAGCGATCCACCTTGCCGGCCAGCCCCTGGTCGGCGGCCACCGGCATAAAGCTGGCGGCGGCCAGATCGTCGCCTTGCTTTTGCGGCATGTGCACGAACACCTCGAACACCTGCTCATCCTGATCTTCCAGGCTCATCAGCGGCTGGTAGCGAAGCCGGAACGCGCCTTTCTCCAGTGCCTGGCGAATGCTCAGGGCAATCGCCTCGGACGAACCGGCGGCCACGTCGTCCATGGGGTCGTGGATTTTCGCCACATTGCCCTGTTCGTTGTTTTCCCGCTGGGCCTGGTTACAGCATTTCAAGGCTTTGGTCAGAATATCCTGACTGCTGCGCGCGTCTTCACGCACAAAGGCAACACCGATGCTGGCGGTGACGTGGGCGGTGCGCCCACCCACTTCAGGCATCAGGGTTTCAATACCGGTACGCAACCGCTCCGCCAGTTGCGTGGCTTCGTCGATGTCATTGACCCGTTTGAGCACCGCGAAATCGACGCCATCAGCACGCGCCAAACGGCCATCGCCGATTTCGCTACGCAGCCAGTCCGCGACCCGTTTGAGCACCTGGTCGGCGCCATCCACGCCCAGCGCCGATTGGTGCTGGTCGTAATGATCCAGACGCAGATACAGCACCGCGGTGAGCAGGCCATTGCGCACCGCCTCGCCGACCGCCTGATCCAGTTGCTCCATGAACCAGGGGCGGTTGTACAGGCCGGTAACGTGATCGGTCTGGCTGATCTCGTGCAGGCGCTCCTGGAGCGCGCTTTCATCCACGTCGGCGGTGCGGATCACGATCTGGGTACAAGCTTCGCCGTCGTAGGTGCTGGGCGCGAACACGAAGGTGGCGGCGAACTCATTACCGGCGGTGTCCACGCCACGGCATTGCAGCTCGTGGGTCTGGCTCTCGTCTTGCGCACGGTTGCGCAGCAGCTGTTTAAGCCCGCCGTGATCACTGGCGGAGACCATGTCCATGATCGGCACGCCGGCCAGATCCTCGGCGCGCTGGTAGCCAAACCGGCGCACGTAGTTGTCGTTGGCGTGAATGTGCATGCCATCGAGCACGTAGGCAATCGCGTCGCGGCTTTGGTCCATCAACTGGGCGAGGCGTTTTTCCGCCTCGTGACGCGCGATCTCGGAGTGCTGCAGCTCTTTACGCAAGCGCAGAAACTCCATCAGCCGATCCACGCACAGCATCAGCATGTCGCGGTCGTCCTTGGGCGCCACCGCGCGGGCGCCGGCGGCGTAGGCGTCACGCACCACGGTGGCGTTGTAGTCATCGCTGAGCAGAATCACCGGCAGAGCCTTGCCGAGCCGGTTGATGTGCGCCATGGCACTCTCGAAACTGCCGTCGCCGAACTTCGGGCGACACAGCATCAGCTCCCAGGCACCGCCCTTCAGGGCCTGCACCAGATCGTCCTCGCCCAGCGCCAGCTCCGCCCGGGTGGCACGGCCGGCGTTGCGCAGCGCGTTCATCAGCTGTTCCGCGTCATCCTGGGAGTCATGGGCGATCAATAATCGGAGGGTATCGAGAGCGTAATTCATCGGCGATAGCGCTCATCCATTATTCGTAGAGCGCCTATTGTGCCTGAGTGACCGGGCATTCGCCAAAGCAGCAGTGCGCCCGGTTGCGCGGGCGCGCGAACAATCAGCCCGCCGTCTCGCGCAGGGTGTAATGCCCCACCTCCGAGGAGCCGGCCAGGCGCAGCCCCAGGCAGGCATGCCGGGGGGTCTGATCCCACAGCGTCACACAGGCGCCGCTGCGATAACGTGCCCCATCCACCAACAGGGTGGCGGAATCGATGGCGGTGGGCGCGGGCAACAACAACGCCGGCTCCGGCGCGGCCTCACCGTGGTGGCTGACGCGCACCGCGCGCGTCGATTCCGGCAGCAGTTCCACGCCGAAACGCACTCGCGGCGGCGCGCGGCGCACCCAGCGGATCTGCGCCGCCCGCCAACCGCCGCCCCGGGGGTCGCGCAGCGCCAGCAATCCGCCGGTGCGCAGTGTCTCCGGAACACGCCCCAACCACTGCAAACAGTGGCCGCCCGCGCCGCTGTCGATGCAGCGGGCGCGATGCGGACCGTCTTCATCGGTGTGCCGACCCAGTTGATCGTGCACCGACGACAACCCCAGGCACAGCAGCAGCTCGCCCGTGTCAGGGCGGCGAGCGAACTGACGCTGGCGCGGCCCGAACCAGGCCCAGCGCAGGTGTTGCAGCAACGGCTCCGACAGCAACCCGCCCTGGCCGGCCCGGTCTTCGCCCAGGGCCGTCGCCAGCGGTCGGGTATCGAAGTAGCGCCGGCACCCAGCGGGCCCGGCGGACACCGGACGGGGCGGGGCGTCGCGATCCAGATCGATCAGAAACAGCGCGTCCCCGGGCTGCGCGGACAGCTCCGGCCAGGTCACCCAGTGGGCGCTGGCCCGGCGCAGCGCCAGCAACGAGGGCGGGCTCAATTGATTGGGTTGGGCGCTGGCCAGCAGCAGCAAGCGGGCGTAGACCCGATGGGTGGAGGCGTTGCCGCCGGGGGTGCTGTCATCACCGACCACCACCTTTTCCACCGCGGCCTGCTCGGCCACCGCGTACAGACGATGCAGGCGTGCCCAAAGCTCCGGCTCCGGCGCGGTGGCCAACAGAAAATGCAGATACAGGCGTTGCGCGAGCGCGTCGCAAGCGCGTTGCAGGGCGCTTGCCAGGGCGGTGCCGGCGGTCTGCTGGCGGCGCAGCAGCGAGCCCGCCACTTGCTGATAGCCACGGGCCAGATGCTCGCCCAGCCGGTGCGCCAGGGCGGCCGCCTGCAAGCCGCTCTCCGGGGAGCCCAGCGGCAGGTTGAGGCACTGGCTTTGCAGCCGCTCGATCAACACGCCCGCGTGCGGGCGGCACAGCTCCAGAAGCTGATAACGGCGGCGATGATCAATGCGCAAGCGCGCCAGTTCGTCGAGCAATCGCGCCAACACCTCGGCGCTCTCCGGCAGCGGGCGCGGCCGCAGCAGCGGCAGCCAGCTTTGCAGCCGTCGCGGGCGCGCGCTGGCCACGGACAATCGGGTCAGGCCGTTCGTCGGGCTCGGCGGAGGCAGCGTCCAGGCCTTCTCCATGGGGGGTCCCTCACCGTGGCGGTGTTCTCCCGCCTATTTAGAGTGGTGTGCTTAGAGTGGTGTGCCGTCACAGGGCGGATAAAATGTGACCAACATCACAGAACACTACGTGAAGAACCCGTGATTGTACATTCGCCGCCGCGCCCACCAGCGCGGCGACGCGATCAGCCGGCGAGCACCGTCTTGGCGGCTTTTCCGGGCTCCTCCCGGGCCAGCCTGGGCACCAGAAAACCGGGCAGGCGAGCGCGCAGGGCGGCGTGCAGCGCCAAAGCGCGCTCATCGCTGACGGCGAAATGCGCGGCGCCAGCCACCGCATCCAGTTGATGCAGGTAATACGGCAGCACGCCGGCGTCGAACAGGGCATCGGACAGCCCCGCCAGGGCGGTTTCGTTATCGTTGACGCCGGCCAGCAGCACCGCCTGGTTCAGCAGAGTGACACCGGCGGCCCGCAGCGGGCGCAGGCGAGCCGCCAGCTCGGCGCCAATTTCCCGGGGGTGGTTGGCGTGCAGCACCAGGGTGGTTCGCCAGCGCGGCGCGGCCAGCAGCGCCAGCAGCCCCTCGTCAAGGCGCTCGGGAATCACCACCGGCGTGCGGCTGTGAATGCGCAAGCGGGTCAGATGGGGCAACGCCGCCAGTTCATCGACCAGTTGCGCCAACCGTTCATTGCCGAGGGTCAGCGGGTCGCCGCCGCTGAGGATCACTTCGTGGATGTCCTCGCGGCCCGCCAGCCACTGCAGCGCCCGCTTCCAGCGACCGCCGGACAAATGGCTCTGGTAAGGAAAGTGACGCCGGAAACAGTAGCGGCAATGCACCGCGCAGGCGCCGGTCACCACCAGCAGGGCACGGCCGTGGTATTTGTGCAGCAGCCCGGGCACCGGCGTGTGCTCGCCCTCTTCCAGCGGGTCCGGCCCGTAGCCGGGCACCGTTTGCCGCTCGGCGCCGGTGGCGATCACCTGGCGCAACAGCGGGTCGGCGGGGTTGCCGGGCTCGATCAACGCCAGGTAGCGGCGCGGCACCCGCAGCGGAAAATCACTGGCGCCGTCGGCGCCGCCGGGCAAGTCCTGAGGCCGCAGCCGCAGCAGGGCGCACAGCTCGTCCAGATCGGTGACCAGATCCGCCTGTTGGCGGCGCCAGTCCGGCATCTGCCAACCGTCGGCCTCCTGCGTTATCATGGCCAGCCTTTGAGAAGCCATCGGCAATTTCCTGAATCAACGGATCAATTTATATGGCCAGCTATTCTACCAACGAATTCAAGTCCGGCTTGAAGGTTATGTTCGAGGGTGACCCCTGCTCCATCCTCGAGAACGAGTTCGTCAAACCCGGCAAGGGCCAGGCCTTCAACCGGGTGCGCATGCGCAACCTGAAGAGCGGCAAGGTCTGGGAGCGCACCTTCAAATCCGGCGAAAGCCTGGAAGGCGCCGACGTCATGGACGTGACCATGCAGTATCTGTACAGCGATGGCGAGTTCTGGCACTTCATGGACCCCACCTCGTTCGAGCAGAAGGCCGCCGACAGCGCCGCCCTCGGCGACTCCAAGCAGTGGCTCAAGGAAGAGGACCTGTGCGAGGTGACGCTCTACAACGGTGAACCGCTGTCGGTGTCGCCGCCCAACTTCGTGGAGCTGGAGATCGTCGAGACCGACCCGGGCCTCAAGGGCGACACCGCCGGCACCGGCGGCAAGCCGGCCACGCTGAGCACCGGCGCGGTGGTGCGTGTGCCCCTGTTCGTGCAGACCGGCGAAGTGGTCAAGGTGGACACCCGCACCGGCGAGTACGTGGGCCGCATCAAGGGCTGAGCGGTGAACGACTGGTCGCCCAGCGCCACCCTGGAAGCGGTGAAGGCGCGCGCCGACCTGCTCAGGACGGTACGCGCTTTTTTCGATGAGCGCGCGGTGATGGAAGTGCGCACCCCGCATTTGGCCGCCCACGGCGTCACCGATGAGCACATCGATGGCATCGAAGTGCCCGGCTATGGCTGGCTGCAAAGCTCACCGGAATACCATATGAAACGGCTGCTGGCCGCCGGCAGCGGACCGATCTACCAGATCGCGCCCGCGTTCCGCCACGGCGAAGCGGGGGGGCGTCATAATCCGGAGTTCACGCTGCTGGAGTGGTATCGCCCGGGCTTCGACCTGGCGGCACTGGTTCAGGAGTGCGTCGAACTGCTCGCACCCATACTGGGCGCGGCACCGCGCAGCGTGACGTTTCGCGCCCTGTTCGCCGACGCCACCGGCGAAGACCCGCTGAGCGCCCGCGCCGACACCCTGGTCGCCCGGGCCGAAGCGGCCGGCGCGCCGGCCGGGCTGGATTACCGCCAGGCGGTGGATTTTCTGATGGCCACGGTGGTGGAGCCGTCCCTGGATCGGGACGCGCTCACCGTGGTCACCGATTTCCCCGGCTGGGCGGCGGCGTTGGCGCAAACCCGCGAAGACGATGACGGTGCTCTGGTGGCACGGCGTTTCGAGATCTATCACCGCCATCTGGAACTGGCCAACGGCTATCAGGAACTCACCGACGCCGACGAGCAGCAACGCCGTTTCGATGCCGACAACGCGCGCCGCCGCGCCGCCGGCAAGCCGGCCATGCCCGCGGACCGCTATCTGCTGGCCGCCCTACAGGCGGGCTTGGCGCCGTGCAGTGGCGTGGCGCTGGGCATCGAACGGCTGCAAATGGTCCTCACCGGCGCCACTCGCATTGAGCAGGTGCTGCCCTTCCCGATACAAAGAGCTTAAGAGCAGTGTTCGGTTTTCAGTGTTCAGTTTTCAGCCCGTCACCGAAAGCCGCGCTCCGAACTCCAAACTCTGAAAACTGAAATGATGATCTCCCGCCTCCGACCTGACAATTTCACCCTGATGCTGCTGGGCGCGGTGCTGCTGGCCAGTGTATTGCCGGTGCAGGGCCGCGCGGAGGTGGGCTTCGAATGGCTCACCCACGCCGCCATCGCGCTGCTGTTTTTCCTGCACGGCGCCAAGCTGTCCCGGGAGGCGATCATCGCCGGCGCTTTGCACTGGCGGTTGCATCTGCTGGTGTTCGCGGTGACCTTCGCCGCCTTCCCGCTGTTCGGCCTGGCGCTGAAACCGCTGCTCTCGCCGCTGGTCACCGACAATCTCTACCTGGGCGTGCTGTATCTGTGCGCACTGCCGGCCACGGTGCAATCGGCGATCGCGCTGACCTCGGTGGCACGCGGCAATATTCCGGCGGCGATTTGCAGCGCCTCGGCGTCCACGCTACTGGGCATTTTCATTACCCCGGTCCTGGTGGAGGGGATGCTGGGCGCCACTGGCGGCGGCGGCTCGGTGTTGGATTCCATTGTCGCAATCCTGTTGCAACTGATGCTGCCGTTCGTGCTCGGGCAACTGTGCCGGCCGCTGATCGCCCAGCGCCTGGCACGCCACCCGAAACTGCTTAAGGTGGTCGATCAGGGCTCGATCCTGCTGGTGGTGTACACCGCGTTCAGCGATTCGGTGAACGAAGGGCTTTGGCAGCACACCCCGTGGACGGCGCTGGCCGGCCTGCTGGTGATTTGCGCGGTGCTGCTGACGCTGTCCCTGACCACCACCATGCAGCTCAGCCGGCGCCTGGGGTTCAGCAAGGAAGACGAAATCACGGTGGTGTTCTGCGGTTCCAAGAAAAGCCTGGCCAGCGGCGTGCCGATGGCCAAGGTGCTGTTCCCGGACGCCACCGTGGGCGCCATTTTGCTGCCGATCATGCTGTTTCATCAGATGCAGCTGATCGTGGGCGCGGTGCTCGCCCAGCGCTACGCGTCGCGCCAGCCGCCCTCGCCAAAAGGTTCTTCGCGGAATAGCGGGAATTGACTCATTCCGATCCACCTCCCATCAAGGACACCCCGTTGTGTCGCCCCTCGGGTCCCCTTCATTCTCCATCTCTCTATTCTCCAAGGACGGAGCCTCGGGAAATGGATGGCCGGGTCGGCGACTTAGCGAGAATTCGTTTCTGACCAGAGGCTTTGCGGTCGGTTTTTTTAGGGTGGGGTTGGTCTCCGCATCGGGGGTCGGGCAACCGGGTCGGGCTGGCCAGGACACGCAAAAAGACGCCTCCGTGCGGGCTCGAGTCCGGCCGTCCATGGCCGGACACGGTCCTGGCCAGCCCGACCCGATTGCCCGCCTTGGGTAGCAGGACCCGCCCGGGGTGTCGCCGTGGGCTGGCTGAAATCGGGTCCGTCCAGGGTGGCTTGCTGGTGGCGTCTCTAAACCACCGCCCCGCGGGTTTATTCTTACGTTCGATCAGACGCTGCCCGTTCACCGGCGTTTACGACGGTTTCTTTGCAAAGCCTCTCTCCAGGACGGCGAGCAACGTCTCCAGTGGCACCGAATCGAGGTCAAG
>TARA_R110001606_G_scaffold1937_16_pt1 | contig 56925 bp, 50 predicted proteins | sample TARA_R110001606 | Tara Oceans TARA_R110001606 (sample SAMEA4398315) | marine metagenome | biome: Polar Biome; feature: [SRF] surface water layer (ENVO:00010504); material: water (ENVO:00002006), including particulate matter (ENVO:01000060) such as... | depth 5 m
GAACCCGAAAAAGCCCTCCGAACCCGTCTGATTCAGGCACGCTCCGCGTTGGCGGCGATCAGGTCCGCCACCCGGGGCACGATGGAAGGTGGCAGGTCGTGGCCCATGCCGTCGATGATCGCCAGCCGGGCGCCTCGGATCGCCTTGGCGGAGGCCCGCCCACCGGCGGGCCGGATCAACGGGTCGCTGCCACCGTGGATGATCTGGGTGGGGCAGTGCACCCGCTTGAGGCGCTTGCTGAGGTTGCCGGTGGCCAGAATCGCCATGAACTGGTTGCGAATGCCACGCGGGTTCAGGCCGCGCTCCCAACTGCGCCGGAACATCTGTTCCAACTCTTCGCGCCCCGGGTCCAGGGTGCCACCGATGGTGGTCATCATCGTCAGGCCAAACGCCACGTATTGCTCCACGGTTTCGATTTTCACCCGCGGCGCCACCAGGGTTTTCAGTGCCGCCGGCCGCGGCGGCGGCAGGAACGGGCTGTTGTTGCTGGACATGATCGAGGTCAGGCTGAGCACCCGTTGCGGATGGGTGGCGGCGGTCAGTTGGGCAATCATCCCGCCCATGGACGCGCCCACCAGATGGGCTTTATCGATGCCCAGGGCATCCATTAAACCGACCGTGTCGGCGACCAGATCATCCAGCGTGTACGGCGCATCGACCTTCATGCCCGCCATATAACGCAACATCGCCATTAACGGACCGTATCGGAACGGCTTACGGATCAGCGTCGATTTGCCGGCGTCGCGGTTGTCGAAGGCGATGACCCGGTAACCCCGGTTGGCGAGGGCATCCAGCAACGCCTCCGGCCAGAACACCAGTTGCGCGGACAACCCCATGATAAACACCACCGGCTCGCCCTGCTCCGGCCCCCGCGTTTCATAAAACAGCTCAATGCCATTAGTGTGAACCGTGCCTGTGGCCATGCCTTCCCCATCGCTGATTGCCGATTACCGGAGCGCCAACATAGGAAAGACCGCGCCAGCGGGCAAGCGCGGCCCGCCTTTTGGCCCGCTCGGCAACGACCAGCGGGCGGCCGGCTTCAGGTGGAAACCACTTTCACCTGATACAGCACCGGCCCGGTGGGCTGGCCAGTGGGCGAGCCGCCGGCCGGCTCCAGGCTGATCGCCAGGGTGCGCGAACGCAGCAGCTCACGTTGCTGAGGCTCGCTGAGCGCGATCAATCGATCACCGCCAGCGGCCGGGATCACGCCCAGGGACACCGGCGCCCCGGAGCGCGGCAACAACCACAGCTGGTAATCCTTGCCGGGCCCCGCCGGCCCGGCCTGCAGGGCACGCACGCGCAACCCCCGCGCGCCGCTCTTGATCAGCCATAAGGGCTCGGCCTGCTGGTTCTGCACCACGCCCAGGTAGGCGTCCGGCGCGCTCGGCGCCGACACCGGCATGCGGCTGGCGACCATCATCACCATCACGGTGGCGGCCACCAGCGTGCCCAACTGCCAGGGCCAGGCGATGCGCCACCAGGGCGTGGTGGTGGCGGACCACGGCTGAGCCCGCAGGCGCGTCTCGATGCGTCGCCACACCGCCGCCGGCGGCGGCGTGTCCGGCAGCGCCGTATTGAACGTCTGGAAACGGCGCTCCCAGTACCAGACCTGCTGGCGCACCCGCACGGAAGCCATCATCCAGGTCTGGAAGCGGCGCCGCGCGGCGCCACTCAGCGTCCCCAACACGTACTCGGCGGCCAGCGCCCGATTGCGTTCATAATGATCCGGCTTCATCGTTCCAGGCACCGTTTCAAATAGTCCACGCCCCGCCGTATCCAACTCTTCACCGTGCCCAGCGGCGCACGCACAGGCCCACCTGGGCGGCCAGCTCCGCCACCGTGCTGGTCAGCGGCAGTTCCCGTTTGATCTTCTGGGCCACGTGGATCACGCGCATGTCCATGGGCACACGAACCGGGTGATAACCGCTGATCGCCATCGGCAGATCGGTGGTCAGGCGAAACAGCCGGGCGAAATCCAGGCTGCCACGCGCCGCTTCGGCGAGGCTGTCCCGGTCTCGGCGCGCCGGCTTGAGGATCACCGCGCGCACCGGATGCCCGCCCATCAATGCGCTGAGGGCATGGTGTTCATAACTTTGCGGATCGAAATTCAGCGACAATAACGGCGCCCGGGTCGCATCCAGGGTGCGCGCCACGTTCTGCCCCACCAGCGCCGCCTGATAACGCTGGCGCTGGCCGGATTCATCGCCAAGCTCAAAGCCTTCCTCACCCAGCGCCACCAACAGCGTGGTGGTGTGCCGCTGGGTCAGCCCGGAAGCAATCGCCGGTGTCAGATAGAGAAAGCGGTCTTCCCACACATAAAGATGATTTTGATGGCCCATGGCCGCGCCTTTCGGCTGATTATTGTTAGATTGGCCCTGGCCGAATCACTCAGGGCAGGCGGATGCCGTGGTCGGCGATGACGATGCGGCGTTCCCGGTAAAGCTTGCCGATCGCCTGTTTGAAGGCGTTCTTGCTGCAGCCGAAGGCGGCGCGAATCGCGGCGGGGTCGCTGCGATCGCTGAGCGGCAGGCTGCCCTGCTCGCTCTCCAGGCGGGCCAGGATGCGCTCCGCCAGCCCCTCGCTCTTGGCGGCGCCGGGGGCGTCCAGGGTCAAGCTCAAGCGCCGGTCGGCGCGCAGGCGCTGGACGTAAGCCGTCAGCTTGCGGCCCGGCCGGGGCGCGGTGCCAGCCGCGTCGAGCAAGCCCCAGTAGCGATCCGCCACCGCCACTTTGTAGCCCAGATCGGTGGCCTGCACCACCGTCACGGTGACCGCCTCGCCCTGTTGATAGGCCTCGCAAGTGTCTTCCAGAAAGCGGTCCAGGCGGGCGCTGGCGAACAGACGGCCGTCCCGGTCGCGCACCACCTTGACCAGCTGCCAGTGCCCTTCCTGCAGGCGCTGGCCGGCGCCGGGGCGCTGCTCCGCGAACGGCAGCAGCAGGTCCTTGGGCAGCCCCCAATCCAGGAACGCGCCGATCCGGTTCACCGCCGCCACCTGCAGCCGCGCCACCTCGCCGGGCATCGCCTTGGGGCGGCGCAGGGTAGCCCGGGGGCGCCCTTCGCCGTCTTCGAACACGAACACGGACAACCGCTCAGCCGGCGGCTCGGCGCCGGCCAGTTCCCGTGCCGGCAACAGAATCTCACCGAGTTCAGCGCCGTCCAGCAACAGGCCAGCCTGAATCCGGCGCAGCACCGGCAGCTCCTGAACCGTGCCAATAAAAGAACCGGGGGAGTCGCTCATGGGCTCCATTACCACATCAAGTCGTCGGGAATCGGGTAATCCGCGTAGGGATCGTCTTCATCGCCTTCCTGGCTGGCGCCGCGTTCGTTGAGCAACAGCACCGCCGCCGCGTCGCGCTGGCGGATTTTCTCGGCGATGGCGGTGGGCACCAGTTCCTGGCTGTCACCCAGGGCGACAACGGCGATCTGCCCGCGGGTCAGTTGGTCGCGCTGCGCCGGGGTCACATACAGCTTCTTGATCTTACGCTCCTGCACGAACTGGAACGGCTCTTCGCCGTTGCCCCGCGCCAGCCGGTGGCTTTCGATCAATTGACGCACCTGGGCGGCGATCTCCTTGTCCTGGCGCTCGGCCTGGCGGGCCGCTTCCAGCTGCCGATCTTTCTCGACCTTCTCGGCGCGCTGCCGGCGGGCCCGCTCGGCCGGGTCCTCCAGATCGATTTCCCCGCGCTTGGCACGGTTGGCGTCCTCGCGCTTGGCCTGTTTGGCGCGATTGGCTTTCTTCTTGTCCGCCAGGCCGGCTTTCAAGAGCTGTTCCTGCAGTGAATTGGCCATGCTGATTCCGTGGGTCGAACGTGACAGGGTTTAGGGAACCCAGGATAACGGAGAGCGGTACGGCGCGGCCAGGACCGGGCGGCGCTTACTGCAACGTGGACGCCTTTGGCGGCCGGCCCAGCAGCGGCTGGGCGCGCTGGAAGCGGGTGTCGTAGCCGGGCTGCCAGGGAAAAACACCGTTCGGGTCCGGCCATACCATCTGCAAGGCCGGGTAAGGCGCCGGCAACTCCGCGTAGAACCAGTTGGCGTAGCCGAGCCAGTTCTTGTAATGGCTGAAATCCACTGGCAGGAACATGATCTCCAGGCCATCGGCGATGTCCGCGTAGCGCTGATAGGGACGCAGCCGCCGCTTTAAGCCGGTGATGCCCACCGCGGCGCTGTCCAACAGGCGGCTGGCCAGTTTCTCCTTGAGCCCCACCACGATCAGTTCCGGATGATTCAGGTGCAGGAAATGGCCGAGCGTGAAGGTAAAGGCCGGCTCGCCCTCGCCTCCGGGCACGCTGAGGTTGTGCCACCCCTTACTCTGCACGCGGGCCAGCAGGCGTTTGTCCTGGTCGTCTTCCGGCTGTGGATAGCGGAAGCCGTCGGGCATTTCTTCAAGAAACATGGCGGGCTCCTGTCGGGGCCCGGCAGCTTAGCACGCTGCTGAACAATCCCTCGCATGCTCTGCGCGGCCTGATCGCAAGGTTCGCAATCAAGGAACGTCTGAATAATGCCCTGAAGGTTTCGCGTTTCCTCGACCAGGGATTGGAAATGGCAGCCCGATTTGTGTCTTAATTCCCCCGACAAGGAAACATTCCGTTTATAGGACACAGAATCATGAAGCGACTGACCCTGATCGCCGCCGCTCTGGCCTGCGCCCCCGCCGCCCAGGCCGCGCCACTGGTGGATGTGTACGCCGGCGGCTACCTGTGGAACCCGGACACCAGCGGCAACATTGCCTCCGGCAGCGGCGACATCGACATGGAAGACGACCTCGGCTTCGACGACGCCGACCAGAGCGTCCTGTATCTGGGCGTGGAGCATGCGGTGCCGATTCTGCCCAACGTGCGCCTGCGCTATATGGATCTGGACGACGATGGCAGCAACACCCTGGTCAACCCGATCACCTTCGATGGCCAGACCTTCACCGGCCGCGTGTCCGCCAGCTACGATCTGGAAATGCTCGACGGCACCTTCTATTGGAGCCCGCTGGACAACGTGGTGAAACTGGACGTGGGCCTGACCGTTCGGCAGATGGACGCCGACTTTAAAATCCGTGGCGCCGGTCAGGAAGCCTCGCAAAGCGCCAGCGAAACTTTCCCCATGGGCTTTCTGGCGGCGCGGGTGAACCTGCCGCTGACCGGGGTGTACGTGGGTGGCGAAGTGAACGCCATTGAATACGATGGCAGCGGCATGCGCGATTACAACGCCCACATCGGTTGGCGCTCGGATTTCCTGCTCGGCGTGGAGCTGGGCTACAGCCGCCTGGAAGTGGAACTGGACGACGTCAGCGACCTGGACACCGATCTGGAAATCGGCGGTCCCTACCTGGCCGCCACCCTGAGATTCTAAACCCCTCAATACCCCCGCCACCGGACACTGAAAACTGAAAACTGAAAACTGAAAACTGAAAACTGAAAACTAGTTATCAGTGTCCGGCCGGCGCTCCGCCCACTCCTCCTGAATCCGCTCGATGCGGGCGTCTTTCTGCGCCCACAAATCACTGACCCAGCCGTGCACCACGCTGCGGAACTGGCGATCGTTCTGATAATCGCCTTGCCAGAGCCGTGGGTCGAGGCGGTGGATGCGGATGTCCACCACCACCCGATCAAGCTGCCCGCTGAGCAGCGCCCAAAAGCCCGGCGCGCGCCCCTGTGGGTAGACCACCGTCACATCCAGCACGGCGTCCAGGTCTTCGCCCAGCGCCGCCAGCACGAACGCCACGCCCCCGGCCTTGGGGCGCAGCAAATGCCGGTAGGGCGATTGCTGGCGGGCCTGTTTGGCTGGCGTGCAGCGGGTGCCTTCGAGAAAATTCACCACCGTGACCGGCATGTTCTTGAATTTTTCACAGGCGGCGCGGGTGATTTCCAGATCCTTGCCTTTGAGCTCCGGGTGCTTGTCGAGCACGGATTTCGGGTAACGCTTCATGAAGGGGTAATCCAACGCCCAGAACGCCAGCCCCAGGAACGGCACCCAGATCAGTTCTTTTTTCAGAAAAAATTTGAAATAGGGCGTGCGCCGGTTGAAGGTCTGCACCAGCGCGGCGATGTCCACCCAGCTCTGGTGGTTGCTGACCACCAGATAGGAAGTGTCGCGGCGCAGCGCGTCAGCGCCGCGAATGTCCCACACCGTGGGGGTCGTCAGCGCGAAGATCTTCTTGCAGATTTCCGCCCAGGTTTCGGCGATCCACATCACCACGGCGGAAAGGCGATCCTTGCCGGCCTGGCCGGGCACGATCAGCTTGAACAACGCGATCAACATCATTGGCCCGATCAGGACCAGAGTGTTGAGCAACAGCAGCACGAAGGCGAAGGTACCGGTAATCATGGCCGGCATGGGCAGGCATCTCCTTTTGCAAAACCCCAAGGATGATACCCAAGCTGATGCGGCGAGCCTACCTTAAGAGCGTGTTTCGCTCTGCGCGGGAACAGGGTGCCGGGCAAAAAACGCCGTGCCATTCGAGCAAACCATTTCGCGATCGAGGATCGCTCCCACGCGGCGTTGTAGAGAGGTTTGTCTTTTTTGCAGGAAAGGTCGGGCGGCGTCCCGTTGGGCGGCGCTCCGTCGGACCCGCAATGGTATCGATGTTGATCTCGGCGTCCGGCACTAACAGCTTTGCTTACGCAAACACCAGAATTGATGCAGTGCGCCGGCCCATTCGGTGATCACGAACAGCACCAGCACCGCCGGCAGACCATCCAGCACCGCGCCCAGGATCAAGGCGCCCACCCAGATGCGCGCCCAGGCGTCCAACCGGCCCAGCGCGGCCAGTGGCTGTGTCCAGCGGGCCAGCGCCCAGGTGACCGCCAGGGCCCCGGCCAGGCAGGCGAACAACATCGCCAGCGCCGGCCGCGGGCCCATCACGCCGGGCAAGCCGAGCCCGTGGTTGAGCCAGACCAGGGTGTCCAGCAGCAGCCGCGCCGTGGGCGGCAGCACCAGAGGCAGGGTCAGCAGCAGGTCGAGCCCGGCCCAGAAACGCACCGTGCGCCGCGCACCGGCTTGCGGTTGGCCTTCGCTCATCGCCGTTCTCTCCCGCCGCTCGTCATGCGCGCTCAGGCGCCGTCGTCCTTGCGTTCCACCGCCATGATTTCCACGTTCTGGAAACCGCGCGGCAGTTTCGCGCCGCGCCGGCCGCGCTCGCCGAAGTAATGCTCCAGATCGGCGGGTTTCAGGCTCAGATGCCGCCTGCCGGCGTGGATCACCAGGGTGTCGCGGGGGCCCAGCACCTGAAGGTCCTGAACGAACTCAACCCGGTCGGCGACCCGGGCGGAGGGAATCGCCATCATTTTGTTGCCCTTGCCTCGGCTCATTTCCGGCAGGTCCGCGGCCGGGAACACCAACAGGCGCCCTTCGTTGGAGACCAGCGCGATCAGGTCCTGTTCGACCGAGCGGATCGCCCGGGGCGCGTGCACACGGGCGCCACGGGGCACCGACAGCATGGTCTTGCCGGCTTTTTTGTTGGCGATCAGATCCTGGTAGCGCACCACGAAGCCGTAACCGGCGTCGGTGCTCATCAGGTAGGTGTCTTTGTCTTTGCCCATCAACGCGGCCACGAAGCTGGCGCCGGAGGGCGGGCTGACCCGCCCGGAGAGCGGCTCGCCCTGGCCGCGCGCACTGGGCAGGGTGTGTGCCGCCAGCGAGTAGCTGCGCCCGGTGGAGTCCAGAAAGCACACCTGCTGGTTGGACTTACCCGGCGCCGAGGCCAGGTATTGGTCGCCGGCTTTGTAGCTCAGCGCCGTGGCGTCCACATCGTGCCCCTTGGCGGCGCGCACCCAGCCCTTTTCCGAGAGCACCACGGTGATCGGGTCGGCGCCCACCAGGTCGGCTTCGTCCAGCGCCTTGGCTTCGCCGCGCTCCACCAGCGGCGAGCGGCGGTCGTCGCCGTACAATTCGGCGTCTTCCTTGAGTTCCTTGGCGATCAGCTTTTTCATCTTGGCGGTGGAGCCGAGTGTTTCTTCCAGCCAGATCCGTTCTTCGGCCAGTTCGTCCTGCTCGCCACGGATCTTCATTTCTTCCAGCTTGGCCAGATGGCGCAGCTTCAACTCAAGAATCGCTTCCGCCTGCCGGTCACTGAGGCCAAAGCGCTCCATCAGAACCGGCTTGGGAGCGTCTTCGCGGCGAATGATTTCGATCACTTCGTCGATGTTCAGATAGGCGACCAGCAAACCTTCCAGAAGGTGCAGACGGTCCAGCACTTTATCCAGACGGTGCTGCAGCCGGCGGCGCACGGTGACCATGCGGAACTGCAGCCATTCGTTGAGGATCACGTCCAGGCTCTTCACCTGGGGCCGGCCGTCGATGCCGATCATATTCAGATTGACCCGGTAATTCTTTTCCAGGTCGGTGCTGGCGAACAGGTGGCCCATCAGCTGTGCCACGTCGACCCGGTTGGAGCGCGGCGTAATGATCAGGCGGGTCGGGTTTTCGTGGTCGGATTCGTCGCGCAGATCGCTGACCATGGGCAGCTTTTTTTTCTGCATCTGATCGGCGATCTGCTCCAGCACCTTGGCCCCGGAGACCTGATACGGCAGCGCGGTGACCACGATGTCGCCGTCTTCCTGCTCGTAGACGGCGCGCATCTTCAGCGAGCCCTTGCCTTCCGCGTACATGCGGATGATGTCGTTGCGCGGGGTGATGATCTCCGCTTCGGTGGGGAAATCCGGACCCTGGATGAATTCCACCAGATCATCCAGCGAGGCGCCCGGGTCCTTGAGCAGGTGGATGCAGGCCTGCGCCACTTCGCGCAGGTTGTGCGGCGGAATATCCGTGCTCATGCCCACGGCGATGCCGGTGGTGCCGTTGAGCAGCACGTTGGGCAGCCGCGCCGGCAATTGCTTGGGCTCGTCCAGGGTGCCGTCGAAATTGGGCACCCACTGCACGGTGCCCTGGCCCAGCTCGGCAAGCAGTACTTCGGCGTAGGGCGCCAGCTTCGATTCGGTGTAGCGCATGGCGGCGAACGATTTGGGATCGTCCGGGCTGCCCCAGTTGCCCTGCCCGTCCACCAGCGGGTAACGATAACTGAACGGCTGCGCCATCAGCACCATCGCTTCGTAACAGGCGGAATCGCCGTGCGGATGGAACTTGCCCAGCACATCGCCCACGGTCCGCGCGGACTTCTTGTACTTGGCGGTGTTCTTCAACCCCAGCTCGCTCATCGCGTACACGATGCGCCGCTGCACCGGCTTCAAGCCATCACCGATGTTCGGCAACGCCCGATCCAGAATCACGTACATGGAATAATCCAGGTACGCTTTCTCGGTGTAGTCGCGCAGGGAAATGTCTTCGAAATCGTCAGCCATTATAATTCGCTTCGCTCATTGGCTGAACGCTGGACGCTTGACGCCAGACGCTTTTTTTGGGGGTAAGCGTCCGGCGTCCGGCGTCTAGCGTCCAGCGTTATACTTCAGCCAGATTACCCTTGTCTTCCAGCCAGATTTTGCGGTCGCCGGCGCGTTTTTTGCTGAGCAGCATGTCCATGATCTGGTGGGTGTCGTCACCACTGCTCACCGACAGGCGCACCAGCCGGCGGGTGTCGCGGGCCATGGTGGTTTCGCGCAATTGCAGGGGGTTCATTTCGCCCAGGCCCTTGAAGCGGGTAACGCTGACCTTGCCGCGTTTTTTCTCGGCTTTGATGCGATCCAGAACCCCTTCGCGTTCTTCCTTGTCCAGGGCATAGAACACCTCCTTGCCCACGTCGATGCGATACAGCGGCGGCATCGCCACGAACACATGCCCTTCGCGCACCAGCGCCGGGAAATGTCGCAGGAACAAGGCGCACAGCAGGGTGGCGATGTGCAGACCATCGGAGTCGGCGTCGGCGAGAATGCAGACCTTGCCGTAACGCAGCCCGCTGATGTCGTCGACGCCGGGCTCGATGCCCAGGGCCACGGCGATGTCGTGGATTTCCTGGCTGCCCAGCACTTCGCCGGGGTCCACTTCCCAGGTGTTCAGAATCTTGCCACGCAGCGGCATGATCGCCTGATAAACCCGGTCGCGGGCCTGCTTGGCGGAACCGCCAGCGGAATCACCCTCGACCAGAAACAGCTCGCTTTGCGCCGGGTCGTCGCTGGTGCAATCGGCCAGCTTGCCGGGCAGCGCCGGGCCGCTGGTGATTTTCTTGCGGGTCACTTTCTTGGCGGCGCGCAGGCGTTTCTGGGCGTTGTTGATGCACAGCTCGGCGAGCCGCTCGGCCTCGTCGGTGTGCTGGTTAAGCCACAGGGAGAAGGCATCCTTGACCACGCCGGACACGAACGGCGCGGTCTGCCGGGAACTGAGCCGCTCTTTGGTCTGGCCGGCGAATTGCGGGTCCTGCATTTTCACGCTGAGCACGTAACAGGCGCGGTCCCAGATGTCCTCCGGGGTCAGCTTGACGCCGCGCGGCAGCAGATTGCGGAACTCGCAGAATTCGCGCATCGCTTCCAATAAACCGGAGCGCAAGCCGTTCACGTGGGTGCCACCCTGTGGGGTGGGAATCAGGTTCACGTAGGCTTCGGCCACCAGTTCCCCGCCTTCGGGCAACCACAGCACCGCCCAGTCGACCGCCTCGGTGTTGCCGCTCATGGCGCCGTTAAACGGCTCGGCGGGAATTTTCTCCCAACCCCGGGTGCTTTCTTGCAGGTACTCGATCAGGCCGTCTTCAAACTGCCAGGTCTCGGTTTCGTCACTTTGCCGGTTCTCAAGCGTGACGCTCAGCCCCGGGCACAGCACCGCCTTGGCGCGCAGCAGGTGGCGCAGCCGCGACACCGAAATCTTCGCCGAATCGAAATACTTTTCATCCGGCCAGAAGCGCAGCAGGGTGCCGGTGTTGCGCTTGCCGACCGTGTCCACCACTTCCAGGTCGCTGACTTTCTCGCCACCGCCGAACTCGATGCGGTGCAACTGGCCATCGCGTTTGACCAGCACCTCCAGCTTCTTGGACAGCGCGTTGACCACCGACACGCCGACGCCATGCAGGCCGCCGGAAAACTGGTAGTTGTTGTTGGAGAATTTGCCGCCGGCGTGCAGGGTCGAGAGGATCACCTCGACGCCGGGCTTGTTCTGCACCGGGTGCAGGTCCACCGGCATGCCACGGCCATCGTCTTCGACCTCCACGCCGCCGTCTTTCAGCAGCGTGACGCGGATTGATTTGGCGTGGCCGGCCAGGGCCTCATCCACCGAGTTGTCCACCACCTCCTGGATCAGGTGGTTGGGGCGGGTGGTGTCGGTGTACATGCCCGGCCGCTTGCGCACCGGTTCCAGGCCCGAAAGGACCTCAATGTTTTCGGAGGTATAGGTGTTGCTCATAAATCCCTTGTTAATCTGGGGTCGGACGTCTGACCTTGAGCGCCATTGAATCCGCACCGGCCAGCGTCTGACGTCAGACGTCCGACGTCAGACGGATTCCGCAAAAGCGCAACACTAGCGGAATAAAGGCATCGAAGTCATCAAAGCCGTGGCTGCCGCCGAGGCCGCAATAGCGGTGGCATTCACCGTAATATTCCCAACCCGCCCGCCAATCCAGGCTTTCATCGCCGGTCTGGGTGAGCAGCAGCGTTTGCTCGGGCTTGTCGATCTCGGGCACTTCGTAATGGCGCAACTCATCCACCCAGGCGGGCTCGAATCGGTAGGCTTCGCCGGTGTGGTAGTTATGATTGATACCTGTGTATTTGTCCAGTAGTTGCCAGGGGCGGACCGCCGGGTTGATCACCGCCGCGCGCAGATCGTGGTGCTGCGCCAGCCAGGTGGCGAAAAAACCGCCCAGCGAGGAGCCCAGCAGCGCCACCGGCCCGGCGCCGGCGATGCAGGCTTCCAGCGCCGCCATGGCGCGCCGGGGCTGGGGGTCAAGCGCCGGGATGTGCAAGCGGTCGGCGGCGCCGGCACGCTCGAACACCTGGCGCAATACGCCAGCCTTGTACGACGCCGGCGAACTGTTGAAGCCGTGGATATAAATCAAAGCGGTCTCGGGCTGGGTCATGATATCAGGCCGTGGCGTTCGTGAATGGGCGTAAAGGCTGCTGAACAACCCGCTAAAGGCTCCCGGGTTTGCCCGGTAGCGTCAAGCGCCACGCCGGGCGCGGGGCTCGCCCGGCGGGCCTTGGACCTTGGTCGGGAGCGCCGTACCCGGCGCGCATGGTATAACGGTTTCATGACAAGACGCCCGCGCGGCGCGATCGTCAAGGACCGCCAACAAGGAGGACCCTGATGCTGACACTGCTCCACCTGATTTCCGCGGTGGCCTTGCTGGTATGGGGAACGCACATCGTACGCACCGGCATTCTGCGCGTGTATGGCGCTCGCCTGCGACGGGTGCTGGGGCACAATCTCAATAATCGCGTCGCCGCCTTCCTGGCCGGCACCGGTGTCACCGCCCTGGTGCAGAGCAGCAACGCCACCGCGCTGCTGGCCGGCGGCTTCGTGGCCGATGGCTTGATGGTGCTGGCCACGGCACTGGCGATTCTGCTCGGCGCCGACGTCGGCACCGCGCTGATGGCCCGGGTGCTGACGCTGGATCTTTCCTGGCTCTCGCCGCTGCTGATTTTCTTCGGCGTGCCGGTGTTTCTGTCGCGCAAACAAAGCCGCGCCGGCCAGCTCGGCCGGGTGGCGGTGGGCCTGGGGCTGATCCTGATGGCCCTGGAACTGATCGTCGACGCGATGACGCCGATCACCGAAGCACAGGGCGTGCAGGTGCTGTTCGGTTCGTTGACCGGCGACCTGATGCTGGATGCCCTGGTCGGCGCCCTGTTCGCCCTGGTCACCTACTCCAGCCTGGCGGCGGTGCTGCTCACCGCCACCCTGGCCGCCGCCGACGTTATCGGGCTGCCCGTGGCGCTGTGCCTGGTGATCGGCGCCAACGCCGGCTCCGGAGTGCTGGCGATGCTCAATACCAGCCTCTACAACGCCGCCGGCCGGCGCGTGGCCCTGGGCAATCTGCTGTTCAAATTGATTGGCCTGGCGCTGGTGCTGCCGTTCGTCAATGTAATCGCCGCCTGGATGCAGGGGCTCAGGTTCGAGCCCCAGGATCTGGTGATCGGCTTCCACCTGGCCTACAACATCGCACGCTGCCTGTTGCTGCTGCCACTGACCGGCCCGATGGCGCGGCTGTGCCAGCGCCTGCTGCCGGACCAGCCGGACAGCGGCAACGAAGAGGCCCGCCCGCGCCACCTGGACACCGACGCCCTGGAGACACCCCGCCTGGCGCTGGCCAACGCCACCCGCGAGGTCCTGCGCATGGGCGACCTGGTGGAAACCATGCTGGACATGATTCTCCATGTGCTGGACGGGGCGCGCGGCGACACCGGCAAGCGGGTGGCGCGCCTCGACGACGACGTCGACGCCCTCTACACCGGCGTGAAGCTGTATCTGGCCCGGGTCTCCCGGGAAGATCTCGCCCCCGGCGAGCGGCGCCGTTGGACCCAGGTGGTGGAAATGAGCATCAATCTGGAACAGGCCGGCGACCTGATCGAGCACATGCTGGAAAAAATACAGGAACGCAAAACCGCCCAGCGCCACTCCTTCTCGGACAGCGGCCTGGAAGAACTGACCGCCCTGCATGGCCTGCTCAAAGCCAATCTGCGGCTGGGGCTGTCGGTGTTTCTTAGCGGCGATGAAGAAAGTGCCCAGCAATTGCTGATGGAGAAGCGCCGCTTCCGCGACCAGCAACGCCACCTGGCTCACGCCCATCTGGACCGCTTGCATCGGCGGGTGGTGCAGAGTCTGGAAACCAGCTCCCTGCACCTGGAGTTGATCGGCGATATGAAGCGGCTTAATTCACTGTTCTGCGCGGTGGCGTTCTCGGCCCTGGAGTTCGAAAGCAACGACGGTACGGATGACGCCACATCGCCCCTCAAGCGTGGCGAACCCTGATCGCCAACACCGGCGGACTCAACGCAGAACGATGATTTTCGAAACCAGTTCAGCGGTGTTTTTCGCCTCAAGTTTTTTCATCAAACGCGCTCGATGCACCTCCACGGTCCGGTGGGAAATGCCCAGCTTCCGGCCGATCTCCTTGCAGGTGAGGCCGTTAACGATATAGGCCGAAATCTGCCTTTCCCGAGGGGTCAATCTGACCGTCGCCTGAATCGGATTATCGATCCGCTCGAAATGCCAGACCATCAGCCCGAACGGCGCTTCCGGCGTCAGCGTGTAGCCGTTAGCCCGCGCCCAAAAAACCTCCCCATCCCGGTATTGCATGAAACGTTCGTCGGAATAGGAACGATAACGCTGCAACCAGCCCAGGCAACGATTACCAATCGCCTCGAAATCAGCCATCGACGGGTACAAGCGCAAGATCGATTGTCCGAGCAGGTCATCACGGCGGTAGCCGAACAAGGCATTGAACGCCTCATTGAAGTCCATCATTACCCGGTCACGGGTGATCACCTGGGGCGCGGGGGACACCCGGAAAGCCAGGCGTTCCATATCCTCGGGGGTGGCGGGGTCGTCCATCACAGCACCTCGAAGCCAACGAACCCCTTACTCAGGTACGTAGTTGTACGAACTAGCGGTAGGGGAGCGGATTGGACCACATTGTAAGGCAACCCTCACCCGCGTGCAGCGAGCCTGCCCGGCGCGGATGGCCAGGCGCGGCCGGCCAGGCGCACGCGGTGCCACCAAACAATAACAGCCGGACACGATCATGCCTCAACAGGACACCTCCGTCTCTATTATCGCCAGTGGTCATACCCGCTTCGGCCGGCTGGCCGACAGCAACCTGGAAGACCTGATCGTCGACGCCACCCGCCAAGCGCTGGACGACGCCGGCGTAGGCGCGCGCGATATCGATCAGATCTTTCTCGGCCACTTCAATTCCGGCCTGGTGCCGGACGGCTTTCCTTCCTCTCTGGTTCATCAGGCCGACCCGGATTTCCGCTTCACTCCGGCCACGCGTTGCGAGAACGCCTGCGCCTCCGGCGCCAGCGCCGTGTTCGCCGGCATCAACGCGATTCGCTCTGGCGAGGCGGACCTGGTGCTGGTGGTGGGCGCGGAGAAGATGACCGCCAACAGTACCCCCGAAGTGACTCGGGCGCTGGCCGGCGCCGGTTACCAGAACGACGCCGAGGAAGCCGCCCTGAGTTTTCCCCAGGTGTTCGCCCAGGCCGCCCGCGCCTATCAAAAGCGTCACGGTGACCCGCTGCCAGCGATGGCGCGCATCGCCGAAAAAAACCACCGCAACGCCCTCGCCAACCCGCTGGCGCAGATGCACCGGGCGATGAGTTTCGAGGACTGCAACACGGTCTCCGACCGCAACCCGCTGATCGCCGACCCGTTGCGCCTCACTGATTGCTCGCTGATCACCGACGGCGCCGCCGCCATCATCCTTGCCTCGCCCCGCCGGGCGGCGGAATTCCGCCGCCGGGTGGCGATTCGCGCGGCCGTGCAGGTCAGCGACCTGCTGCCGATGAAGAGCCGCGACTTCCTGGCTTTCGAGGGCCCCCGGCGCGCCATCGCCGGCGCTTACGAGCGCGCCGGCATCACTCTTGGGGATTTGCATTTCGCCGAAGTCCACGACTGCTTCACGATCGCCGAACTGTTGATCTACGAGGCCATGGGCCTGGCCCCCGCCGGCCAGGGTCAGCGCGCTTTGCACGACGGCACGGTGTACGCCGACGGCGCCTTGCCGGTGAATCTGTCCGGCGGTCTCAAGGCGAAGGGGCACCCGGTGGGCGCCACCGGCGTCTCCATGCACGCTCTCGCTTTCCGTCAACTTACCGGCCGGCCAGTGGGCGAGGCCCGTGGCGGCGCCGGGCTTGGCCTGGTCTTCAATATGGGCGGCGCCGCCGTCGCCAACTTCGCTTCGGTACTCGAAGCGCGGGAGGCGTAACCGATCATGAACATCGCCAACTGGCTCCACGACCAGGGCTTGTGCCATCCGCGCCGCCCGGCTCTGTTCCAGGGCGCCACGCCGGTGGCGGACTACCACGGCTTTGCCACTCGTGCCGTTGCCATTGCCACCTGGCTGGGCGAGCGGCACGGTATTGCACCCGGCGACCGGGTCGCCGTGTTCATGAAGAACAGCATTGATTACCTGCCCGTGCTTTACGGCATCTGGTGGGCCGGCGCGGTGGCCGTGCCGGTGAATGCCAAGCTGCACGCCGCCGAAGCGGCCTGGATCGTCAATAACGCCGAGAGCCGACTGCTGGTGACGGAGGACGGCCGCACCCTGGCCGACCACGAACACAAGCAAGGCACGGAGATCGCCGTTGCCGATCTGCCGGCAGCGGGCGATAACGCCATCGTTCCACCGTGCTCACGGCACCAGGATGATCTGGCCTGGTTGTTCTACACCTCGGGCACCACTGGCCGCTCCAAAGGGGTAATGCTCACCCACGGCAACCTGGTGGCCATGTCCCTGTGTTACGCCGTCGACGTGGACACGGTCAGCAGCGACGATGCCGCCCTGTACGCCGCGCCCATGTCCCACGGCGCCGGCCTTTATAATTTCATTCACGTGCGTTGCGGAGCCCGGCATGTGCTGCCCGCTTCACGGGGCTTCGACGCCGCCGAGGTGCTTGATCTGGCGAAGCATCTGGGCCGGGTATCGATGTTCGCGGCGCCCACCATGGTCAAGCGCCTGGTCGCCGAGGCCCGCCATCGGGGCGAACACGGCGAGGGCCTGAAAAGCATCGTCTATGGCGGCGCGCCGATGTACAACGCCGACATTCGCGAGGCCCTGGACATACTCGGCCCGCGCTTCATACAGGTCTACGGCCAGGGAGAGAGCCCGATGACCATCACCGCGCTGGAGCGCGGGCGTATCTCCGACCACGACGCCCCCGGCTGGGCGCGCCAGCTTGCCTCCGTGGGGCGCGCCCAGTCTTGCGTGGACGTGCGGGTGGTGGACGATCACATGCATCCCTTGCCCGCCGGCGAACCCGGCGAGGTCGCGGTGCGCGGCCAAGCGGTGATGGCCGGCTACTGGCGCAACCCGGAGGCCACCGAGAAGACGCTGATCGATGGCTGGCTGCGCACTGGCGATATCGGTTTCATCGATGAAGAGGGCTTTCTCACCCTTACCGACCGCTCCAAAGACGTGATCATTTCCGGTGGCAGCAACATCTATCCGCGAGAAATCGAAGAGGTGCTGTCGCTGCACCCCGCCGTGCGTGAGGTGTCCGTGGTTGGCCAGCGCGATCCGGAATGGGGTGAAATCGTGGTCGCTTTCGTGGTCGCCGACGATGTCGACGCGGAGACTCTGACCCGATGGTTCACCGATCACATGGCGTCATTCAAGAAGCCAAAAAAGTACTATTTCTGCGACGAGCTGCCCAAAAACAATTACGGGAAAATTCTCAAAACCGAACTGCGCAATCGACTGGAAGCTCTCGCCTGAGTTTGCCACCGTTCGAAGCAATGTTCCGTTAACAACAACTGGAGAAACATCATGACAATAAAAAGAAGGGACTTTCTGAAAGGCGGCGCGGCCCTGGCGGGCGCCGGCATGCTGGGCGGTCTTTCCATGCCGGCCTGGTCAGCGTCCGCGTTGCGCATCAAATTCGACAGCTACGTTTCCGAAACCGCCGGCCCGTCACGGCTGGACGGCTGGTTCCTGGATGAGCTGGAGAAACGCGCTGGCAAAGCGGTCAACATCCGCCGCTTCTGGGCACAATCGCTCAACAAAGTGGGCGAGCACCTTTCCGCGATTCACGATACCACCTCGGAAATGGCACTGATTTCTCCCGGCTATTATCAGGCACAGCTACCGGTTACCCGTGGCTTGGAATGGTATTTCCGCATGCACCGCGCCGATGCGCTGCAACTGGTTTGCCGAGACCTGTATCAGGAATTCCCGCCGCTGCGTGAGGAATGGGAACAACGGCATGGCGCCAAAGTGATGTACTGGACCAACTGGTACTACGCGCCGCTGGTGACCCGGGAGCCGATCAAGTCCCTGGCCGACATCAAGGGCAAGCGGATTCGTGGCTATGGCGTGGCCACCGACGTCATTGAGCGACTCGGCGGCACCGCCGTGCCGATGGCGGCGCCGGAGGTCTACACCGCGCTTGAGCGGGGCGTTCTGGATGGCGTGTACGGCTTCGATTTCATGACCTCCATTGCCTATAAGCTTCATGAGATCGCCCCTTATTTTACGGACATCGGCGATGGCCCCCATGGGCCGGCGGCCACCGTCATGAGCATGCGGACCTGGGAAGAAATGCCATCCGCGGTGCAAAGTATCTGCAACGAGCTGGTAGAGGAAATCTACGCCGGCAAATACCGTGAAATTTACAGCGCTACCTCTCGTCAGTACTTGAAAACGGCCCTCAAGGAAGGCGCCCATTTCAATGCCCTCGGCGACGCGGAAATGGCCAAGGCCAAAGCGCTGATCCAGCCCGCGCAGGTCAACAAATGGGTCGAGACCGTGGCCAGGCCAGCGGGCATCGACGGGGAGCGCATGCAGTCGCTGATCGACAAAGCCATTGCCCGGCACGACCCCAACGGCAGCCTCAAACGTCCCATCGAACTGGCGGCTGAACTGTCACGCTGAGGTTTCGAGGCAGATGAATCGCGGAGAATAACAACAGCGAGGCTAGCATGCTTGTGATCGAAAAATTGTTTCGCCGCCTTACCGATGCGCTCGGAGCGGCCGCGTTGATCGCCCTGGCGTTCCTGATGTTCGCCATCACCGTGGACGTGAGTGTCCGCGCGATTACCGGCCAACCGATATCCGGCATTTTCGAGCTTTCGGAAATCGCCCTGGTGCTGATCGTGTTTCTCGGCCTGGGCTGGACGCAACGGGACAACGCTCACATCCGGGTGGACGCCCTGGTCAACCTTGCGCCCACGGCCCTGGCCAGAGCCATGAACGCCTTTTCCTGGTTCGCCGCCGCCCTGGCCTTGGGTCTGCTGGCCTGGCCCTCCACCATCGACGCGGCTCATTCCTTCGAGATCCGCGAGTTTCGCTGGGGCAGTATTCAGTTCCCGATCTGGTGGGCGAAGATCATCCTGGCGGCGGGCCTCTGGTTCGCCACCGTGCAGATGGTGCTGTATGGCCTGCTGGCGCTGATCGGCCGCGTCCCCACCCGTGCCGACGGTGCCGTGACCGTGCAGGAGAAGCGCCATGGATGAGATAACCGCCACCCTGCTGGCCGTCGGCCTGGTGTTCGTATTGCTGGCGGTAGGCGTTCCGGTGTTCGCCTCCCTGGCGCTGGCTGGCGTTGCCGGCATCGCCATGGTCGAGGATCTGAACTTCGCCCTGCTTCGGCTCAAATCGTTTTCCTACACTCAGACCGCGGTCTACATGCTGGCGGTGATTCCTCTGTTCATTCTGATGGGCAATTTCGCCCAGAAGGCGGGGGTCGGCCAACGGCTGTTCGGCGTGGCCCGCAAATGGGTGGGGCGCCTGCCCGGCGGGCTGGCGATCGCCAGCGTATTGACCAGCGCCGGCTTCGCCGCCACTTCGGGGTCCAGCGTGGCGACCGCCGCCACCGTCGGCTCGGTGGCGATTCCGGAAATGAAAGCCGCGGGCTACGACCGCCGCCTGAGCACCGGCGTCGTCGCCGCCGGCGGCGTGCTGGGTGTGCTGATTCCGCCCAGCGTGCTGCTGATCTTCTACGCTTCCCTCACCGAAGTGTCCGCCGGCGCCATGCTGGTGGCCGGGGTGTTGCCAGGCCTGCTCTCCACGCTGGTGTTCGTGCTTGGCATCATGGTGGTCAGCCGCCGGATCATGCCCGCCGGCGCGCAGCGGGCGCCGTCCTATGGTTGGGGCGAACGCTTGCGCTCATTGGCCGATGCCTGGCAGGTGCTGATCCTGTTCATCGTGGTGCTGGGCGGTATCTACCTGGGCCTGGTGACCCCCACCGAAGCCGGCGCCGTTGGCGCCTTCGTTGCCTTCGTGATGCTGTTGTTTTCGCGCCAGGCGCGCCCGAAACTGGGTGCCCGGCTGAAAGAGAGCTTCCGCTCATCGATCAACACCACCGTGATGATCCTGATGACCATGCTGGGCGCGGGCATCTTCAGCTACTTCCTGACCCTGGTGGGGACCCCTCAGGCGATCGTGGAAACCGTCACCGCCCTGGACTTGCCTCCCCTGTTGGTGATTGGCGTGCTCCTGCTGATCTACCTGCCGCTGGGCATGTTTCTGGATGCCTTCTCGATGCTGGTGATCACCATGCCGATCCTGTTCCCCACGGTGCATTCACTGGGCTTCGACCCGTTGTGGTTCGGCATCCTGGCCGTGAAGATGTGCGAGATCGGCCTGATCACACCACCGGTGGGTCTGAACGTCTATGTCACCGCGGGCATCGACAAGGACACACCGCTGGTGGACGTGTTTCGCGGCGCCAGTTGGTTTCTGGTGATGGAAGCGGTGACCACGCTGCTGATCTTCTTTTTTCCGATCATCGTTACCTGGCTGCCCGCGCAGATGCGCTGAGCGGCGCGCTGATTGGGGGCGCCGGCCTTATCGGCATGCCGGCGCCCACCGTCAGTAGCCGCCGGCGGACATATCCACCTTGAAATCCAGGCCCTCGACCCGGCTCACGGCGGAGTCGATGCGGCCATCGTTGTGCAGGTCGAACCAGCGATAACCGGGGTTGGCGTCGTCCACGGCGAAGTCGTCGCTGCCCGGTTTGAATTGCACGCAGGTGCTGGGCACCGAGAACAGCCGCACACCGTTGCGCTCGCCGTGGAATTCCTGGTGCACATGGCCCCAGGCCACCGCGCGCACTTTGCGGTGCGCATCAATGACCTGGAAAAAGCGCTCGGCGCTGCCCACCAGCTGTGTATCCAGCCAGCGGCTGCCCATGGCCACCGGATGGTGATGCAACGCCACCATGACATGCTCGCCGCGGGCGTCGGCCAAGGCCTGCTCCAGAAAACGGTAGTCGTCCTCGAACAGTTCACCGGGCACATCGCCGGGAATGGTTGAATCGAGCATGATCAGCGTCCAGGCACCGAGCTCCGCCACGCACGGGCTGACCCGGTGTTTCTGCTGGCGCAGGGCGTGGATCATCGGCGCCGGCTTATCGTGGTTGCCTTCCAGCCAGTACACCGGCACGCGGAAGCCATCGAGCAGCGTGATCAGGCGATGGTACGAATCCAGGGAGCCATCCTGGGAGAGATCCCCGGTGGCGATGATCAGATCCATGTCGGGTTGCTCGACCCGCACCCGCTCCAGCACGGTTTCAAGGCTGGCCTGGGTATTGAGCCCGAGCAGCTTGCCTTGCGTGTCCGCGAACAGGTGAAAATCGGAAAGCTGCACCACCCGCAGGGGTTGAACCGGTTGCGTCAAAATCACCGCTCCCGTTGTTGTCGTGATCCCATTCCCGAGCGTGTTTCACGCTCACCCCATTGCTGTCGCTCAGCCGGGCTGACACCCCGGCCGCGACCTCCCCTCCCCAGGGAAGTTGAACGGACAACCGGCGTTGCCGGTTTTACGCGCCCCCGAGTATAGCGTCAAAAGGGCCCGCCAGCGTGAAGCCGGCACGCACAAAATGTTCAGGAAAAGGTGCGCGCGGTTAGGTTATAGCGAAGATAATGGCGCTTTGCCAGGAACCCGGTTCCGTTTCTTCGCTCGCCGGCGCGAGGGTCAGGAAGTGGCACGCGGCCAGTGCAGCGCCGCGTCGCGGCCGTGCTCCTGAACGTGGCTCAGCCACTCGCCCAGAAAGCGGTTCCACTGCGCTTTTTCATCACGCTGGTGCATTTTGTCGTTGGGGTAGGGATAGCGCGCCTGCACGCGCTGGAACGGGCTCGCCTCGGTGACCTCCGCCACGCGCGCGTCGTGGTAAAGACGCACCGTGAGGCGGGGCGCGGGCATGGCGTCGTGCAACGCCTGGTCCTGCAAGCGCAGGGTGGTGGTGTAGGGGGCCCGCTCCAGCACGCGGATGTTGAGAGTGTGGGGCCGCTCGTCACCGAACGCCAGATCAAGAGTGTCCTGGTCGCCCAGGGCGCGGATCAACGGCAGCAGGCGCGCGTAATTGGACTCGCACTGAGCCATCAGAGCGCGGAAGTCGAGGCGGTATCGGGAACGGGTTTTCACGACGCCAGCCACTCACGATCAAGGGCGTCGCGGTGCAGCAACAGCCATTGCAGGGCAATCAGCGAGGCGGCGTTGTCGACCCGGCCACTTTGCAACAGTTCATTGATCTCGCTCACCGGCCGCACCACCACGCGGATGTCCTCGCCTTCGTCGACGCAGCCGTGCACGCCACCGGCGCCGGCCAGATCGGCGCGGCCCACGAACACCTGAAGGCGTTCATTGGAGCCGCCGGGGCTGGGCATGTAATGCGCCACCCGTTTCATTTCACCCACCGCCAGGCCGGCCTCTTCGCGCGCTTCCCGGCGCACCAGGTCGGCCACCGCCTCGCCTTTTTTATCGGCGATGCCGGCGATCAGCTCCAGGCACCAGGGCGTATCGCGCCATTCCAGCGCGCCCACGCGAAACTGCTCGACCAGCAGAATCTCACCACGCACCGGGTCGTAGGGCAGCACCGCGGCGGCCGGCGGGCGCACGAACAACTCGCGCTTAACCGGAGCGCCCCAGCCACCTTCGAACAGGCGGTGGCGCAGGGTTAGCCGCTCGACCCGGAAAAAGCCCTGGAACGGCGTTTCCCGCTCCAGGATTTCCACGTCGTTGGCGGTGAATACGGGGGTCGGATCATTCATTGGCTTTGTGATAAATCTCCGCGCCTTTTTCCAGAAATTCCCGGGATTTTTCTTTCATGCCGGCCTCGGCCTGCGCCACTTGCTCGCGGCCGTCGCCCCCCATGTTGGAACCATAAATATCACGCACTTCCTGGCTGATCTTCATGGAGCAGAACTTGGGCCCGCACATGGAACAGAAATGCGCCACCTTGTGCGCCTGCTTGGGCAGGGTTTCGTCGTGGAAGGCCCGTGCCCGGTCCGGGTCCAGCCCCAGGTTGAACTGGTCTTCCCAGCGGAACTCGAAGCGCGCCTTGGACAGGGCGTTATCGCGCAACTGGGCGCCCGGGTGGCCCTTGGCCAGATCGGACGCGTGGGCGGCGATCTTGTAGGTGATGATGCCTTCTTTCACATCGTCCCGGTTGGGCAGGCCCAGGTGCTCCTTGGGCGTCACATAGCACAGCATGGCGGTGCCGTACCAGCCGATCATCGCCGCGCCGATGGCACTGCTGATGTGGTCATAGCCGGGCGAAATATCAATGGTCAGCGGCCCGAGCGTATAAAAAGGCGCTTCGCCACAATGCTTGAGCTGCTCGTCCATGTTCTGTTTGATCATGTGCATCGGCACGTGGCCGGGGCCTTCGATCATCACCTGCACATCGTGTTTCCAGGCGATCTTGGTGAGCTCGCCCAGAGTGCGCAGCTCGGAGAACTGGGCCTCGTCGTTGGCGTCGGCGATGGAGCCGGGGCGCAGACCATCGCCCAGGCTGAAGGTCACGTCGTAGGCCTTCATGATCTCGCAGATGTCTTCGAAATGGGTGTACAGGAAGCTTTCTTCGTGGTGCGCGAGGCACCATTTGGCCATGATCGAGCCGCCCCGGGAAACGATGCCGGTGACGCGGCGGGCGGTCATCGGCACGTAACGCAGCAGCACGCCGGCATGGATGGTGAAGTAATCCACGCCCTGTTCGGCCTGTTCAATCAGGGTGTCGCGGAAAATCTCCCAGGTGAGGTCCTCGGCGACGCCGTTGACCTTTTCCAGCGCCTGGTAGATCGGCACCGTGCCAATCGGCACCGGCGAGTTGCGCAGAATCCATTCACGGGTTTCGTGAATGTTCTGTCCGGTGGACAGATCCATCACCGTGTCGCCACCCCAGCGGGTCGCCCAGGTCATTTTCGCCACCTCTTCCTCAATGGAGGAAGTCACCGCGGAATTGCCGATATTGGCGTTGATCTTGGTCAGGAAGTTGCGGCCGATGATCATCGGCTCGATTTCCGGGTGATTGATGTTGGCCGGGATCACCGCGCGGCCACGGGCCACTTCGTCACGGACGAATTCCGGGGTGATCTCAGTCGGAATCGACGCGCCGAAACTCTGCCCCGGGTGCTGATTCACCGGCAGCCCGGCCTCGCGGTGCTCGCGCAGACGCTGGTTCTCGCGGATCGCGATGAACTCCATTTCCGGGGTAACGATGCCCTGCCGGGCATAGTGCATCTGCGACACATTGCGCCCTTCGGCGGCGCGGCGCGGCGCGCGGATGTGCGGAAAACGCAGGCCGGCGGTGGCGACGTCGGCGGCGCGGCGCCGGCCATACTGGCTGCTCAGGCCATCGAGTTGCTCACTGTCGTCGCGCTCTTCGATCCAGGCGGCGCGCAGCGGCGTCAGCCCCTCGCGGATGTCGATGCGGGCGGCGGCGTCGGTATACGGCCCAGAGGTGTCGTACACCGCCAGCGGCGGATTCTGTTCGAAGGTGCCGTCAGCCAGCGGCGTCGGCTGCTGGGTGATTTCTCGCATCGGCACGCGGATGTCCGCCCGGCTGCCGGTGACATAAATTTTGGCGGAACCGGCGATCGGCTGGCAGGCCTCGTCGATGGCGTTGGATACGGCGTGACGTTGCTCGTCGGGCACGGGCGGCCTCCAGGCTTTCTTGGGAAAGGGAAAGGCGCCCACTATACGCCAGCGCCTCGACAGCGAACAACCAAGTACCCCGCCCCGCCCGGTGGCAAAACTGAACCGGTGGGTGTGTCAATTCCCGGAGCTTGCCATTACCATAGCAGGCTGTCCCTGTTCCGCTCGCCGGTTGGCCGCGCCTGCCTGGCGCCCGCCCCGGAAAAGTACAAGGATTCGGTGGAGCGGACGAGCACCCCAAACCGAATGACACAAGAGTGAATACACCATGATGCGGAGCCCCGTGAAGCCCCTGGTGATCCTGATGACGACGCTGTCGGCGAGCGTCCAGGCCGCCGACCTCACCGATGTGGCGAATGCCGCCTGGAGTTACGACGGCACCTGGCGCGCGGAGCGCCAGAACTGGGAAGCGGACCAGGAGACTCTGGTTCAAGGCCGCGCCGCCCTGCTGCCGACCATTGATGCCAGCTACGGCCGCTATCGGACCAACCAGCGCATCGAGGACGGCGGCGTAGATCTGGACTACGACCGGGAAGCCAGCAGTGTCAACCTGACCCAGCCGCTGTTCCGCCTCGACGCCTTCTACGGCTATAAAGAAGCCAAGGCCACCGTGTCGGTGTCCCAGGCCAACTTCTACCAGGCCCGCCAGGACTTCGTATTGCGCGTCGCCCAGGGTTACTTCGGCGTGCTGCGCGCGTGGGACAACCTGGTCTCCGCCCAGGCGGAAGAAAAGGCGATCAGCCGCCAGCTCGACCAGACCAGCGAGCGCTTCGACGTCGGCCTGGTGCCGCGCACCGATGTGGAAGAAGCCCAGGCCGCTTATGACCTGACCCGGGTGAGCCTGATTGTCGCCGAGCAGGATTTCGCCATCGCCCGCGACCAGCTGGAAACGCTCACCGGCCAGCGCTGGGACAACCTGGCGGAACTGCGCGAGGAGCTGCCGATGAGTGGCCCGGCGCCGGAAAACATGGACGCCTGGCTGGACAAAGCCGCTTACCAGAACCCGCAAATTCTCGCCTCACGGTTTACCGCCAAGGCCGCCGGCTTCACCGCCGACCGCCAGTTCGGCGCGATGATGCCGCAGGTGCAACTGGTTGGCAGTTACACCCATCTGCACACCGCTCCGGATGACGACACCGGCGGCACCACCGGTTTCGACAGTGGCATCACGCCGGACAACCATGGCACCGAGATCGGCATTGAAGTGACCATGCCGTTGTTCCGCGGCGGTGCGCTGAACAGCCAGCGTAAACAGGCGGTGTTGCGCGCCGACGCCGCCGACCAGACCTATCTGCAAACGGTGCGCGACGTCACCCAGCAGGCGCGCAGTGCCTTCCGTACCGTGCAAGCCGACTCCCTGCGGGTGCAGGCACGCAACCAGGCGATCCGCTCCGCCAGCTCCGCGCTGGAAGCCACTCAGTCCGGTTATGAAGTGGGCACTCGCAACGTGGTCGACGTGCTCAATGCCCAACAGGCGCTGTACGCCGCGCAGCGGGACTACGCCAACGCCCGGTATGACTACATCCTCAACAGCCTGACGCTGCAATCCGCCGCCGGCGATCTGGACGTGCAGAACCTGGTCTCCGTGAACGAGTGGCTCTCATCCGAGCAGACCCTGGATCTCTACAACCCGGATCTGGAAGGCCAGAGCGAAGAGAAGATCGTTACCCCGCGCTGAAGCGCGCCCCGGTTGGCGGCCACCACGGCCGCCGCCGCCTCGCCCAAACGCCGGCGCTCGCCGGCATCGGCCAGCAGGCGCTCAAGGCGCTCGGCCAGTTCCCCTTCATCGTTGACCACCGCCAACGCACCGGCGTCGTTCAATAACGCGGCGATGGCGGTGAAATTATGCAATTGCGGCCCACTGAGCACCGGCACGCCCCAGGCCGCCGGCTCCAGCAGATTGTGGCCGCCCACCGGCACCAACGAGCCGCCCACCAGCGCCACATCACAGGCGCCGTAGAGCATCATTAATTCCCCCATGGTGTCGGCCAGATACACCTCGCACTCATCGGTGACGGCCGGTTGCTCACTGCGCCGCGCCACCGTGAAACCCATGCCCCGCGCCAGCGCCGCTACCTCGCCGAAGCGCTCCGGGTGGCGTGGCACCAGCACCAGCAACACGCCCGGCAGATGATTAAGGAGACGCCGGTGCGCGGCCAGCACGATCTCGTCCTCGCCCGGATGGGTGCTGGCGGCGATCCACACCGGCCGCCCACCGAATTCACCGCGCAGGGCGGCCGCCCGGTCGCGCAGCGGCGCATCCAGGGCCAGATCGAATTTGATGCTGCCGTTTACCCGCAGGCGATCGCGGGGAGCACCCAGCGCGGCGAAGCGCTCCGCTTCCACCGCGGTTTGCACCGCCAGCACTTGAAAGCGCGCCAGCATCGGCCGCACCAGCGCCGGCAGGCGCGCGTAACCGCGATAACTTTTCTCCGAAAGCCGGCCGTTCATCAGCACCAGAGCGGCGCCATGGGCGTCGGCGGCGGCGCACAGATTCGGCCACAGTTCGGTCTCCATCACCGCCACCAGCTTGGGATCGAAAGCGCGCAGAAAGCGGCGATAGGCGCCGGGCAATTCCCAGGGGCAATAAACGTGGGTAACCCGATCACCAAACAGCGCGCGTACCCGCTCCGAGCCGGTTGGGGTGGTGGTGGTGATCACCAGGGGGGTGCGCGGATGCGCCGCCATCAACGCCTCGATCAACGGCGCGGCGGCCAGGGTTTCGCCCACCGACACCGCGTGAATCCACACGCTGTCACGCAGGGTGCCCGGCCGATAGCCCAGCGCCAACCGCTCGCGCCAGCGCGCGCGATACGCCGGCGCGCGCCGGCCACGCCACCACAACCGCGCGAACAGCAACGGCAACAACAGGTACCACAGGAAGGTGTAGAGAAGACGCATGGCAGTCCTTTTCAACGCAAGCTGGCGGGCTCGCACACGGCCGCTTCCGACGCGGCCTTGTCGCACCCCGTGCCGCGTGCCGCGTGCCGGCGCGGCTATGTTAGCATAGCGCTCCATTGAACCGATGGTGGCCCATGAGCTCTGCAACGCTGAAACCGGACATCCTGATCCTCGGCGGCGGCATCGCCGGCCTGTGGTTGATCAATCAACTGCAAAGCCGGGGTTATCAATGTTTGCTGCTGGAAACCGATACCCTGGGCGGCGCCCAGACCCTGGCCAGCCAGGGCATTATCCACGGCGGCTTGAAGTATGCGCTGGGCGGCACCCTGTCCAGCGAGTCGGAATCCATCGCCGGCATGCCGGATCGCTGGCGCCAGGCGATCGCCGGCCACGGGCCGGTGGATCTGAGCGGCGTGCAGGTGCTCTCGGAAACCCAGCACCTGTGGTCCGCGGGCTCGGTCGCCAGCCGCATGACCACCTTCTTCGCCAGCCGCATGCTGCGCGGACGCATCGAAAAACTGAAGCGGCCCGGCTTCCCGTCAGCGCTCGCCGACCCGCGTTTCAAAGGCCAGGTTTACCGGCTGGATGACCTGGTGGTGAACACCGAAAGTTTGCTGGACGTGCTGGCCGCGCCGGTGCGCCCGCGCCTGCTGCACCTGGACCTGAGCCGCGACACGCTGGTTTGGGGTGAGAACGGCCTGCAAGCCGTGGAACTCGCCGGCCAGCGCATTGAGCCGCGCGTCACGGTCCTGGCCGCTGGCGCCGGCAATGCCGACTTGCTGGAGCGCGCCCACAAGGCGCACCTGTTCAAAGCCGAATCCAGCCAGAGCCGGCCGCTGAAAATGGTGCTGGTAAAACACAGCCTCGGCCATCGGCTCTATGCCCATTGCGTGGGCACCAGCAACAAACCCCGCCTGACCGTCACCAGCCACGAAATGCCCGACGGCGACCTGGTCTGGTACCTGGGCGGTGATCTCGCCGAGCGCGGCGTGCAACGCAGCGACGCACAACAGCTCCAGGCCGCCCGCGACGAACTCGCCACGCTGTTCCCGTGGCTGGATTTCAGCGCCGCTGGCTTCGCGGTGCTGGACGTGGCCCGCGCCGAGCCCCGCCAACATGGCCTCAGCAAACCGGACAACGCCTACGCCCGCCGCGAGCGCAATCTGATCGTCACCTGGCCGACCAAGCTGACCCTGGCGCCGGATCTCGGCGACCGGGTGGAAGCGCTGATCGACGAGACTGATCTGACCCCCGGACCGGCGCTGACGGTGCCGGAAAATCTGCCGCTGGCGCCGCTCGGCACGCCACGCTGGTTCAGTCTGTTCGAGGGCACGCACTGATGGCGTTCATGCGCCCGCTCGGCGACACCGGGCTGACCGTCAGCGCACTGGGCCTGGGCACGGTGAAAATCGGCCGCGACCGGGGCGTTAAGTATCCCAGCGCGTTCTCCATTCCCGATGATCAGGCGGTCATCGCTCTGCTGGCGCGGGCCCGCAATCTGGGCATCAACCTGATCGACACCGCGCCGGCCTATGGGCGCAGCGAAGAACGGCTCGGCCAATTGCTCAGCGACCGCCGCGCCTGGGTGATCGTTTCCAAAGTGGGCGAAGAATTCGATCACGGCGAAAGCCATTTCAACTTCACGCCGGAACACGCACGCGCCTCGGTGGAACGCAGCCTCAGCCGGTTGCGCACCGATTACCTGGATTGCGTGCTGGTGCACTCCGACGGCAACGATCTGGACGTGCTCCGCCAGGGCACCCTGGAGGTGCTCGAAGAGATGAAAAAAGAAGGCAAGATACGCGCCACCGGCATGTCCACCAAAACCGTGGAAGGCGGGCTGGCGACCCTGGCGCGCACCGACCTGGCGATGGTCACCTATAACCTTGAGCAACGCGACGAACGGCCGGTGATCGACTACGCCGCCGCGCACGGCAAGGGCATACTGATCAAGAAAGCCTTCGCCAGCGGCCATCTGGACCCAGGCCATCCGGACCCGGTGCAAGCCAGCCTGGATCTGATTCTTGGCACCGCCGGCGTCGGTGCGGTGATCGCCGGCACCGTCAACCCGGATCACCTGCAAGAGAACGTCGCCAAAGCCCGCCGTGCCTGCGGCGAATCGGGTGGTTTTGGCGCTGGACGCTGGACGCTAGACGCCGGACGCCGGACGCCGGACGCCGGACGCTAAGATCAAAATCAAAACCGTCGCTGGCCGGGCGGAATGCCGCCCAGCCTCTCCTACACAACACCCATCCCTCTACAGCGCCGCGTGGGAGCGATCCTTGATCGCGAAATGTTTGGCCGAATGGCACGGCGCCTTTGCCCTGAACCTGATGGTTTTGGCGCCAGACGCCAATATCAAAATCGAGACTGGTCGCTGGCTAGGCGGAATGCCGCCCAGCCTTTCCTACAAAAAAACCCCAACCTTTCCACCGCGACGCGCAACCGCCGTCAACCCCTTATTTTAGAGGCTTTCGGCGCTCTCACCTTTCTTCCGCACGGTGCACAAGTGTGCTACCGTCAAGAAAAATTCATTCTGATCATTACGAACATTATGGAGAGCGCGCTTGCCAGCAGACCGCAAACCGGGCGACAAAAAAGCCTTTGATGGCGAGCAACTGGTCGAAGCCACCGTCGATGGTGTTCAGGACACGGCCCTTACCGAAACACGCCGCAACCAGATCTGCGATGCCGCTCTTGAGCTGTTCCTGCAAAAAGGGTTCGATTCCACCACTATTCGCGACATCTGCGCCAGCTCCGGCGTCAACCAGGCCAGCATCTACGATTACATCGCCAACAAGAACGACATTCTGCGGCGACTGCTCAACAAGCTCTGGTTCCGTCCCGATGTTCCCACCCTGGCGGAGCGTCTGGAGCAGCACACCGATACCTCGTTTAACGACAACGTCGCCGGTTATTTTCGCGATACCTGGAGCAAGAAACGCAAAGGCACACTGCTGATCTATCGCTCCGTGCCCTACCTTCAGGAAGAGGATCGTCGAGCCATGCGCGCCCGCGATCAGGCGGTGATTCAAGCGCTGGCGGCGCAACTTCGCAAAAAAGCCCGCCTCCAGGAACAGGACCGGCGGGCCGAAGTGCTTGCCAATATGATCGTGTTTCTCGGGGCGTTCGCGCCGATGCGGGATTGGCTGCATCAGGACATCGACGACGAGCTGATCCTCAACACCGTGACCGCCGGCGTCGCCGCCATGCTCAATCAGCTCGCGGAAACCGGCCCCTCAGCGGACTGACCAAAACGAAACCCGGCCAGGCCCCTTTGATGATCGTCAAAAGGGCCTGGCCTGAGCCTGGAACCCGGGCTCAGGCCTCGCCGGCCAGCGCCGGCCGCCGCCGGTTGTCCTTCAAGACCAGCGCCGCCAGCACCAGCGACACCAGCCCGCCGATTACCGTGGTGGTCAACCCCGGAAAGCTGAAGGCGAAGCCCGCGGCCGCCAACGGCAGACGCAACCAGGGCCTGACCAGACCCACACCCAGAAGGTACCCTTCCAGGCCGCCGGAGATCAGCATGATGCCGATGATGATCGACGGCAGCACATAGATCAGTGGCATCAGATCGCCCTGCAGCACCAACGCCGGCTGGAACAGGAAGAACAGCGGCACGAAATAGATCACCACGCCAAGGCGCATGGCGGTGAACGAGGTCTTCATCGGCTTCGCCCCGGCGATGGTGGCCGCCAGGAAGGCGGCGGCGCCCACCGGTGGGGTAATCACCGACAACATGGCGTAGTAGACGATAAAGAAATGCACCGCCACGGTGTTGAGGCCGCCCACTTCAATGATCGCCGGCGCCAGCGTTACCGCCAGGAAGATATAGGCAACGATCGCCAGCCCGGCCATGCCCATGATGAAGCAGGCCAGCACGCCGAAGAACAGAATCATATAGATGTTGCCGCCGCCCAGGCTGACCAGCCCCGACGTCACCGAGCCGGTCACGCCGGTGATGGTGAGCGCGCTGACCACGAACGCGATGGGCAGGATAATCGCCGCCGTTTGCGTTACCAGCAGGCCGATCTGACGCACGGTCTCGTACATCCTGCGGGGCGTCATGCGGGTTTCGCGGCGCAGGAACGATAAGGCGATCATCAACACGCAGGCGTACCAGGGCGCGTAATATTCCCAACGCATGTACAGCAAGCCCCACACCAGGAAGATCAGCACCAGCAGGAAGGGCCAGCCCTTGATCAGCACCTTGCGCGCCGACGGAATGTCGCTCTTGGCCAGCCCCTTCAGGCCGGTGCGCGCGGCGTAGGCGTCGACTTGCAGCAGCAGGCCGAAGTAAAACAGCAGCGAAGGAATGATCGCCGCCACCATCACCGTGGAATAGCCCACGCCGATGGTGATCGCCATGACAAAGGCGATGGCGCCCATCACCGGCGGCATCACCACCCCACCGGTGGAGGCGCAGGCTTCGATGGCGCCGGCGTAATGGGGCGGGTAACCCACTTTCTTCATGGTCGGAATGGTGATCGAGCCGGTACCAGCGATATTGGAAAAAATGGAGCCGGACAGGCTGCCAAAAAACGCGCTGGCCACCACCGACACCTTCGCCGGCCCGCCCCGATAACGGCCAAAGCCGGCGTTGGCCAGATCAATAAAGAAGGTGCCGGCGCCTGTGGCGATCAGAATGCCGGCGAACACCAGAAAGCCAAGAATGATCTCGGCGACGATCTTGGTGGTGATGCCCATCATGCCCTCGGCGCGAAATACGTGCGCCTCGATCATGCGGTCGAAATCGTAGGGAATGCCCATCAACAAGCCGGGCATGAAGTCCGCGATCAGCGGGTACAGCCCGAGCAGCAACACCACCAGCAGAAACGGCAGACCACCACTGCGCCGCGCCACCTCCAGCATCAGCAGCCAGATCACCGCGCCCATCGGGATCTGCGTCCAACCGGCCTGCACCATGTCCCAGGCGTGGGTGGAAAAATACACGCTGATCACCAGTGCCACCACGGCGGCGACCAGATCATAGACCGGCACTTTTTTCTGGCCGGAATACGCCGGCAGCGCGATAAAGGCGGCGGCGGTGAACAGCCCGATGAACAGCCAGTAATACTGCCCTTCCAGCAGGCGCTGGTCGTTCCAGGTAAAACCGAAGATATAGGTCAGGCCGACCGCCAGGCCGGCGACGCTGAGAATCACGAAGACAATACTTTGCCAGGAAAACATTCCGCCCAGCCGGGTCACTTCCGACTGCGGCATCGACTCTTCAGGCAAGGGTGCGGTATCAGTCATGACAATGCACTCAAAGGAATGGGGAGAAGAACCCGACTACAAAGCGCCACGCCGTTACCGGCGCGGCGCGTCACACCCGGGCGATCACAAACGGGATCGGAAGCCTTCAAGGCCCTCGGTGTGCTGGTCGAGAATATCCAGGAAAGCCTGGTTCTCGAACTGCACCTTAACGTCCTTCTCCCGCGCTTCCGCGATGGCCGCGTTGCGGGCCTTGGTCCAGCGATCCATCTTCGCGATCGCCTGTTTGTTCCAGACGTCGTCTTCATCAGTCCAGGCGCCGATTTCGCGCAGATATTTCACCGTGCCTTCGTGCACCGGCAGCGGAGTACGGTCCAGGTAACCGCGGAACAATTCCAGGGACATGCGCGCCGCCATCGGGTGGGTACCCTGATAGGCGCTGTAGGATTGGTGGAACCACTTCGCCATGTTGTATGCGAAGTCGGTGTCCGCCTCCTCGGGCACGGCATACAGGAAATTGGAGGTGGCGCCGTCGACACCACGCGCCGTGGGCACGCCCAGGCTGATCTCGGTGGGAATCAACATTGGCCGGGACTTCAGGTAGTTACTCCATCCCTCGGTGTTACCACGATCCAGAGCCAGCCAGCGAATGCCGCCCGGCGCGCCTTCCATTTCCGAGAGTACCGAACTGATCGGCGAACAGTAGGCAACATCGGCCTTACCATCGACCACGGAACGGCAATTCTCCGCGTAGCTGCCGGCGGGAACGTATTGCAGTTTTTCCGCCGCCTGCTCCGGCGTCAGGCCCACGAAGGCCGGCAGTGCTTCACTCACCGCGGTGACCATCGGCGGAGAGTACACCCCCTTCGCGATGCGCACGTCGCCTTGAGCGATGTCATCAATGGATTTCAGCTTCGAATTGCCGGCCACCACGTAGCCCCAGGGGGTGTCGTTGTGGTGCCAGAGGATGCGTTGCGGCACCGCCTGCATCGCGGAATAGCCGCCAATCCCCTCCACCTGAAAGCGCATTTCGGAGGCCGACACTGAACTGATGGCGATGTCCTTTCTTTGCGTCAACCGGCGATAGCGCATTGTCTCGCTGTCTTCCGGCACCACGCGCACGGTGGAGCCGCCGCTTTTCTTCAAGATCGGAGCCCAGCCGTTGGTGGAAGCGAAACTGGCGGACGAGGTGCCTGGCGTGCCGACCACCACCAGACGCGGCCAGTCGTACTCCGCACTGGTGGCGACACCCGGCACGCTCAGCGTCAGCGCCGCGGCGATGGAAAGAGCCATGCCGGTGGCATGACGAAGAGTAAATTTTTTCATCGTGATCGCTCCGTTTTTATTTTCGAATCGTCGTCTTTCACTTTGTGGATATCGAGCCTTGTCATCGCGATATGGATTAATCGAAAAAAACCCTGAATGGTCACACGCGCCGCGCTGCCTTTTTACTGCTTCGCTCTCCTCGGCAACACAATTAGGCTAACTCTATAGACCTAATTAATACGGCTGAAACCCAGGCTGACAGTTGTCAGGCTAAACCGCAAAAGTACCCGCCTTCAAGATCAAAATACCAAATAGCGAAAAAATAACGCCGCCCTCTTCAAGCCGTTGCGTAATCCACACGGCCGGAAAAGTGCGAACTGACAAATCGAGAGAAAAAATTAATTATTTAAAAAAGACATCAACACGGTTGCCGTAAACAGATACGGCAAAGCGAGACAAGGAACGTGAAGGGGAGGAGATAAAAGGAAAAGGCGGAAAGCGATAAAACCCCGAAGACCCGGGTGCCGGGCGCGACCGCGCCCGGCGAGGTGCGTTTTCTATTGTTTTCTATTGGTACGCGCGCGCGATGGCGGCGCCGGTTTCGGCGACGCGGCGAGCACGGGCTCCCTCGCCCACCGGGTCGACGCTGGCGCTGCTGACATTGCCCTGGGCGGCCCGGGCAGCCACACCCTGGATGATCGCCGCGCTGCGGAAGCAGGCGAACGCCAGGAACACCGGCCACTCCGGAATGCCGGCGCGGCCGGTGCGCTGGCAATAGCGCTCCAGCATGGCCTGCTCACTGGGCAGCCCCGCTTCCTCCAGGTTCACCACCCCGGGCAAATCCGCGGGCAGGCGGTAATGCAAACACAGGTAGGCAAGATCGGCGATCGGATGGCCGATGGTGCACAGTTCCCAATCCAGAATGGCGATCACTTCCGGGCGATCCGGGTGAATGATGGTGTTTCCCAGACGGTAGTCACCGTGGACGATGGCGCTCTCGTCCTGCACCTGGGAATGGTCCATCAACCAGTCACGCAGCCAGTCCATCTGCGAATAATCGAAATCCGCCGGCAGCGCCTCCTTGGAGGCTTCGTATTGCCCGGCCCAGCGCGACGTCTGCCGCGCCAGGTAATTTTCCGGGCGGCCGAAGCCCTCCAGCCCCACCGCGCGCCAGTCCACCGCGTGCAACTGCGCCAGGGTGTCGACCAGGGAATGGGCCAGCGCCGGCCGCTCTTCGCGGGGCACCGGGGTCATCGATGGCGGTGGAATAATGCGCCCGTCGACAAACTCCATGACAAAGAATTCGGCGCCGATCACCGTCGTGTCATCGCAGTAGGCCACCATGCGTGGCGTCGGCACCGGCGTGTCAGTGAGCGCCTGCATGATGCGGAACTCGCGGTCCACGGCGTGCGCCTTGGGCAAAATCTTGCCCGGCGGCTTCTTACGCAATACGTAGCGTTTGCCGGCGGCGGTGGTCAGCAGATAGGTGGGGTTGGACATGCCACCCTGGAACTGCTGAACGCGCAGGCCCTCGGCGGCCTCCGGCAAAGAAGGGGTGAGCCAGGCGGCCAGTGCCGCGGCGTCGATCCGATGTACTTCGAGGGGCTCGACGATCACCGGAGCTGAGGGATTGGCCTGAGTGTTCATAGCGTGATTCCGTCCTGTCCCCGGGGATTGCGTACACCGGGGCGCGGCGTAAAGTGGACCATCAGCCGGGCAAAACCGCCGGCAAGGGCGGCCGCGAGCCAAAACTGACGATTGTCAGGATTGAAAATACTAGGGACCCTCCGCGATGCCGTCAATGCGTCCGGTGCATCAACGCGGCGTCGGTGCGACTCACTGGTCGCGCGGACTTGACTTGACGCCGCTGTTGGTCGTAGCGTGAACCTGACAAACGTCAGCCTCCGGTTCGGCGGCACGCCGCCCGGAGCGCGCCGGAATCGGTGATCGCGGCCCGCCACAAGCCGCCAGGCGCCGTGAAAGCCGGCCCCTAATAAGGAGAAGAAACCCTTGAATAAGCTGCTCTCTGCCCCCGTTCCAGGCCGCCTTTTCGGGTCCCGCTAAGCGATGACCCCGGAGCAAGCGGCCGCGCACCTCGCCGACACCGACCCCCGTTTCGAGCTCACCGATGCCGACATCGACGGCGTGCGTTACCGAGTGTTTCGCAATGCCCCCGCGCACCTGCGTGAATTGCTGGAGGCCGCCGCGCCGGCCTATGGCGAGCGCGACGTGCTGGTCTACCAGGATGAGCGCTGGTCCTACCCGCGCCTGTGCGATGAGGTGACGCGCCTGGCCCACGCGCTGGGCCAGGATCTCAACGTGGCGGCCGGCGACCGGGTTGCCCTGGCGATGCGCAACTACCCCGAACTGCCGATTCTGATTCTCGCGATCACCGCCATGGGCGCGGTGGCGGTGCCCATGAACGCCTGGTGGACCGAGCAGGAACTGGCCTACGCGCTTGAGGATTGCGGCGCCCGGGTGGTGTTCGCCGACGGCCCCCGGTACCAGCAGATCCGCCCCGGCGCCGCGCGGCTCGGCCTGGATCTGGTGGCGGTGCGCGACGCCGACGGCGAGCGGCGCTACGCGGACCTGTTGGCCGCCCGCTCCGAAACCCACTGGCCGGACACCGCCATCGCCACCGACAACGACTTCGCGGTGCTCTATTCCTCTGGCTCCACCGGCCACCCGAAGGGCGTCAGGCTGACCCACCGGGGCGCCATTTCGGCGGTCTACTCCTGGGTCATGGCCCGTTTGATGGCGCCGCTGCTGCTCGATGAGCCGCCCCCCGCGCCGGCCAACCCACCGGCCTCCCTGGTGGTGACACCGCTGTTTCACGTCACCGCCTTGCAGTCGAATTTCCTGCAGGGTCTGGCCACCGGCACCACCATGAGCCTGATGTACAAGTGGGACGCGGAAGAGGCGGTGCGCATTATCAAGCGCGAGCGGGTCACCCGCTTTGTTGGCGTGCCGACCCAGTCCGCCGAGTTGATGGACGCCGCGCGGCGCATGGGCGAAAAGCTGGAAAGCCTGGAAGCCATCGGTGGTGGCGGCGCCAAACGGCCGGCGGTGCAGGTCGGCCAGCTGGCCGAGGCTTTCCCCGGCGCGGCGATTGCCTCCGGCTGGGGGATGACCGAAACCAACGCCCTGGGCATCACCCTGGCCGGGCCGGATTACGTCAGCCATCCGGAAGCGGCCGGCCGACCGACGCCACCGCTTCAGGAATTTCGTATCGTCGACGGCGAAGGCCGGCCACTGCCGGTGGGCGAGGTCGGCGAACTGACCGTGAAAAGCGCCGCCAATATGCGCGGCTATCTGAATCTGCCCGAGGCCACCGCGCAAACCCTGCGCGCGGGCTGGTTGTTGACCGGCGACCTGGCCTACCAGGACGACAACGGCCTGTTCTACATCGTTGACCGCAAAAAAAGCATCATCATTCGCGGCGGCGAAAACATCTCCTGCCTGGAAGTGGAAGGCGTTCTGCACCGCCACCCGGACGTTGTCGAGGCGGGCGTGTTCCCGGTGCCCGACCCGCGCCTGGGCGAAACCGTTGGCGCCGGCGTGCAGCTCAAAGCCGGGGCGCGAGTCAGTGAAGCGCAATTGATCGCCTTCGTGGCCGAACACATTGCCCGCTTCAAAGCACCGGAGCGCATCTGGATGCGCGCGGACACCCTGCCACGCGGCGGCACCGACAAAATCGACCGGCGCGCCCTGCGCGACGAATGCCTCGCCGCCGGCCACCCGGGCCTGCCGCTGCCGTCTACTGTCTGAACCCGACCATGGAAGCCTTAACGTGACCCATCCCGACCTGCACTCCGATGCCACCGATTACATCGCCCGCGCCAGCCGCAACGCGTGGGACCTGCCCGGTCTCGCCGAGCACACCCAGCCTCGCCCGGTGCGCACCGTGGGCATTATTGGCGCCGGCACCATGGGCGGCGGCATCGCCATGAATTTCGCCAGCGCCGGCTATCCGGTAACGATTCTGGAAACCCGGCAAGACGCCCTCGACCGGGGCCTGAAGGTGGTGCGCGCCAACTACCAGCGCAGCGCCGACCGTGGCCGCTTCCCTCAGGACGAAGTGGACGCGCGCATGGCGCGTCTCTCTGGCACCCTGGAATTCGCCGATCTGGCGGACTGCGATCTGGTGATCGAGGCGGTATTCGAGAACATGGAACTGAAGAAGAAAATCTTCGCCGATCTGGACCGGGTAATGAAACCCGGCGCCATTCTCGCCACCAACACCTCGGCGCTGGACATCGACGAAATCGCCTCGGCCACCACCCGGCCCACCGACGTCATTGGCCTGCATTTTTTCTCGCCGGCCAACGTGATGAAACTGCTCGAGGTGGTGCGCGCGGATCACACCAGCGATGACGTCGTCGCCAGCGCCATGGCGCTGGCCAAGGAGATCGGCAAGATCGCGGTGCTGGTGGGCGTATGCCCGGGCTTCGTCGGCAATCGCATTTTGCGCGCCCGCCAGGTGCAGGCCAACAAGCTGCTTTACACCGGGGTCATGCCCTGGCAGATCGACGCCGCCATCAACGCCTTCGGTTTTCGCATGGGCCCCTATCAAATGGCCGACCTCGCCGGCCTGGACATCGGCTGGTCCAAGGGCGCCACCACCCAGAACCCGATTCGCGACGCGCTGTGCGAAATGGACCGCCGTGGCCAGAAAACCAACGCCGGCTTTTACGACTACGACGACGCCCGGGTGCCCAGCCCCTCGCCGATCACCGAGCAGGTGATCCGCGACATCACCGGCGCGCAACCGCGCACCCTGAGCCAGGACGAAATCATCGAGATCTGTATTTTTCCGATGATCAACGAAGCCGTGAAAATCCTTGAGGACAACAAAGCGCAACGCCCCTCGGACATCGACGTGGTATGGCTGAACGGTTACGGCTGGCCCGCCGACAAGGGCGGGCCAATGTTTTATGGCGATCAGGTGGGCGCCCGCGCCGTGCTTGAGCGCATGCAAACCCTGGGCGCCGAGGACCCGGAGTTCGCCCCCGCCGAAACGCTCAAGCGGCTCGCCAACGAAGGCGGCGCCTTCACTGAACTGGATTTGGGCGGCTTGAAAACCGCCGGCAAAGGAGCCTGACATGAGTGAGCAATTCGTCACCACCGAGCGCCATGGCCCGATTCTGCTGGTGACCATGAACCGGCCGGACGTCTACAACGCCGTGCACGCGCCGATGCACCAGGAAATGTCCGCCATCTGGGATGACTTCGCCGCCGACCCGGATCTCTGGGTGGCGGTGCTCACCGGCGCCGGCGCCAAGGCGTTCTCCGCCGGCAACGACCTCAAATACACCGCCCAGGGCGGCAAGGGCACGATGCCGGACACCGGCTTCGCCGGCCTGTCGTCGCGCTTTGATCTGGAAAAACCGATCATCGCGGCGGTCAACGGCTTCGCCATGGGCGGCGGCTTTGAGATCGCGCTGTCCTGCGACATCGTGCTGGCCGCCGACACCGCCACCTTCGCCCTGCCGGAAGTCAAAGTGGGCCTGTTCGCCGCCGCCGGCGGCGTGCAACGGCTGAGCCGGCAGATTGGCCGCAAGCCCGCCGTGGAGATCATGCTCACCGGTCGCCACGTGAGTGCCGCCGAGGGGCTCTCGCTGGGCTTCGTCAACGCGGTGCTGCCCGCCGGGCACCTGCTCGAAGCGGCCATGGAAAAAGCCCGCGAGATCTGCGCGGTGTCGCCGTCGTCGGTGAAAGCCACCAAGCGCGTTCTCAATGGCATGGACGACCTGGAACAGCTCAAAGCGAGCCTGGCGCACAGCCGTGAAGTGATGTCGGAACTGCGCCACACCGAAGACTTCAGCGAAGGCGTCAACGCCTTCGTTGAAAAACGCCAACCGCAATGGAAAAACCGCTGAACAGCGCCAGCGTGACGGTGTTTGCCACCCACGCGGCCTTCAGCTTTACCGACCCCCGATCCGCCCCGGCGGAATCGAATTCAGCCTCGCCCGCCGCCCCTGACCGGCGCGACGAGACCCACCACCCTGAGGAGTAGACACACATGGGCAACGATACCGATCTGAACAACCTGGCGATGTCCGAAGACGCGCGCCCGCTGCTGGACGCCCTGGCCAAGCACATGCGCGACAACGTGGACCCGATCACCGAGGAATTCCATCGCCTCGGCGAAGGCCGCGCCGAGCGCTTCAGCTACGCCCCAGGCCAACTGGAGCTGCTGCAGACCGCCAAGGACAAAGCCAAGGCCAGCGGCCTGTGGAACTTCTTCCTGCCCAACGCGGAAACCGGTGAAGGCCTCTCCAACCTGGACTACGCCTACATCGCTTTCCAACTGGGCAAAAACCCTCTGGCGTCACAAACGCTGAACTGTTCCGCGCCGGACACCGGCAACATGGAAGTGCTTGAGCGTGTCGGCACCCCGGAACAAAAGGAAAAATGGCTCAAGCCGCTGCTGGCCGGTGAGATCCGCTCCTGCTTCGGCATGACCGAGCCGCACGTTGCCTCTTCCGACGCGCGCAACATCGAAACCAGCGCCGTGCTGGACGGCGACGACTGGGTCATCAACGGCGAGAAATACTACATCTCCGGCGCCGGCGATCCGCGTTGCAAGATCATGATCTGCATGGTGAAGACCAGCCCGGACGCGCAGCCGTTCCGCCAGCAGTCGCAAATCCTGGTGCCGATGGACACCCCCGGCGTGCAGGTGGTCGGCCCGATGCGCGTGTTCGGTCACGACCACGCTCCCCATGGCCACATGCACATCAAGCTGGATAACGTGCGCGTGCCCAAGGAAAACATTCTCTGGGGCGAAGGCCGCGGCTTTGAAATTTCCCAGCTGCGCCTCGGCCCGGGCCGCATTCACCACTGCATGCGCTCCATCGGCGCGGCGGAAAAAGCCCTTGATCTGATCCTTGAGCGCGGCATGAACCGGGAAGCGTTCGGCAAGAAAATCATCGATCTGGGCAAGAACATGGAAATCGTGTCCCGCGCTCGCATCGAAATCGAGGCGATGCGCATGATCGTGCTCAAGGCCGCCAAGGCCATGGACGTGATGGGCAACAAAGAAGCCCGCATCTGGGTGTCCATGGCGAAAGCGATGGTGCCGGAGAAGTGCTGCCAGATCATCGATCAGGCGATTCAGATTCACGGCGCCACCGGTGTCAGCCATTGGTCACCGCTGTCCGAGATGTACATGCAGCAGCGCACCCTGCGCCTCGCCGACGGTCCGGACGAAGTGCACCACAATGTGGTCGCCCGCAACGAAGTGAACCGTTACCGCCAAACCGGAGCCTGAGCCATGGTCGATACCACACTGTTCGATCTGACCGGCAAGGTGGCGCTGATGACCGGCGCCTCCAAGGGCATGGGCAAGGCGATGGCGCACGCGCTGGCCGCCCACGGCGCCACCGTGGTGATCTCCGCGCGCAAGCAGGACACCCTCGACGAAACCGCCGCCGAGATCAATAAAGCGGTGGGCGCGGACCGTGTGCACGCGGTGGCCGCCAACGCCGGCCGCAAAGAGGACCTGCAAGCGCTGGTGGAGAAAACCCACCAGCTCGCCGGCCCGGTGGACATTCTGGTCGGCAACGCCGGCGTCAACGTGCATTACGGGCCGATTTCCGAAATCCCCGACGACGCCTACGAAAAAACCATGCAGGTGAACGTGCAGGCCAACCTGTGGCTGGCCCGTTTGGTGGCGCCGGACATGATCGAAAAAGGCAATGGCTCGATGATGTTCACCGCCAGCGTCGGTGCCTTCAAACCCTCCGAGACACTGGGTTTGTACGGCACCTCCAAGCTGGCGCTGATCGGCCTGGTGCGCAACCTGGCACTGGAATACGGCCCGCAAGGCGTTCGTGCCAACGCGATCTGCCCGGGGCTGGTGCGCACCGATTTCGCCAAAGCGCTGTGGGACAACCCCGAGGCGGTGAAACGTGCCAACTCGCAGATCCCCCTGCGGCGCCTCGGCGAAGCGGACGACTTCCAGGGGCTCGCCGTGTTCCTGGGTTCCGACGCCAGCCGCTACATGACCGGGCAAGCATTGACCGTGTGTGGCGGCTCCTTTATGTGGAGTTAAGACGCGAGCACGCTTCACGCAACACGCTTGCACGCGCCTGCTTTTGCGTGAAGCGTGATGCGTGCAAGCGCTCAAAGGAGAACTTATGGATATCAAAGACCGCATCGTGGTCGTCACCGGCGCCGCCGGTGGCATTGGCCGCGCCCTGGCGCAGACTTTCGCCAAGGCGGGCGCGAAAAAAATCGTCTGCGCCGATCTCGACGGTGACGGCGCCGAGGCCACCGCCAAACTGGTGGACGGCGTTGCCCGGCAGGTCAACGTCGCCGACGAAAACGACATCAAAGCGCTGATCGACGACACCGAAAAAGACCTCAGCCCCATTGATCTGTTCTGCTCCAACGCCGGCATTTCCATTCCCGGCGGGCCGGAAGTGGCCAACGATGCCTGGCAGCGCATCTGGGACATCAACGTGATGGCGCACATTTACGCCGCCCGTCACCTGGCGCCGAAGATGATCGCCCGTGGCGGCGGCTATTTTCTCAATACCGCCTCCGCCGCCGGCCTGCTCTCGCAAGTCGGTTCCGCCCCTTACGCGGTCACCAAGCACGCCGCGGTCGGTTTGGCGGAATGGATCGCGCTCACCTACGGCGACGATGGCATTAAGGTGTCGGTGCTGTGCCCGCAGGCCGTGCGCACCAACATGACCAAGGGCAAGGAAGACGGCGTCGCCAGCGTCAACGGCATGATGGAGCCGGAGCCGGTGGCCCAGGCCTGCCTGGAGGCCATCGAGAAAGAAACGTTCCTGGTGTTGCCGCACTCGGAAGTGTTGCAGTACATGCGCAACAAAACCGAAAACTACGATCGCTGGATCGGCGGCATGCGCAAGCTCAACCGCATTTATAACAAGAACTGAACGCCCCGGGCGTCGTCATCCACCGACAACCGGTGTGCCGCTCGCGGCGCGCTGGTTGCCGTGTGCTGATCGTCACCGGTCAGCGATACTGAATCGCACCTCCCCCAACGCGCCATAGTCGGCGCGGTACTCGCCCGGCTGGAACGGTAATGCCTGCCCGACGGTGCCGGTCATCAGCAGCGTGCTCCCTTGTCGTGACCAGCCCAACGCGGCGATGCGCTCCAGCATCCAGGACGTGGCCTGCTGTACGCCACCCAGGGATTGATTGGCGCGCGCCTCGAACACCAGTTGATCATCGCGATAAAGGCGGACCATAAGCGCTTCCAGGGTGTCCAGCAGCGCCGCCGACCAGGGCTGCGCGTCGCCCAGCACGAAGCCGTCGGCGCCCAGGTTGGTGGCCGCCAGGCTGGCCGGTGTCAGATCCCCGGGGCGGGCGAATTCCAGGCGCACCAATTCCAGCGCCGGGGCCACCGCCCACGGTCGGCCGTTGTCGTCCACGTGTACCGCCAGCTCACACTCGATCAGTGCCTTACCACGCCGCGCCAACCGCACGCCGGGTTCAAGCCGGCGGCTGGCGTACAAATGCCCGATCATCGCGTCGTCCAGACCCAGACGCTGTTGCAACGCGGCGTCGGTGAGCCCGGCTTTGAAAGCGCTTTGCCGGTCGCCGCCGGTTGCGCCGGCCACGCGCTCGGCCACCTGGGCGGCCAAGGCGTGGCCGCGCGCCAATGTCAGCCCTTCGGGAAAGGCCGGCAGGGTCGTTTCGTTGAGTACCGCCTGTGCGATCGTCTCCGGTAAGCCGGTCGGATTGGTCATGGTGTGATCCCGTTATTTGATGACGGTGCGGTGCAGCACCCGTTCGTAGCCTTCGTAGCCGCCATTGGCTTTATGCAACACCGAGCGATTGTCCCAGATCACCAGCGTGCCTGGCTGCCAATGATGGTGATACTGAAATTCTTCCCGGGTCTGCCAGTGATACAGCTCCATCAGCAGGTCCATGCTTTGCGATTCGTCCATGTCCTGGAAGCCAAGCACATAGCCAATGCAGCCAAACAGAGCCTCGCGACCGGTTTCCGGATGCGCGCGGATGATCGGGTGCGGCTGCACTCGGTAGGCGGAGTCGGAGGTAAGAATCTTGAAGCCCCGGCCACGATCAGCATCGTTTTTGCCATAAAGGCCATCCGGCGCGTAGGCGCGCTGCGCCGAGTGCAGGGCCATTTTGCCCTGCAGGCGCTGGCGCAACGACGCCGGCATTTCGGCAAGCGCTTTTTCCTGGTTGATAAAATCGGTGTCGCCGCCGTGAGGTGGAATGGTAATGCCGTACAGCAAGGTCGCCGCCGGCGGCGTTTCTCCAAAGCTCCAATCGGTGTGCCAGGCGTCGGCGAAGATCGGCGAGGTTTCATCGGCGGTACGGCGCAACTCGATGATGTTGGGCCGTTCTTCCATGGAGGCGATGTAAGGATCGCCGGCGAATTGGCCAAAATAAAGACTGAAACGCTCCAGATCGTCGTCGTTCATATCCTGATCGACGAACGCCAGCACCTTATGTTCCAGCCAGGTCCGCCGCAACGCGGCGACGGTACTTTCAGACAACGGCCGGGCCAGATCAATGCCGGCGATGCTTGCGCCACAGGCCGCGCCCGACGGGGTAACGGTGAAGCTCATGGGGTTCTCCTGCCACGTGAACGTTACCCCGGACTATGGCCAGCCTCGCCGGGCATTGCATTGCTCCAAGGCGATCATTATGTGCAGTTGGCGACAGATCGCTTTTTATTCGCCCCGGTTACAGGCTAGATTTTTCAAGGCGAGAGCATTGGAATCCCAATTATGAATCACCTTCAGGTGGCACGCCTCTGGGTCGCTGGCTTGCTGCAGGCGTTCGAAAAGCTCGGTTTGAGCGCCCGCCAGCTTGGCGTCGACATGGCAAGCTTCGAAGGGCCGCGCGGCGGCGACCATGCCGTTGAGCACCCGGCCATCGAGACCGTGCGCACACTCTGGCACCGCGCCACCGCGCTCAGCGACAACCCGCTGCTCGGCATTGAGGTGGCGCGCCGGCAAAGCTCTCGCACCAGTGGCGTTCTGTTGCCGATCATGCTGCACAGCCCCTGTGCGCTTCAGGCACTGCGCCATCTGATCGACTATCAGCCGTTGCTCAGTGACAGCGGGCAGTTCCGCCTGCTGCCCGATGACGACACCGGCTCACTGCGCTGTGAATACCTGCCGACGTCCTCGGCGGTGCTGGTCTGCAGCCATCAGGTGCTCGCCATCGTGGCGCAGACACTGGGCACCCTGCGCCACATCACCAACGGTGAACTGATCGTCCACCGTCTTGATGTGCCACAAGGCATGGACGCGGCGCGCATCGGTGAGGCGCTGCATTGCCCGTGCCGGGCCCATGCCGGTCCTTTTTGTTTGCACCTCGACGCGGAAGCGCTGCACACGGCGGTGCCGGTGCGCGACGGGCACCTCTATGAGATCAATCTGAGTTATGCGGAAGGCCTGATCCGCGCCAAACGGCAACGGCAGACGTTTATCGATGGCATTAAAGCGGAAATCGACGGCGCACGGCCCGCGCTTGCGCATCTCGACCAGGTGGCCCGCTCGCTGGGCCTGCACAAGCGCGTGTTGCAACGCCATCTGCGCGAGCACCACACCAGTTTCCGGCAGATCAAAATGTCGGTACTGAAAACCCGCGCTCTGCACGGTTTGATCACCGAGGGCTGGCCCGGCTCCCGCATCGCCGAGGATCTGGGCTACACCGACCTCAGCGCCTTTCACCGGGCGTTCAAAAACTGGTTTGGCGTGTCCCCAAAACGTTTTCGCGACCAGCCCCACCGTTGAAACGGATCAGCACGACGGCGCTTCGCCGATGTCTTCGTGCCAGACCTCGGGATGATCGCGAATGTAATCCGCCAGCAGGGCGACGCATTCCCGCGAATTCAGTTCGATCACCCGCACGCCGTTTTCGCGCAGCCAATGCAGCCCGCCGGCGAAATTCTCCGACTCGCCCACCACCACCGTGCCGATGCCGAATTGCCGCACCAGCCCGCAGCAGTACCAACACGGAGCCAGGGTCGTGACCATGATGGTGGCGCGGTAATCGCGCTGGCGGCCGGCTTTGCGGAAGGCGTCGGTCTCGGCGTGCACGGAGGGGTCGTTCTCCTGCACACGTCGGTTGTGGCCCCGGCCCAGCAGAGCGCCGTCGTGCGCGAACAGGGCGGCGCCGATCGGAATGCCGCCCTCGGCGAGCCCCAGGCGGGCTTCTTCGAGGGCCACCCGTAACAGGGTCGGGTAATCGGGGAGCGTGGTCATGGCGTGTATGCTCTGCGTTGATGGATCGCGGCCGCCTGTCGGACAGGACCCCGCTGACGCGGGCCCGTGCGCTTATTCCCCGCGGATTTTCTGCACGATGTGGGTGGTGGAAATGTCCTCGACGAAGTCGAGCACTCTCACCTCGCCCCCATAGGCCTTGACGATGTCCGCGCCCACCACCTGATCGACGCTGTAGTCGCCGCCTTTCACCAGCACCTCCGGTTTGATCTTCTCAAGCAGCGGTTCCGGAGTGTCGGTGTCGAAGGCCACCACGTAGTCCACCGCCTCCAGCGCGGCGAGCACCGCCATGCGGCGGTCCAGGGAATTGATCGGCCGGCCCGGGCCTTTCAAACGGCGAATCGAATCATCGCCGTTGACCGCCAGCACCAGCCGGTCACCGAGGCGGCGGGCCGAGTCCAGATAGCCGACATGGCCGGCGTGGATGATGTCGAAGCAGCCGTTGGTGAACACAATTTTCTCGCCCTGGGCACGGGCATCCTCGATGGCGGTGAGCAGTTGTTCCTCGCTCATCACGCCGCGCCCGATGCCGCCGGTGCGATGCACCGCGCGGCGCAGCTCCGGGGCCGACACCACCGCGGTGCCCAGCTTGCCGACCACGATGCCGGCGGCGATATTGGCCAGCGCCACGGCGTTCTCCAGGGTGCCGCCGGCGGCGAGCGCCACCGCCAGCGTCGAAATCACCGTGTCGCCGGCGCCGGTGACATCAAACACCTCGCGGGCGTGGGCCGGCAAGTGCAGCTCCGGTTTACCCGCTCGCAGCAGCGTCATGCCTTTTTCGCTGCGCGTGATCAACAGCGCGTCCAGCTGCAGTTCCGACATCAACGCCTGGCCTTTCTCCAGCAAGGTCTTTTCGTCCGGCACCGGCCCCACCACCGCCTCGAACTCGGCCAGATTGGGAGTCAAAAGCGTAGCCCCCCGGTAGCGGCTGAAATCGGCGCCCTTGGGATCGACCAGCACCGGCACACCGGCCTGGCGCGCCAGGCTGATCAGCGTGGGGCAATCGCGCAGCGCGCCTTTCGCGTAGTCCGAAAGCACCAGGGCACCGCAGCCCGCCAGACCGGCTTTGACCTTGTCCGTGAAGGGGGCCGGGTCCTGATCCTGGAACGATTCCTCGAAATCCAACCGCAGCAGTTGCTGCTGACGGCTGATCACACGCAGCTTGGTAATCGTCGGCAGACCCTGTACTTTCTGAAAGTGGCAGGTGACATCGGCGGCCGCCAGGCGCTCCTCGAGCAGCCCGGCGGCTTCGTCGTCGCCGGTCACCCCGACCAGTTCGGCACGGGCACCGAGCGCGGCCATGTTAAGCGCCACGTTGGCGGCACCACCGGGGCGCTCTTCAAGCTCGGTGACACGCACCACCGGCACCGGCGCCTCCGGCGAAATGCGGCCGGTGGGGCCATGCCAGTAGCGGTCCAGCATGACATCGCCGGCCACCAGCACGTGGGCCTGACCAAACGGGGGGATGGGGGTGTGTTGCATCGTAAGCTCCTGTGACCGCGACGGCGAATCAGGGTGTCCAAAGGCCCGGCTTCCAAAGGGTCGGCTTTCAAACGGTCGGCTTTCAAAAGGTAGATAATGGCGCGCAGTGTAGCATAGCGAACGAGCCGGCAATGCGGCGCGGCAGTGGATGCGAGCCGCCGGGCTGAGTACACTTTGCCGCTCGCCACCGGCATCGCCGGGCGGCGCCATCGCCCGCGACAATCAAGTGCAATTACCAAGTGCAAATCATGTGCAACTACAGGAATCGGCTGATATGACGGCATTGCGCCACAACGTGCTACAGGGGAGGTGGCTAAGACTGTGGCTGACGGTTTCGTTCGCGGTCATGTTCACCAGCGCCTTTCTGTTTCACTCCCGCGTTGCCATGCTCAATGTGGTGGATGTGCTGTTTTTTCTGCCCGCCCTGACCCTGCTCACCCGCGCTCTGGTCAGCGGCGACAAGCGGCTTTTGCTGGACCCCTGGCTGATTCCACTCTATGCCTTTCTCGGCTGGACCCTGCTGACCATGGCCTGGGCGGCGGACGCCAACAGCTCGCGCACGGTGCGCGCGGTGGTGCAGATCATTATTCTGGTCGGCACCCTGCGCTGGGTGCATGTGTATTACCGGCACACCCTTAAGCAAGCGCTCGCCAACGGCGCCATGACCTCGATGGTGATGCTGGCGGTGATCATGGTCAGCTATTACACCATTCAGCCGCTCTCCAGCCCACTGTTCAGTGAGCCCGCCAGCCTGATTTTCAATTTGCCCCAGCCCGGGCCGCTGCTCTCCACCATGGCGCTGGTGGCGCCGTCGTTCATTCTGCTGGCCCAGGCCCTGGATGAAGGCTTCAGCCCCAAGGGCGCGCGCCGCGGCACTGGCGCCCTGGTCGGCTTCACGTTCCTGCTGCTGGTGCACTGGCAAACCGGCGCCATGCTGCTGATCATGGCCCTGGGCTGGGTGCTGCTGCGCTACCGCCAGCGTTTGCTGGCCGCCCTGGCCGGCGCGGTGGCGCTGTACATGGCGCTGGATTTCGACGTATTGCGCCAGGCATCCATGTATTTCAGCCACCCGATCATCGGCAACGGGCTGAGCCAGGAAACCGGTGATTCCCTGATGGTGCAGTTGCAGAACGGCCTGCGGGTGATCCCCCACCCGGACAACGTGCTGCTGGCGGTGGTGCACAGCACTGGCTTGATCGGCCTGGTTCTGTTCGTGGCGAGCTGGGCGGTGCCCGCCTGGAAGCTCCCCGACAGCGATCAGAACCACCGCGAGGGCGCCGTGTTTCTGGTCAGCCTGCTGCCCGGCTTGCTCGCCATGCTCAGCGATGGCGCCTACCTTCTGGTGCCCTTCCACCCCAGTTGGATGAGCCTGTGGCTGCCGCTGGCGTTGATGCTCGCCTGCCTGAGCACCCGTGAAACGGTGCGCCCCCGGGCCGTGGTGCACTGACGCCGTGGGTCAACGCAAAAAACGCCCCACCGACCCTCGCGATCCGCGCCTGTGGCCGACCCGCCTGGGGCTGGCGCTGTTCTGGCTGATCGGCCAGTTGCCGTGGGACCTGCTACTGGGTATCGGCCGCTGCGTGGGGCGAATCGCCTGGCGCCTGCGCGGGTCGCGGCGGCGCGTCACGCTGACCAATCTGCGCCTGTGCTTCCCGGAGCTCAGCGAGAGCGAGCGCGAGGCAATGGCCCGGCGGGTATTTCTGAGCACCGGCGAAGCAATCCTGGAGATGGCCGGCAGCTTCCACAACCGCCGCGTGGATCTGGACAAACGCCTGCACGTAAAAGGCATGGAACACCTCGAAGCAGCCCGCGCCCGGGGCCAGGGTGTGCTGCTGCTGGGCATGCACTTCAACAGCATCGATGTGGGCAGCCGCCTGCTTGGCAAGATCTTCGAGTTCAGCGTGGTCTACCGGCCCAACGATAACCCCTTGCTGGATCGCCTGATCACCGAGGGCCGCGGCAGTTGGGTCAAGCACTCGGTGGATCGCCGCGACCTGCGCCAGACCGTGCGTCTTCTGCGCAAAGGCGAGGTGGTCTGGTATGCCCCGGATCAGGACTACGGCACCGAGCACGCCGTGTTCGTGCCGTTTTTCGGCGTGCCCGCCGCCACCATCACCTCGACCAGCCGGATCGCCAAAATGGGCAAAGCGGCGGTGATCCCTTGCGCCCATTACCGGCTGCCCGGCGGCCGCTACGAAATCGAGTTCGGCCCGGCGCTGGAGGACTTTCCCTGCGGCGACGACGAAACCGACACCCTCGCCATCAACCAAACCATCGAACGCTATGTGCGCAAGCACCCGGACCAGTACTTGTGGGTGCACAAGCGCTTCAAACACCAGCCCGAGGGGCGGCGCTCGCCCTACTGAGCCGCTGGCCGGCTGTTGACGGCCAGTTTTTCGAACACCAGCACCACCTCCGAGCCCTCACTGTCGAAGCGCTCCAGAAGCTGGTACTCACTGTCCAGCCGTTGCCGGGTTTTCGCTTCGTCGGCGCGGCGCACCGCCAGCACCTGCCAGTCGCTGTGGACCTCTTGCGGCGCCAGGATCTTGTTCGAGGAGCCCCGGAAATAGGGCCGGCCGGAGTAGAAGTTCACTTGGCCATTGTTAATGTAGACCCGATCGTCGGCGGGCAGATGCTCGCCGGCCCAGGTGCCGGCCTCGCGGATCGCCAGTTTCTCCGGCCCGCGGGTGGCGATGGCCGCCGACAAGCCGTGCAGCACGATCAGAAACACCAGCAGCGCCCACAGCCCGCGATGAGCGGTGCGCTCGCGCAACCGCACCAGCCCGAGATACAAAAACGGCATCAGGAACAGCATCAGCGGCACCAGGTAGCGTGATGACGCGTAGTAGTTGCGCAACAGAAACACCGTCACCAGCAGCAACCAGGTCCATGCCAGCCAGCGGTACACGCGCAACGCCGGCCCGCCATCAATGGCGCCGTGACGGCGCTCCAGCGCATAAGGCAGCAGCAGGCCGAACAAAAAGTGAATCAGTTTCGTCGGGATCAGCACCAGCAACCCGACCGCCAGGATGGCGGCGCCGTAGTCCCGGGAAAACCGGTTCAGAACCGCATCGGCCAGGGCGTCACCGGATTGGCGAAAGCCGTCGTAGATCACCAGCGGGTTGACCGTGTTCCAATAATCCCAGAGCCGGTGGCTGAAGCGCCCGCCCTCGATCACCAACAGCCCCAGCAGCAGCACGCCGGCGACCAGCGGCAACGCGAACAGGCGAATACGCTCGCGCCAGCCGTAGCCACGCTCGAACAGCGAAAGCAGAAACAACGGCGCGGCGATCACCGCCACTTCCAGGCGAAACAGCGCCCCCACCAGCACCGTCACGGAGAACGCCAGCGCCCAGCGCCAGGCGTGGCCCGCGGAATAGCGCAGGTAGACCCACACCGACAGCAACATGAAGAACCAGGCCGGCCAGTCGCGCAGCACGTCCGGGCGATATTGATCGGTGGCCGGCAGGCTCAGCGCCAGCAACACCGCCCACCAGATATTGCCGGTGGGCACCGCCCGGTGCATCAGCACCACCAGCATCCAGGTAGTGAGCGCCGCGAACAGCAGGCTGGTGCCATAGGCGATGTGAATCAGCGGCAGCGGCAACAGCGCCTTCAAGGCGGCCAGCAGTGCCGGGAAGAACGGCCAGTCGAACAGCGCCAGGGCACTGTCCAGCCGGCCGTCGCCAATCAGTCGCGCCAGATGGATGTACATCATGCCGTCGCGGTTGAGAATCGGCGAATAGTGCATCGACACCAGCGAAAGAACCACGCTGGCGGCCATGGTCAGCACCAGGGGGAGCCGATAGTCCCAGGCCGTGACGCCTTGATCCCGCCGGAGCGGCCCTTGTGTCATAGATTTACCCGCTGGTCATCCATTAGAATATAGCAACATTCGATAACCAAACCACGTCGCCCGCTCACCGGCCGGCCCTGGTGAAGCCTCGAATTTCATCACACTGTAAACGGCCAGGCAGGACCGCCGGGGCGGAGTTCAAAAAAAACACGGAGGAGAAACGACTTTTTACCCGGGGGAACGCCCTATGTTGAGCGGCAGCAAGTTTAAAATTCTGCATGTAGCGTCCTTTATCGGCAATATTGGCGACAACGCCAGCCACTGCGGCCTCTATTCGATTCTGCACAGCGTTCTCGGTGACAACGCCAGCATAGAGCAACAGGAAATCAGAAAGTTCTACAAAAATTACCACGATGCGGACAAGCTCGCGTTCGATCTGGACTTCGTCGACCACGCCAACCGTTTCGACCTGCTGATTATCGGCGGCGGCGGTTTTCTCGATTACTGGGTGCCCGACAGCGCCACCGGCACCACCATCGACATCGACCAGCGCGCCCTGGATGCCCTGACCGTGCCCCTGCTGATCACCAGCATCGGCTGCTTTCCGCACAAAGAGGTGCCAGCGGGCAATCTGCAACGCCTGGAAGCGTTCCTCGACCAGATTCGTGAGCGTGACAATACGCGCATCGCGTTCCGCAACGACGGCTCGGTCGCCAACCTGCACCGCGAGTTCCGCGGCAAGTACCAGGGCGCCTTTGGCGAGGTGCTGGACAGCGGCTTTTTCTTTGAGCCGGAGATCCAGGCCCCGATGATGCCGGTGCCCAGCTACGTGGCCATCAATGTTTCCGACGACCAACTCGACATGCTCAGCCAGCAGCATGGCCCCATCGACAAACACGCCTACTATCAGGAGCTTTCCCTCCTGATCGAGCATTTCTCGCACCACCAGAATAAGCATGTGGTGCTGGTGCCGCACATCCACGGCGACCTGAAGGCCATTTTCTCGCTGCTCGAAGGGCAGAACGATTTTCTGAAACGCAAGAAAATCTCGGTGGCGCCCTGCATTCAGGATGTGGCCGGCGCCAATCTGGTGTTTTCCGTGTATCAGCACAGCGAACTGGTGATCGGCAGCCGCTTTCACGCCAACGTTTGCAGCCTCGCCCTGAACGCCAATACCATCGGCATGGCGGTGCTTGACCGCGTCTCGCACCTGTACCAGTCCCTGGACATGGCCGACAGCGTGGTACAGCCGACCCCGGGCTTCGCCGACCGCGTGATCGGCAAAGCCAGCGATTACGAAAGGGGTAACCTTCGCATCAACGAGAACGAAATCGCCCAACAGAAAAACCGCACCACCGAATTTTATCAAGAGTTCTTCGCGCGCATCGCCTGACCAATGTCGCGGTTTACAGCAACTCCACGCCGACGCCGTTCATATAGGCGCCCAGGCTCGCCCGGCTGGGCAGGTCGACTTTATCCAAAGCAAACGAGAGCGCGCGGATGTCCTCGCCAAACAGCACCTTGGTGGTTACCAGCGCGGTGCTGTAGCAGGAGATCACCACCTCCGGTCGCAGCTCGCAAAGCACCACCTCCACCGCGCCCTGTTGTTGCAGTATCGAGTACTGGTCCTGGTAGAAATCCAGGTGCTCACCGCTGCGCGGGTGCTTGCTGTAGTAGACCTGTTGATAGCCGTGCTCGCTGAGCCATTGCGCCACCTGGTCCGAGGCGGCCTTCTCTTGCCCGGCGCTGAGCCGGTTATGCATCACCAGCGGCTGCCCGATGATCAGAGCGCAGCGTTGCCTGGGCGCGCCCTCGGAGGCCGCTTGCAGGTATTCCCGCGCGCCGCTCAGTTCACGGGTCTTCTCCAGCGGATACGGCGTGGGCATACCCTGAAAGGTGTAGACCGTGCTCACCTTCGGGTCCAGACCGCCGATCAGGTCCCCTTTCGGGGTGTAGTAGCGCAGCGCCGGAAACAGCAGATGCACCGGGTGCCAGCGCCGGCGGAAAAAGCGCCAGCGGTACTTCAAAGTCAAAGGCGTGATTTCCACGCTCACCAAACCGTGGGGAATCAAACAGATTTCCACGCGGGCGTGGGGAAACGCCCTCTCCAGAAAGCGGATCGCGTAATTGGAGCGTGACGTTGAAGTGCGCGGCAGATGCAGCTTAATGGCCGAGGGCACTTCGCCGCCATCGCCCACCGCGTGCGCCAGCGCTTCCAGGTTCTCGACGATGCGCGCTTTCTCGCGCCGCTTGCCGCTTTGCTTGGCGTCGTCGAAACGCAGCACCGAGCGGAAAGTGCGCTCACGGATGATCTGTGGCGCCCGCCGGCCCTGATGCACGAGAAGATTGTCACTGCCGTGCTCGTAGGTGCCGGCGATGATCTCCGAAGAGAGCACCTCAAGCTCGGTCTTGGTGAAGTAGACCGCCACCGTGCGAGTCATGGGCGCTCCTCAGGCCAGCCCGAGACGGGCGGCCAGACGCTCGGCCTGCTCCCAGTCTTCCGGGGTGTCGATGTCCAGGTTGACCGGTCCGTCCATCACATAGGGGGTCGCTTCCGGGGTGTTGAAGCTGCGCGCCTGCAACAGGTACGGCACCCGGGCGATGTACAGGGCACCGTTATGCTCGAACGCGGCGGGCATATCCTGGCGCCGCAACTGGGTGCCGGCATTGTCGAGAAACGGCACCAGTTTGCCGCCTTCCACTTTGTACATGAACATCGGATGTTTCTTGAGACGGGCCACCGAGACGGTCAACGAAGCGCCCTCGCGAACGGTCTGTTCCAGGGCGTCGTCGATGTCGGCGGCGGTACGAAACGGCGAGGTCGGTTGCAGCAGCAACAGATAATCGTAGGGCTGATCCAGCGCCTGCAGAGCGTGCAGAATCACCTCCATGCTGCCGGTGTCATCCGCCGCCAGCGCCTCGGGCCGGGTGAACGGTACTTCCGCCCCGTAGCGGCGCGCCACCTCGAGGATGTCGCCGGCGTCGCTGGACACCACCAACCGGTCCAAGTATCGCGACGCGCGGGCCGCCTCGATGGACCAGGCGATCAGCGGCTTGCCGGCGAGGGGTTTGATGTTCTTGCCGGGAATCCCCTTGGAGCCGCCACGGGCGGTGATCAGCGCCAATACGCTTTTGCCTTCGATCATGGAAACACCAGATCCTTGAAATGCTTCTGATTGGGCGTCGCCCAGAAGGCATCGTCGCGCAGCGTGTCCATGAACTTGCCGGCACTGCCGCCTTCGCCGTAATGGTAGAGTGGCGCATGGCGCTCGGCGGCCAGCGTCTCGGTGATCGCCGCGATGATGTCTTGGTGATCGAAGCCGACGTTGCGAATGCCCTCATGGACCATTCTGTTGTGCTGGCGCTTGCCCACGTTGATGGTGGGGACCGCGTAGATGGGCGCTTCGTGAATGCCGGCACTGGAGTTGCCGATGATAAAATCCGCATGCTTGAGCAGGGTCAGAAAATATTCAAACCGCAACGACGGGAACAGACGGAAACGCGGGTGCTCCGCGATCTTCTCATAGGCTTCGAAGATGGCCTCGCAGCCCTGATCGTTATTCGGATAAATCACCACGTAACGACGGCCGCTGTCGATCAGCGCGTCGACATAACGGCGGGCGCTTTGTTTGCGCTCCACCTCGTCTTCGGTGGTCACCGGATGGAGCATGCAAATGGCGTAATCCTGGAACGGAATCTCATAGCGCTGGCGCGCCTGTTCCAGGCTCGGCAGCGCGTCGGAGAGCATCACGTCCACGTCCGGCGAACCGATCAGGAAGATGTTGTTCTCATCTTCACCGAGTTGAATCAAGCGGCGGCGGGCGGTTTCGCTGGCGACGAAATGCAAGTGCGACATCTTGGTGATGGCGTGGCGCATCAGTTCGTCGATGGTGCCGGAGACCTCGCCTCCTTCCACATGGGCCACCAGGATATTGCGCAACGCGCCCACCGTGGCGCCGGCCAGCGCCTCGACCCGGTCACCGTGCACCACGATCAGATCGTAATGGTGTTCCTGCAGGTAACGGCTCAACCCGGTGATGGTGTTGGCCAGCACCACCTCCATGGCGTCGCCCTCACTCTGGTTCATGTAGGTGAACACGTTGGTGAAGCCGGATTTGCCGATCTCATTCACGGTGAGTCCGTACTTGGACATCATGTGCATGCCGGTGGCGAAGATGCCGTACTCGAATCGCTCGGCGTCCTCGACCGAGCTGATCAGCGATTTCAGCTTACCGAAATCGGCGCGCGTGCCGGTCAGAAAAAGAATCCGCTTTTTCATTCCGACACGTCGCCCCAGCCAAGCTGCTCGTCGGCGTGGATCGCGCGGGCGGCGGTTTTGCCAAGCAAATCCTCGTAATGCTCGGAGAGAATTTCACCGGTGCCGGGGCGCTTCACCCAGAGGTTGTCCTTGGTGAAGGATTCGCCGGCGGCGATGGCCTTGATGGTTACCACGCTAGCGAAGGCGAAATCGCTGGTGACCCGCTCTTCGGCGGCGGCTTCTTTCTTACCGCCGCGCATCCGCCAGATCAGCTCGGAGCCTTCCAGCAGTTCGCGGGTGGCGGTCTCGTCCATGGAGTTGACGATGTCCGGGCCCGGCCGCGACATGGTGTCGGTGAAGTGACGCTCCAGAATCGAGGCGCCCAGCGCCACCGCCGCGAAGCAGGCGTGGTTGGAGATGGTGTGATCGGACAACCCGATCACCACACCCGGAAATTCACGGCCCAGTTCGCTCATCGCGCCCAGGCGCACCAGGTGCGCCGGCGTCGGGTACAGGTTGGTGGTGTGCAGCAACCCATAGGGAACCCCTGCCTCATCGAAAATCCTCGTCGCTTTGCGGATGCTCTCGATGTTGTTCATGCCGGTGCTGAGGATGACCGGCTTGCCAAACCCGGCGATGTGTTTCAACAACGGGTAGTTGTTGCACTCGCCGGAGCCGATCTTATAGGCCGGTACGTTCATTCTTTCCAGGCGGTCGGCGGCGGCGCGGGAAAACGGCGTACTGATGAAAATAATGCCCTTGGACTCAACGTAGTTCTTGAGCTCCGTTTCCTGCTCTTCGTCCAGGCTGCAGCGGTCCATGATCTCGTAGATCGACACCGAAGCGTTGCCCGGGATCACTTTTTTGGCGGCGCCGGACATCTCATCGGCGACCACATGGGTCTGGTGTTTGATCATCTCCACGCCAGCCCGTTGCGCGGCATCGACCATCGCCTTGGCGGTCTCCAGGCTGCCTTCGTGATTGATGCCGATCTCGGCGATCACCAGGGGCTTGTGGTCCGGGCCGATGGCCCGGCCGGCGATGCTGAAACTGGCGTTTTGGGTAGCGTTTTCCATGCTGAGCCTTTGCGCGAACGTGGTTACGGAAAGCGGCGCGGGATTCAACCGTGGCGCTCATCTTCGGGCCTGCCGGCCCCCATTGTACAGGCAGGAAGCGCGCAGGCGGGAGTGACCTAGGGCCTGTTCACACTCATTATGATGGCCGCGCCGGAGGTCGTTTTCGCGCAAACCAAGGCGCGGTGAGCGTGGTGTGGGCCGCCACACAAGCGAACCGCAACGCGGGATTGCGCGAAA
>TARA_R110001606_G_scaffold1937_17_pt1 | contig 56781 bp, 57 predicted proteins | sample TARA_R110001606 | Tara Oceans TARA_R110001606 (sample SAMEA4398315) | marine metagenome | biome: Polar Biome; feature: [SRF] surface water layer (ENVO:00010504); material: water (ENVO:00002006), including particulate matter (ENVO:01000060) such as... | depth 5 m
GAGTGTGAACAGGCCCTAAGCCTCCTTCGTGAAATTGCGCCGCCAGCGGGCGCGGTCCCGCTCCACCAGCGTTTCCACCTCGCCGGCGGGCAGTTCCAGTCGCATGGCGTCCAGATCCAGCACACACAGCCGCTGCGCCACCCACAAAAAGTTGGTGGCCTTGAGATCGCCGTGATTGAAATTCAGGACCTTCATCAAATCAAACACCCGCTCCATTTGCTGCTGGGCGGCGGTCAGGTCGGGGCCGGCGGGCAACTCCGCCAGGGACGGACCGGCCACATACTGACAAACGAAATAGGCGGTATCGAGCACACCGAACGGACGCCGCTCGGCATAGCCCACCGGCGCTGGCGTCGCCAGGCCGATCAGCTCCAGCCAGCGCGCGTTGCGCCACGAGCGCGACGCGCGGCTGGGCTTGAATTGCTTGCGCAGCCGGTGGCCCGGGCTCTTGGTGTTGTAGCGTTTGATCACCCAATCGTGGCCACGCCACCGCACCCGGCTGACGGTGCTGCTGTTGCCAGGCTTGAGGGTTTCACCTTCGGCCATTTGCCGATCAATGCCGGCGGCCATCAGCGCCTGGAAGTCCTCCTCCAGAGAGCGGCTGGCCATGCCGGCCAGCCCGGCCGCGCGCACCACCGCGTAATCGCTGCACTCGCGGTGGATCTTTTTCAAGGCGTGCCGATAGCGCCGCGTCCGGGCCCGGGCCAACGCCGCCGCTAACGCGTCCAGAGTGGGCGCGTCGGGGCCGTAGGCGTGGCGAATGGCATTCAGGTCAAGGCAATCCAGCGGATAGAACTGGGCCAGCAGCGCGGCCAGATTGTCGCGTTTGGCCGCCGCCGAAAGCCGCCTGCGGATCAACACGCTGCCGGCGTCGACCAGATACAGGCACGAACCGTCGATCAGAAAATTGCCCAGGTGGGCGTCACTTTGCACACAGCCCTGGCGGTGCAATTCGGCGACGAAGGCGACCAACCGCGTCACCACCGATTCGCCCTGGCCGCGCGGGTAGGCATGCGCATACACCGCCAACGCGCTCTCGCCGGGCAGACATTGCAACGTCAGCACCCGGCCCTGCTCGGTGCCACCGCTGTCACCGAGCAAGCGCGGCGCCGGTACCGCCAGCGCCTCCAGCCGCGCCAGCCGCGCCGCTTCCCGGGCGGCCTCCCGACGCGCCTTGCGATCGGCAAAGAACAGCTTGGCGATCACCGGCTCGCCGGCCAGCCGCGCGCGCGCGGTGAGCCGCCGGCCCGGCAGCAGCCGCAGTGTGCGCTCCAGAATCAGATCGCCGAAGACGGTGGCGAGGCGGGCCGGCAACCGTGGCTCGCGGCCGGCGGCGGCCAGTTCGCGCAGGGAAGTGAGGGGCTCGTCGGCTCCGGCGCTCGGCACGGCCATCTCAGATGTCCTTGCCCGGATGTTCGCTGAACGGCAGCGGAAACGCCGGCTCCTTCTCAAAGTAGCGGCGATAGATTTTCTCGCCTTCCTCGCGGCTGGCCTGCAGCAGGCGGTGTTTGTCGGCCAGCGCCCGGCGCAGCGGCATGTTGGTGTAGGCGCGCACGAAGCGCAGCAGATCGCGGTGCGTCAGGTCCAGGCGGGCGGTGGAAAAATACAGCCCACCGATGTCCTTGACGCGCCAACGGCGCGGCACGCGCCCGCGCACCTGGGAGCGATGCAGGTCAATCAGATGCAGCGCCGCGCGGCTGTCTTCCCGTTCTACCGCCGCCCGGGAAATCAGGAAGTGACCCAGATAGAAGTCGCGGTGGTTGACGCCCACGTCGTGCATTGCCTTGGCGATCTCTCCGACGCGCCGTATCAGCGCCCATTTGAACCTCGGGGCGCCGGGTTCCAGCCGCCAGCGCTCGCCCAGCTCTTCCAGGCTGAGGGTGTTGACCAGCTCATCGGTGACCAGAAACGATTCGCGGCGGGCCGGGTTCAGGCCGCGCTGGCCATAGCCGGCGATGGCCAGGGTATGGATGCCGGCGCCGGCCACTTTACGAATCGCGCGCACCTCCGACAGAGCGCCCAGAATCGGCCACTTGCCCTGGCTCAGATTCTTGACGATCTCGCCCCAGCCGATGCCACCGTGGTATTTCAGAAAGTAGCGCTGTTCGTTGATTTCGAATTGCAGGGTGCGGCGCCCTTCCCGGGCCCGGTAGATCACGCCATCCTGGTGCGCGGCCCGTTCGAAAGGGTCCTCGTCATGCCAGGCACGGGCCAGGTCGTCGCGCATAAACAACGTCATCGGCGCTCCTGGCGAGGGGTCTGTTCGATGGCATCCACGGCATGCTCCACAAGATCGTAAATGTCGGCGCCGGCGGCGAACGCCCGCGAGCGCTCACGCCAGCGCTCGCGGGGAGGCTCCAGCAGCGCACCGGCGGCCTGCACCAGTTGCTCGTCGGACGGCTCGGCCAGCACCTGGCCCAGCTCGCCCTCGCCGATGTAGGGCGCGTAGCCGCACGCTTCGGTGGTCAGCACCGGCAGGCCGGCGATCGCCGCTTCCAACAGCACCGTGCCGGTATTCTCGGCGTAGGCGGGGTGCAGCAGCAAATCGGCGCTCCACAGCCACTCCGGCACGTTATCCTGGCCGCCCATGAAGTGCACCCGCCCGGCCACACCCAGTTTGCGGGCCAGCCGCCGATAGGGGGTGGCGCGATCCTCACCGACCACGTACAGCCGCGCCGGCGCGGGCAGGCCGGCCAGGGTGCGGATCGCCCGGTCCAGCCCCTTGGTGCGGAATCCGGAACCGACGAACAACAGCATCGGCGAATGCTCTTCCAGGCCCAGGCTGGTGCGCAGCATCGCCCGGTGGCGCAGCACGTCTTCGGGCTGGGCACGGTCGCGGCGAATGCCCGGCGGCAGGTCCACGAAACGGGCATCGGCGGTGCCGTAATGGCGCTGATAGAGCGCCCGCTGCGGCGGCGAGATAGAGAGTATTCGCGCCGCGCCGCGCGCCTCGAACACCGCCCGCTCGAACGCCAGCTTGCTGCGGTAGCGCGGCAGCCAGCGGCGCGGGCCATGGTAGCGCGCCGCCAGGCAGCCGTCGGCGGCGTAGTACCAATCCAGCCCCGGCATCTTGTTGAAACCCACCACACTGTCGAAACCGGCCAGGCGCGGCGCCAACGCGGCGGCGAAGCCGGCGTCGCGGGCATGGTTACTGCGTGCGTCCACCGGCAGCGTCACCACCTTCGGGCCCTTCGGCGTGGCGCCCTGCCATTGGCGGGTATAAACGGTGACCTGATGGCCGCGCGCCAGCGCGGCGCCGGCGATCGCCAGCATGTCGCGCTGCAGGCCGCCGTAGGGGAAGTATTCAAACAACGCGAAGGCCAGCTTCATGCGCCCGCCACCTCGATCAGCCGTTGCCACACCCGGTGCGGTTTAAGACTGCTGAAGCACGGCGGCTCGACGCCCCGCCCCAGGCTGCCCCGGTAGGTGCATTTCTCTTGCAGGCAGGGCGCGCAGGGAAATTCGGCGGCGAACGAATGCGCGCGCGGGCCCCACACACCGGTCAGGCGCGGGTCGGTGGGCCCGTACAACGCCAACCCCGGCAAGCCGGCGGCAGCGGCCAGGTGCGCCAGGCCGGTGTCCACCGCCAGGAAAGCGTCCCAGCGCATCAAGCGATCAGTGAGCTCGGTGAGCGTCAGCCGGGGCAACACGGTCACCGCCGGCAAGCCCCGGGCGATGCGTTCGGCGCGCACCCGTTCCTGCTCGTTGCCCCATGGCAAATGCACCCGGTGGCCGGCCTGTTCGGCTTGCTCGGCAAGGGCGCGCCAGAACGCTTCCGGGTAATGTTTGGTGGGCCAGGTGGTGCCGTGAAAGAACACCAGATCGGCGCTGCCGTCGAGCAGAGAGTGGGGGTCCCGGGTCCGTACCAGACCATAATCCGGATCGTCTTCCGGGGCGGCGTAACCCAGCGCCTGGGCAAACAGCTGACGCACCCGGCTGACCGCATGGCCGCCACGTGGCACCGCCAGCGGATGATCCAGCACCCGGGCGGAGAGCGGCTCGCGGGCGGAGGTCTTGTCCAATCCGAACTTGGGGCCGCGCGCCAGGCGGGTCAGGAAAGCGCTCTTGATCAGCCCCTGGGCGTCGATGACGGCGTCGTAGTGGTGCTCGCGCAGCGCGTTTTTGAACCGGCCCCACTCGCCGCTGCGCCGCGCGCGCAACGGATGGCGACGCCAGCGCCGCAGCGCGCAGGGCAGCACCCGCTCCACCGCCGGGTGGCGGCCGGCCAGGTCCGCGAATGCTTCTTCCACCACCCAGTCCACGCGCAGGCCCGGCAGCGCCCGGGCCGCGTCGGTGAGTGCCGGCAGGGTGTGGATGACATCCCCCATCGATGAGGTCTTGATCACAAGAACGCGCATTCGGGTCCTATCGTTGCGGACGTTTGGCGGCCAGCCGCCGCGCCAGCTCACGGCCCTTGGCGTGCAAGCGAGGCGTGCCCAGATAGTGGCGCAGGAACCGCAGCCCATCCCGCTCCCTCACGCCGTCGCCGCGCCTCGCCAGACTCTCCAGGTCGCGGAACAGGTGCTGCCGCCTGAACACCCGGTGGGTCTTTTCCAGATCGATGAAGCGTACATCATAGCAGCCCAGAGCGGCACGCCAGGCAACGAAAACATGCTTCGGATAGAGATTGCGGTGAACGTAGCCGCGCTCATGCATAAAACGCACGGTGCTCGCCACGTCCTCGATCAGGCGCCAACGGCGCGCCACCGGCAGGGCGGCGAGCTCGATCCGGTCAAGGCTGTCGAAACCATCCAGACCCAGGCTTACCATCACCGTCAGGGTGTCGCCGGCGGCGTCGCGCAGGGTGTCGAAAAACACCGGCGGCGCCACCGGAATGCCCTGCGCCAGACAGCGGCGCAGGGCGCGGAATTCCGCGTGCAGTGTCGGCTCGCCCCACAGCGGATGGCGCGGCGTGCGGTGGTGTTGATTACGCTGGCACTTCACATAGAGGTTGTGGGTGCGGCCCTCGCCATCCGGCAATTGCACCCGGTAGACCGCCAGTTCCCCGCCGTAGCGAACATTGGGCTCGTCCACCGGCTCGCCTTTGTCGCCCTGCCACCAGGCCCGCAGGGTATCCAGGCCGAGCGTGCGCAGCACCGCGCGCCATTCCGGGTCGAGATAGGCGCGCGCCATTCAGAACGCCACGCCGGGCAATTGCTTGAGCGCCGCGATCACCCGGGCGGGCTCCAGCTGACGCAAGCAGTTGAGGTGACCGAGCGGGCACTCACGCTGGAAACAGGGGCTGCAATCAAGGTCCAGGCGCACCACCGCCACCGCCTCACCCAACGGCGGCGTGAACCCCGGTGAGGTGGAGCCGTACACCGCCACCAGCGGCCGCCCCAGGGCGGCGGCGATGTGCATCAATCCGGAATCGTTGCTGACCACCGCGTCGCAGGCGGACAACAGGTCCACCGCTTGCTCCAGGCTGGTGACACCGGCCAACAGCGCAACCGCGTCCTGGTGCTCGGCCGGCAGCGCGTCACGGATCGATTCCGCCACCGGGCGGTCCTTGCCGGAGCCGAACAGCCACACCTGGCCGCCATTGGCGATCCAGTGCCGGGCGACCTCCGCGTAATGGTATTCCGGCCAGCGCTTGGAGGGCCCGAATTCGGCGCCGGGGCACAGGCCCAGCACCGGCCGCTGGCGATTCAGGCCGTGCGTGGCCAGGGTCGCGGCGACCTGCTCCGGGTCCACTTTCAAGCTCGGCGCGGCGATCTCCTCCAGCGCCGGCACCGCCGCCTCGGCGGGCAGAGCCAGCGCCACAAAGCGCTGCACCATCAACGGGTAACGGGTTTTGTCCAGGACGCGCACATCGTTGAGTAAGCCGTAACGCATTTCACCGCGCCAGCCGGTGCGCACCGGCACCCTGGCGAACCAGGGTATCAGGGCGGATTTCAAGGAGTTGGGCAGCACATAAGCGTGGTCGTAATCGCCGCGCAGGGCACGGCCTTCGGCACGGCGGCGACGCAGCTTCAGTTCACCATGGCCGAACGGCAGTTCCAGCGGCGCGCGCACTTCCGGCATGCGTGACAGCAACGGCCGGCACCAGGCTGGCGCCAGCACGTCGATGACGCAGTCCTGGCGCCGCTTGAGCTCGGCGAACAGGGTCTGCGCCATCACCATGTCGCCGACCCAGGAAGGGCCGACCACCAGAATGCGTGTCACTGTTCTGGCCGTGCGACGATCAGACATCCGGCAAAATCCGTTTCAGCGTCCGGCGGGCGACCCTCAAGAAACGAAGGTCAGCCAGTCCTGGTATTCGTCCAGCTTGCCGCGCACCAGATCGAAATACACCGCCTGAAGTTGCTCGGTGACCGGGCCGCGTTTGCCCTCGCCAATCACCCGGCCGTCCAGTTCCCGAATCGGCGTGACTTCGGCGGCGGTGCCGGTGAAGAACGCTTCGTCGGCGATGTAGACCTCGTCACGGGTGAGCCGCTTTTCGCGCACCTTGTAACCGCGCTCCTCGGCCAGCTGCATGATGGTGCGGCGGGTAATGCCGTCCAGGCAGGAGGTCAGTTCCGGGGTATAGATAACGCCGTCGCGCACCAGGAAGATGTTTTCCCCGGAGCCTTCCGCCACGTAGCCTTCGTTGTCCAGCAGCAGCGCTTCGTCGGCGCCGCCGCTGACCGCCTCGCCCAACGCCAGCATGGAGTTCATGTAGCTGCCGGAGGCCTTCGCCTTGCACATGTTGATGTTCACGTGGTGGCGGGTATAACTGGAGGTGCGCACCTTGATGCCCAGCTCCAGCGCTTCCGGCGACATGTACGAGGGCCATTCCCAGGCGGCCACCACCACGTGCACCTGCAGGTTGTGGGCGCGCAGGCCCATGCCTTCACTGCCGTAGAACACCAGCGGGCGCAGGTAGGCGTGCGGCAATTCGTTCTCACGGATGGTCGCGATCTGCGCCTGGTTAAGCTGGTCCGCAGTGAACGGAATCTTCATGTTCAGAATGTGGGCGCTGTTGAACAGCCGCTTGGTGTGCTCCTGCAACCGGAAGATGGCCGGGCCGCGCTCGGTTTCGTAGGCGCGCACGCCCTCGAACACGCCCATCCCGTAATGCAGGGAATGGGTCAGCGCATGCACCTTGGCTTCCCGCCAGGGCACCATTTCACCGTCCAACCAGATAACACCGTCTCGATCAGCCATGGACATGGCGGTACTCTCCTAAACCTGTAATCCTCAAATCCCAAAAAAATCAGGCCCGAATCAGGCGGCACGCCCGGGACGCACCGGCGGGCGAGCACACCCAGCGGCGCCGTCAGGCGTCCGGCAGACCAAACCATTGTTTCCAGATCGCTCGCACGCCTTCACGCAAATCGCGGAATTCCGTGTCGTCGACAATGGATTTCACTTTGCGCAGCGAGGCGCGATGAGCCGCGGACCGGTAGGCCAGGTAGGCTTCCCGAAGCAGACCGGCGTCCTGCGCCGGCATCAGTTCCAGGGCGGCGAGGGTTTCGAGCAGCCGCACATTATCGGTGAACCGGGTCAGTTCGCCGTGGGAAGAGGCCCATCTGAGTACGCCATATTGCACCATAAATTCGATATCGACGATACCTCCCGGGTCCTGCTTGAGGTGGAATTGCCCCTCTTTATGGGAAGACAGGTGATCGACCATCTTCTCGCGCATCGCCAACACGTCGTGCCGCAGCGCCTCCTGGTCCCGTTTTTTGCACAGTACCTCATGGCGAATCGCGTCGAACGCCTGGCGCGCCCGGTTGCAACCAGCCACCACGCGGGCGCGCACCAGCGCCTGATGTTCCCAGGTCCAGGCGTCATGGAGCTGGTATTTGTGGAACGCCTCCATCGACGACACCAACAGCCCGGAGCTGCCGCTGGGCCGCAGCCGGGTGTCCACCTCGTAGAGCTGGCCGCTCATCGTGCGGGTGGCGAGAATGTGCACGATGCGCTGGCCGAGACGGGCGTAGAACTGTTCGTTGGAGACGCTCTTCTCGCCGTCGGTCATGCCGCCGGCGGCGGCATCGTGCAGGAACACCAGATCCAGGTCGGAGTTGTGGCCCAGTTCGATGCCACCCAGCTTGCCGTAGCCCACCACCACGAAATCCGGGCTGCAGGGCTGGCCATCGTCGCGCACCGGCCGGCCATGGCGCTCCACCAGCGGCTCCCAGGCCAGCATCACCACCTGATTGAGAACGCTCTCCGCCAGCCAGGTGAGGTAATCGCTGACTTTCATCAGCGGCAGCACTTCGGTGACCTCGGAGGCGGACACGCGCAGCAGGTGAGCCTGTTTGAAATTGCGCAGCACTTCCATCTGCTGCTCAAGATCGTCTTCCGGCACGCGCAGCAATTGCTGGCGCAGCTCGTCATCCAGTTCCGTGCGCGCCGGCGGCGAATACAGGGTGCTCACGTCGAGCAGCTCGTCGAGCAGCACCGGGTGGCGGGCCAGCCGCTCGGCGATCCAGGGGCTGGCGCCGGACAGCTTGACCAGCTGGGCGAGCGCCCCGGGGTTCTCCACCAGCAAGGCAATGTAGGCGCTGCGGCGCACCACCGCTTCGATAAAGGCGATCAGCCGCGCGGCGGTGACCGCGCCATGGCCCTGGTAACCGAGTGCCTCGATCAGCAACGGCATCAAACGGTCAAGCCGTTCGCGACCGATGCGCTGCATGTTCTGCACCGACCGTGACTCGCGCAACTGCACCAGCAAGGCGAGCACCTGATCGGCGTCCTGCACGCCAATCGCCTGCAAATGGGCCAGCGCGTCGGCGTCGTCCACTTCGCCGAGCCACAGATCAAGCAACTCGCGGTCGGCTTCGTTGACCTCCGCTTCCTGTTGCGGATCAGCGATCACCTGACTGAAGTGAAAACGCACCTGCTCGCGGTGGCGGCGCAGCGCACGCTCAAACGCGGCGCGGGCGGAGAAGCCCATCGAGTAGGTCAGGCGCTGCCAGCCCAGCTCGTCGTCGGGCAGCCGCTGGGTCTGTTTGTCGGCAAGGGCCTGCAGGCGGTGCTCCACGTCACGCAGAAACACGTAAGCGCCGCGCAGCTCATCGATCACGTCGTCAGGCAGCAGGCCTTCCTCGCCCAGCAGCGGCAGCACCTGGATCAGGTTGGGCTGACGCAGGCTGGGCAACTGGCCGCCACGGATCAACTGGAATGCCTGAACGATAAACTCGACCTCGCGAATGCCGCCGGCGCCCAGTTTGACGTCCGCCTGGATGCCCTTGCGGTTCACCTCGCGCTCGATCAGCCCTTTCATTTCGCGCAGCGATTCGAACGCGCCGTAATCGATATAGCGGCGGTAAACGAACGGATTGAGCCGCTCGATCAGGCGCGTGCCCGCCTCCAGATCGCCAGCCACCGGGCGCATCTTGATCAGCGCGTAGCGTTCCCATTCCCGGCCCTGGGTTTCGTAGTAGCTCTCCATGGCGTCGAAGCCCACCGCCAGGGCGCCGCTCTTGCCCCAGGGGCGCAGTCGCATGTCGGTGCGAAACACAAAGCCGTCGGCGGTGTTCTGATCCAGTGCTTTGATCAGTTGCTGGCCCAGGCGCAGAAAGAACTGGTGGTGGGTGAGGCTGCGGCGGCCGCCTTCGATTTCGCCTTCGTGCTCGTAGGCGAAAATCAGGTCGATGTCGGAAGACAGATTCAACTCGCGGGCGCCCAGCTTGCCCATCGCCAGCACCACCAGCTTGACCGGATAACCGTGCTCGTCCACCGGCGTGCCGTTGCGCTCGCAGGCCCACTCATGGAGCCGCTCCAAGGCGGTGGAAATCAGCGTGTCGGCCAGCAAGGACAGATCCGCGACCAGCGCGTGGTAATCGTCCAGGCGCGCCAGATCACGCCAGATCAACCGCACCATGTGGCGGTGGCGCAATCGGCGCAGCACCGATTTGAGGCTGTCTTCGTCGTCGCAGGCGATCACCTGGCGGCGCACATCGCCGGCCAGGGTGCCCGGGTCGAGGCGCTGTTTGAGTGGGCTTGCCGCCAGCCACTCACCGAGCCCGGCGTCGCGGATGAACTGCTCCGCCACGTAATCGGAGCCCGCCCAGACCCTGGGCAGGTCGGCGAACAAAGCGTCGGGGAGTGTGTGGCCCGCCTCCTGGAAGCGCTGCCAATGCCGGGTTACCAGCACGGAGAGCTCATCGGGCAAGCCGGAATAGTCCGGTTCAGTCATGGTCGGCTATTGTCCACGGCCTGAGGGGGAAAGGCCACTGGGAAGTTGCCGCGGGAACAGGAAACATCGCGGGACCGTGCCGGCGGGAAGACCGGGGCTTGCAGAAACGGGTTGAAAGTTAAAAGTTAAAAGGTCGCAACTGGGCGGCTTTCCCGCGACCTGAGGCCGAGGGGAGGCCGGGTGCATTGCTTATGCCTATTCGGCAAGGCCGCCCTTTTAACTTTTAACTTTCAACGTAGCCCCACGAAACACGGCCCGCCACCAGCACGATCTTCCCTGCCCCTTGCTCCCCGTCACAGCAACACATCCTGGCTGGGGGTGACGCGCATGACTTCCTCGATGGTGGTGAGGCCCCGCGCCACTTTTTGCGCGCCGCTGATGCGCAACGGCTTCATGCCGTTCTTGAGCGCCTGGCGGGTCAGCGTTTCCAGGTCCGCGTTGCGGCTGATCACACCTTTCAGCGCACTGTTCAGCGGCAACGTTTCGTACACCCCCATGCGCCCCAGATAGCCGGTGCCGCGACACTCCAGACAGCCCACCGGGCGGCACAGGGTGTCCGGCGCGGCGATTTTGAACGGGCGGGTCAGCTCCTGCCAGGCCGCCGCGTCGGTGGCGGTGCTCTCCTTGCAATGGGGGCACAGGGTGCGCACCAACCGTTGTGCCATCACCCCCAACACGGTGGCGGTGATCAAATAGGGCGGCACGCCCAGATCCACCAGCCGGGTGATCGAGGACGGCGCGTCATTGGTGTGCAGGGTGGACAGCACCAGATGGCCGGTGAGCGCCGCCTGGATCGCCATGTCGGCGGTGGCCAGGTCACGAATCTCACCGATCATGATGATGTCCGGGTCCTGGCGCAGCATCGCCTTGACGCCCTGGGAAAAGCTCACGTCGATGTTGGCCTGCACTTGCATCTGGTTAAAGCTCGGCTCCACCATCTCGATGGGGTCTTCGATGGTGCAGACATTGACCTCGCTGGTGGCCAGTTGCTTGAGGGTGGAATAGAGAGTGGTGGTCTTGCCTGAGCCGGTCGGGCCGGTGACGAACACAATGCCATGGGTGTGACCGGTCATCGCCGCCCAGGCGTCGCGGTCTTCACGGCTGAAGCCCAGCTGCGAGAAGCTGCGCACCAGAACGTCTGGATCGAACACCCGCATCACCATCTTTTCGCCGAAGGCGGTGGGCAAGGTGGAGAGCCGCAGCTCCACTTCCTCGCCGTCCGGCGATTTGGTTTTCAGACGGCCGTCCTGGGGTTTGCGTTTCTCGGCCACATTCAGCCGCGAAAGAATTTTCAAGCGGCTGGTGACCGCCGCCATAATGGTGGCGGGCAGTTCGTAGACATCGTGCAGCACGCCATCGATGCGAAAGCGCATGCGCCCGGTATCCCGGCGCGGTTCCAGATGGATGTCGCTGGCGCGCTGGGAAAAGGCGTATTGAAGAATCCAGTCGACGATATTAACGATGTGCTGGTCGTCGGCGTCCGGGTGGCCCTGGCCCACCTCCAGCAGTTGCTCGAAATTGGTGATTCCGGACAGCTCCTGGCCACCGGCGCGGGCGGCGCCGGCAATCGAGCGGCTCAGGTTATAGAACTCGATGCGATAGCGGCGCAGTTGCTCCGGGTTGGCGAACACCACCTGCAGCTCACGCTCGCCCAGCACCTGGTGCAGATGCTCGCGCCACTCCAGCTTGAACGGTTGATCGCAGGCCACCCGCACCCGCTCGCGGCCGGCTTCCACGGCGACAATGCCGTGGCGCTCGGCGAACGCGTAACTCATTACCCGGGTGACCGCGTCCACATCCACCTTGAGCGGGTCGATGTGAAACAGTGGCAAGCCGCCTTTTTCCGCCAGCCAGCGGGTCAGGAACTCCACATCCAACAACCGCTGCGGCTCGCTGCGATCCTCGAGCCGGTATTTGGCGACCACTTCGATCGGGTGCCAGTTAAGCTCTTTCTTGTCCCTCGGGGTGGTGGCGATGACATTGAAGTCCTCGCGGCTGACACGCTGCTCCTCAAGCAGCTCACGCATCACCCAGCGGACATCGACGTCCTGGCCTTGCAGATGGCGCGGCATATTGGTGGCCGTCACGGTGTTCCCCTCGTTACCGTTATTGTGTTCCCGGGTCATGGTAGCGCGCCGCGCGCCCACCACGAATACCGGCGTAGGCATGACCGCGCTCGTGATCTATACTCGCGCCCCAATACGCGATACGTCCGTGACAGGGTAGCCCTATGTCCTTCGGCAGTTCCATAGCCGGCCTATTCGGCCGGTCCCCGATCAAGCCTTTGCAGCAGCACTACGACACCGTGCACGAGTGCGCTCTTGGCCTGGGCGATTTTTTCGCCGCGGTCAGTGCCGAGGACTGGGAGGCCGCCAAGCAGGCGCGCCGGCGCATCGCCGACTTGGAAAACCAGGCTGATGAGTTGAAAAAGGAATTCCGGCTCAACCTGCCCAAGAGCCTGTTCCTGCCGGTACCGCGTTCCGATCTTCTGGAACTGGTCAGCGTGCAGGACAAAGTGGCCAACAAGGCCAAGGACATCGCCGGCTTGATGTTGGGGCGGCAGATGACCATTCCCGCGCCGCTGGCGGCGTCAATGGCGGATTATCTGCAGGGCGCCATCGACACCTCGGCCCAGGCCCGCAAGGCCATCGCCGAACTCGACGAACTGGTGGAAACCGGCTTCAGCGGACGGGAAATCAAACTGGTGGAAGACCTGATCGAGGATCTTGACCAGCTTGAGCGCGCCAACGACGACCAACAGATTCTGATCCGCGCGCAGCTGTTCAAACTGGAAGCGGGCCTGCCACCGGTGGACGTCATCTTCCTGTACAAAATCATCGACTGGGTCGGTGACCTGGCCGACCGCGCCCAGAAAGTGGGCGGCCGTCTTCAACTCTTGCTCGCGCGCTAGCGAGCTGTCTGCCAGCCATAGCCGAGGTTCCCTATGGAGTGGATGCTCGAACACAGCACCCTGATGCTGATCATTGCCGGCGCGTTCGGCTTTCTGATGGCCTGGGGCGTGGGCGCCAACGACGTCGCCAATGCCATGGGCACCTCGGTGGGTGCCGGGGCATTGACGGTAAAAAAGGCGATCCTGATCGCCATCGTGTTTGAATTCTGTGGGGCGTACTTTGCCGGTGGCGAGGTCACCGAAACCGTCCGCAAGGGCATCATCGAATCCGGCGCCTTCGACGCCACGCCCCATTATCTGGTGTACGGGATGATGGCCGCGCTGCTGTCCGCCGGCATCTGGCTGGTGGCGGCCTCCTGGTTCGGCTGGCCGGTGTCCACCACCCACTCCATTGTCGGCGCCATTGTCGGCTTCGCCGCCGTCGGCGTTGGCCCGGACGCGGTGCAATGGGGGGAAGTGGGCTCGATCGTCGCCAGTTGGGTAACCTCGCCATTGCTGGCCGGGTTTATCTCGTTCGCATTGATCAAGAGCGTGCAACGGCTGGTGCTCAACCAGGACGACCCGTTCGCCCAGGCGAAGAAGGTGGTGCCGTTTTATATGTTCCTGGTCGGCTTCGTGATCTCCATGGTGACACTGGTCAAAGGGCTCAAGCACCTGGGTCTGCATCTGAGCTTCGCGCAAAGCGCCGGTCTGGCGGTGATCGGCGGGCTGCTGGTGTCGGTGCTTGGCCTGATCATTCTCCGCCGCATTAAACCCGACCCGGAAGCCGACAAGGACTTCCGCTTCAGTTCGGTGGAGCGGGTGTTCGCGGTGCTGATGATCTTCACCGCCTGCGCCATGGCCTTCGCCCACGGTTCCAACGACGTGGCCAATGCGGTCGGCCCGCTGGCGGCGATCAACAGCATCATCGTCAACCAGGGCGTGATCGGCTCGGAAGCGGTGCTGCCAGGCTGGATTCTGCTGCTCGGCGCCATGGGCATCGTGTTCGGCCTGGCGATTCTGGGCGCCCGGGTGATGGCCACGGTGGGCACCAAGATCACCGCCCTCACCCCCAGCCGCGGCTTCGCCGCCGAACTGGGCGCCGCCACCACCGTGGTGCTGGCCTCCGGCACCGGCCTGCCGATTTCCACCACCCACACCCTGGTGGGCGCGGTGCTCGGCGTCGGCATGGCCCGCGGCATCGGCTCGCTCAACCTGCGCGTGATCGGCACCATCTTCACGTCCTGGATCGTCACCCTCCCCGCCGGCGCGCTGCTTTCGATTTTGTTCTTCTATTTCTTTAAGGGGTTGTTTGGAGCTTGAGGCCGGACGCTAGACGCCGGACGCTGGACGCTTAACCCGTTACTGAAGTCCATGGAGTGCTTTCTGCGGCCATGCAGGAAACACTCATGCCTTTCCGGGTCCGGGTTAAGCGTCCAGCGTCCAGCGTCCGGCGTCTGGCGTCCGGCGCAGCCCGCTGGCTATACTCCCCCCATGCCCACCAACACTGAGAAACCCGTGTCCAACAGCAACGATCAGGTCGCCTGGTTCCGCAATTCCTCGCCGTACATCAACGCCCATCGCGGTCGCACTTTCGTGGTGATGCTCGGCGGTGAGGTGTTGGACACGCCGCGTTTGCCGGCGCTGGTGCACGATCTGGCGTTGCTGAACGCGCTGGGGGTGCGGCTGGTGCTGGTGCATGGCGCCCGGCCTCAGATCACCCAGCGGCTCGACGCCGCCGGGGTGGAAACCCGCTTCGAGCATTACACCCGGATCACCGACGAGCGTGCCCTGGAAGCAGTCACCGCCGCGGTGGGGGCATTGCGTTTGAAGCTGGAAGGGCTGTTCTCCATGGGGCTGGCCAACTCACCGATGCACAACGCCGCGATCCAGTTGATCAGCGGCAACTTCGTGATCGCCAAACCGATGGGCGTGCGCAATGGCTTCGACTACCAACACACCGGCGAAGTGCGCCGCATCGAGGTGATGCCGATTCGCCGTCAGGTGGACGCCGGCAATGTGGTGCTGCTGTCGCCGTTGGGCAGCTCGCCCACCGGCGAGCTGTTCAATCTGAACGCCGAGGAAGTGGCGTCCACCGCCGCCATCGCCCTGGGCGCGGACAAGCTGATCCTGCTCGGCGACGGCATTCGCGTCACCGACGCCGAGAACCGTCTGCTGCGCGAGCTTTCTCCACAGGAAGCCGGCCGTCTGCTCTCCGAGGACCGCTTCGGCGAGGGCCCGCTGGAGCGCCAGCTCACCGCCGCCTGCCACGCCGCCAGCAACGGCGTGGCCCGTGCCCACCTGCTCAACGCCGAGGAAGACGGAGCCCTGCTCAAAGAGCTGTTTACCCGCGACGGCTGCGGCACCATGGTCACCCGGGAAACCTACGAAACCCTGCGCGGCGCCCGCATCGACGACGTCGGCGGCATTCTCGAACTGCTTAGTCCGCTGGAGGCCAACGGCACCCTGGTGCGCCGCTCCCGGGAACTGCTCGAGAACGAAATCCAGCGCTTCGTGATCATCGAACGCGACGGCATGGTGATCGCCTGTGCCGCGCTGTACCCGTTTGCCGAGGACAAAACCGGCGAGCTGGCCTGCGTGGTGGTGCACCCCGGCTATCGCAACGGCGAACGCGGCCTGCAAATGCTGCGTCATCTGGAGAGACGCGCCCGCGAACAGGGGCTCTCCCGCCTGTTCGTGCTCACCACCCACACCGCCCACTGGTTCCAGGAGAACGGCTTCCAGGCCGCCGACATCAAGGCCCTGCCCGCTCAGCGTCAGCAGCTTTATAACTGGCAGCGCAATTCCAAGGTGTTCTTGAAAGCGTTGTAACGGGCAGGGAACAGTGAGAAGCAGCGCCGATCAGGCGGATTCGCCGGCGCCGGGCTGAGACAACCAGTCCTCGATACGCAGGCCGGGCACCCGCTCGAACTCCCCGGTATTGTGGGTCACCAGGATCAGGCCAAGGCTGCGCGCATGGCCGGCGATCATCTGATCGTAAGGGCCGATGGGCGTGCCCGCCCGCGCCAGTTCCGCCCGCAATTGGCCGGTGTGCATGGCGGCGCCGGGGTCGTAGTCGAGCACCGTCAGCCGGGCGGCGAACCCTTCCACCACGGCCAGGTTTTCCCGCGGCCGGGCGGAACGCTCGGTGCCATACATCAGCTCCATGAAGGTGACGCTGCTGATGCACAGTTGATCCTGACACTGTCTGAACGTCTCACGCACCGTCGAGGGCTTATTCTTGATGGTGAAGATGCAGATATTGGTATCCAGCATATACCTCAGCATCAAAACGCCTCGCGGTTCTGGTCTTCAGGCTGCAAGCGCTCCGCCATGAAATCCGGGCTGACAGCGGGGCCGTCAAACCAGCAATCCCAGGCCTCACCGGCCGGCGTGATGACACGGGCGCGGCCCACCGCGACAATCTCCACGCTCTTGACGTCATCCGGAAACGCCACGGCCTTGGGCAGGCGCACCGCCTGGGTACGGTTACTTTTGAATACGCTGGTCTTTTCCATGAGGCAGTCTCCGGGAAGGTAAGCCGACTCCCGGATTTTCAACCCCATGCGCGTATATGTCAAAGGGATATACATCACTTTCCTCCTGGCGGCATGTCCGTTCAATACCCATTCCCGGTGCACGCCGCCCGCTTTCCGACCTGGCGCCCGGCACCGCGTGAGCTTCGCTGCGTTCCCGTCCTCGTGATGGAAAGGAAAACATCCCAGCCTGGTGTCGTCTGTAGGACATTCCAGACAACTCGTGAAGGACATTGCCGATACCCGCGTCGCGGTATTCCCCCTTCGCGGCCACGCTGCGCTACAATAACCGCCCCCGAACCCCCGGCAGCAGCGAGGTCGACATGCCCCAGTACCGCTCCCGCACCACCACCCATGGCCGCAACATGGCCGGCGCCCGGGCGCTTTGGCGCGCCACCGGCATGAAGGACGACGATTTCGGCAAGCCGATCATCGCCATCGCCAACTCCTTCACCCAGTTCGTGCCGGGCCATGTGCATCTGAAGGACATGGGCCAGCTGGTGGCCGGCGAGGTGGAACGGGCGGGCGGCATCGCCAAGGAATTCAACACCATCGCCGTGGACGACGGCATCGCCATGGGCCACGACGGCATGCTCTATTCGCTGCCCAGCCGCGACATCATCGCCGACTCCGTGGAGTACATGGTCAACGCCCACTGCGCCGACGCCCTGGTGTGCATTTCCAACTGCGACAAGATCACCCCGGGGATGCTGATGGCCGCCATGCGCCTGAACATCCCGGTGATCTTCGTGTCCGGCGGCCCCATGGAGGCGGGCAAGACCAAGCTGGGCGAGCAGAAGCTGGACCTGGTGGACGCCATGGTGATGGCCGCCGACGACAAGGTGGACGACGCCACCGTCAACGAGGTGGAGCGCTCCGCCTGCCCGACCTGTGGCTCCTGCTCGGGCATGTTCACCGCCAATTCCATGAACTGCCTCACCGAGGCTCTGGGCTTGTCGCTGCCCGGCAACGGCTCGCTGCTGGCCACCCACGCCGACCGCCGCGAGCTGTTCCTGGAAGCGGGCCGCCGCATCGTCGATCTGGCCCGGCTCTATTACGAGCAGGACATGGAGAGCGTGCTGCCGCGCAACATCGCTTCCTTCCAGGCGTTCGAGAACGCCATGAGCCTGGACATCGCCATGGGCGGCTCCACCAACACCGTGCTGCACCTGCTGGCCGCCGCCCAGGAAGGCGAGGTGGATTTCACCATGGCGCACATCGACCGCCTCAGCCGCAAGGTGCCGTGCCTGTCCAAGGTGGCGCCGGCCACCCAGAAGTACCACATGGAAGACGTCCACCGCGCCGGCGGCGTGATGGGCATTCTCGGCGAGCTGGACCGGGCCGGCCTGCTGCACCGGGACCTGCCCATGGTGCACTCCGCCACCGTGGCCGAGGCCCTGGAACACTATGACGTGATGCGCACCGCCGACGAAGGCGTGAAGAAGATGTACACCGCCGGGCCGGCGGGCATCCCCACCCAGACCGCGTTCAGCCAGGACACCCGCTGGGACAGCCTGGACACCGACCGCGCCGAGGGCTGCATCCGCGATCTGGAGCACGCCTACAGCAAGGACGGCGGGCTGGCGGTGCTGTACGGCAACATCGCCGAGCGCGGCTGCATCGTGAAGACCGCCGGGGTGGACGATTCGATCCTCAAATTCACCGGCCGCGCCCGGGTGTTCGAATCCCAGGACTCGGCGGTGCGCGCCATCCTCGGCGACCAGATCGTGGCCGGCGACGTAGTGGTGATCCGCTACGAGGGCCCGAAGGGCGGCCCGGGCATGCAGGAAATGCTCTACCCCACCAGCTACCTGAAATCCAAGGGCCTGGGCAAAAGCTGCGCGCTGCTCACCGACGGCCGCTTCTCCGGCGGCACCTCCGGGCTGTCGATCGGCCACGCCTCCCCGGAGGCGGCGGAAGGCGGCGCCATCGCGCTGGTGCAGGAGGGTGATCGCATCGAGATCGACATTCCCAACCGCACCATCCAACTGGCGGTCAGCGACGAAGAGCTGGCCCAGCGCCGCGAAAAAATGGAAGGCCGCGGCAAATTGGCCTGGAAACCCAAGGAGATCCGCCCGCGCAACGTGTCCACCGCCCTTAGGGCCTACGCCGCGTTGACCACCAGCGCCGACCGGGGCGCGGTGCGCGATCTCAGCCAGATCGGCGGCTGAACGCCGCCCGGAGCCCAGGGATGAGCTTAAAACACGCGTTGATGCCGTTCGCCGCCGGGCTGATCACCAGCCCGGCCCGGCAGCGCTGGCGCCATCGGCTCGCCGATTGGCGCCGCCGCCTCGCCGGCCGCCCCCGCCAGGCGACCTTCTATTTTCGCCTGGACGATCCCTATTCCTGGCTGCTCGCCCAAGCGTTGCCCGCCTTCTCCAATCATTTCGCACTGGCGATCCGGCCACGCGTATTGCTCTACCTGGACCGGCAGATGTATCCCGAGCCGGAAATGCTGGAGCAATTGGCGATTGAAGACGCCGCCCGGCTGGCCCGCTTTCATGGCCTGCGCTTCCCCGGCCACGCCCAGCGCCCCGACCCGCGGGCGTGCCTGGCGGCGACCCGCTGCCTGCTGCGTCACGAGGGCGACGAGCGTTTCTGGAGCCTGGCCCACGCCCTTGCTGGCGCCCTTTGGGAAGGCGATCACGAGCGCCTTGCCAACCTGATCGCCGAACACGGCCAACAGCCCGAGGATCAGGCCCGCCTGGCCCTGGAAGCACGCCGGGATCAGTTCATCGAGGACGGCCACTACCTGAGCGCCACCCTACATTACCAGGGCGAGTGGTACTGGAGCCTGGAACGGCTCGACCACCTGGCACGGCAACTGGAGCATCAGGGCCTGGGCGGCGGCGCCTGGCCGCTGGATTACGGTGCCGCCAAGCGGCCGCGCCTCGACCGGCCACCGGCGGCGCCGGGCACCCGGCTGGTGCTGTATTTTTCGTTCCGCAGCCCCTATTCCTACCTGGCCTTGCAGCGCGCCTGCGCGCTGGCCGACCACTACCGGGTGGCGCTCGAATTCCGGCCGGTACTGCCCATGGTCATGCGTGGCCTGGCGGTGCCCCGCGCCAAGCGCTTCTATATTCTCACCGACGCCGCCCGCGAGGCCCGCCTGCACGGCGTGCCCTTCGGGCGGGTGTGCGATCCGGTCGGCCGAGGGGTGGAACGCTGCATGGCGTTGTGGCCGTTCGCCGAGAAAGAAGGGCGCCTGCGCGAATGGCTGCTGGCGGCGGCCACCGGCATCTGGAGCCAGGGCGTGGACGCCGCCAGCGACGCCGGCCTGAAACGGCTGGCGGAGAACGCCGGGCTGGACTGGAACCGCGCTCGCCGCTGGCTGGACGACGACCAGTGGCGCCAGCTCGCCCAAGCCAACCGTGACGCGATGATGGCCGCCGGCAGTTGGGGCGTGCCCACCTTCCAGATCGGCGACACCGCGCTCTGGGGTCAGGACCGGCTGGCACTGGTGGAACAGGCACTGCAAAACAGTGACCCGGCTCTGCCGGAGCGCCCCACCGAATGACAGGACGGTCATTGAAACCTGGCGACCGACGCCGGAAAGTACCCGCTGTTCACTATTCACTGTTCACCCTTAACGGTTCGCCGAGGTTTTATGACTCTTGCCTTCTGGTGCGTGCTGGTGGCCTTTCTGCTGCCCTACGCCTTTACCATGTTCGCCAAATTCCAGGGCGGCTTCGGCCCCCGCGAAAACCATAACCCCCGGGAGTTTCTCGATACCCTGGCCGGCGCGCGCAAGCGGGCGCACTGGGCCCAGCAAAACAGTTTCGAGGTGACTCCGGCCTTCGCGGCGGCGGTGATCATTGCCCAGATCGCCCACACCGCGCCCCAGAACACCCTCAACGGCATCGCCGTGGCGTTTGTTTGCAGCCGCATTCTCTATGGCATCTGCTACATCGGCGATTGGGCCAGCGCGCGCTCCCTGGTGTGGTTTTTCGGCATCGGCTGTATCATTGCGCTCTTCGTCGGTACCGGCGCCTGACCCGCGGGCATGAAACCGGCTTGCGACGCGCCCCGCGAAGCACGCAAGGCGTTATTCCAGGCGCCCTGGTGTAAAATGGCGCCAGACCCGACCGTCGCGCCGGCTCACCCGCCGCCGGACCAAGAACTAAAGGACCGTTATGTCAGCGAACGAATCCACCAACGCTTTCCTGGAAAAAGCCTGGAACGAGAAAGGCCCGAAGGTGATCAGCGGCTTCTCCAGGCCGATCTATCACAACCTGATGGGCCTGCTGAACGGCCGCCGGTATGACAAGCGCGCCTACGGCGGCATGATCCGTCACACCGAGGCGGGCATGCTCACCCAATGGGCCAGTCAGGTTCCCGCCGGTGGCGTGATCGTTGAGATCGGTTGCTACGGCGGCCTGTCCACCAGCTATCTGCTGCGCGGCCTGAAACGCAAGGGCGGAAAGATCTACGCCATCGACCCGTTCAACTCCGATCTGGAAAAGCAGGAAGAGCTGAGCGACGACTGCGTGCCGCTGGAGAACAAGCCCACCAAATCACTGGTGGAAGAGCGTCTGCGCCGCAACGGTTTCGAGGGCATGTTCGAATTGATCGAAGGCTACTCCCAGGAAGCCGCGCACGCCTGGAACCCGGAAGTGAAAATCGATTTCCTGTGGATCGACGGCAACCACGAACAGGCCTATCAGGATTTCAAGGATTTCCAACCCCACCTGAACGCCGGCGCCCGCGTGGCGGTGCACGATGCTCACCCCCGCTACGGTTATGAAGCGGTGGTCGGCGACGTGAAGAAGATCTTCGCCGAAGGTGCCTGGGCGGACCTGGAGCACGTCAAGAGCATCATCACCGGCCGCAAGGTAGGCTGACCCGCCCCGGTGCCCCATCGCCTTACCATCAATGGGCGGCACAGCTTGATATGCGCGCCCGACACCACCATTCTTCAGGCCGCCCGGGAGGCCGGTTTCGGCTTCCCGCACGCGTGCCGCAATGGGGTTTGCGAGCGTTGCCAGGGCACCCTGGTGGCGGGCGCCGTGCGTTACCTGCGGCCGGATCCCTTGACCGGCTCCAGTGTCATCCACGCCGGCCAGACCCGGGCGGACCGGGTACTGTATTGCGTGGCCATTCCGATCAGCGATTGCGAGATCGACGTGCCAGAGATTACCGCGCCGGGTGAACTGCCCGTGCACCGCGCCACCTGCCAGATCATCGGCCAGGACGCCCTCAACCACGACGTCAGCCGGATTTGGCTGCGCCTGCCCGCCGGCAAAGCGATCCGCTGGCACGCCGGCCAGTACCTGTCGCTGGAGCTGGAACACGGCAGCTATCCGTTTTCCATCGCCAACGCCCCCGGTGGCCGTGACATCGAGCTGCACGTGCGCCACGGCGAAGAAAACGACACCGCCCGGCGCATCATGGCCGAGCTCGGCGAACGCGGCACCGTGGCCGTGACCCTGCCCGCCGGCGGACGGTTTATCGACCAGCCGCCCGCGCGACCGATCTGGTTTATCTGTGGTTCCACCGGCTTCGCCCCGGTGAAAGCCATGATCGAACGGCTGATCGAACTGGGCCACCCACACCCGGTGCGTCTGTTCTGGGGCGCCCGCGTGGAAGCCGACCTCTATTTGCCCGAGCTGCCCGGCCAGTGGCAACACCAACTGCCGGACTTCCACGCCGTCACCGCGCTCTCCGACATCAGCCGCCCCGGCCACGCCCACGGCCTGGTCCACGAAGCCGCCCTGGAAGCGCTCGCCGAACCACACGCCCCCCTGTTTCACATCGGCGGCTCCCCGGCCATGGCCTGGGCGGTGTTCGATGCCCTGCGCGACGAGGGCGTCCCGGCGGAGAATATCCACTCCGACGCTTTCGACTACGCGCCGCGAGAGGCGCCGGACGCCGGACGCTAGGCGCTGGGCGTCGGACGTCGGACGTCGGACGTCGGACGTCGGACGTCAAATGCTCGACCCCGGCCCGAAACGCTCAGCGTGTTGTTCGCAACGCCCTGGCAGAAATCACGCCCAGGGGCTCAGCAACGGGGCCCGCGCCCAGCGATGCAGCGGTTTCATTTGTCTGAAGGAGCCGCTCCCCTCTAGCAAGCCTTAATGGCACGGCCTCTCTAAAGAGACAAAAAAACCGCCAACGAACAGGACTCGGGTACGAAAAAGCCCGCGCTCAGAGTCTCTGAGTGTTGACCATGTGTATACCATGGTGTACATGTTCGCTCATGAAATCAGTCCTCTCCCCCCGCAATTTGATGAATGGCTCCACCGGCTGAAAGACGCCCAGGGCAAGGCCCGCATCAGTGCGCGTATCCGCCGCGTGTCTCTCGGCAACATCGGCGACATCAAATCCGTTGGTGGAAGAGTTTCCGAGTTGCGCATTCACGCAGGCCCGGGCTATCGGGTGTACCTGACCTATCGCGGGCAGGAGATCATCATCCTGTTGGTCGGTGGTGATAAGAGCACGCAAAACAAAGACATCAACGCCGCCAAGGCGCTGGCTCAGCAGTATCAGGAGGAATCATGACCGACCAAAAATCTCTGAAACAGTGGGATGCAGCCGATTATCTTGAGAGCAGGGAGGACATGGTGCTGTACCTCAATGCTTGCATTGACGAGGACCCGGGCGACGGATCATTGATTCGAAGCGCCATCAGCGATATTGCCCGCGCCCAGAATATGAGCCAACTGGCTAAAGAGGCGGGACTGACCAGAGCTGGCCTCTATAAAGCACTTTCTCCTGACGGCAAGCCAGGCTTTGACACCATGCTCAGGGTCACTCGCGCACTGGGAATGAGCCTGCATTTTGACGAGCACGCACATTAAAAAGACATGGCTCAGACAGCGGATCACCACGGCGGCGCGCCGGACGCTTTAACCCGGGCGCCAAAAGGCTCGGCGTGTTCTCTGCAACGCCCTGGCAGTCAACACTCCCAACATCTCAGCCCCGGGTTTAGCGTCCGGCGTCCGGCGTCCGGCGTCCGGCGTCTAGCGTCTAGCGTCTAGCGCCGCTGATCGGCACAATAAACCCTCGCTTGCCACCGGCCCGCCCATGGACGACGTCGCGTCAAACTCACCGGCTCAATCCGCCGACATTCTGCTGCCCTGCCGGGAATGCGATCTGGTGGTGGCGGTGCCGGAGCCGGAACCGGGCCAGTGGTTACGTTGCCCGCGCTGCGCCCATCCGCTGGCCCGCTATACCCCCCACGACCAGACCAGCCCGGCGCTGGCGGTGACCGCGCTGATCATGCTGGCGCTGGCGCTGGCGTTTCCTTACATCCGCTTTGAGAAAAGCGGCGTCAGCGACAGCATGGGGTTACTGGACGCGGCCACCCAGTTGGCCGCGTTCCACGACCCGTTGCTGGGCATCATTGTGTTCACCACCATCGTGGTGTTGCCGGGCTGCTTTCTGGTCGCCTTGTTGTGGGTGCACCTGAGTCTGAGTGGCCGCCACCGGCTGCCCGGTACGGCACTGCTGGTGCGCTCACTGCCGCGCTGGCAACCGTGGATGATGGCGGACGTCTTCGCCATCGCCGCGCTGATCAGCCTGATCAAGATCGCCGGCATGGCGCAGATTGGCCTTGAGCCTGGCTTCTGGGCGTTCTCCGGTTTCGCCCTCGCCCTGCTGTTCACCGTGCAGCGTTTTCACCCGTTGGCGTTGTGGGCGCGGTTAGCTGGCCCGCCGGCGCCACCGGAGGGCGCCCGCGCCGGCGAGACCGCCGCCGGCCAGGGGCTGGTGGGCTGCGAACAGTGCGGCCATTTGCAGGCCCGCCAGGCCGGCCGCGCCTGCCAGCGCTGCGGGGCGCGTTTGCACCGCCGCCATCCGCACAGTCTGCAACGCACCACCGCCCTGCTGGTGGCCGCGATCCTGTGCTGTTTCCCGGCGCATTTATTGCCGATCATGGTCACCACCAGCCTCGGCAACACCCAGCCCTCGACCATCATCTCCGGGGTATTGCAGTTTATTGGCCATGGCGATTGGCCCATTGCGCTGGTGATCTTCGTGGCCAGTGTTCTGATACCCTTCGGCAAAATCATGGCGTTGGGCTGGCTGTGCCTGGCCAGCCGCCAGAACCGGCAACTGGACATGGCCGCGCAAATGCGCCTGTATCGGATCACCGAGTGGGTCGGGCGCTGGTCGATGATCGACGTGTTCGTGGTCGCCATCGTGGTGGCGCTGGTGCGGCTGGGCAATCTGCTTTCCATCCAGCCGGGCCCGGGCGGCCTGGCCTTCGCTGGCGTGGTGGTGCTCACCATGCTGGCGGCAATGAGTTTCGACCCCCGGTTGATCTGGGACCAACAACAACGGCGGAATCATGACCCAACCCTCTTCCCGCGCTCTCACTGAGCGGCTGCCGCGCCTGTCACCGGTGTGGCTGATTCCGCTCGCCGCGTTGCTGATCGGCCTGTGGCTGGTGTTCGATCACTTGTCCGGCCAGGGTCCCACGGTGACCCTGCGCCTCAAAGACGCGGAGGGCATCCAGGCCGGCAAGACCGCGATTAAAACCCGCAGCGTGCAGGTCGGGCAGGTGGAGTCGGTGACGCTTTCCGATGATCTGACCCACGCCATCGTCACCGCCCGCCTGCAAGCCGGCGGCGATCGCATGCTCAACCAGGATTCCAAATTCTGGGTGGTGAAGCCGCGCATCGGCCGCGAGGGCATCAGTGGCCTGGGCACGGTGCTCTCCGGCGCCTACATCGAGTTGCAGCCGGGCAAAAGCAAGGAAGAGAAGCGCAAGTTCGCCGTTGAGGATCAACCGCCGGTCACCGAGGCCGGCGCGCGCGGCCTGTACCTGAACCTGGACAGCGAGCCGGGCAACAGCGTCAGCACCGGCGACCCGGTCACCTATCGCAACCTCACCGTGGGCCGGGTGGTGAACACCGAGTTCGACGCCGCCAGCCAGCACATCGAACATCGCATCTTCATCGAAAAGCCCTACGACGTGCTGGTCACCGACACCACCCGCTTCTGGAGCGTCTCCGGGGTCGGCTTCGAACTGGATGCGCAGGGCTTTCGCGTCAATCTGCAATCGCTGGAAACCCTGCTCGGCGGCGGCGTCGCCTTTGGCGTGCCGGACGCCGGCGTGGCCCCCGGTGATCCGATCGCCAACGATGCGCGGTTCACCCTCTATGCCGACCAGGAATCCGCCCGGCGTGGTTTGTTCGATCAATACATCGAATACGTGATGATGGTCGAGGAAACGGTGCGCGGCCTGCGTCGCGGCGCGCCGGTGGAATACCGAGGCGTGCGCGTGGGCACCGTCGAGCAGGTGCCCTGGCATTTCACCGCCGACCAGCCCGATACGCTAACGCGCTTTGCCATTCCGGTATTGATCCGCATCGAACCCCAGCGCGTCACGGAAACCACCGAACCGCTGCTCGACGACTGGCAACAACGGCTGGACCGCATGTTCAAACACGGCCTGCGCGCCACGCTGCAGTCGGCCAACCTGCTCACCGGTGCGCTGTTCGTGGACCTCAACTTCCACGACGACGCCGATGACTATGTGGCCCGGCGCTTCCAGAACGTGCCGGTGTTCCCCACCGCCCAGGGCGGTCTGGCGCAACTGGAAGGTCAGATCACCCAACTGATGAACACCCTCAACAGCCTGCCCCTGGAGCAGATCGCCAATAAACTGGATCGCAACCTGGCCGCCTCCGAAACGACCCTGCGCCAGTTCGGCGACGCCGCCGAGCGCCTGGAAGCGGTGCTCGGCGACCCGGCCACCGCGCAATTGCCGGCGCGCCTGGAGCAAACGCTCAACGCCTTGCAGCAAACCCTGGGTGGCGTGGCGCCCGGCTCCCAGGGCTACGGGCAGCTCTCCGACACCCTGAAGCGGTTGGAGCGCCTGATCCGCGACGCCGAGCCGCTGGTGCGCACCCTGCGCGACAAACCCAATGCGCTGATCTTCGACCGCGATCACGACGCCGACCCCCTGCCGAAGGCCCAAGCCGATGAGTAACGTCCACCACCCCGCCGCCCTCGTCGTTCTGTTGAGCCTGGCTCTGGGCGGCTGCCTGTCCAGTCCGGTGCCGGCGGAGCATCAATACCTGTTGCCCGGCGCGGGCCAGGCCGCCGCGCCTGGCAGCCTGCCACGGGTCGAGCTGCGGCTGGCCAGCTACCTGGACCAGGATGGCGTAATGGTGCAGACCGGGCCGGTGGAGGTGCACGCCGCCCGTCAGCATCGCTGGGCCGACCCGCTGCCCGAGCAATTGCGGCGCGCCCTGGCGGTGCACCTGGCCGGGCAGGGGCTGCCGGCGTCGGGCCGCCTGGTAGTGGAGGTGGTGCGTTTTCAGGGCAGCGGCGATGGCCAGGCCCAGGTGCAGGGAAGCTGGTGGTACCGGGACGGCACCGGCCACGAGAGCGGTGAGCGGTTTCAAGTGCAGCGACCGCTCAAGCAGGATGGCTATCAGGAGTTGGTCACACAACTGGACGCGGCCTGGGCTGACGTCGCACGGCAAATCGCCCGCCGCGTGGCCGCCAGCAACGGCTCAGGAACCTAAGCAACCTCTCAACAACCCCTGGCGGGCGGCGGCCCCGATCATCGACTGGCGGTGGCGTTATCCGGCAGCGGCAGCGCCGGCAGGGTGCCATCCAGATCGCGCACCCGGCGTTCCAGGGTAGCGGCCGCCTTGCTGTGATCGCCCAGCGCCAGATACAGGCGCGATAATTCCGCCAGGGCGGTGGCGCTCTGGCTGGAGTTGGCGGCGGCCTCGAAAAAGCTCTGCGCCTTGCCCCACAGGCGGGCTTTCAGCGCCACCCGGCCGGCGGTGACCAGCACCGCGGCATTGCCAGGGCGCTCCACCAGCCATTGCTCCAACCGCTGCAGCAGCTCATCGGCGGAGCGGTCATCGATGGCTTCCAATACCGGCGGCAGGCGGTCGTCCCAATCGCGGGCCAGTTGCTCGCGCACCAGGGTCAGGGCGGTACGGCCATCGCCAAGCTGGGCCACGAAGCCGGCGTAACGGGCCACCATGGCCGGGTCCTGTTTCAGCGCCGTGGGCACGCTCTTCCACAGTTGTTGCAGCTCGCCCAGGCGCTGGCCGGCGTCGTTGAACCCCGGCTTCTGCGCGGTCTCCTGCACCCGTGCCAGCCAGGCCCGCCGCTCCCGACGCACCACCGCGGCGTCACCCAGGTGGCGGCGCAATACCGGCAGCAATTCGCACAGCTCGCGCCAATGCCGCTGGCGCTCCAGCACGTCCGCGTACAGCGCCAGAATGCGCCGGTTGCGCGGCGCCTGCTCGACCAGCTTTTTCAGCACCACGCGCGCTTCGTCCGGGCGGCCATCCTCCAGCGCGAAGCGCGCCCGCATCAAACCACTGACGCGCTCGCCACGGCGCTCACCGGCGGCCTCCATCAGGTAGCCTTCCAGTGCTTCCCGGTCACCGCGCTCGTGGGCGCACTCGGCGGCCAGCAACCAGGCCGCCAGCGGCCAGTCACCGTGCTCACCGGCGGCGCCCAGCATGCGCTCGGCCTTGTCCAGATCGCCATCCAGCAGATGGATAAAGCCCGCCTTGAGCCGGCGCAACGCGCGGCGGCGGCGGAAACGGCGGGTGGCGCGCACCGGCTCGGCCAGGTTCCAGGCCAAATTTCCGAGCAGGGTCAATACCACCAGGGCCACCGCCAGCACCAGGGCCAGCAGTACGGTGAACCCCAGGGTGGTCTCCATGCGCCAGCTGTCACGGATCACCAGCACATAACCGGAGTCAGCGGCCATCCAGCGTCCCAGCGCGGTGGCGGCCAGCAGCGCCACCACGATCAGCAGCAGGGCCTTTTTCATTGGCCGGCCTCCTTGCGCTTGAGCTCGCGAACCGCCGCCAGCCCGGCACCGATTTCCGGCAACGCCTGGCGCACGTCGCTGCTGTTCAGTTCATCAATGGCGCTGCGCATCTGCCGCACCCGGCCCTGATCCGCCGGGAACCACTGGGTGAGCGTGCCGCGCACCTGGGCCAGGGCCTGTTCATAGGCGTCGGCGCGCCCCTGCATCAGCGCCAGTTGCGCTTGCTGCAGGCTCGCGTCCAGGGTCAAACGCACCAGAGAGGCCTGGGTGTCGGTCAGCGGCAAGGGCACTTTGTCGTCGTAGTGACGCACGTTGACCGGCAGATGGCCGAGTATTCTGTGCCACCAGGACGGGGCGCCCTGGCCTTCGCTGCCACTGTCGCTTTGCGGCGGATTGGCGCGCGCCGGCACCGCCAGCTCCGGCACCAGCGCCTGCAAGGCACCAAGGCGCAGCACCATGGCCTGGACATCCACCTGCAGCGCGCCGCTGAGTTTTTCCATGTCCACCGCCAGGGCGCGGCGGGCGGGCAGCGCCTGGGGGTCGTCCAGCCGTGCCAGGGTATCGTCGGCGGCTTTGAGCAGGCGCCGGGCGGCGGCGGCGTCACCGGTGAGCAGCAGCCGCTGGCTGGCCAGGCTGGCCAGGGATTCCGCCTCGTTGATCAGCCACAGCCGCTGGCCACCTTGCTTCATGTCGGTCATCGCGGCGCGCCCTTCGGCGAGGCTCGCCTCGAAACGGTCCTGTTGATCGCGCAGCGTCGCCATCGCCGAAGCCTGGCGGCGCTGTTGATCCTCCAGAGTCTCGCGCAGGCTGGACACCTCGCGGCTCAAGCCGGCGCGGTCGCTCTCCAGGCGCAGCCACTGCTGCCAGCCCCACCAGCCGGCCACGGCCAGGGCAGCAACCACGATAATCACGATCAAGATCGGCCAGAGGCTCACGCCCCGCTGGCGGGAGAGGTGGCTTTGCGGCGTCATGGAGTCTCCTTTTTTGTTTCTCCGCGCCTCGCCAGGCGCCCGTCGTTCCCATCGGTGAGGCACAGGATACTTGAGTTATCACACCTGGCGACAGTGATGTGGCCAATCAGGCCCGCACAACCCGCCGGGCACCATGGTCCCGATGGCCAACCCGCCACGGCATGAACGTAAACGCATCATGGCGGCGGCAAGGCGGCGACCATGTCAATGTCGTGGGCGCTGGCGGCCACCACCACCGGCCCGGGGTGCGCCTCACGCACCCGCGCGGCGATCCGCTCGCCGGCGGCGATCACCCGCGCGCTGGCCGGCACCCGCGCCGCCATGGCCAGCCAGCCCTCGACACTGGTGACCATCACCGTGCCGGTGCCGTCCGGCCAGGCAAACGCCGGGTTGGCGCGGCGTTGATAACAGGGCAGCACATCCACCCGGGCGCCGCGCTCACGCAAGCGCGCGGCCAGCCAATCGCGGCCGCTCTCGCCACGGCAGATCAGAATGCTTCGCTCGTTGACGTCGGCCAGGCAAGGCAGCGCCAGCACCGCCTCGGAGTTAAACCCGCGTTCCGGCAATTGCGGCGTCAGGCCGGCGTCACGGAGCACCGCCGCGGTGGCTTCGCCCACCGCCAGCCAGTGCACGCCCACCGGCCATTGCGGCCACAGGTCAGCGATCGCCGCCAGGCCGTGGGCGGCGGCGTTGGCGCTGACGAAGAACACCGCGTGGTAAAGGTCCAGATCCAACACCCGGCGGCGATCCGCGTCGCCCAGCGGCAGCGGCGAAATCAACAGCGCCGGGCTCATCACCGGCTCGTGGCCGGCCGCGCGCAGCCGTCGCGCCAGGCCTTCGATCTGGCCATCCGGGCGGGTAATCAGCACGCGGCTCATGAGCGCTGGTAAAGTGCCTGCAGAATGCGGTCGGCGCCCTGGCCGAGCAGATCCTCGGCCACGCCAACGCCAAGGGCCGCCGCCTCGCCGCGCGGCGCCCGGGCCTCGGCGCGCAGCACCGTTTTGCCGTCTTCGCTGGCCACCAGGCCACGCAGCCACAGCGTGTCGCCCTCTTCGCGCAACGCGAACCCGGCGATCGGCACCTGGCAGCCGCCTTCCAGGCGCCGGTTCATGGCCCGCTCGGCGGTAACCCGGTCCCAGGTGAGCGGGTCGCTGAGCGGCGCCAGCAACGCGCTCACCCGCTCATCATCGGCCCGACATTCAATGCCCACGGCGCCCTGCCCCACCGCCGGCAGCAGTTCTTCCGGCGGCATTTCGTAACGGATGCGTGCCTGCATCCGCAGCCGCTTCAGCCCGGCGGCGGCCAGGATAATGGCGTCGAACTGGCCGTCGTCCAGTTTACCCAGCCGGGTCTGCACGTTACCGCGCAGGCTGGCGACCTGCAGATCCGGCCGCAGCGCCAGCGCCTGGGCCTGGCGGCGCAGGCTGGAGGTGCCCAATCGGGCTCCCTGGGGCAGGCTCATCAGCGCGTCGTGATGATTGGACACGAAGGCGTCGCGGGGGTCTTCGCGCTCGCAAATCACCGGCAGTGCCATGCCCTCGGGCAGCTCCATGGGCACATCCTTCATGGAATGCACCGCGATGTCGGCGCGGCCGTCCATCATCGCCTCTTCCAGTTCCTTAACGAACAGGCCCTTGCCGCCGATCTTCGCCAACGGCGTATCGAGAATCTTGTCGCCCTGGGTCTTGATCCGCACCAGCTCCACGCTCAGCCCCTGATGCAACGCTTCCAGCCGCTGTTGAACGTACTCCGCCTGCCAGATCGCCAAAGGACTGGAACGGGTGGCGATGCGCAGAATATCGGCGGGCATGGCAAGCTCCTTGCTGGAATGGGGAGGCATAGTCTAACGGAAAGCGGCGGACGGGCCGATGGGGGAACACGGAACGGGTTGCAGGGAACGGGGAGGCCATGCCGTGACAGATGCTTCTGCGCTAGAAGCAAGCTGCAAGCCTCAAGCTACAAGCCAAAAGCCGTGGGCGGCAAGGTGGGTCTACGTAGCCGCCCTTGCAGCTTGTTCCCCGGCCTAGCCGCGCCGTCCCAGTGCCCGGCGCAGCCCGGGCATATGCCGGCGGCTGACGCTGAGCGGCTTGCGCACTCCGCGCAGATGCACCTCGTAGCCACCCCGGCGACAGGTTTCCATGCTTTCGATAAAGTGCAACGAAGCCAGGGTGCTGCGATGGATGCGCACGAACAGGTCGCCGAATTCGCCTTCCAGGGTCTTGAGCGGTTCATCGAGCAACACATGCCCCCCGGGATGGTGAGCGGCGACGTATTTCTGGTCGGCCTGGAAATAACGCACGTCTTCCACCGGCACCAGTTCCAAGCCCCGATGAGTGCGGGCGCTCAGGTGGCGGCGGCGTTCCGGCCGGTGCGCCGCCAGTTTGTGGGTCATCTCCGCCAGTTGCAGGCGGTTCAGCGAGCGAGCCTTCTCCAGCGCGCGATTGAGATCCTCGCGGCCCACCGGTTTAAGCAGATAATCCACCGCGTGCACGCGGAACGCTTGCAGGGCGTGATCCTCGTAGGCGGTGCAGAAGATCACCGCCGGCGGGCTGTCGAGCAAGTCCAGATGGGCGGCGGCCTCGACGCCGTCCATGTCCGGCATGCGAATGTCCATCAACACCACATCCGGGTTCAGACGGCTGGCCTGTTCAATCACTTCCCGGCCATTGCTGGCCTCGCCCACCACCTCCATGTGAAAACGTTCCACCAGGCGCCGCAGCCGCAGCCGCGCCAGGGCTTCATCGTCGCATACCAGTATCCGCATCCGGCTTTCTCCCCTTGTCCACCCGCCGTCCCAACGGCCAGGTGATCAGCACTTCGAATTGTTGTTGTTCGGCGCGGCAATGAAAGGTCACCGCGGTGCCATGAATCGCCTCCAGGCGGTGGCGGATGTTTTCCAGCGCCATGCGATTGCCCTCATGCCGGTTGCCTCCCGGCGGCTTTGGGTTACTGACGTGCAAACTGACACGCCCGTCGGCTTCGCGCACCGACACCGTTACCAGGCCGCCTTCAGTAAGCGGCTGGATACCATGATAAATCGCATTTTCCAGCAACGGCTGCAAGGTCAGAAGCGGCACGCTCACGCTCGCCGGGTCCACCTCAATGTGCCACTGCAAGCGCAAACGCTCGCCCATGCGCAATTGCTCAATGCGCACATAGCGCTCGCACAGCGCCAGTTCCTCGGCCAGCGAAACCGGTTCCGCGCCTTCCTTCAGGCTGGCGCGGAACAATCGGGAAAGGTCCTCCACCGCCTGTTCGGCGGCGTCCGGATCGACCGCGATCAAGGTGGCGATGATATTCATTGAATTGAACAGGAAATGCGGACGGATGCGCGATTGCAGCGATTCGATCCGTGATTTCAGCGCCGCCTGTTCCTTGAGCTTGAGCTGCTCCTGCACATAGAAGTAGCGCATCACCAGACCGGCGACAATGGCGCTGATCAGCACATTGGCGACCACGTCCCGGTGCCAGGCACCGCCGGCGCCACTGCCGGAGATCCACCCCAAAAGGTGGCGCGCGAACACGCTGAACAGCAGCGTATCCAGCACCACAACGCCGACCACCGCCAACCCCGCCCAGGCCGCCGGCAAGCGGTTGAAACGCGCGCGCATCTGGCACACCAGCGCCGCCGAGGTGAGGCCGATCCACTGAATCAACAGTGACGTCAGCGCCAGCCGTTCGAAACTGAACGGCGCGTAGTAACTGCCCACCAGCGCCATCACAATCGCCATCAGCTCGCACACCACCACCAGCACCAATACCGCGCGGGTGGCGCACAGGTCGGGCAAGAAAGCGTTTTGGCTTGGCTCGGTCATGGTTGCTCTTATTTGTCGGGTACGAAGCCGGCATGCCGACGGGAAGTTTAAAGTTAAAAGTTAAAACGCGGCGACCAGCCCTGCCGCCGGCACGGCCGTGCCCGCGCTTGTCACTTGTAACTTTAAACTTGCTCCTGGGTTTGCCTACGATACCACCGCCCGCCGGTGCTATACTGCGCGCCCTGTCTATTTCAGTGCCGGACGTGAGCAGCAAGATGAGTGACCAGCAGCAAAACAAACTCTGGGGCGGCCGCTTCAGTGAGTCCACCGATGCCTTCGTGCAGGCGTTCACCGCCAGCGTCGCCTTTGACCAGCGCATGTATCGGCAGGACATCCAGGGCTCCCAGGCCCACGCCACCATGCTCGCCGAAGTGGGCGTGCTCACCGATGACGAGCGCGACGCCATTGTTCAGGGGCTGGACGAAATCCGCGCCGAGATCGAAGCCGGCGAGTTCCAGTGGTCGGTGGCGCTGGAAGACGTGCACATGAACATCGAGGCTCGGCTTACCGACAAAATCGGCATCACCGGCAAGAAGCTGCACACCGGCCGCTCGCGCAACGACCAGGTGGCCACCGACATCCGCCTGTGGCTGCGCGACGAGATCGACCTGATCGGCGCCGAAATGCTGCGCCTGATGACCGGTCTGCTGGATCTGGCCGAGCGCGAAGCGGCCACCATCATGCCCGGCTTCACCCATCTGCAGACCGCCCAGCCGGTCACCTTCGGCCATCATCTGCTGGCCTGGTTCGAGATGCTCAAGCGCGACCGGGAACGGCTCGCCGACTGCCGCAAGCGGGTCAACCGCATGCCGCTGGGCGCCGCCGCCCTGGCCGGCACCACCTATCCGATCAACCGTCAGCGCACCTGCGAACTGCTCGGTTTCGACGGCGTCTGCGAAAACTCCCTGGACGCGGTCGGTGATCGGGATTTCGCCATTGAGTTCTGCGCCCTGGCGGCGTTGTGCGGCACGCACATGTCGCGCATCAGTGAAGAACTGGTGCTGTGGACCAGCGCCCAATTCAACTTTATCGACCTGCCAGACCGTTTCTGCACCGGCAGCTCGATCATGCCGCAGAAGAAAAACCCGGACGTACCGGAACTGGTGCGCGGCAAGACCGGGCGGCTGAATGGCCACCTGATCAGCCTGCTGACCCTGATGAAAAGCCAACCGCTCGCCTACAACAAGGACAACCAGGAAGACAAGGAACCGCTGTTCGACGCGGTCGATACCCTGGCCGGCTGCCTGCGCGCCTTCGCCGACATGATCCCGGCCCTGGAACCCAACCGGGAAGTCATGCGCGAAGCGGCCCGCCGCGGCTTCGCCACCGCCACCGACCTGGCCGATTACCTGGTGCGCAAGGGCATCGCCTTCCGTGACTCCCACGAGATCGTCGGCAAGGCGGTGGCCTACGGCGTGGAAAAGAAAAAGGACCTCGGCGACATGTCGATTTCCGAGTTGCGCCAATTCAGCGACCAGATCGACGACGACGTGTTCGAAGTGCTGACCCTGGAAGGCTCGGTCAGCGCCCGCAACCACATCGGCGGCACCGCCCCGGATCAGGTGCGCGCGGCGGTAAAGCGCGGGCGCGAGTTGCTGGCCGGCTGAGCGGCTGTTTTTACCCCTCTCCCTGTCCCTCCCCCTCAAGGGGGGAGGGGACCGGCTGGAGAGGCCGGAGACTTTCCAACCGACCCGGTCTTGTACGAACCCTCCTAGAGCGTCCCCTCTCCCCTCAAGGCGGAAGGGATCGGCTGGAGAGGCCGGAGATTCCCCAACCGGCCCGGTCTTGTACACACCTCCAGGCGCGTCCCCTCTCCCCTCAAGGCGGAAGGGATCGGCTGGAGAAGCCGGAGATTCCCCAACCGACCCGGTCTTGTACACACCCTCCTGGCGCGTCCCTTCTCCCCGCAAAGGCGGAAGGGACCGGCTGGAGAGGCCGGAGACTCTCCAACCGGCCCGGTCTTGTACAAACCCTCCTGGCGCGTCCCTTCTCCCCGCAAGGGCGGAATGGGCCTGCCGGAGAAGCCGGAGCTTCCCCAACCGACCCGGTCTTGTACACACCCTCCTGGAGCGTCCCCTCTCCCCTCGAGGGAGAGGGACAGGGAGAGGGGGAGGGAAAGAAAGCAACCCCCTGTGCAACCCCGCGCCACTGTGCTTAATTGCCCTTCATGGACAACCCCAAAGCCTTTCTGAAAAGCCTGTTCGACGCCGCCGTGGCGGCGGCGCTGCCGGAGCGTTGCCTGCCCGCGCATCTGCCCGAACCCGCCGCTGGGCGCACCCTGGTGATCGGCGCCGGCAAGGCGGCGGCGCGGATGGCGGCGGTGCTGGAAAAACACTGGCTGGAGCAACACGGGCGCAGCGCCTCGGAGACACTGAGCGGCCTGGTGGTGACCGCTTACGGTCAGGCGGTGCCAACCCGGTTCATTGAAGTGCTGGAAGCGGCCCACCCGGTGCCGGACGAAGCCGGTGAACGAGCGGCGCGGCGCATGCTGGAAAAGGTGGCCGGCCTCACCGCCGATGATCAAGTGATCGCGCTGATCTCCGGCGGCGGCTCGTCATTGCTGCCGCTGCCGGCACCGGGACTGACCCTGGACGACAAACAAACCCTGGGCCGGGCGCTGTTGCGCAGCGGCGCCACCATCGGCGAGATCAACACGGTGCGCCGCCATCTTTCCGCGATCAAGGGCGGCCACCTGGCGGCGGCGTGCCACCCCGCCGCCGTCACCACCCTGTTGATTTCCGATGTGCCTGGCGACCGCCCCTGGGAGATCGCCTCCGGACCCACCGTAGGCGATCCCACCACCTGCGACGAGGCCCTGGCCATCATCGACCGGTATGCCATCGAGGTGCCCTCTTCATTGCGTGCCCATCTGAAAAGCGGCCGTGGGGAAACCTTGAAACCGGGCGATGCGCGGCTGGCCGGCGGCCAGACGCGCATCATCGCCAGTGCCCAGCACGCGCTTGAAGCGGCGGCGGACGCCGCCCGCGCCGCCGGCATCACGCCGCTGATCCTGGGCGACGCACTGGAAGGCGAAGCCCGTGAACTGGGCCGGGTGATGGCCGGCATCGCCACCCAGGTACGCCGCCACGGCCAGCCGCTGCCGGCCCCCTGTGTGCTGCTCAGCGGCGGCGAGACCACCGTCACCGTGCGCGGTGAGGGCGTCGGCGGGCGCAACGTGGAAGCTCTGCTCGGCTTTGGCCTGGCGCTCACCGAACACGCCGGCATTCATGCCCTGTTCGCCGACACCGACGGCATTGATGGCGGCGCATCGACCGCTGGCGCCCTGTGGACACCCACCACCCTGGAACGCGCCCACCAAGCCGGCCTCGACCCACGCGGCGCCCTGCACAACAACGATGCCCACCCATTCTTCGCCACCCTGGGCGATGACCTGGTCAGCGGCGCCACCGGCACCAACGTCAACGATTTCCGGGCAGTGCTGATCCTGCCCTGATCGTCGGTCGAGGTCCGCTCCATCAACGACTGTAAAAATCCACTGCTGGTGCCGGAATCCGCTTGGCCACGGTTCTATTCTGGTCAGGTTTCTCGACAACATCCGGAGGCCTTATGTCCACGCAATCACAACGCGTTCAGGCTCTTCTTCATCGCCACGGCCGCACCTTCGCCGCGGAGCTGGGCGCCCCGCTGGAACGCAATACGCCTTCCCCATTGTTTCAGCTTTTGTGCCTGTCGCTGCTGACCAGCGCGCCGGTTCAGGCCAGCGTCGCGATGAGCGGCGCCCGGGCGCTGGCCAAAGCCGGCTGGAAAAGTCCGCGTAAAATGCGTGAAAGCACCTGGACGCAACGCGCCCGGACACTCAATGAATCCGGCTATGCGCGCGTTGATGAAAAAACCGCCAGCCAGTTGGAGGAAGTCACCGACGCCCTGATGACTCGCTACGCCGGCGACCTGCGCAAGCTGCGCGCCGAGGCCGATGGCGATCCGCAAGCAGCGCAGCGGGCCTTGCAGCGGTTCAAGGGAATCGGCGCCACCGGAGCGGGTATTTTTTTACGCGAGGTGCAAACCGTCTGGCCGGAGTTCTATCCCTATGCCGATCAGGCGGCGCTGAAGACCGCCGGGGAGCTTGACCTGCCCAGCCGCGCCGACGATCTGGCCCGACTGGTATCACAAAGACGCTTCCCGGAACTGGTCGCCGCGCTGGTGCGCACCCGCTTGAACGAGGATCTGGCCGCGATCCGGGAAGCCTGACAAACACGGGACACTCAACTCACACCGCTCCGAAACGAGCGGTGTGAGTGTTTACCTGCTGTGCGGTTTCACAAATCGAAATCGCCAGCCGCTTCAGGCTGGTACTCGATCTCCAGAATGCTCAAGCGCAGGGTGCGCCCGTTCGGCCCCGGCCAGTCGATGCTCTGCCCCACCGACAATCCCAGCAGCGCCGCGCCCACCGGCGCCAGCACCGAAACACAATCGGGCCGCCCGACGTCGCGCGGGTAGACCAGCGTCACCGCCCATTCCCGGCCACTGGATTGCTCCCGGCAGCGGACCCGGGAGTTCATCGTCACCACGTTCGCCGGCACCGCCGCCGGCGCCACTACGGTGGCGCGCAGCAGTTCCTCCTCAAGGTCGGCGCTGGCGTCGTCGGCAAGTTTCTCCAACAGCGGTTCCAGGCGGCTGACATCCAGGCTCGATACGGTAATCGGCGGCGGCAACATGATTTTCTCCACAATGCCCGGTACCCGGGCAGGCAAAAAAAGGGCGCTCCGATGGAACGCCCGCGTGTACCACGGATAGTAGTCCGCCGCGCCGCGAAGAGCCAGCCGCGCGCATCGTCGGCCGGCGGAGAAACCGCTATACTGCCCGCTCTCGGACCTGTTCCCGTTGGAGGGTGTTCAATGCGTGTAGTTTGCTTGCTAACACTGGCACTGCTGGCCGGTTGCGGCCAGAAGGGGCCACTGTATTTCGCGCCCAAGGAGCCGGCCAAGGCGGCCCCGCCAACGCAACAGGCCACCCCGGCAGCGGATCGGGAAGACGATAACGACGACTCGGATCAGGATTGATATGGACCCCTTCCCCTACCGCGGTGGCGAACTGCACGCCGAAGAGCTGCCCCTGGCGTTGCTGGCGGAGCGTTTCGACACGCCGTTGTACGTCTATTCCCGGGCCGCGCTGGAACAGCACTATCGTGCGTTCGACGAGGCCTTTGGCGAGCACCCGCACCGGGTCTGCTACGCGGTCAAGGCGAACAGCAATCTGGCGGTGTTGAACGTGCTGGCGCGCGCCGGCGCCGGCTTTGATATCGTCTCCGGCGGTGAGCTGGAGCGGGTGCTGCGCGCTGGCGGCGAGCCGGACAAGATCGTGTTTTCCGGGGTGGGCAAGACCGCCGGCGAAATGGCGGAAGCGCTCAAGGCAGGCATTCATTGCTTCAACGTGGAATCCGCCGCCGAGCTGGAATTACTGAATCTGGTGGCCGGTGAATTGTCGATGCAGGCGCCGGTGTCGATTCGCGTTAACCCGGACGTGGACGCCCAGACCCACCCGTACATTTCCACCGGCCTGAAAGAAAACAAGTTCGGCGTCGACATCAAAAAGGCGCCGGCGCTGTACCAGCGTGGCGCCGAGTTGCCGCACATCCGCATTATCGGCATCGACTGCCACATCGGCAGCCAGCTGACCCGGCTTGACCCCTTCGAGGATGCCCTGGAGCGGGTGCTCAAGCTGCTCGACGAACTGCAGGGCCTGGGCATCGAGATCCAGCATCTGGACCTGGGCGGTGGCCTGGGCGTGACTTACCGCGACGAAGCGCCGCCGGCGCCGGCGGATTACGTGGCCGCCCTGCTCAAGCACATTCCCGGCGACCTGCCGGTGCACATTGAGCCGGGCCGTTCGATCGCCGCCAACGCCGGCGTTCTGCTCACCAAGGTGCTCTATCTCAAGCCCACCGAACACCGCAATTTCGCCATCGTCGACGGGGCCATGAACGATCTGCTGCGGCCCAGCCTGTACGCCGCCTGGCAAGAAATCGTGCCGGTCACGCCCCATGAAGCGGACTGCCGCGATTGGGACATCGTCGGCCCGGTGTGCGAAACCGGCGACTTCCTCGGCAAGGACCGCGCCCTGGCCCTGGAGCCCGGCGACCTGCTGGCGGTGCGCTCCGCCGGCGCCTACGGCTTCGCCATGGCCAGCAACTACAACAGCCGCAACCGCGCCGCCGAAGTCATGGTGGACGGCGATCAGGCGTTCCTGGTGCGCGCCCGCGAAACCATCGAGGAACAACTGAAACTGGAATCGTTGATTCCCTAGCAACAAAAAAAAGTTGAAAGTTGAAGGTTAAAAGTTGAAAGAAGCACGCCGGATACGTACAAGCCGATTGGCAACGCCCCTTCAACTTTTAACTTTTAACTTTCTCCTTGTTACTCCTCCCCATACCCTTTCACCATCCAACCCCCGCCGCCCTGCGCCAGCGCCTTGTGCAACACCGGCAGGGCGGTTTCCATTTTCTTGTCCAGCCCCCAGGGCGGGTTGATCACCACCATGCCCGAGCCGGTCATGCCGTGGGCGCTGCCCGGTTGGCGCACGTTCAGTTCCAGGCGCAGTGCCCGGGTGCCGAGCGCCACCAGGCGCTCGGCGTAGGCGTCCGCGCGGCGCCGGCCGATCACCGGGTACCAGATCGCGAAGCAGCCGGTGTTGAAGCGGCGCAGGCCCTCGACCAGACCGGCCAGGGTATGCGCTTCGTCACCCTCCAGTTCATAGGAGGGGTCCACCAGCACCAGGCCGCGCTTGTGCGCCGCCGGCAGCAGCGATTTCAGCCCCCGGTTGGCGTCGTCATGGAACACCCGGATGCGCTCGTCGCCCTCGAACAGGGCCGCCAGCACCGGGTAATCGCTGTTGTGCAGTTCGGTGATCTGCAGCCGGTCCTGCTCGCGCAGCAGTTCCGCGCTGATCGCCGGTGAGCCCGGGTAGCGGCGCAACGGCCCGCCGTCATTGAAACCGGCGATCAGATCCAGATAGCGGTCGATCACCTCCACGCCGGTCCGCCGACCGTATAAACGCCCCACCCCGTCCTCGTATTCACCGGTCTTCTGCATGTGCTCCGAGGCCACTTCATACAACCCGGCGCCGCCGTGGGTGTCGTGCACCACCAGCGGCTTATCCTTGAACTGCAGGTAATCCAGAATCGCGATCTGAACCAGATGCTTGAGCACATCGGCGAAATTGCCGGCGTGGTAGGAATGGCGGTAAGAGAGCATGGGGCATCCGAAAGAGTGGGAGCAGGCATTGTAAACGAGCTGCAAGCTGCAAGCTGCAAGCTGCAAGCTGCAAACAACAGAATAGGGCGGCATCCACGCAGGATACAGGATTCAGGCTCCGGTTTGCGGCGCCCCTTTGCACAGGCACGGCCTGCTTGCGGCTTGCGGCTTGCGGCTTGTCGCTCCGCGCTGTTCCTGGCCGCTTCGCCCCCTTACAATGAGGTCTTCTCTCAACCGATTGCGGACGCCGCCATGCGACTCCAGTTCACCAAAATGCACGGCCTTGGCAACGACTTCCTGGTGGTGGACGGCATTCGCCAGCCCCTGCCCGAGGATGGGCCGCCGCTGCCCGAGGCGGAGTTGCGTCGGCTGGGTGATCGCCACTTCGGGGTCGGTTTCGACCAGATGCTGGTGGTGCAACCGAGCCACCATGACGGCGTCGATTTCCGTTACCGGATTTTCAATTCCGACGGCTCCGAAGTGAGCCAGTGCGGCAACGGCGCGCGCTGTTTCGCCCGCTTCGTGCGCGATCAGGGCCTCACCGACAAACACGAGATCACCGTGGAGACGCGCGCCGGGCGCATGTTGCTGCGGGTCACCGACGATGGCCTGGTGACCGTGGACATGGGCGCGCCCCAATGGGCGCCGGCGGACATCCCGATGATCGCCAAACAGCAGGCCGACACCTACCTGCTGGTGGCCGGGCAAAACGCCTATGAAGTGGCGGCGGTGGGGCTCGGCAATCCGCACTGCGTGATGCTGGTGGAAAACGTGGATTCCGCCCCGGTGGCCACCGTCGGGCCGCTGCTGGAGCGCCATGAGCAGTTCCCCGAGCGCGTCAATGTGGGCTTTATGCAGATCGTCTCGCGCAGCGAAATCCGCCTGCGGGTGTTCGAACGGGGCGCCGGCGAGACACTGGCCTGCGGGTCAGGCGCTTGTGCCGCGGTGCTGTGCGGCCAGCGGCGCGGCTTTCTGGGCAGCACCGTGACCGTGCATCTGCCCGGCGGCAGCCTGCAGGTGCATTACGCCGGCGAAGGCGGTGTGCGGATGACAGGCCCGGCCAGCCGTGTCTATGATGGCGAAATCCAGGTGCAACTGACGACCCCGGGCGAAGGAGCCGCTGAATGACGGACGACAAGCAAGCCGGACCCGATCAGGTGGCCGCCTATCTGCGCGATCACCCGGAATTCTTCCAGCACCGCCCCGAGCTGCTGGAGCTGATGCGCCTGCCCGACCCGCGTGGGCCAGCGGTGTCGCTGCTGGAGCGCCAGGCGGCGATCCTGCGCGAGCGCAATCAGGAACTACGCGAGCGCCTCAACGGCCTGATCGACGTGGCCCGCGAGAACGACAAACTGTTTGAACACACCCGCCGCCTGACGCTGTCCTTGCTGGAGGCACGCACCAGCGACAAGCTGTTCCGCCAGTTGCTGCGCAGCCTGGAAGAAGAGTTCCGTTGCGACGCGGTGGCGTTGTTGCTGCACGATCGCGAAATGCCCCTGCTCGGCGAGGTGCGCAAGCAGGTGCGCTTTGTCGACGGCGAGGAGCTGCCCAGCGCCCTGGCGCCGTTGCTGCGCACCGGCAAGGCGCTGTGCGGTGTGCTGCGCAAGGAAGAGTTGGAAGCGCTGTTTCTGGACCAGGCGGAGCCGATTCACTCCGCCGCCATGGTGCCGCTGGACCATAACGGCCGCCTCGGCGTGCTCGCCATCGGCAGCCGTGACGCCATGCACTTTCGCAGCTCCATGGGCACCCTGTTCATCACTCATATTGGCGAGGTGCTCAGCCGCCGCCTGGTGGAAGTGGGCCGCACCAGCAGCAGCCGCCAGGCGCAGCGCGCCTGACCGTGGACGACGCCATCGCCGCCTTCGTGCGCCACCTGGCCAGCGAGCGGCGGCTCTCACCACACACCGTGAACCACTACCGGCGCGACCTGGAACGGGCCGCGCCGCATCTGCCCCGCCCCTGGTCCGCCGCCACCGGCCACGACGTTCGCGCGCTGGTCGCGCGCCTGCACCGCGAAGGCCTGGGCGGGCGCAGCATCCAGCGGCTGCTGTCCACCCTGCGCACCTTTTACGGTTTTCTGATTCGCGAAGGCCAGGCGCGCGACAACCCGGCGTTGGATATCCGCGCGCCGAAAAGCGGCAAACGGCTGCCCAAAGCACTGGACGCGGACCAGGTGGCCCACCTGCTCGACAGCCCCACCGGCGAAGGCCCCCTGGCGTTGCGTGATCAGGCCATGCTGGAATTGCTGTACGCCTGCGGGCTGCGTCTGGCGGAGTTGATCGGGCTGAATCTGAACGACGCCGACCTGGTCGAAGGCCGCGTCACGGTCACCGGCAAGGGCAACAAAACCCGCCGGGTACCGATGGGGAAGCCGGCCCAGGCGGCGTTGCGCCAGTGGCTCAAGGCGCGCCCGGCGCTGGTCGCCGATCCGGACCAGCCGGCCCTGTTCGTGAGCCAGCGGGGCCGGCGCATTTCACCATCGAGCGTGCAGCAGCGCCTTAAACGCAGCGCCCTGACGCGCGGCCTGGAAGATCACCTGCACCCGCACAAGCTGCGCCATTCGTTCGCCACCCACCTGCTTGAATCCTCCGGCGACCTGCGCGCCGTGCAGGAACTGCTGGGCCACGCCAATCTGAGCACCACCCAGGTGTATACCCACCTGGATTTTCAGCACCTGGCCCGGATCTACGACGGCGCCCACCCCCGGGCGCAACGAAAAGAGGACGATGAGTAAGCCCTCACATCGTGCTCAACGGAGGATTCCTCGCCCCGCCGATCACCGCTATGATGCCAGCATGACCGGACTTCGACTCATCACCTTCGACCTGGACAATACCCTGTGGCCCGTGGACGAGGTGATCCGCCAGGCGGAACGTACCTGCAGCGACTGGATCGCCGAACGCCACCCCGACGCCGCCAGCGCCCTCACCGCCGAGCGGGTGCGCGCGGTGCGTGACCGCCTGGTGCGCGAGCGCCCGGCTTACCTGAATAACCTCACCGAACTGCGCCGCGACGCCATGGCCTTCGCCTTTATCGACGGCGGCTTCGAAGAGCGCGAGGCACGCCACATCGCCGCCGATGCCTTCCTGGTGTTCCACGAAGCGCGCAACCGGGTGACCTTCTTCCCCGGCGCCCTGGAAGTGCTGGAAACGCTCACCGACAGCTACACCCTCGGGGCGCTCAGCAATGGCAACGCCGACCTCAAGCAGATTGGTATCGCCGAGTTGTTTGCGTTTCACCACTCCGCCGAGAGCATCGGCATACGCAAACCCGAACCGGATATGTTCCACGCCGCCCTGCGCACCGCCGGCGTGAAGCCGCACCAGGCGCTGCACGTGGGCGACCACCCGGTGGAAGACGTGGACGCCGCGCGCCGGCACGGTTTCCATTCGGTCTGGGCCAACCTGATCGACCTGTCCTGGCCGCAAGACCTGGACAGACCGGAGCATCACATCCACCATCTGCGCGAACTGACCGATTTGTTGCCTCTTTTCGATGACTGATACCCGCCTGCACCTCACCCGCCTGCTCGACGACATGCAAGACGAACTGCAACGTCTGGACCTGTGGGAAACCTTGCCCCCGGAACCGCAAGCGTTCGAAAGCGCCACGCCGTTCTTCGCCGACACCATGAATTTCAGCCAATGGCTGCAGTGGGTGTTCATCGCCCGCTTCCGCGCCCTGCTGGAAGCGGACCACCCGCTGCCCGCGCAATGCGACGTGGCCCCGCTCGCCGAAGAAGCCCTGCGCGGGCTGCAACAGCCCACCAACGAGTTGATCGGTTTGATCCGCGAATTCGACGGGCATTTTTGAACGGAGATTCAGGATTCAGGATTCAGGATTCAGCGCGGGAGAAGCCGAGGTAGGCTGGAAGTCCGTGCCCGCGTTGTCGCGCCGAGAAAATCAAACCCTTCGCTCGAACGCCAACGAAGGTTGTCTCTTTTGGCGCGATGGCGCGGGCACGGCGCTTGTCCACCGCACCACATCCCTACCGCGCTGAATCCTGAATCCTGAATCCTGAATCCTGAATCCCTCAATCACGCCATCAACATACCCGGCCGGCCCTCGCGAATCAGGCTGTCGCTGAGCAGCGCCAGCCAGCGTTCTTCGTCGTCGCCAGCGGACAGGGTCCACAACCAGCGGCCTTCCACATCCAGCGCTTCGAGCGCGGTGACCACGCGGCCCGGGCCGGGCCGGCGCAGGCGCCAGACGCTGGCGACGCGGCCCATGTCCAGCGACATCAGCACGCCGTTGTGGGCCAGATGGCACTGGCCGCCCTGCCAGCGTGGCGCCGACCAGGGGGCGGTCAGGCACAGGCGCACGCCGGCGTTGCCGGTGCAGACGGTGAGCGCTTCGCCGCGCTGGCTGGCGGTGGCCAGCAAGGCGGGCACCGTCTCCAATCGCGCCGGGCAGGCGAACTTGTCGCGCACCGCCTGGTAGAGCACCTCGCGGCGGTCATCAAGCTGGCGCAATAGGGCGCGAAAACTGTCGTCGTCGCCGTGCGACCAGAGCCGCTCCATTTCACTGACCAGCAGGCCCGGTGCGCGCGTCGCCCGGCGCGGGCTGAACGTCTGCCCGAGATGGCGCTGATCCGGGTGCAGCATGGCGCACACCAGTTCCTCGAACGCCAGGCCACCGCTCTCCGGAGCCACCGCCATCTGTTGAAGCGGCTGCCCGAAACGGTCGAAAAACAACAGGCTGCGCGGGGCCAGGTCCGCCACCGGCGCGAGTACCGCCATCACCGATTGCCATTGGCTCATATCCAGATGATGGCTGAGCCGGCACTGTTCGCCCCGACATTCCAGGCTCCAGTCGTCGTCCACCAGGGCCGGGTAACGCATCGATTGCGACACCCGCGCGCCGGGGGCGAAAGTGGTCACCACCAGCGCTCCCAGGCGATAAAGCCCCTTGAGAATCGCCGGCGGTTCGTCCTGGAGGCGCAGCACCCGGTCGCCGAGGGACGCACGGCATTGGCGCAGCATGGATGACGATGAAACGGGAGCGGGGGGAACGAGGGCGGTGACCGTCATGGAAGGCCTCCTTGCACTAAGACGGAAATCCAGGGTGTGGGCAGCTGGCGGCGGCGGGCTTTCCACGGTCAGGGAGAACGGTGATTGCGGGGCGCTACTTGGTCAGGATCAGGCGGTCGTTGGCGGTGCGGCGCAGCAAATAGCGTTCACCGCCGTGTTCGATCCACAGCTTACCGTCACGGTTGAGCAAGGCCCGGCTGGCGACGCTGCTGTCACCGGCGATGGCGATGCGGCGTTGAGCGGGGGCCGCGGCTTTTGGAGCATGGATGACTTGGGACATGAGCGCCTCCTTAAATGTGGTTGAGAATCATTATCAACATGCTTCCTGATCCCCGTCAACCCTCTTATCGCTGCCCGTCAAACAACTTTTAACGTCCGTGACGCCTTTCCCCCTCCTTGAGCGCCGCCCGGCGCTGGAGCTTGCCCACGGATGCCCTTAGACTCGAAGCCATGAATACAGCCATCACACCCGAAGCCATCCGTACGCCCCAGGAAAAACTGGCGGCGATTCTTGACAGCCATCAACCCAAAACCCTGCTGACCCTGAGCCTGAACCCGGTGCCGCTGGCGGAACACTGGTGCGCGGACCATCAGTGCCAGCTGACCCACATCCAGGAACAAAACCCGTTCCCGGCACTGGACCGCATTAACCGGGTGGACATGGCGATCGTCGCTGATCAGCTTGAATACATGAGCCGTCAGGACGGCGAGGCCTTGCTTGGCCTGCTGCGCAACCTGCACACCGACTCCATGGTGGTGGTCTATCAACCACGCCTGGCTCCGGAAAAGCTGCGCTGGCCACACAATGGTTTTCTGGCGCTGGGCTGCCGCGAAGAAGGCCATTTCGCCGAAGACAACCGCGCGCTGGATCTCTACAGCTACGACCTGGTGACCTACAATTTCCAACGCAGTTGGAACAACCCGCGCTTCTGGGCCAACCCGGAGCATTGGGGCAAATACTGGTGGTAAAGCGCTTCGCGGCGCGCGCTTAGGCGCGACGCGCTGCAAGCTGCAAGCTGCAAGCTGCAAGTTAAGAGAAAAACAACAACACGGTGCAGCAAGGGGAGGCGCGTGGCCGCGGATTTATGTCGCGCGCTTTCTCGCCCGCCACATTCGGATACACCTTTTGCCGGTCTCGGGCTGCCCGCTGCTCCAGCGCTTGTGGTAGCGTCGGGGTTTCGTCCTTTGCCACCTTCATCCTTTGCCACCTTCAGGAACCCCCATGAAAATAAAAGACGCCGTCGCCATCATCACCGGCTCCTCGTCGGGCATTGGCGCCGCCATCGCGCGCCTGTTCGCTGAGCAGGGTTGCCACGTGGTGATCAACTACAGCCGCAATGAAGAAGGCGCCCGCGCGGTGGCCACGGAGTGCGAAGCCCTGGGCGTGAAGACCCTGGTGGTCAAAGCCAACGTCGCTGAAGACGCCGACTGCCGCGCCCTGGTGGCGGCCACCATGGAGGCCTTTGGCCGCCTGGACATTCTGATCAACAACGCCGGCACCACCCGCTTCTGCGCGCACCATGATCTGGACGGCCTGAGCAAACAGGATTTCCTGGATATTTACAGCGTCAACACCGTGGGCGCCTATCAGATGGCGCGCGCCGCCGAAGCGCCGATGCGCGAGGCGGGCACCGCCCACCTGGTCAACATGGCGTCCATCGCCGGCCTCGCTGGGGTCGGCAGTTCCATTGCCTACGCTGCCTCCAAGGGCGCGCTGCTGACCATGACCAAATCCCTGGCCCGGGTGCTGGGGCCGCAGATTCGCGTGAACGCTATTTGTCCGGGCTTCGTGCAAGGGGAGTGGCTGGAAAACGGCTTGGGCAAGGAGGCCTACGCCGCCCTGCTGGAGAAAACCAAAGCCGGCGCCGCGCTCAACGACGCCGCCTCGCCGGAAACCGTGGCGATGGCGGTGCTGGGTTTGATTATCGGTGGCGACCTGAGCACCGGCGAAGCCTTGTTGGTGGACGGCGGCAGCCATCTGAACGCCAGCGGCGTGCGCCGCTGAGTTCACGCCCGCCCCGCTCAGACGCGGGCGCGGGCCGGTCGGCGTGCCAGCAGAATCGCCAGCCATTGGGCGCGCCACGCCAGGGTAAACGCGATCACCAACGCCGCGCCGGCCAGAGCCATCACCCACACCAGCGCGGCCATGCTGGGGTGGTCGACCTTCAGGCACAGCACCAGCGACACCGTCAGTGCCAGCGCACCCAGCGCGCGCAGGCCCAGCACCGTGCTGTTGCCCCGTGGCGTCCTGCCGCGCACCTGTTTCCAGTGCACTTCCATGGCCAGGGCCAACCAGCCCATGCCCACCACGTTGCTCAGCAAGGCCATCAGTAACATCAGATTATCAGGCATGAGCCACCTCACCGGCGGCGCTCTCGTCGGCGGCGCGCGCCGCGCGCCGGTCACGGCGCTTGAGTTGGCGAGCCGCCCACAGCGCCAGCACGGCGCTGCCCAGCAGCGCCAGATCAACGCCGGCCACCGGCCAGTAGCCGGCGCTTAAAGTGCGCCACAGATGGTCCCCGGTGGTAATCCAGTTGAGCGCGACGGCGCTCACCGCCAAAACGGCAACCGCCCGGCATTGCTCAATCCAAGCCGGCGCCGTGCGCACCGCGCTGACCGGCCCCGAGCGCCAGAAGGCGTGCGCCATCGCCAGTGCCCACACCGCCCAGAAACAATACTGTTCCCAATCGCCGCGCGCCGGCAGATTGGCCGGCAGCAGGCGGTTGGCGATCAGAATGCCCAGCGTGGCGATCAGCATGCCGGTGACGGTGGTCACCGCCAGCGCTTCCACCGTGCGCGCGCCACTGACACCCTTCTGGGCATGCTGGCGTTTGCGCTTTTTAACGAAGAACAGGAACCCGGTGGCGATGCACACGCACCCGGCCAGCCCGCCCAGCACATACAACCAGCGCAGCAACCAATGGCGAAAATGCTGCAAATGCAGGCCGGTCAGGAACTCGCCGATGTTCTCCACCGCCGAGGGCACCGGGTCTTCGCGAATCACCTCGCCGGTGGAGGCGTTGAAGTGAATGCCCTCGCCGGTAAGCGCGATGCGGTCGGTGCCAGCGCGATAGACGCTCACGTAGCTGTTGGCGTCGCCCACATGCTGCACCGCCAGAAAGCCGACGTCGCCGGCCATGTCTTTCGATGCCCAGCGGCGCTGCGCTTCGGCCACCATCGCGTCCACCGAGGCAATTGGCGCGGCCACGCCGGCGCGTTCATGGGGCAACCCGGTTTCCTCGGCCTCGATGATTTCGTGCAGATCGTGCAGCGGCTCGAGCTGTGTGTGGGTCACCGGAAAATACATCCCAGCGAAGATCACCAGCCCGGTGAACGCGAACATGAAATGAAACGGCAGCGCCACCACGCCGGTGAGATTGTGCAGGTCCAGAATGCGCCGCTGGCTGCTTTTTCCGGGCCGGAACGTGAACAGCTCGCGGAACAGCTTGCGGTGCATGACCACCCCACTGACCAGCGCCACCAGCATGATCAGCGCCGCCAGGCCAACGATCCAGTAACCCAGATCCTTCCAATGAAAATTAAGGCTGTAATGCAGCGGATAGAAAAACTGGCTGCCGATCTTCAGATGATCGTCCGGCAGGGATTCACCGGTGCGTGGATCGATGGTGTGGTTGCCCCACACCAGCTCTTCCGGGTCCTTGGCGTTGGGCACCTGATAACCGGCGAACACCCCCAGCACCGGGTCCCGGTGGGTGGTGTAGGCACCCCAGCGCACCGGCGTGTCGAAGTGCTCGGGCATCGGGCCATCCACGCGCGGGCGCATCGCGGCCACGCTCTCCGGGCTGGGCTGCATGCTCTCGAACACCGGCTTCAGGATGCGGTCGAACGAGGGCATCGGCTGCGGCTCGAAACGGGATTCGGGGATCGCCCAACGGTCGATCTCCCGATCAAACACCGACAGCGAGCCGAAGAAAAACACCACCATCAACACAAAGCCGAGCACCAGCCCGAACCAGGTGTGCACCCACGCCATGGCAAGACGAAAATTCTGAAACATGCTCTGTTCTCCTTGCCGCCGTTTACACCAGTGCGTGCTGAATCAGTGACGCCAGCGCCGTCATCAGCGCGCCACCGCCCACCAGCACCAGCCATACCTGCCGCATTTCACGGGCCGCGAAACTCCACAGGAACACCCCCAGATACAGCAGCAACGCCAGCATCGAAAACAGATGCTCGGCGTCGTGAAACGACATGCCCACGGCGAACATCCCCGCCACCCCCAGAGCGATGAACCCCCAGGCGAACACATAGCCACCCAGCAAGGCGGCGGCGGTGCGCGAGACAATTTGTCGGCGAAATACGGTGGCGCTGGTCATGGCATGGCGTCCCGGGCGCGGGCGCCCGTTGATCGGTGGCTTTATTCAGGCGAGAACGATACTTGATTGCGAATAGGAATTAAATCTACTTTCCGCCCCATATCATTCGCCCCCCCGGGCCGATAGTCAGATCAACGCCGCTTACACCGGCGCGTCGGCGAACACGCGCGCCGCGCGCGGGCGCGCGCGCACCGCGTCACCCACTTCGAACGGCCACTGGCCGCCGCTGTGCGGAAGCTCCACCTGCAGGGATTGCGCCTGCTCCGGCGAGCGCACGCTGACCCGCAGCGAGGCGCCCACCTGGGCGACGCTTTCCACCCGCGCCGCCAGGCCATCGCCCTCACCGCCACCACTGAGTTCGATGTCGTGGGGGCGAATGTAGCCAGTCACCGCGCGCGGTTCGCTCTGGGCGAAATCCGGGGCCGGCACGCGCAGCCCGGCGAGCTCCGCCCAACCGCCGGCGGCGCGGCCGGAGAGCCGGTTGGCGTCGCCGATAAAGCCGTACACGAACGGCGTTGCCGGCGCGTTATAAATCTCGCGGGGGGTACCCACTTGTTCAATGCGACCCCGGTTGATGACGACAATACGGTCGGCGACTTCCATGGCCTCTTCCTGGTCATGGGTGACGAAGATCGAGGTCACGTGCAGTTCGTCGTGGAGCCGGCGCAGCCAGCTTCGCAGGTCCTTGCGCACGCGTGCGTCGAGCGCGCCAAAAGGCTCGTCGAGCAGCAGCACGCGCGGCTCCACCGCCAACGCCCGGGCCAGGGCGATGCGCTGGCGCTGGCCACCGGAGAGCTGATCCGGATAGCGGTCCGCCAGCCAATCCAGTTGCACCAGTTCCAGCAGCTTGTGCACCCGCTCGGCGATCTCCTGCTTGTCCGGCCGATTGCGGCGCGGGCGCACCGTCAAACCGAACGCCACGTTGTCGTACACGCTCATGTGCCGGAACAGCGCATAGTGCTGAAACACAAAACCCACGCTGCGCTCGCGCACATGGGTGGTGGTGGCGTCACGGCCGGAGAACAGCACCGCGCCGCTGTCGGCGAATTCGAGCCCGGCGATGATGCGCAGCAAGGTGGTCTTGCCGCAACCGGAAGGGCCCAACAGCGCCACCAGCTCGCCGCTGTTGAATTGCAAAGAGACGTTATCCAGAGCTTTGAATTGTCCGAACGATTTATTCAGCTCGCGCACCTGAATACTCATAATTCCTCCTGACGGGTGGCCGCGCGTGCGGAGCGCTCCCGGTCCCTTTGATGTTTGAATTCCAACGCCGATTTGGCCACCAGGGTGACCACCGCCAGCAGCGCCAGCAGTGATGCCACCGCGAACGCCGCCGCGAACTGATATTCGTTGTAGAGAATTTCCACGTGCAACGGCAGCGTGTTGGTCTTGCCGCGAATGTGCCCGGACACCACGCTGACCGCGCCGAACTCGCCCATTGCCCGCGCGTTGCAAAGAATCACACCGTACAACAAACCCCATTTGATCGACGGCAAGGTGACGCGCCGGAAGGTTTGCCAACCGCTGGCTCCCAGCGTCAGTGCCGCCTCTTCGTGGCTCACGCCCTGCTCCTGCATCAGCGGAATCAGTTCGCGGGCAACGAACGGGAAGGTGACGAAAATGGTAGCCAGCACGATGCCGGGCACCGCATAGATGATCGACAGATCGTGCGCCTCCAGCCACGGCCCCAGCCAGCCCCGGCTGCCGAATACCAGCACATAGATAAGACCGGCGATCACCGGCGACACCGCGAACGGCAAATCGATCAGCGTGATCAGCACCTGCTTGCCACGGAACCGGAATTTGGTGATCCCCCAGGCGGCGGCGATGCCAAAGATCACGTTCAGTGGCACCGCGATGGCGGCGGCGATCAGCGTCAGCTTGATCGCATGCCAGGCGTCCGGCTCGGTCAACGCGGCCAGGTACACGTCCCAGCCTTTGGAAAATGCCTCGCGGAACACCAGCACCAGCGGTACCACCAGAAACACCGCCAGGAACAACAGCGCCAGGCCGGTCAGTGCCCAGCGAAGCCACGCGCCTTCGCCCACCGCGCGCCGGCTGACGGCGGCGGCGGTGAAGGCCGGCGCGACGGCATTGGCAACCCCCGAATCACTCATCTCAACCTCCCCCCTGCCGGCGCAGGCTCCAATACTGCAGGGCGTTGATCGCCAGCAGCAGCAGGAACGAAAACAGCAACATCATGACGCCCAGTGCCGAGGCACCGGCGTAGTCGTATTGCTCCAGCTTGCTGTAGATCAGCAGAGGGGTGATTTCGGTGCGGTACGGCATGTTGCCACTGATGAACACCACCGAACCGTATTCGCCCACGGCGCGGGCGAAGGCCAGCGCGAAGCCGGTCAGCAACGCTGGCACCAGCGCCGGCAGCAGCACTCGCCGAAAGGTTTGCCAGCGGTCGGCGCCGAGGCTGGCGGCGGCTTCTTCCAGTTCCCGCTCCAACCCGGCCAGCACCGGTTGCACGGTGCGCACCACGAACGGCAAGCCGATAAACGTGAGCGCCACCACGATGCCGGCCGGTGCGTAGGCGATCTTCAAACCCAGTGCTTCCAGCGGCCCGCCAAACCAGCCGTTGCGCCCGTACAAGGCGGTCAGCGCGATGCCCGCCACCGCGGTGGGCAACGCGAACGGCAGGTCCACCAGGGCGTCGGCGATGCGTTTGCCGGGAAACGAGTAACGCACCAGCACCCAGGCCACCAGCAGCCCGAACACCAGGTTAATCAGCGCCGCCGTCAGGGCGGCGCCAAAGCTCAGTGTGTAACTGGCCACCGCCTGGGGATGGCTGACCACCGCCCAGAACCGCTCGCCGCCCAGCGAGATCCCCTCGGCGGCCAGAGCCGCCAGGGGGATGAACACGATCAGGCTGGTGTACAGCGTGGCGTAGCCCAAGGACAACCCGAAGCCGGGTATGACTCGGTTTCTCGACATCATCGGCTCTACTCGCTGGGCTTATAGATCTGATCGAACACACCACCGTCGTTGAAGTGGGTCTTCTGGGCTTTTTGCCAGCCACCAAAAACGTCGTCCACGGTGATCAGGTTGACGTCCGGAAAGGCGTCGGCGTACTTCTTCGCAATCTTGGGATCGGTGGGCCGGTAATAATTCTTCGCCGCGATCTCCTGCCCCACCGGGGTATACAAGTATTCCAGGTACGCCTTGGCGACGTCGGTGGTGCCGTGTTTTTGCGCGTTCTTGTCCACCAGCGTCACCGGCGGTTCGGCAAGAATCGACACCGACGGCACGACAATCTCGAAGTCACCTTTGCCCAGCTCATTGATCGCCAGCAACGCTTCGTTTTCCCACGCCAGCAGTACATCGCCAATGCCGCGTTGCACGAAGGTGGTGGTCGAACCACGGGCGCCGGAATCCAGCACCGGCACCTGTTTGAACAGCTTGGTGATGTAATCCTTGGCTTTTTCTTCGGAGCCGTACTTGTCTTGCGCGAACGCCCAGGCGGCCAGATAGTTCCAACGGGCGCCACCGGAGGTCTTGGGGTTGGGGGTAATCACTTCGACCCCGGGTTTGATCAGATCGTCCCAGTCGTGCAGGCCCTTGGGGTTGCCCTTGCGCACCAGGAACACGATGGTCGAGGTGTACGGCGCACTGTTGTGCGGCAGGCGTTTTTGCCAGTCCTTGGGCAGCTTGCCGGTCTTTTCCGAGATGGCGTCGATGTCATAGGCCAGCGCCAGGGTGACCACGTCGGCTTCCAGCCCGTCGATCACCGCCCGGGTCTGTTTGCCGGCGCCGCCGTGGGACTGCCGCACGGTGAGCGGCTCACCGGTTTCCGCCTCCCAGTGTTTGACGAATTCCTTGTTGAATTGCTCGTACAGTTCCCGGGTCGGGTCGTAGGAAACGTTGAGAATTTCCCGCGCCGCCAGCGCCGGGGTGGAGACCACCAGCCCCAGGGCGGTGGCGGCGATCAATGTTTTCCAGTTCATGGCATAGCCTCCAATCGTGTTACCAATGATTCGGAGACCTCCGGTGGTCCGGTCAGCCTTTTTTCGCGACGCTCAACAGCAGCTCTTAGCGCTGCTTGTCGAAGCGGTATTTTTCCTTGCGTTCCACCTGCACCACGCGGCCTTCGTGGACGATGATCTCCACGGCGCCAAAGCGCAGGTCCTTCACCAGTGACGTCACCAGCCCGGCCAGATCAAGTTCTTCCGGCGCCGATGGGCGGTGAGAAGAGGGTTGGCTCATGGTCGTGTCACTCCTTAACGTTGCCCCTAGAATTTATAGATCAGACCGGTGCCGGCGGCATGGTCCTCGCTGCCGGCCTGATCCCGTTCGAGCTGGGAAAGATAAACGAACGCGGTGGCGTTCCTGGCCAGCCGGTAGTCCGCCCCCAGCGCCCACAGCGAGAGTGTTTCGTCGCTCTCTTCGCCGCGGTTTTCTCCGCCCTGAACTTTCAGGGTGATGCGCTCATCCAGGTGCCAGGCGGCGCTGAGCAGATAGCCCCGGTCTTCCAGGTCACTGCCGGACGCGGCGTCCCTGGCCTGCTGGTAGAGCGCGCCCAGTTCCAGCGCACCCCACCGATAGCTGGTCACCGCGCGCAGCAGATCCGCGCGCACAATGCCATCCACCGAGCGACGCGCCGCCTGATCCTTTTCGTAGGCCAGTGCCGCGTATAGGCCGTCCCGTTCCCAGGTGAGCGCCGCGGACACGGTGTCCGCCAGGCCATCGTCGGGTTCGCCATCGTCGTCCACGTCGTCCTGCTCGCCCGGCGAGAAGGCACCGTGCACGGTCAGGCCACCGAACCACTTGGGGCTGATGTACTGCACGCTGTTGCTGTTGCGGGTCTGGCCGCCAAGAAAGTTGTCGATATCGGCGTACAGATCGTTGAACTGATCCACCTTGCCTTCGGCGGATTTCAGAGGGCTGTCGATGTTACCGGCGATCAGGGTGCCGAAGCCGCCCTCGAGGCCGGCGTAGAGATTCCGTTTGGTGAAGGTTTCGTCGTCGTCGCCGTCCACGTCGATGCCGTATTCCAGCAGGTAAATCGCCTTCAAATCACCGACTTCCAGATCGAAGTCCCCTTTCACACCCAACCGCGACGCGTTCGAGTTCAGTTCCCACTGGTCCACGGTGCGCGGGCCGGCCAGGCTGGCCCCCTCGAAGTCGATGTTTTCCAGCGACACATTAATCTTGCCGTAGACACTTGGCACCGCGGCGGCGGTCAGAGGCCAGGCCCCGATCAACGCCAGGGACGGCCCCCAGATCAACGCCTTGCCAAGCGCGTTTCCATTCGTCATTTCCTGTTCTCCAGACAGCGGTAAGCATTATTGATCGGCCTCCCGCTGCCGGGTGGGCCCGCCGAAAACGCCGGCGATGACAAATCCTAATAGGGATCCCAAAAGACCCAAAAGTAATATATTTCTATTGAATTATTCTTTTTAAGAATATAAAGCCGGCGCTATTCTGCCTCCCGCATTCATTTTCCGGGAGGCCGTCATGCCGCTCACCGAGCTGTTGCACTACTTCAATCAGGAGCAGCGCCGCCAGTACGGCGCCCACATCGCCCCCGAGCAGGCACTGCGCATGGACCGGGGCCGGGTCAGTGCCGACTACGCCGGGCTACGCCTGGGCACCCGGTTTCAGCCGCTGCTGCCGTTGCACCCGGATCAGCCCTACGGCCACGAAGCCTTGCTGACCGTCGAAGGGCGCGCCGGCGCCTTGAGCCCGTCCGCCGCCTTTATGCTGCCCACCACCGGCGAAGAGTTTGTCTATCTGGATCGCCTGTGCCGCACCGTGCACGCGCTGAACTTCCTGCTGCAGCCCAACAGCGGCGGCCTGCTCGGGCTCAACATTCACCCTCGTCATCTGGCCAGCGTGCGCGGGGATCATGGCCTCGCGTTCGAGCGCATCCTGCGCCAATGCGGCCTGCAGCCCGAGCAAGTGATGCTGGAGATCCGTCACGACGCCAGCCTGGACCCGGCGGACCTGACCCGGGCGGTGGCCAGTTACCGCCAGCATGGCTATCGCATCGCTCTGGACCATCTGGCGGCGCCGGCGCGCCCGGCGATCTGGCGGGCCATCCAACCGGACATGGTGAAGCTGGCACCGGCCCTGGGCCAACGCCCCGACGACCGCGACCGGGTGCTCGATCAGGCGCAACGGCAAAAGGTGGCACAGCGTTTGCTCATAGGGGTGACGTGTGACGACGCCCAGGCGTTGGCGCTGACCCATGTGCAGGCGGACCGGGTGGCACCGCCGACCGCCAACCTGAGCGGCCCCACCTGGCGGCGCGGCGCGTTCCCCTGAGCCCGGGGGCAGGCCAAATCGGCGGGCTGCGCATGACGGGCCCGGGTGAATTGTCATCATCGCGACCCGGCTTGGTAAAAAAGCCATAAAGATCGGCGGGTAAGCTCGGCGCCTGTGCAATGCACGGCTATGCTGTCGCGCGATTCTCACGCCCCTGTGAGTAAAGTGCGCCAGCGTCTGACCACCCGCCGTTGAATAAGGCCGGCAAAGGCCAGCAAAGGCCAGCAAAGGAGAGCACCACCATGGCACCCGTTCCGTTCGAAGGGATTCTGATTCCCGGCCTGTACGGCAGCGATGAAGGGCACTGGCAGAGCCTCTGGCAAGCCCATATGCCCTGGCTGCGCCGCATTGAACTGGAGAGCTGGGAGTGCGCCGACCTGGACGCCTGGCAAGACGCCATCGAACACGCCAGCCATGATCTGGAAGAACCCGCCGTGCTGATCGCCCACAGCTTCGGTTGCATCGCCGCCGCCGCCTGGGTGCGGCGCCACCCGGATCAGGTCGCCGGCCTGCTGCTGGTGGCGCCAGCCTGGCCCGACGCGGATACTCGCCCCGGCGACCGGCCAGACCCGCTGCCGGTACCGGCCCGGATCATCGCCAGCACCAGTGATCCGTGGATGGACATCGATGAAACCCGTGCTCTCGCGCGCCGCTGGGGCGCCGCGTTCCGAAACGGCGGCGACCTGGGCCACATCAACACCGCCGCCGGCGTCGGCGAGTGGCGCCAGGGGCTCGACGACCTGCGCTGGCTGCTGGCCCAACGCAGCGCCCCCCAAGCACTGGCGGGATAGGGGCAGTGTTCAGTGTTCAGTGTTCAGTGTTCAGTGTTCAGTGTTC
>TARA_R110001606_G_scaffold108965_8_pt1 | contig 56743 bp, 111 predicted proteins | sample TARA_R110001606 | Tara Oceans TARA_R110001606 (sample SAMEA4398315) | marine metagenome | biome: Polar Biome; feature: [SRF] surface water layer (ENVO:00010504); material: water (ENVO:00002006), including particulate matter (ENVO:01000060) such as... | depth 5 m
AAATTATAATCTGCACTTGATACTCTACTCCCTTCATATCTAGGGTATGTAACTCTCCTTGCAGTATAATTACTATCAGGTGTTTGAGCTTTAATTGCAGATCCTGATATTATTAAATTTAAATTATCTGGGGATGATGCTGTCTGTGAGTAATCAACATCAAATAACCATGTATTTTCTCTATTAGCATTATAGTTATTCAACAATGCATTATAATCTGAATTTGAAAATTCTATTGAAGAGGTTGGATATGGTTTTTCTTCTTCACTATAAGAAATTTTATATGGGTTGTTAAATAGTGATTGAGTAGTAGCTACAAATTCACTTCCACTATACTCACCATCATAAAATTCTTTTTGAGTATCTTCAACTATTGTTTGTAAACCAACAACTGTATCGAAAGTATTGTTATATGATTGAGTTACAAGTGTTTGACCAAATTCAGGTGAACCACTATAATTGAATTTTTCAACACTTCCTCCTGTTCCCCCATCAATTGGGTCTATTTCTAAACCACCAGTTATTTCTAAATTTCTTAGGTATAATGGAGTACTATATGATCCTGAATTTGTATAAGCTACTATTGTATCTTGATCTATAACAGGTTGTCTATATCTGTTTCTCTCAAGCATATGTTGTTTAATAACAATACCTGTAGTTACACTAGTTCGAGCCGGAACATAGTTTTTAATTGCTTTAAATAGGGAATTATCAATATATTTAATTAATCTAATGTAATCGTAGATATTTCCTTTTGAATATTTCTTGAAATAGTCTTCAGCTGTTTCTCTTAACTCTGGGTAATAATCTAATGATTGAGAAAGATTTCTGGGATCAGCTAATGCATCTGCAATAACTCCATACCCAAATGAATCTATAATATCATCATTAATATCATCTTGGGGTGAGAATGCAACCTCTAAACTATTTATATTTTCTGTAAAATCTTCGTTTATTTCATATTCTTGTTCTAAACTTCTTTGAGAAGATAAAACTGTACCATAACTCTGACTATCTCTTACTTGTATTTTATTTGAAATTCTATTTCTAATACCAACCGCTGGTTGGTCTAGGAAATATGTTTCTCTAATTGCTTCGCTAAAGTTTTGGGCTGTATTATTATCATAGTAGATTAAAGAATAATCACTTGAAGTTACACTAGTAGAAGGATTTATAAATGAACCTGTTATAATATTAGAAGCTTTACCTGAAACTGCAGGATGTACAGAAGTAAATGTGTCTGTATGTGCAGATGATATTGAACTTGTAAATATTGCTTCCAATTCATTACCTAAAGGTGCTCTAAAGTTAACTATATCAAATGAACTTTCAACCCCAGTAATGCTATTACCTTCAATTGATCTTGGATTCATTACAAAATCATTGAAAGTAGCTTCTGGAATGTCGTTACTATAGTATCTAAATTCTTGAAGTGAACCTGAGAATATTTTACCTTGTTCATTTAAAATAACACCACCAACATTAGCTCCTTCTACAAACCCTCCAAGATAAATACCATCATCAGAAGTAGTTCCAAATTTATTCCATGCTTCATTAATTGAAGTTGAAACATTTGATACGATACTTGCAGACCCTTCAAAACCAATCATATCACCATCAGCTCCATTATATATCTTATTTTTAGCATATAATGTATAAGTGGTAGCATTACTATTATCACTTGCACTAACGTGTTGGTTTCTTTGGAGCATTACTGACCACCATCCTTTATCAAAGAATGGTAAGTAAATATCATTTGATACTGCAGTACCTCCATCGGCAGCAGCACCTGAAATATAGAATCTCATTTTACCCCAGTTAGCATATTCGCTTGAATCTGCTCCTAAGTAAGATCCAGTTGCAACTTCCTCATAAAATAATCCAACTCCAAAATCAAAATTTGTAGAAGTAGGATCACCATCAGATTTTTTAACTGCTAATGATTGTGAAAAGAACCCACCTGCAAATGAAGATGAAGGATAACCTGTTGATTTAAATCTAAATTGAATATTATCAGGTACTATATATTTACTGTCAGCTATTCTATTTCTTTCAAGTGGCATCCATGGAAATAATACAGATGAACTTGCAACATTTCTGTTTGAAATTGGTTTGTAGGCATAACTATACCTTTTAAACCATAAGTCATAATCATCGCTATGATCTTTATCTTTACCTCCGAATTCATTTATTCTTAGGATTGTGTTTGGAATACCCCAAATATTAATTAATTGACGTAATCCTGAGATTGTACCTTTTTTCTTAACTAAGTAAGCCATATTATGGTATAATCTCTTATATATTTCTTTACTTACTCTATCGATAGCATAAGGGAAACCTATACCTCCTTCAGTTTCAGCATAACTAGGGTCAACATAATCATCAACAAAATAGTTAGTAACATTACCTTCATTAATTGCTATATAATTTGTTATATCTTCACTTCCTGTAGGTGGTACATAAGACCCATTATCCTCACCAGTTAATCCTATATAACCATCCTGGTTATTAAAATTATTTCCTACTCCTTTAAATCCTAAAGATTTAATACCTTCTTCAGCTAATTTTAAAGGAATACCTTCATCTAAGGTATTAGTTGTATTACTTTTTTCAGCTACTGCTCTTGTATATAACCATAATTCATCAAAATGTTGACCTGCCATGTGGGAAAAGTCAATATAGTTATCATTATCACTATTAGTTCGAATAAATTCTGGAATAGTATAAAGTAATTGATCTTGGTTTTTATTATCATAAAATGAAGCACTTAATATAATACCCCCATAATATGATGATCCTTCAACATCACTTCCCAACCAATTTAATACTTCAGAACTTGTTGAATTTAATAGGGGGTAAGGATATTGAGATCCTGATTTTGGGTAAGCAAAAGCACTATCATTATAATATAAATAATATTCATAACCATCAAAGTTTTTAATGATATTTTCAATATTATTATTAATTGTAACTTTATCAGCATTAACTGTATCATATACTGTTAAACTGTCTAATGTAGCTAAATCCGTTTTATATGATTCAATTTGTTGTACTTTATAGTAGAAATTTTCAACTCTTTTTTTAGCAGAAGAGAATTTAACAAATTCATCATAAGTATCATATGAATAGTTAGGTGTAATTTTAACACCTTTTTGATTTAGTATATTTGATAAATTAAACCTAGATTCAGATGAATTAGTATTTTGAATATCATCTTGAGATTTTAATACTGTAGAATTATTTACAACATCTTTTAAATCTAAATTAGTATTAGGACCTTGTAAATATTGTACATCATCAAAACTTGCAGGTAAAATTTCTTCAAATTCTACTCTAAAAGATTGAGTTTCTGCTACTTTAGTAGCTATATATAATTCATCTTTAACTTTATATTGTTCAGGTAAACCATCATACAATTTAATTAAGATAGAATCCTGATTGTTTTCTGCTTCTAATTCAATGTTAACACCAATATGATATTCATTATCCCCAAAACTAATATAAAATTCATCAAAATAATCTTTTGAATCTACTTTAGTTTTTAAAATATTAAATGAAGATTCTATTTCTTCATTTGAGATAAAGTTAGATTTAATTCTAATTTCAGTTCTATCAGATGAAATATCTGAAATAAAATATGGATTTGAATTAGATGAATTTAATTCAAGATTTATAAAATTGTATAAAGCATATAAGTTTCCAACATCATACCCTCTATCATATAAATTTTTAGCTGGGTATAATTGTACTGTATCAGTACTTGTTAATGTTTTTGTTGAGGTGTTAGTTGTAATATTCCAATCCTCAAATTTATACTCTGAAGATAAAAGATTTTTATCAATATCGTATACAAAGAATTCAATTTGATTTTCTTCAGGTAAAAAAGTACCATCTAAATTTTCATTAGGAATAATTGATTGATCTTGCAATTCATACCCATCATCAAATAAAGATGAGGGATCAACTGAAGATTGAGTAAAAGTAAAATTTAATTCTTCTTCTAAACTCTTATTAAAATCTCTTTTAGGAGATGATTGATCAAATTGAGGAAATTCAGATACATCCAATTTAGGTTTAGTTGAATATGTAGGATTTACTTTTTCAAACCTCGCTTCATCTGAAGGTCTTTGATTTTGAATAACTTTTTTTTCCATCTATTCTAATTTATTGGAGGTATATTATTTTTTCGTTGAGGTGTGGATGTTCTTGATATATCTTTTAAACTAGAAGAATCAATTTCTTGTGCTGATTGTTGGAATTGTTCTAGTTGTTTATTTATATCTTTACTTACTGTATTATCTCCAGATGCAACTCTACTTAAATTTTCAATACTTTCTTTTCTCAATTCTAAATTTTCTTCTCTTAAACCTGCAATCTCATCTAATAATGCTTGTATTTCTTCATTACTTGAATCTATACCAGCAAAATTACCACTTTCTTGAGATAAATATTCATGTGAGTTAATCTCACCTAATTGTGGTATCTCAAAGAAAAAACGTTCGTATAAGGTCCAAAAATCATCTAATGTAGCCAAATCTAAATCAAAGAAACTAGGATCAGGTACAGACTTCAACTGAGAGAATTCAGTATTTACTGTCTCTTTAAATTTATCTTTATCAAATACCTGTCTGTTTAATTTAACATTCATTAGTTAGAAACTTTAAATCTTATATCTTCATCAAAAATCTTTGTGGTACCATCTATTACTGTTTTAACTAAAATAGTATAGTATCTTTCTGGTTCTAATCCACTCATATAAATATCAAAGTAGCTAGAAGTTTCATCAGCACTTATTTTAGTATATGAAGAATCAAAATCAATAACATAATCATTTGTCATTGTGTCTTTAACTGCATACAAAGATACATCTCCTGGTAAGTAGTGATTAGTAGTATATAATGAAGATGTAGTAAAAGTTCTAGTTGGATTTTTAGGAATAGCGGATATTCTAAATCTAGCTATACTTTCAGAATAATATACTTCTTCATTGTTATATACAGACATAAAACTTTGAGGTGTGGATAATACAGAATTTGATGATGATCCTGTTGAGAATGTGTAATCATCCCATCTAAATTCTAATTGAGGTGGATATATTGTATGAGTATCAATTGAAAAGAATTTTAGAGTTGTTTGTTTTGCCGAATCGCTTGAAAACTCACTATTATCTTTTTGTTTAACTAAAAATCCATTATTATCAAATCCACCACTATGCCAAGTTAATACGGTATTAGTTACATCTACTTTAATATCTGTAGGATCAGAGTAATTAAACGATTGAGTATGTACAACATTTAAACCTAAAGTAGAACCAGTATACCAAACTCCACCACCAGGTAAATCTGATTGGAAGGATGCTGTTGCATAATCTCCAAAACTTGAAGTAGGCCATGCTGTTGAACCCGAATAATCTTGATAACCCCAACTTACACCATTTACTGTTTGAGGTGAATTTTCAAATCTACCAGTTCCCATATCCCAACTTCCAGAAGTAGGATAGAAATAAATAGTAGAATCAGAATTTAATCCTGTTACTAAAGCATCATAGTTTTTTAGATAAGCTGAAAATGATGATCCACTTATTTTATTATCAACTACATCATTTATTTCACTATCTGAGAATTGAATTAAATATCTACTAGTTTGAGAATTTCCATCTCTAATATAAGTTGAACATTCAATTATTTCATCTATACCCGTATTTGCTGATGGGTATTCTGTGTATAAAGATGAGTCTTTAGTTGGGTATATTTTATAAACTGCCATTATTATCGTGTTTCAATTGATTTAGATTCTAAATGATTATAATAAGTAGAATTTGAATTATATTTTTGACTATATTCAGTAATAGATTTACCTGTAATAGGATTAATTCCTTTTACTTGAGTTCCTCCAAAATTTACATTTTCATTAGGTGGATATTGAGTTGTATTATCTTTATCTAATATAGGTGTACCCTCAAATGAACTACTAATATTACTTTTATGTTCTCCATCAATCAACCCAACATTATCATCATACTCATTAGATGGAGTAAACTCTTCAGTATAATATTTACCTGAAGTTTGTGAAGGGATTGAGTTGGCTTCTATAGGGTAAGTAGTATAATCTGGGAATGTTGATAAATTGTCTAGTCTTGAACTATCTAAAGATTCAGATAATGGAGATTTTGTATCATTATTTAAGTTAGTATAAATTTCACTTAAATATGTATTATCTTTATCATATGTTTGAGTATATGATTCAATAGGACCTGCAGGATATTGATTAGGGGTTGGGGTACCTGTAATTTGGTCTGTATTCCCATAATCTGTTGTAGTATCATTTTTATTCTCCCATTGAGGATTACCTAAAGGCATATTATCAATATGCTTTTTATTATCTCCAGATGGAAGGATGCCATTAGTTATTTGGCTATATAATTCTAATAATCCCATAATCTTTTATTTTATAACGGTACTACTCTACCTTTAATATCACTTGTAGGGTTTTTAACCTCAAATACCATTGGGTCAATTGAAGGATAAACTACGTCTTTTAGTGTAGCACCTTTAATATCATAAGCATAATCACTATATCCTAAGCTACTTCCTACTTTATTTGTAATTTCAACATTTTGTACAGTTTGAACACCTTCTACTTTATCTAATAATATCTTTAGATCTTTAAGTAAAATTGGTTCATTAATCTGCCATTTATCTACTTCAAAATAAGATTTTAATGTTTCAATACAATTGTTAATTACTTCATTATTGTTAAAATTAGGTAAAACTATAATTTCAAATTCTACTCCAATATTAATAATAAATGCATCTTTTATTTTGATAGAATCATTTACCATTCTATACTCGGATAGATACGTTTGAAGATTCCTTTTCAGCCCAGCCGATGCTGTTCGTAAGTTCTTGTTTATATCATAAGATAAAACGTATAAATCCAAAATAGTTGGCAATTCACCTGGTTGGTATTCTGCTATCTTTGCAGGTACGGCATGTGCTTTAGATACTACACCTAAATTTGAGGGCATAGATAAAGCTCTAATAAGATAATCTTCCTTTGTGACCGTTCTTAATTGGTTTTGGAAGTTACCTAATGCATTTTGTCTTATTTCTTCAATTGTATCTCCATCTTGACCCCCATCAGCTGCTAAAGCATTATTAGTTGCTAAAGACCCAAATATTTGGTTTGCTAATGCCGTATTGGATAAATCTGTTTTTAAAAATACTACATTAGTACCATCAACATTTGTTAATGTATTTGAATTTACATTTGAAGCAACTCCACCACCAGTTAAATATCTAATTGTTAAAGTTGTATTTGAAGGTGCCATCCCATAAGTATCTGTAAACATAAAGTTAACGGGTGAGAATGCGGTTGTTAATTTATCTTTTTCAAATGGTAATCCAATTCCTACATTATCTGGATTTGGTACTATTTCTTCATCATTTAAATTAGTAGTACCGGCTCCAAATTGAAGTTGAAAATTAGTTGTGTCTACAAATCTACCTGCAAATCTTCTTTGTACTTGTTTTAATTGTAAAAGATATGATGCTTCTTTATCTGTAGAAAAATTTGGATCATTTGTATTTGTATTTCTAATAGTATCAAATACATTTTCTTGAGCTAAATTAGTTACTTCATACCATTCATTTCCATCACTATCTACAACATCTAAAATTCCTATAATATTTGAATCATTAATAGTTACAGTATCAAATTTTTCAGGTGTTGTAAAAGTAGCTGTTGTTGATTTAATTGTGGATGATATTGCTTTCTTTGTCTTTTTCAATAAATAATATGTAGGAACTCCTGCTGATGTTTGGTATATAGTAACTGTTGTAGGATCCAATGAACTAGATGATGTAAAATCAACTACATCTTGGATTAAAAATTTAATATTGCTATCTTCAGCTGAAGTAATTTGGGTATTTTCTGGGATTTTTAAAGCATAATCATAATCAGGAACGTTTTGACCTAATACTGATTTTGCAGGTACTTGTTGGTAGAAATCTATATCAACTGTACTTGCTGTAGTTACTTTTGGTCTATACCCCAACATATAAGACAAATTAAATAAATTCTTAGTTTGTCTAGCATTCTGGATAAATGTTTCTTGGATTTGATTATCTAAATAAAAAGATAAAACATCTCCAACATATGAAGCCATTTCCATAAATAACATCCCAGTAGATGTAGGGGAAAAGTCATTGTAAGTGTTAGGGAAATAGGTTTTAGAATACTCAATTAAAGCATTTCTAAAATCATTAAAATCCCTGTTGATATATTTTATATCACGTTTTAAATCAGCCATTGATTTCTACATTTATATTATCTTCAATACCAAAATTAATAATTTCATATGTTAATATAAAATTAATTGTATTTTCATCTGGTTTATTTACGAATTCTATTTTTTGAACTGTTATTTCTGGAAAGTATTGTGCTATTGCATCTTGGATTCTTTCCTGTAGTTCATCTGTTGTTGAGTCTTGGATTTGATCAAACAATAATGTTCTTAAATCTCCACCAAAATCAGGATTCATAACTCTTTCACCCTTATTTGTAAGTAACCAATTAACTAAATTAGCTTTGATTTGGTCTCTAGTTTGATAAGTAGGTTTAAAAACTGCTTTATCATTTAAAGGGAAACCAAAACCAATAGCTCTTCTAGCTTCAGTATCAATAGGATATTTATTTTGGATTATTTGAGCCATTATTTAGCATTCATTAATCCGGAAATTAGTGATAAATCTACTTCACCTTGTGGAAGTTGACCATTTACTGAATCAGCACCTGGAGTTACTCTTAGAGGTTGACTTACATCATTAGATGTAAAAGTCATTGCTGTTTCTCCTAAAGCATTCTCATACATATTTTTTCTCTGTTCAGCACTCATCATAGGGTTAGTTGGTGATGGTGTGTTTGGGGGAGTTACTTGTGGTGTGTTTGTATAACGCACCTCTGTAAGAGGAGTTGATTTACCAGATTTTAAAGCTTCTAGTAATATATCCTTTAATTCATCTTGAATTGCCTCTCTTACGGACTCTTTGATTAATTCCTTAAGTTCTTTAGCCTTCATTTTATTATAAATATTAAGTTAAAAAATTTTTTAACCCACAATATAATAAATATTTGGAAGTAATCCAAATTTAAATACCAAGGAATTGATCTACTCTAAATTGAGCTTCACTTACCAATACCTCAAATGTAGCACTGTATGAATATCCTTGATCTTTTAAATTGTATAAAATAATAGGATTTTTAGAGTCTGCTTTAGTTGCTTTAATTCTCCTTGAGGGAACACTTAATGTATTTTTAGGATCATTTTCAATTATAAACTTAAAACCTCTATATATTAATGGGTTAGTAGAATTAGGTTGTAAAGAATTTAATAATTCTTCACTTTGTTGTTTATTAGTCTCATCATCTGATGAGTTTCCAGCTTCAGTTAATGCTAGCCCTATACTTTCAGCAATTTGAGCTTGATCTAAGGTTGGATCATTTAATTGTTCCTCTACACATCCTAATATTGAAGTATCTAATAAAGCAAGTTTATCTTGAACTTTTGTAAAAGAATTAGTAATTACTTCTATTACTGGGGGGATTATTTTTAAACTACCTTTACCTGATTTAAGAAAATCATCTAATAAATCTAAACTATAAGCAAAGTTATTAGTAACTAATGCGGGTGTGAATGGTGGTAGAGGGATAGGTAAATTTCTTAAAATTAGTACTCCTGCTTGTAAGCCTGTTACAATATTTTTTACAGTTTTAGCTGTCACATTTATAGGTTTAACAGCATTTATTACTTTGGATAGAGAAGTATTAATTTGATTTTTTTGTTTAATTAATTTTTCTAATTCTTGAGGAGTAGGACATCCTTTTTTGAATTTCTTTTGGAGATTATCTATAGCTAATTCAAACCTATAGGTACTTTGAAGTAATTTTGAAGCACTCCCTATTATGACTTTTGAAAAATCCATTATTTAGTTTTACTTACTTTAGATTTAAATGATTCAATTTGACCTATCATGGTTTTGGTTGTTTCTACCACCTCACCTGCTTTTGGGAATATAAATGTATTTGGTATGTATGGAGTTCCACTACCTATTGGAGACTGGAGAGCTATCCCTAATGATAATATTTTAGTTAACAAATCTCTTAAACTATCTAAAAATTTATCCCCTAAAATTACTGATTCATCAGCATCTTTACTTCCTAAATATATTTGACTTGAATTTATTACAGTTTTTGGAGAATCAATATTAACATTCTCAACTGAATTTAAATTTATAGTTTTTGCTGAACTTAATAAAATAGAATCTGATTTAGAATTAAATAATAATCTATTAGAATTAAGAATAACTTGATCTTCTATAAATTTATCTGGGGAGGTTGGAGCTGTATTATTTTCGTATGATTTATAATCTCTACTTGCAACTTCAACTGGGATAGCTTGGTTTGAAGTTAAATATACACTAGAACCATCTCCATTTATATCTTCTACTTGAGGGACCCATGGATCTTCTTCATCCTTTCTTTGTTTATTTTTAATGATAGTAATAGGATTACCATTTTCCCCATTTCGAGACCAAGGATTTGGTACCTTACTATCTTTTACAGTAGAGCCTAATCTAATACTTTGACCCCATCTACCCTCATAAATTACATCCCCTTCAAAAGGTTGAGTATTTTTAATTTTTAGATTTTCTTTAAAAGTATCTCCTAATTCAATTTCAGTGCTTCCATCTTCTACTTTCCTTGAATATCCTACACTAGTTACTTTATAATCATCTACAATATTTTGATTTGCAACTAATGGAGGTTCAATTGGATTAGGAACTGCATTATGGTGAGCACTATTCCAAATATTTATAGGTTGGAAATAATAATAAATCTTATCATTAAAATTATTTTGCACTTTTGTACTTGGAAGTGAAATTATATAAACAATTTCATTCTCTAGAGGGAAAATTTTATTATTAGGGAATAATGGTGTTGCATGATTATCTGTAGATGGGTTTGGGTTGCTTGAAGGTTTATCTATAGAATCAAAAAATATAGTTCCAATAGAAGCCCACTCACCTAATCTATCAAAATCTTCTTTATAAGTTTGATCATCTAAGATTACTCGTCTAACCCTAACAGGTAGGATTTCAGTCCCCATATCAAGTAAGGGTCTATTAGGATTGTAAGTAGTTACACCCATTATTTTATATCTAATTTTTCTACCTCAGCCAATAGTTGAGCTTTTTCATCTTCACTTAAACCAAAACTACCATCATCCGATGTAGATTCGCTTTGAATTGCTCTTTGAACTAAAGTAGCCATCTTAATTAAAGCATCATCATTTTTAACACTAATATCTAAATATTCCTTTATTAAGGGTACTATTAATGTAGCGTCTCCAATCTCTTCAATTAGAGGTTTTAATTCTGATATTAAGGCTTTAACTTGAGCTTTCTTTTCTTGTTGGTTATTATATATCTCTTCAATTAAATCCGAGAACTTTTTATTACCAAATACTATTGAGTCAAATTGTCCCATAATCTATTTTAGTTATAAATATTAAAGAACGCGGTCTTTAGGTGGGAACTGACCAAATTTGAGATAGTAAGTATATCTTTTTTCAAATATAATGGATAATTGGTTAGCTATTTTAGTTATTTTTGGTGTTTTTACATCTACTATTTCACGAATATAAATGTATAAAGCTTTTTTATTGAACACGTCTATCTTGTCTCTATTACGGAAAAGCTCTAAAACCGCATCTGCTATTGAAGCATCATTTTTCTTTGGGAATAAATCGTAAATATGCGCTGTACAATACTCTACATAATCATCTATAAATGCAGCAAATTTATCTTTAACTTTATATTCTAGAGGTAAATTCGTATCTAAATTTAAATTTTCGTCCTCTTCTAATATTGAATTTATTTCTTTTTCTACTCTTTGAGATGTAATAAAACTAGGATCTGTAGTATCTAGATTTGAATAATCATTCATACCTGTAATGGAGATATTTTTCTTTTTATTCTCATAATTTACTTTATTATAAGTAATGAGCCATCTTTTTACTATGGTACCAAAATATGAATATGCTTTAGCTCCCTTAGAAGGATCAAATTTATGGATTTTATCTAAAAGAAAAATCATAATCTCATGTTGTAAATCTTCTAAATTCTCAACATCAGTATGATAAAACTTAAATGTGTGGATTATATTCTCTGTTAATTTATAGAAGGGCCAATGGATAAATTCTTGATATATTTTACTTTTATCATCCGGATTATCAGATAAGTTATATTTAATTATTGCATTCTCAGCGTCTTTTGTAAAATATCTTCTACTTTGTTTACCCTGTTTGTGTTTCCTTATTATAAAATCCATCTCTTAATACTTCTTTAATTTGAATTCGTTTAAGATATCTTGAATATCTTTTATTTGTTTAAAGAAAAAACCTACTTCATCATCACTTTCAAATGAACCCTTATAATCAACCTTTTTTAATTTATCACCCGATATTTCAATTACTCTTGAAATTTTATCTAGGTAAACTAAATATCCTAAAACAATATCCTCTGCTTTTTCATTCTTTTTAAGAAGGTTAAAAGTCGTAAATCCAAAGACTACGACTAAAACCGAAAGGATTGCTATAACTATAATGTAAATATCCATATCTTATAAATTATCTAACATATTTTTTAAACCTTCACTTTTAATAGAACCTAAAGCTTTATTTTTTATAGGAGTAGATTTCTTTTTAGTTTTTAACTTAAAACTACCACCCTCATCTTCTGCTTTAAATTTAGGTAACCATTCTCTTTCAAATTCAATCCTAGCAGCCATTAAATCGGCTTGATGTAAGATAAATGGAAGAGATGTTCTTGGTTTTTGCTCGGGCATAAATCCCATTAAATATTTCTTATTTGCATCATCATATAAACCATCATGAGTTTGAATAGCAACCATTTCATTAAATGTATATGAAATTCCATGTGATTGAAGCATAAATAATCCTCTATCTGGAACTGATGAGAATGGAAGTTCTGTATTAAACATATAATCTTCACCTAATTTATCCTTTCTCCATTTATCGGTCTGGGGGATATATGATTCGTGATTTTCATCTCCCATTTTACCTAAATCATGGTTTAGAGCTGAGAATACTAATTCCTCTTTAGTGAACGTATTCATATCTGCTCCTTCTTCTTCCCATAAATCACTTTGTTTTAAGGAACATCTAATAACTCTATTTACATGCTCAATATAACCACCTGGGAATGCATTATGGTATTCTTTCTTGTGAGCTGCAGGCATTAGCTGGAGGCGATCTTGGAATTTAGTATAAAATTCTAATAATTTCTCTTTCCTATCACCAGTAATATGGGTATGAATATAACCAATTAAGGTTTCCCACTCTTGTTGGATTTGTTCGGCTGTCAATTTCATAACTCTTATTTATTTATTTTAGTAACGATTAATTTCATTTGGAGTGCGAGGCTCTCTTTCTATCATATCTTTTAATTCACCTACTAATTCTTCCGCATTTTTAATTTCGGATATAAATTCTCTTACATTAGATCCTCTATTAACCATAAATGTTAATGTTTTCAATCGGTTCTCGATTTGATCTAACCTCTTGTGAATTAATTCTCTTGCTTTCATATGTAATAACTTTAAATTGTTTAATTCTATGTATGAGTGGGATGTTATACCCATGTTATCTCATACCCTATCATACCTCATCATTCCCTCGTCATCTCAACCATCTCTTTCCCCCTTAACCCCCATCGTAACGGTACAAACTGGAGATTGCGTAGCCAAGTTTTAATTAAAGGCTTTCTAATTTATCTAAGATATTCTTAAGGAGTGCGCATTTTTCATATTCTTCCTGTTGTTCGAAGAAATTGATCCCTAGTCTTAATGATGTGTTCATAAATTCGTCATTATAGCGTTTTAACGTGTCTATAAACGCATCACTATCGGTTTTAATACCATCTATGTACCTCCAAGCTCTATTGTATACAATAAACTCACCTGCAGTTCTTATATCCTCTACATCTAACTCATTATGCTCTCCTTTTAAGAATTGGAGTGCTTTCTTATTGAAGTTAATATGGTTTAGAATAGTTTTCTTAAACATACCCAGCTGATATAGTGGGTCTTCTGAGTAGTCAATGTAAACTTCACTTGCTATTCCATCCAAATCCTCACTTTCAGAGAATAAATTGAATACGTTATTGGGATCTATCATTTTATAAATTTATATATGCGATTATAAATATAATAATAAGAAGGGGAATCTCCACGTGTGCCCCCCTCTTACTTATTAATATAAATCTAATTAACAGAGAAACTTAAAACTTCTTCTTCAAAATCTTTCCAATCTATGTTGAAATCAAAATATAGATCCTTTAGAGCTTGATTATATCCTCTCATATACGATTTCTCTTCAAACGTATACTTATTAATATTGTTTTTCATCTCTAATTCATTATCTTTAATGATTTCTCTTAAATACTCTTGAAATTTTTCCATAACTCTATTTTTTTTTAACCTCATTAATACGTGAATATACAAAAGATACTTGGCTTCTCCACCTATTTAGTGTATTTTTTACCTAATACCTCTAACTTCTCTTTTGCTATTTTTAAATCAACAGAGAAAAATTCTCTCCCATTATTTACTCTAAAAGGTTTTAATTCTCTATGGATGTCTGCTTCAAGTAAATAACCATCAAAACAATTAAATGCAAATTCAACTTTAAAAGGGGTTGGAACACCTGTTGATGAAGATATCTGATTTGCTCTTTTATCTGGTGTTAGATTAGTATAACCTATCTTTAACATTCCAGGAAGAGATGGATTTGATAAAATATAAACCCATGAATTATAGTCTTCGTTACGACTTGAATATATATCTTTTTTTATTGGCGTATAATATGTGATATACTGCCATCCATCATTATCTTCACCGGATAACGCGAAATATTCTGCTTGATTGTGTATACTCTCATTAAAAACAACATACTGATCATCACCTACTTTTTTATCAATTCTTTCTAACATAACCTTTATTTTTAATTTATTAAAATGGTTTTGGATCCCAAAGTCTAGTACTTTTATGATCACAATAAATTCCTCTAGCTTGACATTGGAAATCATCCCACATCCCTGCTTTTAATTTTTTATCAAATATCATTTCTGTAACTGAAACAGGGCCAAAGGGTTCAAATTTTATAGTAAAATCAAATTTCTTATTAATCCATTTTTCACTACTATAATCAATTATTTTTTTTGCTGCATCTTTAGTTATAAACATTAAATGGTCATCAAATATATAAACCTTCTGTGTTTTATAGACATGAGTATAAGGCCGAACACATGAAATGAATTCAGGGTTGGGGTAAAATCTTTCATGGTTTGGGAAAAATGCACCATTATAAACACTTGTTTTTAAATCAAATACTAATTCTTTAACTGGTCTCTTCCAAGTAATATCTAAATCAGAATAAACACCTGGAGAGTAATATAATACTAGTAATTTTGATAGATTTATTTTATTTACCAAATTAACTTTAGAATATATGTCTTCAATCCCATATTCTCTAGCCATTTGTAAAATACTATTATCTCTCCAAAGTTTAACATCATCACCAACATTCATATTATAACATATTCTATAATTATCCATGAATTCCTCAGGAACGATATCACCTAACCATATAAAATTTATATTAGCCATTATTCAAAAATTACTTTTAGTGTGTGTTCTTTTTTATCAAAAGCACCCCATTCACTTCCTCTATATTTCACTTCAATATATATATTAGCAGTATCCCCAATCATCTCATCATCGAAAAATATACTCATTTGGGGATTATAGGTATATTTTGAATAAGTACTTATTAGATCTACAGTATAAGGACAGTCTAAACACATATACTTAGTGATTTCATACCCAACAATATTGAAAATAGATGATCTATCCGATAAATCTTCTAAAGTATATTCATACTCCCCAACTGAAATTGGTGTATTTAAATCACCATCATTATACCAACCTTGAAATCCGTTATACATTGGTGTTGTAAAATGGATGTTATTAAAAGTTATCCAATAGTCACTATCAAATCCCACTTCTACATTAGGTACTCCATTAATTTCATTACCGGGTAATACTTCTTCTATTTCACCTTTAATTGTAAAATAGTTTAAATCTATATGTTTTACATGATGGAAACCATTTTCGTCTAAATAAGTATCTGGAGATGATAAAGGATCAATATAAAAATATGACTCACACCCATCAGTACAGATATCAGCTTTAACGTCTTGTTTCTTACAACTAACTTGGAATGTTATTATAAATCCTAATAATAGAATGTGTGCAATCTTTCTCATAACCTCAATTTTTAACTCATTAACGTCGTTAATATACGAAAGGATCCCTGCGTTTCCACAGAGATCCAACATATTTTAAGCGGTCTGGACGGGACTCGAACCCGCGACCCCATGCGTGACAGGCATGTATTCTAAACCAACTGAACTACCAAACCATTTATTATGCAGTCCCTAGGAGAATCGAACTCCTGTTTCTGAGATGAAAACCCAGCGTCCTAACCCCTAGACGAAGGGACCAATAATCTAGTGGAGGTAACAAGAATCGAACTTGCGACCTCCTGCGTGCAAGGCAGGCGCTCTAGCCAACTGAGCTATACCCCCAATAAATTATTAAGCTTTTACTTTATCAATAATAGACCAAATACCCCCTACAGCAGTAATTACAGCACCTGAAATTTCAATCCATTCTTCAGAACTAATTAAACCTTTCATTAATAACATTCCACCTAAGAATGTTAATCCATGCCTTACAATACCTAATAGTTGTTTCTTATCCATATCTTTTAGATTTGATTATAAATACAACAAAAGGAATGAAAAAACCCCAAATTTTAATTTGAGGTAATTTCAAACGAGTTAAATTATAATTTTAGGCAACAAACTCTAAAGCCATATCAAATAATTCTTTATTGACTTTTTGATCTTGTTTGAAATTTTTAATTTTTCTAGCTTTTCTAATTTTAGTTCCACTAGCATATTCAAAATCACCATCAATGATTCTTTCTTGAATCACATTAAATACTGACCATAAATCTTTTCCTTTATCCTCATCACGAGTTGGGGTAATTAATTGATTAAGATCAATTGTAATTCTTTTCAATTCATCTTTTTTAAATCTAGTTGTTAAAGCATTTTTTGCTAATTCAAGCGCTTGCTTTTCATCTAACTGGATTTGTTTCATTTTATTCATTGATTCAACCGTTAAAGGTAATCTTTCAACCATTTCATGGATTTGAACCTTTAATTCCTCAAAAGTATAACCCATATGTCTTAATCTAACATCTTCAAATTGAGTTGTTGAAATAACCAACCCATTTTCACAAATCATTCTAAACAGACCTGCTGTGAATTGAAATGAATTTTTCCCATCATGAGAATTTGTTAATAGGATCTGCGGGAAAACTGTATCTCCATCAGTACCATTAATAACAACATCATTATTTCTGAATACTACTAAATGTTTTTGGAAACCTATTGTTGATTTCTTTCTAGCTGAAACTTGCTTACAATCAACAACATCCCAACCTAATTTTCTCATATCATTTACAACATCAATTGTTGGAATGTGAGTATAATGTTTTGAAACCTCACTTGATGGTTTCGTTTGAAAAACTGTTGGAGCTAATTCTCTAATTTGCTCGTCATTTAAAAATTCTGTAACTTCATTTTTATTTTCTACGTTCAACATAACCTTGATTTTTAATAATTAAATAATTCCTTAACCTTCTTATACACGGAATATACAAACAGATCCTCGGGGAGCCACATTTTCCGCGCAAGGAAGAACCTTTTATTTAAAAGAACTTCTATATCTGTAATGATATCTTTGAATATAACCTCCTGCTAATACAGCAAATGTAATAAACTTTTTACCTTCAATATCAGCATGGATTTCTAATCCTTTTTTCCCTGTTTTTAATTCAACCTCATCAGCTTTCATATCATTAGTAATACCATGTTTTTCAATAGCACCTTCTAATTTTTTCAAATTGGTTTGTCTTACTAAATCAAAATAAGATTTTTTACTATTTTCACTCCTAGCAATTAATAAATCCTTTTGAATTCTATCATAATCTCTTCTATAAGTTCTATGGTTATGAATATCATAACTTCTTTTAAAATCAGTCTTCCAAGTTTTATTGATTTTATCTACAAGAAAATTTATAGTTCCTGTAATACTATAATCACTACCATTTAAAAAAGACATATACTCATTTTCTAAATCCTTTAATCTTTCATCTTCTACTTTGATTAACTCATCAACCATTAAATTTGCTTTTTCTAAAATATCTTTAACTGCGTTCATACGGTTCAATTTTATTTATACATAAATATACGAAGGAATCCTCAGGTAGCCACCCCCTTGCGCATAAAACTATAAAAGAAATTATTTACTCATTACAATACTACTGTTGAATACAAACCATTCTTTCCCATCTCGATCGATAACATATATTTTGGGAGGTGTTACATTAACTACCGTTAAAAACGGTGAAGATAAACAATTAACCTTAATTTTAGAACCTATTTTTATCATTCTTTTTGTGTTTAAGCTTTCTAGTATAGTACTTTTTAGATTTATGAACTTTATGGGTAGAAGTCCAACCATTAGAATTTTCTAGTTCTTTTTCTCTACTAGCTTTTCTATTAAACTTTAAGATTTGTTTTTTAGTTAACTTTCCAATTTTCTTTTTCATATCCTTCCTCACAACTAAGGCGTCTCAGCATTATATCATTCTATTAATATACGTATATACGCACCACTTGCACAGACTCCCAACTATAAATATTTTTGAGAGTCATCCCCACATTCTTCCCAAACTCTAGCCCAAAAATCATAACCCTCAGAAGTAACAGACCAATCGAAGCAGTAGGATATAATATGAGGTAAATTATTAAATGACATATTATCGGGATCTTCATCCTCACTCCAAGTGAACTTGGTTTTATGCTCTAAACAATTATAAAGTATTTTAACCGCCAAGTCCCTATCGGTAATCCTATTGACCCACCATTGGATACTTTTTTCTTTAACCTCGGGTAGTGACTGGAATAAAGTGTTGTGGGTTTCTTGCTCAATATCATCCTCTATAACCTCATCCATTATCCCATCCATAGCATAGCAAACTTTATCCATTATAGGATCCGATATTAGTTGAGTATGTTTAATGTCTAGTTTTCTCTTTAGACTTAATTCAACTCTATCTTTTAGATAATCATCTCCTTCATTCTTTAAGTAGAATTTAACATATCTATTTAGAAGTTTTTCTGTCATTTTAAAATGTCCTAACGTAGTAGAACTGTCTACTACTTTATCTAACCATTTTAATATTTCGTATTTGTTTTTTCTAGTTTTCATTACATTAAGTCTTGTCTTTCTTTCAAATATTCTTCTAATCTGAGTATTAATGCTGTCATTAATGCATAATGCACATCATTCATCCCATCGTCTAGTAATTCCTCCATTTCATCTTGTACCTCGTACATTTTTTGAAGGAGTTGTTTTTCTTTACTTAATTCTTCCATCACTTTATTTCTCTCAACTGATTATATGTTCTAATAGGCTTCATTCTTAAGTCTATTATCATCTCCTCTTTTGAAGGCCATTCTCTCAAGATAATTATTCCATCTTCATTTACCCCACTTTTTCTAAAGTAAAATACCTCAAAGGCTGAACTTGCACTCCTCTGAGATAAATATTCAATCCACGTTTCCATAATTACATTGCGTCTTTAAGTATTTCCAAATCTCTTTTTACGTTATTAAGAATGCCTGTATACCAACCGATTTTCTCGTATGGTTTTTTTACATAGCTCTTTTCCATTGTTTCTTCACTGGACATTTTATCAATCCACTTTTCAATTCTTTCTAATTCTTGCTTGATTGTTTCCTTTTTTACCATAACCTTAATTTAATCTTTTTAATAATCCATTTTCAAAACTAAAAAACTTTTTCTTTCTGAATCCATCTTGGTCAAAGCTCTTTACTATAAATTTATTAAATCCTTTCTGATAGAATTTATCAACAAACTCATTTAGCTCATCTAAATTATCTAAATTTTCAAATCTTCTTTTAATTCCCTTAAATGCTTTAACTTCAAAATACATAACCTCTATTTTTAAACACGTGATACACCTCAATCGTGCAACATGAATATACGAACTCTATCTCGGGTCTCCACATATATCTTGATATATTTTGTCGATAATTTAAAAATTTGTTAAAAAAAAGAATTTAACCCTGCGTAGTTTCCATATTGAATTCCATAATATATTTGTATATACAATCGATGGGGGTAAGAGTTGTACTCGATTCATTTTTACATCTAAGTCCCTTCCTCCACGGTACCCCGCCCGATGGACGGCGGCACGCGGTGGGTAATATTATAGTAATATACGCCATATACCGCCGTGGCATATCAGTATAAGGTACATATAAATAACATACCCATAAATTATTAAGTACGGATGTAGGGAGTAATAAGGCCGGCCATCACTATGGATGCCGACCCTATCTGTGGGTGGAGATGCTAAGATGTGAGTTAATGAGTTAAGGCTATCTCCACCGTTGGTTATGAACGAGTTAATCTATCATTTATCTTCACCGTCGCTGGTGTTGTGTTTCGGTTTAATGTCTATATCTAACTCCTCAATTATTAGGTTTGCCATTGAAACTTGGTTTTGGAGTATAGCATCAGATATTGTTTGTTGTAAGTATCCCATATATTGGATTTGAATGAGGTTGTAAATCGCAAGTGCAACATTGATTACTCCTAATGCTAATATAGCTAATATTATCTTTTCCATAGTCATTATCTTATCCTATTACGTTAACAGGTACTTCCATTTCCCAATTAATTCTTTTACCACCATTAAGGTTAAAGTATAATTTATTCATACTACCACCTCTTCTATTTTTACTAAAATGAAGATAACGTCCTTCCTCATCAAATTTCATATGCAACATTCCTGTTGTCATGTGCTTTAACTTGTTTGAACCTACGAACGTTCCACCTTTAGTTACCTGTTGGATAATTAAAAATGATGTATTTAACTTTTCTTCATTATTACCTAAGTTATGCTCTTCAAATAATTGAAGTAACTTACCTTGGTTTGATTTATTTGTTCCACCGAAATAATCAGTGTATGTGTCTGCAACTTCAGCCATTGAATCAACTAATACTAAATCGTAACCTTCCTTCAATGCTGTTCTCATTACCACATCTGGATTTACCTCATTGTAATCACCTAAAAATAATATATCAATGTCTCCAAATTTAGGATAACGTTTAACATAACCAACCATGTCAATAGCATTCATTTCACCACTAACGAATAACACTTTCTTACCCTGTGCCTTAACGTCAGCTAAAATGTTTAATAACACTGTGGTTTTACCTACACCTGGATCTCCAGTTGCAACGTAATTACATCCTGGCATTACACCCTTATCACTACTAAAGAACTTATCAACCACTGTTTTCGATTGCATTGGAACAAATAACTTATCATCAAATGACAAATCATTCATTTTGGTTGTCTTAATAGTAAATGTAGCATTATTGTTTTCAACTACTTTTCTTGGCCTACCTCTTCTAACTGTCTCAATCATAACCTTTATTTTTTGTTTTAACTCATTAACGTCGTGAATATACAAACCCTATCTTGGGGAACCACATTTGTGGTGAGGAAAATACTATGCTTTTCTATATTCTTTAAACCACGTTCTCATTATTTTTAGGGTATCTGAACAACTCATTGGAACATAAGTATCTTCTTTACTACACCATCTTTGACAATCTTTTTCCCTTTCCCACCAAGTATACTTAGCGTCCTCATCTGTTGAAAGGTTGTTGATATTCATATACCAACTAATATATTTACTTCTTAATACTTCTCTTTTTTCTGAAATTGTCATAACCTTAATTTTTTAACTCGTTTAACTCAATTTTTCTTATACCGTGAATATACAAACCCTATCTTGGGGAGCCACATCTATGGTGAGGAAAGTTTACCCAATATACATTAGGGCTGCCTTAACAGCATCACGTTTGGTTCTAAAATAATCATGTCCACCTTCACCATCTATTTCCCAATACCAAACAACTTCACCATCTAAATTCTCCCTAGATATTTCAACATTTTTCCCTTGATATTCAAACTCATAATATCCCGGTGCTATTTTTTTAATTTTACTATTCATTTCTTATTATTTTATCACTTAACTCATTAACGTCGTGAATATACGAACAGACCCTCAGGTAGCCAAATTCTTCACCGGTGAAGGGCCAACAGGCGGCGCGTTTTTGTGCTTTTTTGTATATACTTTTAGTCTTACCTTAAGATGTGGATGCGCGGGCAAAAGGGGTTAATGTCTATTTAACTCTACTCCACCTACCCCACCACCATTAGTTCACATACTATTGATGACTACACCTATTAGTTGACTTACTACTTATCTTAGTCCACCCATTAACGCGTTTTTCATTGTATTTACTCACCAACCCTATTATTTGGATGAGTGCTATGATTAACCACTACAATTTATTATAAAACGAGATTAAACGTTAATTATCGCTAATTTATTTATGACCTAATTAAGCCATTTATTTAATATGAATTTGAGTATTTTACTAGTAACATAGAATATAGCTACTATGCCTCCACCTATGAGTGTGGATGAGATGAATATGGTTGTTACGTCTAATAGACTCATAATTAGTGTTTATTTTGTATTTATTTTAGGGTGATTGGTTAGTGTAGTGTTATCCGTTAGCGTTGGAGTATTTCCCGTCGTTCTATTATCATTTATCATCGCTGGGCTCCTCTATGTCTCCTCTTATTGGAAGTGTTTTTAGGTAAAGAGGTAAATGATGTATTATTCTCTCTGCTACTAAATTAGACCAAATGTCTACTCGATTACCACTAAAACTATCTTTTTTGTTTACGTCAATAAGTATTGATAAGTTACCTTTCAATTCTGTCTTAATGAACATTTCTAATGCCTCACTTTCACTCATTATCTTCTTCTTGTTTATATGCATTTGGAGCAGGCATTCCTGAATAATGACACCATTCGTCATCACATATTCTATCATCCTCATTTATTGTTCCAATATGTTTCTTTCCTTCCTCCGAAGTAAACTCAAACATTTTTATTCTCTCCACTGTACCACAGTTTAATTCAAATATCTCTTTTACTCTATCAATATCTAAATCAGAATTAATTAGTAAATTTATATGGTATCTATGTTTCATCTTTGTTTTGGTTTAATAACACTATTCTGTCTTTCATCATCTGAGCTATGTCTTTCCCTTCTGGAAAATGCTCCATAACCTCAATTGCAATGTCAGTATCTAGCTGACAAATTATATCTGCAAAAAACTCTAGAACATCTGTCTCATCCATACCGCTCACACTGTCTATTTCGGATAAAAATTCTTCTATATCCATTATGATTGTATTTGCTTTACCTTGTCTCTGTTTATCTAGTTTACTCATAATTTAACATTACCTTCCCATTTAACACTCATTTTCAAACATTGAGTGATAATTTGATTTTTAATAAAACTTACATCCTTATCATCATCATTATCTACCAAGTATTCACCTATTAGATAATCTAATTCGGTTACATCATCCTCAAATGTGTTTATATCTAATTTATCTATTTTATCTCCCTTACTCATATTTGTTTTGGTTTAGTCTTTAATTCTATATTTAGGACTTTTCCAACTATGCTCATCATCTATAAATGATAATCTACTAACAAAGTTAATTGTATCACTTAATCTTTCTTTTGCTATTCTATCTAAGTGGTTGTGTAATTCAATACTATCACTATAACCTAACATACCATCAACAGTTACATTATGACAACCCCAATACTTATCATCAGAATTTTCTTTACAGCAATAAATATATTTGTAATCCCTAAAACTTTCTTTACCACAACCTATTAAAATAATAATAGTGCATGTTATTAAAAATAGCTTACTCATCTTTGTTTTGGTTTAGAATATTAGTTTATAACCATTATCTGTAGATTCAATTTGTTTAACTGGTTTATTACCAGGCCAATCAGAACCTACCTGAATAAAAGGCCCACCACTAGGATCTACCATAGTGATTTCCATATCATCATTCCTTGAAAGCCTACAATAACCAAAATCACCTTCCCATAATAAATTCCCTTCATTATCAGGTGTGAAAATATGTTTATCTCCGTATCTATTTTTATATTCCATCTTTTTCATAACTTTATTTTATTTTTTAACTTATTAATACCATGAATATACTAAAAGGAATTCAGTTTCCCAAATTCCCCATCAATTGTCTTTAATTTGTTTAATATCTTATTTTTTATTTTTAAAATTATTATTTACAAATAAATCTATAAAATATCCTACAACTAAAAACCCAATAACCCAAGGTATATCTCCAATCTCCATATTAACTAAATTTTAATATATATTACTTTCATTTTTATTTTTAATTACTTTTTGACTATATACTTTTCTCCCCTCATTAATTAAATTTACTATATAAACCCCATCACTATATCTATTTAAATTTACTTGTTTAAATCTTTGACCACTTAAAGTTTCAATATTTAATATTCTTCCTAATATATCATAAATAACTATTTTTAATTCACCCTCATATTTAGGTAATTCAATATAAAAACCATCATAAGTGTGATTAAGTATTATTTTAGTTTTATTAAATGTTTCAGGTGTAGATGATTCTTCATAACTATTAATCATTTCTTCTCTATAAGTAAATAATGATGCTCTTCCTCTTTTAACTTGATTTATAGTAAAAGTTACCCCACAATCATTCCCACTATAATCCATATAATGTTTCGTAAACGCTCTAGTATACATATCATCTTCACTTGGACCACATTGTGTCATTATTGTATCAGGACATCTAAAAAAAGTGTATATAGGTCCGGTTTGGGGTTCTGTTTCTGGGATTGAATCATCACTACAACCCCCTTCATTTCCCCATGGATGGTATAAATTTAACCAATGTCCTATTTCATGGACTAATACTCTACCACCAACCCAATCTGGATGTTCATCATTCCAACCATAATCACCTTTTCCTACTACAGCATAATCTAAAACAACACCATCTAAACTATCAGGTCCTCCTGGGAATTGGGAATAACCTATTAGACTGCTATATAAATCACATACCCATATATTTAAGTATTTTTTAGTATTCCAAGGATCAGCCCCACCTAATCTGTTATTTTTAATCTTATTATCAAGGTTAAATATTGATACATCAGTAGAAGTTCTAGTTATCCCATCTGTTATATTACCTATTGGATTTTTCCAAGCTAATTCAAAACTTATACCCATATCTCCAACCCACTTTTTTAAAGTATCAGTTAATATAGATGTATCTGTATTTTGTAAATTAAATGATTCATTTAGTACTTCTAATTGATGGTGGATTATACTATCAGGTATATTTTCATACTTATTATCATTTTTATAGACTATATGGAAAACAACAGGTATTATTACATTTCCATCCTTTATATTTCTACTCCCACTATTAAGATATTCTTGTAACTCCCACTCAATAATATCATATTTAATAGGATTATCGTTTATAAATTTTTCATTATAATGATCAGTTCCACAATGATGTTGTCCTAATACTATATTAAATATAAATAATATTAATATTAAAGTTACCTTACCCATTCTCTTTTAACTTTTTATCTAAACCATCAACACATTTCTTAAGAAGATAATTTACGGCATTAATAGATTGATTTTTTCGATAATTATCTTTCATTATCATAAAGAAATATCCTATATCCTCAATAATCTCTTCTTCATTATCAGGTAATATATAACCACCATCTATTAAATTTTCACTCATAACCTATTTATTTTTCTATTTTAAAACATTTAACACATTGTTTATATCCTGAATTAAATCTTTTCCATTCGTGAATACATCTTTTATATTTAAAATATCTTTTAATTGCTGATATTAAATTTTTAATCATCACCTCCAAGTTATAATTCCTATAATATCAATAACTACCCAAATTATATTCATTGATAATAAACTCCAATCTTTATCTTTCAACATAATAAGAGTCATTGATAAATGACCAACCAAAAATATAATATAACTAATTAATATATCAGTTACTCTAAGTGATATAGTTAATGCAGCTAGAATTGTAATTAAAACACTAACCCACTTCCAAATACTACTCCCTCTCATTACTCCCATCTTCTAAATCTTTAATTAATCTATAAATTTCTCTCATTCCTTTGAATGTTCCTAATTCATACATATCATCAGCATCTGGTAAGTGTGAAATTTTATGTTTTTGATCTTTAAGTTTAGATTTAACCTCGTTTAATATTTTATTAATTTTTTTCATTTATATGAGTTTTTAGTAACCCAATATCTATAACCTATTAAGGCTTTTTGCCATGGTTTTAAATTATACACATCCACTCCTCTTTTGCTTAGGCTAGGGAGGAGAAATTTATTTAATTTAGCTAAAATTTTAAATATATGGGTCTTACTCATTATATTCTTTTATTAATTTGTCTAAAACATCTTTATCTACCATTACTTTACCTCCAACTTGGGTTATAATTAATCTCTCATCAAGTATAATCTCTTCAACAATACTTTCATTAATTTGAATATTGAATGTTAGATAATGATATACATCTTTTAAACTAATCTTTTTTTTCACTTTTGTTAGATTTTAAAACATTTTTATTAAAAACATTTATTTTATCCCTTAATTCATTTTCAGATGAAGCAATTAACTCCACTAAACTATCATTTGATAAATAATAATCATCTCCCTTATATCTAAAATCACTTGTTGTGTAATAAACTTTGTTTGTTTTCTTTTTCATAATATTTTAGTTTTTAACTCTATTCCCAATCATTTCTATTTCTTCCCACTCATCTTCATAGCTTTGAATTATTTCTCTTTCAACTTTTTCCCAATCAATACTTTTGTATTCACTAATTTTTTTAGTCATCTCCTCCAAAAGGTAGGCACATCTTTCATATTCTTCACTATCTTCAAATGTTTGTATAAGATTTTTAGTCTTTTGGATGATAGAATTATACATTTTCCCATTATCTCCAGGAGCAAATACTATAGAATCAAACCAAGTAGAATAACTATACTCCATTATAGTAGAATAAAAATATTCTAATTCAAATCTTTCTCTATCTATTTTGTACATATCAAACCTATCCATTATAACTCTATCATTTTATTTACCTTAAATAAATCTTCTTGCAATATTTTTTCCCCATTTTCTAGTATATAATATACCTCATATTGTTTATTTATGTGGATTCTCTCTACAACTGAAGATATAGTATTAAATTTATTATCAAAATACATTACCTCATCTCCTAATTGATGTGTTAGTGTAATTCTTTTCATTCTCCATCTTTTTTTAACTTATAAATAATAAAAATAATACCCACAACTGAAGCTATAATTAACTTTAATGGTAAGAGACTTAATATGTTTGATAAAATCTCCATTTTAACTTAAACTTTCTAAAATAACCCCATCATAATTATACCTTCTAGCTAATCTCATAGCCTTCCACTTAAAGAAATTTTCTCGAGGTTCACTATAAACTAAATAATTATTCTTATCAGCCCAATCCCTTACTAACTTGCTTTCTTCCTCCCAATCCATAGCAATTAATTTATCCATTGGGATTTTTAAAACATTCTCAAATAACTCAACAATTCCTAACTCTTTAATTTCCTTTGTCATAACTCTTATTTTTAACTCGTGTTACACCCTAACCGTGCAACGTGAATATACGAAGGCTCCCTCAGGGAGCCACATTTTTAACGCGTTTCTACATCTTTTCTTTTTAAAACAACTCTAATTTTATTCTCATTTAGTACTTTAGTTTCATCATCATCTTTTCTTAAAATAATACATCTAACTTTGTTTCCTAAAGCATTATAATAAAAATGAGTGTAGGAGGGATTAAGAATATCTTCTATATATTTTTCACCAGTCCATATTTCATATAGCAATTTATAAATCCGTTTCATTATAGTAGTTTTGTTATAAATACTAAAAATAATATTGTTATTTTTTTCTAAATACTTCTATTAATCCAACTCCTACAAAAATACCTATCCCAATAAGTAGTTCTTTTCTGATTATATCTATATTACCTGTTATCACCCCATAAATTCCTCCTATAATAACAAATAATAAAAGTAATTTTAAAATTAAAGGTGAGATTTTATCATCATAAACTTTTTCAATCTTCTCAATGGTTTCTTTTCTTAAAACTCTTTTAAGAGCATCTTGCATATCAATTCCATATGCAGGTACATTGGTTGTAATTACCCCATTTTCTTCCTGGATATCTAAAATATATTTGTGGTAACCATTTTTGTTGTTTTCTTCTACCAAAATACAACTTACACATTTCCTTCTTACCATAACCTATTTATTTAAATTTAATTAATATAATCTAAAGAATCAGAATAGAATGCATTTAAAACATCTTCATAAGCATCATGTTCTTTTAAAAATTCTATTGCTCCTTTTGATATTCCATCTTTTTTTAATATTTCATCTCTACTATCTTTTTCTAAAGAGAATGAAATGATTGTTAATAATAATACTAGTATAATAATTTTCATCTTTAATGTTTTATTATAGATACAAATATTTTTTAATCAATCCAAACACTATAATTAGTGTAATAATTAATTCATATTAAAGTCATTCTAAACCTCCAACATAATCTCTAATTAATTTTTTTATTCTTTCTACTTGTTTATTATAATCCATTTTTTTACTATGACTTTCAATAGTGGATTTATAAATAGCTTGAGAATATAAATCTAATTTCCCTTCATCATGTTTAACTTCTTTACCCATTTTAATTATTTTAAACCAATGTATTTCCTCTTAGTACTGAAATGAATTGGGCTAATTCATCAAATTCATCAATAAGAATAAGTGCATTATCTATATTACTAATAAAAAATTCTCCATCATTATTCCAGGCCTCTTTATCAGTATTAGATACTAAAAACATCCCATCAATAACTTCTAACTTATAGTAGTAAAAAACATCTTCTAAATCTTTAACTTCAATTCTATCAAATCCTAAACTAATTAAATCTTTTTCTAACATAACTTTTATTTTTATTTATTTAATAATTTCATCAATTACTCCATACCCTAAAGCTTCACTGGCATCCATAAACCAATCATGTTTTGATTTTAAAATCTCACCTAGTTTTTCTTTAGGTATTCTTGTCTTTTGTAGAGTAAGTTTTTCAAATTTCTTTTGTAATCGTTTTGTTTCTTGATAATCCTCTTCCATGTCTTTTATCTTTCCTGAGAATCCAGTTGATACTTGATGATACATTGGAGTTGAATGTTCATATCCAAAACGTTTATGGCCATGAATTAATATCATAAACCCACAAGACATAGCAGCTCCAGTAGCTATTGTGTGAACTGGTACTTTAGATGTATTCATTACACCTAATAAACCCATGCAATTATAAACTGCACCTCCATAACTATCAATATAAATTTCAATAGGGCATGGTTTATATTCCATCCCATATACAGCATATAACTTAATTAATTCTTCATCACTATCATTTATATTAAGTATAGCTTTAGATAATTTATTCATACTTTCTTGATCCACTTGGGATGCTAAGTATAATTTTCTCCCTAATGGTCTTGGTAATTCAATTGATATATTAATTCCCATAATTTAATTTTTAATTTTTATATTTTCTCTTTTAATTTCTTTTATATCTTTACTCATTTTCTTCTCCCACCATCCTTCATAATAATAGTATAATAATAGTTTAAATACTGTATCTGCGGCCCCAATACTTAAACCCACAAAAGGATTACCAGTTAAAATCCATCCTACTAAAAAAGTTATTATAATACTAATAATACGAGATATAAGAGCTCTTTTAATCCTAGTAGCAACTAAATATTTTTTTATTTTATACTTTACACTCATTATCTTTTACCTCCATCATAATTTTTGGCGTGTCCCTCTGATATTAGAAGATTATTCACACTATCCGAATCAGGGGTAAGATATATATCCCCTAATACTCTTCCAAATTTACCAACTCCATGAGATACTAAAATAAATTTACCTTCATTTTCTAATTCAATAATTTCAGCTAATCTTTCTTTAGCAGCTAACCCTTTAACTTTCTCTACTTTATCTCTAGTTCTTGATTCCCAAGCATCTATACCATATAATCTAATACGTTTTTTTACATGAGTATCAAAACCAAGATCAATTAAAGCATCAATCGTATCTCCATCTACTACTCTTAATAGGGTTGCATTATAAGTATACATAATTTACTCTGTTAAATCTTCTAAATTAATATTTTTATCCTCTATCTCCTTAATTATTTCTCCAAATATATATTCAATCATTACTGCATTACTAACCTCTCCCATCACTTCAGATTTTCTATGACATTTCCTTTTTAAGTTATACCCTATTTCAAATAGAGCCGATGCTAAGTCTGTTGATTTCATAGCACGCTTGAATGCTGCTTCTTCAATATAATCTCCTAAATTAAACTCTAATGTTGCCTTAGGACCAAATAACTTTTCTTTAATTCTATCTATCATCTTTAATAATTTAAAATTGCTAATTCTTTATGTTTTGCTTCGATAACAATATCAGGATCTAACCCATAAGTATTAATTTTATTATAGATTAAATCTGAATGGGCTTGAGGTCTAATATTTTCATCTAATTTTTCTTTTCTTCTACTCTCTGAGTAATGACAACATTGCTTAATATCTTTAGGCCAGGTAGTTGAAGCCATTTTTAATGCTTCTTCTTCACTCAAACCCCCAGTATTGAACTTATGATGAAAATAATCAAAAGTGATTGGAATACCAATTTTTTTATAAACTCCCTCAAATAAATCTTTAACAGAGTATTCGTTTGGACTATCATCATTTTCGATTACTAAGCGTTTTTGAGTGTTTATATTCAACAAACTAAAATTCTCCACAAAACGCGCCAACGTTGATTTCTTATCACCATAAGCACCACCTACATGAATATTAATTTTATTGTAATTTGATGGTTTGTAACCCATCATATCAAATTGCTCACTATGTCTATTTAATTCTTTGATAGTTTTAGCTATTACCTTGGGATTTGGTGAAGCCAAACAATTGAATGGGCCTGGATGCATCGTGAGTCTTTGCCCAACTTTGAGAGCATAATCACCTATTTCTTCCATTAATGATTTTATCTCATTATAATCTTTTAAATCCTCAAATTCATACTCAGCCATCCAAGGGAATATTTGGGAAGATATTCTAAATAATTTAATACCTTTTTCTTCATTCCATTGAACTATTTTATACAAATCTTTTACATTTTTAAGAGCTAATTCAGATACATAATCTAAACCCTTATCATCAAATGTTTTTTTACGCATTGTGCGATTTGTAAAGATTTTTTCCTTTTTCAATGTTTCATTCAAACAAGCATATCCCATAATTAACCTTTTTGTCATAACTTTTATTTTACAGTTGAAAATTCTTTTTCAAATATACTATTAATCTCACTAATAGGATTTGTACTAGTAATGAAAATAAGTTTAGCTATTTCATCAGGCTCAACCCAACCTTTAACAATACCCTCAGTTCCATCAATTCGAGCCCATTCATCATTTTCATCCCAAATAGCTACTTCAGCTGAAGTACACTTTGGTGTTGGTTTTTTTACAGTTCGAGTTGAACTATAATTACCCATCCCCCATTGAATACTAATAGTATTACCATTATTAAATGTCATTGTAATACCTGTAGCTTCTTTTTCTTCATTAAAAAACGGATTCTTGTTTATTTCTATCTTTGACATAACTTTTATTTTTATTTTTAACTCGTGTTACACCTCAATCGTGCACCGTGAATATACGAAGGGATTCTCGGGGAGCCACATCTTTACAGCATTTTCTTCATTTGAAGTACATTTTTTCCTCTTTCAGTTTTAATATTAATTACTTCAAAACCTAATTTTTTATAAATGTGAACTGCTCTTTCATTTTCTTCTAATACATCCAGATAAACTTCATTTATTGAATGCCATTTTAAACTATGAAATAATTCTTGATATGAAGGAACTGAATGACCTTTTCCTCTATGGTTTCGATGGATATCCATTCCAATTTTTACTCTTCCCTTATCCCACTCACTGGTTCGGATATAACCTATATCTTCTTCTCCAATATTAACTACAAAGAAATGAGGGTTATCTTCCTTATACCATTCTTGATATTCTCCTAAAGAATAATCTTTATCTTCATATAACCATTGTATGCAGTCTTTTCTTACGTCTTTGAACCATTCTAGGTCACTATATAACATTTTCCTTAATCTAACCATTTAAAACTTCAATTTTTAAATTTCTTATTACTTCTTCCTTTGATATTAATTCTAAAAATTCTTCTATTTCTAATTCTCCTTTTATTTTTTCAAATAAAGGATTTTCAAAATCAATAAGACCATCTCCCAATCTGGGGGGAGGGAGGTCTTTTATGTATTCAAATTGTATTTTCATTATTCAAATGATAATATATTGTCTATATTGATATAAACAATTTTATATTCTTTAGTTAGTGTTTTATAATATTCAACTTCTAACATTTTTTCACCATTCTGGTAACACTCGTCAATCATAGTTTTCACATCATTTAATGGTTTATGTATTAAATATGATTTGTCGGATAATAATTTAATGGATGTTGTTTGTATGTTTTTTTTCTTCATATTATTTTGGTTTTTATGTAAATTCCATTCTTATTATTAGCGTTGACCTCCTTTTTTTATTAAATAATCTTAAAAACCTGTTTTAGTTCTGAGTATAAATATCAATAAATTCATCAATATTCATTTCTAAATTTGATAGATGTTGGAGTTTAATTATAAACTCTTTACATAAGATGGGTTTATCTTTATCACCATAAACCCAATATTCTTCATATTCATCCTCCTCTAGTATCCCCCAATTTTTTATCAGATAATAATCTTTTTTATGTTTAACAACCCACTCATTACTTGTTTTTCCACTTCCTTTACTTGGAAAAGTAGGCTCACCTAAAATGTTTACTAAGTCGTTATAACTACTAGATATAGTATCTATTAATCTTAAATCTTTGATTTTTTCTTTAGCTATACTCTTAGTTTTTATAACTTTCATTTCTTTTACTTTAAAAATCCCTATTAAAAATTTTATTATATCTTTTATAATTCTTCGCATAACCAAGGCTCAATATCTTCCTCAATATCTTCCTCAATCATAATAGTGGTATCAGGGAACATAACACTTATTCTATTTTGGGAAAAACAATGTTTTAAAATTCTTCCTAAATTAATAGCTTTATTTCTAATATTTCTATCATTAACTTCAAATCTAGGGTAATTAATTAATTCAACTACCGCCCCATTTTCCTCACCTTCAACGTATATAAACGTTGTTGGTTGTATATTTACGCATAACTTAACATCATCACAGTATTCGCTGCAAATATCTTTAACGCGGTTTAAATCAATATTCTTCTGATTATCATCTTCTGGATCATAGCTTTCAATATATCCAGGTCTAAACCCAACATATATTTTAGCCCAAAATGTATTTGAAATTTTCATATTATTGGATTTTATAAGTATTTAATTCTTTAAGTTCAACTTCAAGTTCTTTAAGTATTTTATATTCTTTATCTAAATCCTCTTGAATTCCATTTTTATACTTATCATTCAATTCTTGTTTAGGATCAGTCATAATATCATATCCAAACCCATTATCAAGAATGAATAAACATTCTTCTAAGTCTAAAATCATTCTTTTTGTACTATCTATTGCTTGTAATACACCTTCAATTCTTTTTAAATTTGCCATAACCTTTATTTTTGTTTTAACTCATTAACGTCGTGAATATACAAACTCTATCCTAGTTCTCCACTAGTTTACATAGAAAAATCAATGTATTCTACATCAACTCCACTTTCTTTAAACATAGTTTTAGATATTCTCCATGATTCACCCCATTTATGATGATTAAAATCAGGTTCAGTTGTATAGACTTTTCTAATACCCGCTTCTATAATACTGATAGCACAATCAGAGCAAGGAAAGTAACTACAATATATTTTACCTTTATCTGTAGGTATACCTTTCTTAGCAGCATTAGCAATAGCATTTCTTTCAGCATGACCAACCCACTTATTTTTTTCCTCAAGTACTAACCTGTCTTCTGATTTAAATACTCTTTGTGGCATTGTATTACTACCACTAGATATAAATTCATCATGTTTACTTACAATAACACAACCAACTTTTCTTTTAATATCATCAGATAATAATGAAACTAATTTCACTAAATCTTTATTTTCTTTAATTTCAATCATATTATCTCTTCAAATTCTATCTCTTCAACTTCTTCTAAAAATGTATAATTAATTGGATCCTTAATCACATGGTTAGCCCCAATATAATCTCTAAACCCTTTTAATAATTTCATAGCATCAATATCTTTCCTTTCAAAATTATGTTTAGGAACTATTCTTACAATTGAATATAATTTATCATTATGTCTTAAAACTCTTCTCATCTATTATACACTTTAGTTACTTGACCATTATCCCATAGTTGAAATACTATTCCTCGATAATGTTTATTTACTTCTTGACCCTGGATATTGAATAATTTTATAATCTCATTAGGCTCCTTACAACTACATACCTCAACTAGTATGATATCAAATGTTTCACTTCTCCCATCAAAATCAATTTGAGTTAATCTATAATAATTATCTCCCATTGGAGGGTTATTATGTTCTAAATTATAAGTCTCTTCATTTATGGTAGTACCCCCACCTTCAACTTCTCCTATTTTATTCCAATTTAGACCATCTTGACTATTCTCAACAATAAAATAATCATTATCTATTTGGGATTCTACTTCCCATTCTAATTCAACAATAGTCCCATCTAAAATCCCTTCAAATGAAGTTAATGTTATAGGTAAAGCTCCTCCAGTATTAATACTAAATTTAATATTAGGTCTAGTATTAGATCTTGAACCTGTAGTTGTTGGGTAACTACCATCTTGATATTCATAGGCACCTCTTCTAGTTGAAGAAGTATAATTAAATTCTGGATAATCAAATGTATAATCACCATCTCTATTTTCAACTTTAATTAGTAGATTATCAGTGTTGTTATATTCAAATGTAGTTGATAAAATGATTTCTTCCCAACCAGGCGACCAATCAATAGTTCCATCATAAACTAGAGTCCAATCACTAGAGGCATAACTACTATTAAAATTTTCTTGTACTGTTGAACTTGGAAATTGAGTTAAAGAAGTATGGGCCAAATAAATTTTCTGATTATCCATTGAATATGAAGCAGGACTACTAGCATCAACTGAAAAACTTAATTTTTCTATAGTCCCCCCTTCATCAATTTCACTTTGAAGATAAATCATTCCAGACCAACTATATTCAAATAAACCATAAGATGGAACTAAAGGACTATTAGAAGTACCAGTACCAATACTTACTTCAGTGGTACCACCACCACCTCCTCCACCTCCACCTGAGGCTTCAGTTACTAATATATTATCAAAGGTAGCACCCCAGTCATTTATACCATAGTAATGAAATCTTAAAGTATAGTTATCATCTACAGAGTTATTACCTGATAAAACAACATTTCCACTAAATGATTTATTTTGATCCGAAGTATGATAAACTAAATCAGACCCAACTTGGGCTCCATCAGTTTCATTATATAAATAAACTTCAAAATAATTTGTTCCTGAATAATAGTGATCAAAAGCATAATCAAATGAAATTGAAATAGTTGTTTGTGTTGGGGAAAATTGCTTAGTCACAAACACATTATCTTGTGTACAACTACTCCCATAATAATAGATACCTACATATCTACCACTACATGAATTACAGTCCTCCTGGTGAGTTGTAACTATTTCCCAAGTTTCACTATTACAATTATTTACAATTTGATAATTTGATGTTGTACTAGAAGATGTTGTTACAAATCCAGTACTCATTGAGGAAAAATCCTCATCCAACAGAGTTGTTTGACCTGTTAAAATACTATATAGGAATAACCCTATTGCTATTGTAATTTTTTTCATAACCTTTTAATTTAATACGTGTAATATACGAAAGATATTTTACTTCTCCAAAATTTTACTCCAAAAGATTTCAAAAGCTATGGAAAAAGCCATTTTTAATATAACATAATCAATTATTAAATTAAATGCATGTAAACTCCCAATATTAACTATCCCATCATAAAATAAAACACCTAATACAAAAAACGTAATCATAAATGATTGAGCAAAATGCCATAAGTCAGTTATCCAAACAAATATAGTAGATGAGCCAAAAAATTTCTCACCCTCTAAGCTATTACTGTTGTTTTTCCATTTATTTTGATAACTAATTTTTGGATTAGCCCATTGTTCGAATTTAGTTCCCTTAAATATTGACCTACCCCAATGGAATGTTATTTTATCCATTACTGCATTTGATATCCCTGCTAGGATAAAAAACATTATACTTAACATAATTTATCTTATTTTTTCTAAGTTAATAATTCGATCTTCTAACTCATTGATCATTTTAATTTTCTTATCCAATCTCTGCTCTATAGTTTCAATTTCCATTTGCATTATTCTAAATTCAGCGTAAGCCATACCTGCTAAAAATATTAAGGCAATAATGTGAACTATATTATCTTTTAAATAACCCTGCATAATTAATTAATTTGCATTCCTGGAAATAAAAATCGAGCAAATACTTCAAATATTTGAATATTATGAAAATATGAGAAATAAAACCCACCTCCAAATATTACAAATAAAATAATGAATAATCCTCTCCAATAAGGTAAATATGAATCACCCCAACTATCAGGACCTGAACCATATGAAAAATCTAATTTGTTATTACATTTCTTACAATTAGTAGGTCTATCAGGTCTAAACCAAGGCAACCAAGCCCAAGGCTTCTTTATCATCTTACCTCTCCATTGTATATGAGAATAATTCCACCAATCCTTATGTGAACACTTAGAGCATCTATATTTCTGTCTTGTAAATAAATTTAATGATGTTCCTAATATATCTTCCATCTTCATAATACACCTCCTCGTTTTATTATAAATATTACTTTCCTAACTTAAGTACTTCCCATATTAATTTCAAATGATAAACACATAAAACCCAGGTAGCCATTAATTCAAACCAAAATAAAGAACCTAAAAACAATAGAGGAATAGACAATAAATAAATGTAAGTAAAATATCTTAATCTCTTAATACTATATAGAGGTGGAATACAAGCTAAGAAAAACATTAAAGCTAAAAAATTATGAAACATAGGAGTAAAATCAACAGAAAAAGCTGTTAGCAGCAATAAGAATACGGAGGCTGTCTCCCATTTTTTAATACTATATAAGAAATAACTAGTAGCGGCGTTTGTAATGATAAATAAAGGCTGCAATTGGGTCTTCCAAGCAGCCGAAAAGGAAATTATTTCCCCACACACCAATAATATTATTAAAGGATGTATAAAAGCCATCATTATTACTAACAGCCTTATTAATATGTCTTTTTTAATTACCCCAATTTCCCCGTCACTAAAATGGTAGATCTAATTCTACCTTTTTTATAATATCTTGTGAACAATCATATTTTACTAATAATCTAACCATCTTTTCATTTGACATCATTGTAAATAATGAACTCTCATCTACAATTAAATCATCTTCCCCATCTTCTCTCCTCTTAAAATGTTGGAAGAAATAACCTTCTAAGTGATCATGACCAAAGGCTACAACTTCATCTTTATTTATTACTTTTGAATACCTACTCATCTTAAATCTTTCTAACATTATACTTATATCCGCTGTCGGAATTTCTTTCAAATAACCTAGCCATATAATAAGCTTTATCATAATCATTAAATTCCAACACCTCACTCCCACCATCTAATAATATTACATTTTGTATATTACCATTTGGTAAAACTAATTCTTTAATTATATAATACTTTTCTTCTTTCATCTCCAGTGTTATTATTAGGCTCAACTACTACTCCACTATTTGTAACTGTTACTTTTGTATTTTTAATTCCTCTTTTAATCTGAATTGGCATTTCGGTTATAATTTCTTCTAACTCCTCAATTGCATCCAAATAACTATCGCTGTTTTCCACAGTCTTAACTATCTTGTCTAAATAATTCCTCATAAAACTTGTCATTGTTTGTATCTATTAACCTTACTAATTTTCTAACTTTTACTCCTAAATCATAATTATTTGGATTTTCTACCTCCAAACTCTTCAATTCACTAAGTAATTCCCTAAGTATTTCTTTTTGTAACTTCATTTTGTTTATTATTTATCTTTTCCAAAACTTTTTCAATATCATCTAACTCAGGATTTCCCCCCAAGTCTATAATCCATCTTTTTAACTCAGCGGCTTTCTCATATTCTTCTTCTAAAATATACAACCGCATTCTTACTTTAAGATACTCTATGTCGGCTTGCCCCATATTTAGTTACTTTTTTATTAAACCCCGTATATACGTATTTTAGAGTGTGGTGGGGAGTGTAAGAAGGATTTTACTTCCACAACACTTGAATTAATACTATAGTGGTTGCTAATGCTAAAGTTAAAACTGTTTTTAACGTTAGGCTTTCGTTTAATAATAAATATGTTAAAAATGCAAACGAAATAATCCCGGTTGCAAATCCTATTAGTCTAGCAGGCCATATATCCCCATCAAACCCTAAAGTAATAAATTTTGTAGCGTAAATATAAGAATACCCTATAGGAAATCCTAATAATAAAGCCATCCAAAAAGGATGTTCTTTAGCCCATTTTGAAACAAATTGCCCATTTACTTGGAACCATGCTATTATTTGACCTAAAGTAAAGATTAAAACTCCTATAAAAATATTTTTCACTATTCTTCTGTTTTAAATTCTTCCATGAATGATTCTTCTAATTCAGGAATTAATCCATCTATCATTTGAATATCTTCTTCAGTTGGTCCTAATTCAACAATTTCATCTACTATTTCTTCAATGTTATCATCTATTAGAATTTCTTCTTTATCTTGCATGTGTCTAGGGAGGGGCATTAGTAAACCTGCATTTTCAATTAGATTCCATACTCTCTCCTTCCATAAATCCATCTTAATACCTTCGATTTTACAATTATAACCGAATCTTTGAGTTAGAATACCTGTTAATTCAACGAATTCATCACACAGTTTATCTAATTCACCTCCAATAGGAAAATTTTCTCCGTATTCACTAGAACCATTAGTTCCTTTTTCATACATTGCTTTAATTTTTAACCATTTTGGAGTAACGTAATCTCTTTGAACTTTTACCATAACTTTAATTTTTGTTTAATACGTGAATATACGAATGGCTCCTTGCGGAGCCAAACTTTTAATAATATTTCTTAATAATCTCCCATCTTAAGTCTTAAATGTTGTTCTACTTTATCTTTATATTCATCTGGGATTTTTGATATGATGACTTTTACTTCTATTCCTGATTCGTAATCTTTTTCAGCTTGGGTAGTTAATTCATCAAATTCTTCTTCAGATGCTTCTGTTATTTCTTCATTATAATTTCCAAACATTATATCTTCTATAGAGGATGCTAATTCTGAACCATCTCCATTTTCATAAAAATCATCTAGTGCTTTTCTCACATCACTATTGATACCTCTTGCAACTTCAGGATCAAATGTATTTTCTTCAACTTCTCCTTCTAATAAAGGGTTATTTGATAAGTATTTTTTGTAATCGAATTCGTTTGACATAGTTTTATTTTTTTTATCTGTTATAAATATACAAAAGAGAATTAAGGTAGCCAAATTACTACGCAGAAGTCGCATCATAGGTATAACCTATTATTTTACGTATCTTACCATTTCTTCTTAATGGGACAAAACAACTAGAAAATATTTTATTATTTGATGCTATAAAAGTAAATTTATATGTTTTTCCTTCTTCAATTGATGATTTAAGTAACTTTTCTATTCTTTTTTTATCTTGATTTGAAACATAACTCATATAATCTACTCCTATTATGTCTGTTTCTCTCATTAAACCTAACATTTCTACTCCAGCTTTATTCATTCTTAATAATTTACCTTCTAGGGAAATTTCATGAATGCATAATGGGAGAGATTGTAGTATAATTTTAGATTCTTCTATTTCTTCAAATACCATACCTCCTACACTAAATGAGGGAGGACATTTACTATCAAATAATGATTGTACCATTTTTTCTAACTCGCTTAACCTACTTTCCATATTCATACCCTTATTTTTTAGAACAGTTTATCTTTAAATGCTATTATAAGGGTTAGAATAACTTGAAATACTATAATTACACCCATAGCTTTTTGTTGGAAACCTTTTTGGTTATATATTTCACCTTTAGCTGATCTCATTTGAGGTGGGGACCAAACATCACTTACTTTATTTTTCCACTCCCATAATTCTTCAACATCTTTTTCTATGCTTCTAAATTCAGAAATTTCTTTTTGTAATGATTGGAACTTTGAGTCTAAATCTTTCTTTAGATCTTCTTGGCCCGAATTTAAACGTTTTAGCTCATGGAGCATCAACATACCATATTCGGCAAAGGTGTTTGAATTGTTATTTTCGGGTTTTGGAGTTTCCATAATACATATAAATTAATATCTAATTATAAATATTATAAATTATATTCATCTTTATATAATTGAATGAAAATCTCACCTACCCCAATATCAAGTAAGATAGCGTCAGCAGGTATGCCCGTAAGTTTAATATTTGGATCTAATACCTCATCAATATTTTTATTCTTTATAACCTTTATTTTAGTTTTGGCATTAGACCTATTTGAAGTCTTCCAAACTACTACTACTGGGTGTTTTGCGTATGATGATTCTCTAGCCATTATTTTTCTAATATTACAAAATCTCCAAATACATTATCAAATACTTCTAATAGGTTTTCATAGTCACCTGAAGTCATTTCTTGGATAATTTTAGTTGAATCTAAATCTAATTGTTTAGCTAATTTTCTAGCATAACTCATTAATGCAAATGCATTTCCATCTGGTCCTGTTAAGTCTATTATTATAGGGCCTGCTTGTTGTTGTTTTTCTCTAATCATAACCTTTATTTATTTAGTAATTTCATATTTTAATAATAAATTTGTATTGGAAACTTGAACTCTATCTGTTTTATTGTAAGAACCACTCCATCTAAGTTCTCCCCCATATCTTTTGGTTTCTTTATAATACACATCATGGGGTAGTAGAAATATTTTTTGGTTTACTCCATCTATAATTCTAATAAAATCAAATTTATTTCTTTTGTTTTCCCCCGCACTATTAATTCTTAAACATTTACCAGTTAACATAACACTAGTGTATTTAGTTTCAATTTTCCCCTTTTTAGGGTGAATCTCATCATACCCATCAGCATTAACAAATTTAGACCCAGCATCTTCAGCAACTTTCATTTCTGTTATTAATGCTTTAAATCCTCCTCTCTCCATTAGTAGTTGAGAATTTTCAACCATCCATTTCTCTAATTCTTTATTTGAGTATGTAAATTTCATAACCTTTATTTCTTTCTTATACGTGAATATACAAACTCTATTTCACTTTTCCACATATCCACCCATAATACTCATCATCTCCTCGTTTTTTTGGAGGAGGTGTTTGGTAATAAATTCCTGAATATAATAAGTTATTTCCTGATATTTCTCTTATTTTGAATTTTTTTCCTGGTTGGAATTCTTTTATTATTCCTATTTCTTCATTTCCCAAAAAAATGAATTTTACTTTATCTCCAATTTTATACTTCATATCTATTCTATTGTTTTAAAATTTTCTCTTTTTAATTGTAATTCTAAGGAAAGAAATAAACAACTATCTTTTAAGAAATATGGATTCATTTCTAATATAGAAACTATTTCTTCATCCTTAAATGAACCCATTAACTCATTAATGGAAGCAGGCATTGTATCTAAATCAATCATTGAATAACGTTTTTAAATTTTGTTTTTTTATAATTTGTTTTAACTTTTTTGTGTATTTAGGATCTTCAGCATAATACTTATCTAAATATTGAAAGTATTCTCTATCAGATTTAATTTTATAAAGGTAAGATGAGGAGAAGAAAGCATAATCATATAAACTTTCCTCCCATGTATTATAATAGGCATGTCCTTTTTTAGTGCCCTTGGCTGTATTAATCCTGATTCTAGCTTGCTTCATCCCAAATAAATTCATCCCATCTTGGAAGATTACAGAAGTGAAATTACCAGTTTCTAACTGAGCTTGGGCTAACACTATATGTGGGAATTTGAAATTAAGTTCTTTGATTTTAGTTATTAACTTGTCTTTACTAAATTCATTTTCGTCTTCTATGATGAGTATCGATTCAGTATCAGTAATGTATTTAACAACCGTATTAGACGATGATAAACCAAGAATTAATAATACTCCAAATATTAAACCTAAATATTTTAAGGTTTTGGGTAAGTATTTAATTTCATAATATTGTAAATTTTCTTTGTCATAACCATAAACTTTCATAATAACCATTTTAATTTAAAGAATCATCACCAATATTGGTTTTGAGATAATCTATTGCTTCTACTACTTCAGCACAATCCTCATACATCTCATGATGTTCAAATATTTTAAGATTTTTTTCTAAAGTATCTACAAAATTATTTCTATCTACTGTTAAATCAAATACACTATAAGTACTTTTAATATACACCTCCAACACATGAATATGTCTTTTTTTTGTAGTTAAATTCTCAAGGATAGTGTTTACAATAGCTTTAGCCATTTCTAAATCCTTACTAGTTGCTAGTTTTTCAAATTCTTCTATATCGTGTACATCTATTGAGTGTGCCATAATCTTAAAATAAGTCTAAAAATTTATCATCTATCTTTTTACTCTTTAATTTTTGTTTTTTATCATCTTCTTTTAGCATTTTTTTAGCTAATTTATCAAGATGTTTTGATTTGATTTTATCGTAATCGTTTACGATTTTATCATGTTTTTTATTTTTAATATTTTTTAATTTCTTTGCTATTTTACTTTTCTTCTTACTCATCATTCTTATTTATAGCTAATAATATCAAAATCATCCCCACTGTCATCTTTTTCAGAATCACCTAAACCTAATTCTTCTAGTCTTTGTTTAGTATAGTCATCTAATTCCCAGTCAATTTTACCACCCATTTGAGGTTTATGATCTTCTAGATTTTCAATTTCTTTCTCAGTGAATACATCGGTTATAAATAGGTAATAACAATTGTAACAAATCATTTCTAAATTGTCTTTTCTCCAATTTTGTTTGTTAGCATCTTTAAAATGTAAAAGCAACGGCATTTTGTAATCATGAACTCTTCTTTCCTTAAACCCACATTTACCACATTCTTCTTTTAAATGTCCTTCACTAATAAGTCTATATTTAAGTTTTTGGGGATTAAAAGATGATGGATTCATATCACCATTTAAGATTTTATCTAAAGCAGGTTCTTTTTTGGAATTTCTTAAGAATTTTGGTATACCTTTTCCACTTTGATTTTTATGTTGATGGTATAAACTTTTATGACCTTCTTCAGTAGGCTCATATAGCATAGCCCATTTTCTATAGTGTTGTAAGCTGCAGTTCAAATATCTGCTTGCAGCCATATTACTCTTTGTCTGAGACATTGCTGCTAGGATCATCTCCTTGCTTAGGGGTTTCGCTTTTCCCGCCATTGTTTTCTCTGTTTTTATTATATTCTACAAATTCTTCTTCCGATATAAATTGGATATCATTCCAAGTATCATCTTTGTCTCCATTAACTGTAGTTATAGCTTTATACTGTCCTACTTGAGAACACTCCACACATACTTTATAGCCATACTTTTCTAATCTAAGTTTCGGCATTAGTTTATCACAAGATAAACATGGGATCATTTCTAATTCCATAACATTCAGTTAATTAAATATAATAAAAATTTTTGGGGGAGCCTAATCTAGATCATCATCTTCATCATCTCCTTCCTCATCATAACTATCAAAAGGGTTGGTCAAAATGAAATCCCATAATTCTTCAGGGGTATGGATTAAATGGTCTTTACCATCAATTCCTCTGATAGGGGTTAATATTCCATTATCATCAAACCTTTCGAATACATACCAGTGAAGGTAAGAAGATGTATCTTCTCCATAGACTATTCGAATTAAGTCTAATACTACATTCCAATATTCTACTGTAATATAAGAAATTGTGATTTTTTTATCAGCTAATAATTTTACTTCTTCTAAAAAAGAATTTTCCAATCTATCTACTAGGGATAAGAAAATGATTTTTTCAGTAAATTCAATGTTATCTTTTATTTCAACATCTACATTTAGGATAGTTTTAAATATATCCTTAATCTCTTCTTGATCTTTGAATTTTTCCATCTTCTAATTTTTCTAAGTCAAATATTTTTAAAAATTCAATAACACTTAAATTCTTTGAATAACTTGCTTTTTTAGTTGCTTCTTCAATATTATATGCTAATATTTTTCCTAATGATTCTTTTTTAGAATCTATTTTTGAATAAAATTTATATCGATTCATAATTTAGATATTAGCTTTTTTTCAATTTCTATACACTTTTCAAATTCATCTTTTTGAGCATAAAAATCAGAGATTTTTTCTAACGCAGGTTTGAATTGTGATTTTTTTAGTTCTATTATTATTGATAAGTTGATTATATTAAAAATTTCAACTTTTTTTAATTTATTTTTAATTGCATGTTCTATGGATTCTAAGGTCTCTTCTAGTATGTAAGTTACAAATACCTCATTTTTATGAAGATTCTTTAGATTATCAACATCACTATATTCTAATTCAATATAGGGAGCTTTTCTTTCTATCTTTTGTTTCTTTTTTCTACCCATGGTTATAAATACACTAAATCATTCTGATATTCATTCATTTGAATTATATGAATTATTAGATTTCCTAATTCAAATTTACCTATTTCTCCATTATCCTTTATAATTTCAGATAATTGTTGGATTAATTTAAAATCATCCTGATTTATGGTTTGAGAATTAATCTCAACTAATATTTCATTATTTTTTTCATTATCATATGGTTTAATCCTTTCATATAAATTAAATGATGTATCTTCCATTTCAACATAATCAGATACTCTACCAACCATAAATTGTTCATCACAGTAAAGTGTACTACACCATGGTTCAAGTAATTCTAATAGTTGTAAGTTACAATTTTTAACTATAAAACCTATATCATATTTAGGAGGGATTAAGGGTTTCATATAAGAATCATGTTTAATAAAATGTCCCCATTTACGAATAAATTCTTTACTATTTTTTGCAGTTGTTTTAACCCATTCATTAGAATTCTGACCAGCTGAGCCTCCAGCATGTTTATTAAATCTACTACCTCTACTAGTAAAATGATAAACTAAACCTTCCCATGTTTGTAATACTTTATAACCGTTTAAAACAAAACGATTGAATAAATCACTATCTTCTTTAGATTGAGGGGCAAATAATTCATCATGTCCTCCTACAGCCAAAAAATCATCTTTATACATACACCAAGGTGCAAATATACCTTCGGTAACTAATTTATTATGTTTAGGTTTATATTCATTTAATACCCATTTATTGAATTTACTTAGGATAAAATCTTCAACTTCAATACCAAAATCAACTAACATTTTTTCGGGTCCATCTGGATGTAATGGGGGTTCAACTCTAGTTGCACTTACAACAGTTCCTCTCTTTAAATGTTTTAATATATGTTTATCTAAATTAGGACCTGCCACCATATCAGCATGATAAGCCATAATAATATCTGTACGAGCCATTTCAATACCTTTATCAAACATACCTACAATCCCTATTCTTTCAGGGCCTGTATTATGATATACTATTAAATCCTTATCGTTTTGGTTATTAATCCATTCTTCAGTCCCATCTGTACTTGCATCGTTTAATACTAATATTTCATGTTTAGTATTTAAATTACGGATAGACTTATAGGCTAACTGTAAAAATTCTAAATTATTTCTACTTGGTATTACAAATGTTATCTTTTCCATAATTATTTCAAATTTATAACTGCGAAAAATACCCAACAATTATTTAAATCAGTAGTTATATCAGTGCCCCATTGACCTCCTGGGAGTTGGATTTCATTTAATCCTATAGCTGTTATATCACACCCATCAAAATTTCTGTATAATATTTCTGTAAATTCTTGTGGGTCATATTCATATAAATGAGTTCCTCCATTATAAACCCAAGTTGGAGTTTTCCTTCTTGGAGTTGTTATAATAATTGTTTCTTTAGTTACAGATTTTAAACTTTGTAGATAATCATCTATTTTTTCTTTTGGTAAATGTTCAAAGGTTTCTATAGAAGTACAAACATCAAATTCATCCTTTTTGAATAATTCTTTAAGGTTGAAAATATCACATACTTTATACTTACAGTTAGATGATTGATGTATTTCATTAGCACTTTTTACTCCTTCTTCATCAATATCAATGCCTACTACACTTTTAGCTCCTAATGATAACAAAATCCCAGCCCCATAACCTTTTCCTGTGGCAGCATCTAGTACTTTTTTATCTTTAGTCCAGTGGTTGGCAAAAATATATCTATCTATCATAGTAGAAGTAGCAGGTTTTACTAATCTATCTATTTCTTTTAATGGGTGGTTATCTGTTTTTTTCATTTTTTTTTATATTTTTTTATATTATTTATATAATCTACTAAATTTATTTTGGGGGTCCAACCTAATATTTCCTTAGCTGAATTATCAGTGTTGAGAGTGTTTCGAGCTTCACCTAATTTAAAAGGTTTATATATAGGGATAATATTTAACATTTCAGCAATTTCATTTATTGAATGATTTTCACCTCTACCTAATTCGAAACTATTGTTATAAGCTTGTTGTTTTTGTATACTAACTAACGCATCTACTATATCATCAACATGTGTAAAATCTCTTCTTTGATCACCATCACCATATATTTCACATTCAATTCCTTTTTCTATATTATTTAACCACCTACCAATTAATGTAGTATAACTCCCCTCAGTTAATTGATGAGGACCATAGACATTATAAAAACGAACTATTGTAGATTTCAAACCATAATGTTCTTGGTATAATTTAATTATTTCTTCACCTATATCCTTACTAAAAGTATATGGATTTTTATATTTTCCACTATGGTGAGAGGATGAACCCGCATATATTAAGGGTACATTATTATTAGTACAATAATCTACTATATTTAAAGTACCATTAACATTATTAAGAAAATAACCTTTAGGATCCTTAAATGAGGGTTGTATACGGGCTATAGCAGCCATATGGAATATAATATCAGGATTTAACCAACTATAATCACATATAGTTTTAATGTCCATATTATAATATTCTACCCCACGTATGTGATTTTCTTTTTTACCTGTATTATAATTATCTATAGAAGTTACATCATGACCTAATTCTACTAATTTTTTACATAAATTAGTACCTATAAAACCAGCTCCTCCTGTTACTATTATTTTCATATTTCTTATATTTTAATGTTGAAATATTTCATTGCATATTCAGCTCGATATTGTGGGTAGTAATCATAATCATCTCCAACCCGTGCCCAACAACGACCATCTTTACCTAATAGTACTCTTTTATTGTCAATTTTCTCTACTCTGGGATCTATATTTTTCCATTTATGGTGGTGGTATTCAACTCCAGTCATATTGTTCCCTCGATCCATACTTCCCTCTCCTTTGTTACGACTCCCAGCATCTAACTCCTGACCTGTATTGGTTTTTAACCCAATAATCTTATGTTGGGAGAATTTTGAGTTACAGAAGTATGTAAGATTAGATTTTTTAAAATGATCTTCTTTTTCATCTACATAGGGTGAAATTGATTGAATATAATTAGGATATCCTTGAAATTGTGGAAAATTTTTATTTTCATACCATGACCCATAGGGAGAATATCCTTCAACCTCAACACATCTTAAAAACCAATCATCATCTTCCATACTAGGATAGTAACGATAACCTTCATCCCACCATCCCATCCTGGCAATAGTTTTTTTATGAAAGGCCACAGCATTCCAAGCGTTAAGATGAATTTGCTCTAAATTAGGATTTTTTTCTAATATATTATTTAATACCTCAAACCAATCACTATCAAATAACATATCATCACATGTAAGTAAAACCCAATCAGTTTTACTTTTTATAATACCTTGATTCCAAGCTTTTGTTAATCCTACATTTTCTTTGCTATATATAAAATTAGCATTAGGGTATAAGTTTTCAGCAATCTTAATTTTTTTTAATTCTTCTCCTGTTGTATTATTATCCCATACTATTATTGGAAAGTTATGATTTATAGTATCAAGACATTTTTTAAGTCTTTCTCCTCTATAATAGCTTACAACTATTATAGTAATATTAGGTTTAGAGAGTTTCTCCAGTTTGTGATCTTCTAAAATATGTTCCATTGCTATAGTCTTTTAATTTATATCCAGCTTTACAAAATTGGTTTGTAAAATCTATTTCTATATAATCACCTCCATATCCTCCTTCAGGTGATGTACTTGTTTCTAATAAAGGATTGATATTAGGGGTATTAAAATATGAAGGACATTTTTCCCTTAAATCTTGAAGTATTTTAGTTGTTGTTAATCCTACACCTCCATGAGCATGAGGAGGGTGGTTAAAAATTCCTACTCTATCTATATAACCCTTATCATCAAAAATAAAATTATGAACTTTTGAAAAAGTTAGGGCTGCTACAAATCCTATAAGGGAATCATTCTCTATAATATCAATCATTTCTTTCATATAGTTTTCTCTTAAAGGAAAAATATCATCTTCATTAAAAAACCAATAATCATATTCATTTTCAAATGTATGAAATGCATACTTATATGACCCAAAACTTAAATCTTTGTTAATAATGGGGCGATTTAATATTTTAATACTTCCATTTTTTAAACTAATCCCCTCAATACTATTTAAATATTCATAAACTTCAGGATCATTAATATCATGGTTTACTATTAAAAGATCACAGTCTACTCCTACATCTAGATTGTATAGAGATTCTATTTGAGTATTTAATACTTCAACAACTTGGTATTTATTTTGAGGATAATTTCTTCTATCTCCAAAATAAGTAGCTAATACATGAGCTGATTTCATCTGTTTTAAATTATATTAAAAATTTTAAAATTATTATTATCTAAAAATATATTTTTCTAATTCTAAGGGGAATTTTGAATATATTTCTTTATCGTTTTCTTCAATATTACCTCTTTTATATAAAGTAGGTTCTAAAATAGGGCAATTTTCAGGTGATTCTAAGATTTCAAGAAGTTTTAAGGAGGATAAGGTAAAAGATGGTGATATTTTCATCATTCTTCTATACAAATCTATCATTTTATCTTCTTGGAAAATAGGATATGTAGTTTTAGAAATAATAGGACCTTTATCAAATTCACTTGTAATTTTGTGGAAAGTTAATCCTTGTTCTATTACATTTGATTTTAGAGTATGGTAGAGGATATCACAACCTCCCCATTGGGGTAGTATTCCTGTATGAAGATTATAACTATTTTTTGTATCTTTTATTTTTTGATCAAATTGAAGAGATAAAATTATATCATATTCAACATTAAAATCTACAATTGGGAGATCTATTTCAGTATTGAACAAATGGGATTTAGAAGGAATATAACCTACTAAATTATAGTAAGGAGAAATAAAATCTACTATTTTTTTAGTTAAATAGCTAGACCCACATATGAGTATTTTATTTATATTCATTAGTAGTTATGTTTATACCTGATATCCCAGGAAAGTTTTTATTTAAAATATTATAATTTACTATAAATTTAATATTATTAATAGGAGGTGAAGAATATTTTTCCATCCATTCTATTTCATCCCTTTCTTTGATTCCTCCCTCAAACATAATATTTTTATTTGGGTATTTTTTATAAATTTTATGGATAGTATCTCCAGTATTAGAGATATCTAAGTGGAGAAAATCAAAATTTTCATCTTCTTCCAACCATTGATTAAAGTCTTTTTTAATTAAAGTTACATAATTAGATAGATTATAATAGTTTAAATTATGTTCTACAATAGGTTTTATTGAATTTTTATATTTATAGTCTTCAAATAAATCATACCCTATAACCTTACCAAATCCATTATCTCTAACTGCTTGAGCTAGACATATAGTTGAGTACCCATACAATAAACCAAAATCAATTATCTTTTTAGGTTTTAAATCTCTTATAGTATTATAAATTGTTTCTCCTATATTATTAGGAGTATATGAAGAATATATGTGACAGGGTTCTTGATACATAATTATTTTTCTTTGAATATTTCTATCATTAATACATTCTTATCATTAACCATCACATAACTTTCATCTTTTAATAAAAATTTAGTAAATTGACCTTGTCTTATAGTGTGAGTATTTACTCCCTCAATAGTTTTTTTCTCACCATGAATAAAATGTATGATCTTGGTTACCCATTGTCCTTGACTTTTTACTGAAGATTCTAAATCTACACTCATCTTTACCATCCTTTTTTAATACAATTAACAATATATTCTCTTTGTTCTTCTGTAACCCACCATCCTACAGGAATATTAACTACTTTACCTATAGTTTTATCTAAATTAGGTAATGGGGATTTAAAATCTTCCATGCAAGAATGTTTATCATTTCTTTCATGAACTTGAGATACTACAATCCCACATTCTTCCATTAATTTATAGAAATTATTTCTATCATCTACTAACATTGAATAAATCCAAAATGAAGAATCAAACCCTTCTTCTCTTTTTAATAGAGTTACCCCATCTACATCTTTTAGGTTTTCATCATAATATTTAGCATTTGATTTATGTTTAGAGATAATATCATCTAAATGTTTGAAATTTTCCATTCCTATTACTGCACATACATCATTCATATGGAATTTAAAACCCCATTCTGTAATATCAGCTTCACATCTAAAATCAGTTCTCCCTTCAGGATTTCTATCAATCCCATACCATCTTAATAATTTTGCTCTTTCATATAGATCATCATGGGGACAATATAATAAACCTCCATCAACTGAAGTTATATGTTTTATAGCTTGGAGAGAATTCATAACTAAATTTCCATGATTTCCTAAATATTTCCCTTTATATTGAGTTCCCATAGCATGTGCTCCATCTTCAATTAATTCAGGATGCCACCCATGTTCTTTTCTAAATTTAGATTGGATATTTCTAATTTTATCTAAATCAAGAGGATAACCTCCCCAATGAACTCCTAAAATAGCTTTAGTTTTTGAAGTTAACTTTTTTTCCAAGTCATCTAAATCCATATTTAAAGTAGAAGGATCAATATCTACCCACTTAATTTTTAAACCATTAGCTACAATTGGGAAGTTAGAAGCAGTACATGTTAAAGCAGTAGCTAAAACTTCATCTCCCTCTTGGATGCCTGGCCATTTATCTTCAGTAAAAGCTACACCATTAAAGCATTCAATTCTATTGAAAGGTTTTTTTAGGAGATGTAACGCTAAATGGAGGGAAGAAGTACCTGCATTAGTAGTTAAGATATTTTTATTATTAAAGTAAGATTGAAGTTGAGATTCAAATTCATCTACTTTAGGACCTTGTCCTATATATCCACTATCTAATACTTCTCCAACTTTTTCTTTAGCTGTAGGAGACATAAAAACTTTAAATAAAGGAATATTATACTTCATAACTTATTTATTTTATAGTGTATTATAATAATTGTTTTGATTTTCTTGTTTAGTGATAGTTTTATTATGAATTAGACAAAATACTTCATCTGTAGGTAAATTAGCTAAAGTTTTATACCCAGTTAAAACCTCATGTACTTTATTTTTCCACTTAATTTCACCATTATTACGATAGATACGCATTTGGTTATCTGGGAAATTAATTCTGTTTTTACTATCAATTCTCCACCCCCATCTTTGAATGTGTTCTTGAGTAATCCCTTCAACAGTATTAATCCTTGGAACTAAGTAAGCATCTACATCATTATCATCTAATATTTGTGGTAAGAATTCAAGTATTTCAGGATCAATCATTTCATCTGCATCTATTTGATACACATATCCTTTAGTACAAGCCTTAGTTAATTTATTTTTCCAATCTGCAAAATGGTTGTTAAAATTATCCTCTATTAATGTAATTTGATTAGCACTACTCAGTTTATGTAAATATACTACTAATTCATTAGTTGGTGTATTTTTAGTTAAATCTAATAATACGACGATTTCATCATCTTTACGGATATTTTGTGTTAAAAACGTTAATAAACGTTGAATCTCAATGAATTCATTGCATACTGTGACTGCGTAACTTATTGTCATATAACTTTATTTAGAATGGTAAATCACCACCATCACTATCAGAAGTAGATGGAGTTTTAGATTTATTAAAATATTCATCTAAAAACCATTTTGGGTATAATGTAACTTTCCCACTATAAACTGGGTTGGATATTTCTCTAGATCCTAATTTAATGTAATTGGGGTGAGCCATAGCTGATTTTGTAACTTTCCCACCTAATTCTTGACCTGAGGATTTTCCTAAATAATCAAATAAACTTAACATTTCTGTATTTTCTGACATAACTTTTTTATTTTTAATGCTAATATGAATATAAAAAGAGCCCTTACGGGCTCCAAATTATTCAGGTAGAACTTCTATAAAACTTAAGGCTTCCATGAAATCACTTTCCTCAAAATGTTTTATAGTACTCATATCCATTCTCCATTTATAAAATTTTCCTTTTTTACCTGGGATTGGAAATTTTTCTTTTTCTTCTTCTGTTACTGGAACTGCTTTTACAGCTGCCCACTTCCATTCCTTGGAGTTAGCCCCATCAGCAAATACCATTCCTTTTTCTGGTAGGTTAATTGTAGTGGGCATCCATATTTTATCATCTTCATCTTCACCCATTAGTTCTTTGTGGAGGTTTGGCAGACGTTCAATTTGTTCTTCAAAAAATTCTTCTCCTTTTTGCATTAGAGTATTACTTTGGAAACCACACCCAAAACATTGGTAGGTTTTTACATTTTCATTAACCTCGTTAACAAAACAAGCATCTGAGGAGCATCTCCCACAAACTTCTAATTTATCACTATTCATTTATCTCTAATTTTTTAAGTTTAGGTAATTCTAATTTTTTAAGAGTTGGCAATTTTAATTCTACTTGCTTAGCCACTTCAGTAAAATTATTAGTAATTATATCTTTCAATTGGTCAACCATATTATCAAAACTAAATTTAGATCTACTATGATATCCTTGGCGTTTACCTTTTACTTTATAATCTTTATATTTTTCTTTTACTTCAATTAAAGCATGACCCACATGATTTAAATCAGGACTAAACCACTGAGAGCCTTCAATCAATATATCTTTTACTTGTGCTGAAGGGTGAATATCTTTTAATTCTCCCCCCAATAAGGTAGTAAAGTTAGGAGATAAGAAATCCATATGACCTGACCACCCTGTAGTAATAATAGGTTTATTTGTTAAACTAAATTCTAATAATGGTCTACCAAATCCTTCTCCTTTAGTTAAACTAACCATAGCTTTAACTTTTGGATGGTTATATATTTCATTTATTTCATTATCTGTAAAATCACCATGTAATAGATATACTTTAGGTAATTTACTAGATGGGCAAGATTTTTTAATTGAATCTATTTTTCTTTGAATCTCTCTTCTATCCATATAACAACTTCCAGCTCCACTTGTTTTTAGGATTAATGCTGGTTGGTTTGATTTATTTTTAAAAGTTTCATAGAATGCTTTAATTAATAAACCTACATTCTTTCTATCCTCACCTAAATCACCTTGCATCCAGTGACCTAAATATAGATAAGAAAAACTTTCATTAATAGAGTCTAACGAATTAAATAATTCAACATTTTCAAATTCAGATTTTGTTTCTAGAACTTTATAGGTATCTAAATCAACTCCTTCCATTAATACCTGGATTGGTTTTTCTAATTTTAAAGCCCCAACAACATTTCCTTGTTGATCCTGCTTATTATATTGAACATCTTGAAATATTTTCTTAGAATGCTCAGATGAAACTAATACTAAATCCATTCTATTACACCCTTCAATCCATTGAGGAGCACAGGCAGTTGTTTCTATCCCTGCTGTTAAAATAATATTAAATTTTCCCACCGCTTGTGATTCATTTGGAACTGTAATTTGCATCCAATAATCAGGTTGTTCTGTTAATTGTCCTTGATGGATATACTCTTTTAAGAATCCCCATTCTTCTTTGTGATCATCAATAAATCCTTGAGGTGTAGCCCCCCAACGTTGTGGGATAATCTTCACATCATATTTATCCATTTGAATAAGGGCTTTAACAACATCCCTACTACGACTTGAATACCCACTATAACAGTCTATAGGGCAACTTATATAAAATGTATTTTTACTCATATTTTTGATTTAATATTTTAAAGAATGTTCTAATTTTCTTGGTTGGAAATCATCATCAGATAAAAATTCAAACTTTTCTCTAGGTTGCCAAGTTGAAAATAACTCTTCCATACCTTCAATTATGTTTTCTCCCATTTTTTCTGCTGTAAATCCAGCTTCATCACTTGTAGCCCATTTATGACCTTCTAAACCAATTTCTTTTCTTTCTTTAGAAGACATTTTATATAGGTTATAAATTTGTTCCGCTGCATCTTCAGCACTACATCTATCATCAAAAATATATGGAGTTGGAACTGAACCTTGGATTGAAATATTTGTTGGGAATACGGGTAGAGCCCATTTACCATGTTTTTTAAATGTACCTCTATGGTTTGATGGTATTTCAGGTGTTGGTGTGAACCAATTTCCCTCATTATCTACAAATCTCATTTGATCTTGCATTCCACCAGTTGTGTTAGCTATAATAGGAGTACCTGTAAGTAGAGACTCAGTTAGAGCTAACCCCCATCCTTCATTTGAAGTTAATAATATAGTACCATCTGCACTATTATATAAATAACTCATCTGTTCAGTAGATAATTTATTGTTTGAAAAAACAACACTATCATTATCTTCCCCAAATAAGTAGTCCACAATAGCAGTTAAATCAGTACCATTCTCATCTATAGGTTGAGTATGTAAAACAAATCTTACTTCGTTTCTTTCTTCCTCAGATAATTTATCTAAGAATAATTTCCATGCCAATAGTGTATCTGGGATTTGTTTTCTTCTAATATTTCTAGAATTAAATAATAAGACAAAATCTTTATCTTCTCTAATATATTTTTTGAACTTGGTAAATTCTTCTACTTCATCTTCAATAGGTTTAAATATTGAAGTGTCTAACCCATGAGGGACATATTTAATGACTTTATCATTGGCTTTATCACCTAAAACAATTTTATTAATATTAACTGTTTGTTTTGAAATACCAAATAGAGCATCACAAGACTCATAATATTCTCTATTATATGCAGGTGCTGGATAATCATCCCATATATTTAAATAAGCTATTGGGGTATCTTTTCTAATTTCATTTTCCATTTGAAATAACCAAGTAAAATATCTTGGATCTGTAATTAAGAAAATAGCATCGATGTTTTCACTCTTAACTACTTGCCTAAGTAAATCAGGATTTCCATAACCATCTGTTGGGTATAACATAACACTAGCATCTTCAACTCCTGCTTTGTCTGCAGTGTCTTTTGATAAATCTAATCTTTTTCCTTTTTCAGGATGTGTTATTGCACCAGCTAATTGAACCCAATTGAATTTATGACATGTATTTAAAACCATCTCACGTCCAATTTGAGCTACTCCACTATGAACTCTGATATCGTCTGTTAGAAGGAGAATATTTTTCCTATCTTCCCTTTTGATGTAACCTTCCTTCATCTATTTAACTATTTATTTCAACATTTATATTGTGAATCATTTTTCTAAATTCAGGGTCTGTATTGTACAGATGTACTGCCCTCTCAGATAACTTTTGGAAGGTAAATTTGTGTTTGATTGTGTTTATTCTAAACTCGTCCCACATCTCTTCATCGATCTTTACGCTTGTCAGTTTTTTGGCCATAATTTATTTAATTTAATATGTTTATATAATTTAAGAAAAAGCTTTACCCAAGCCACATAATTCTTTATCTTCTTTGAAAGGACAAAAATTACAATTCCATTTTCCGGGATTAGCTACCATCTCATGTGACTTATATCCTTCTTTATTGAATACTTCTTCAATAAATTCCTTTAATGATTTATTAGCTTTTCCTAATTTAATTTTCCCTGAGGGGGGTATAAATGTTTGAATTCTAGATAAGGCTGCAGGAAAATCACTTTCTTTAGGTA
>TARA_R110001606_G_scaffold10120_5_pt1 | contig 56650 bp, 49 predicted proteins | sample TARA_R110001606 | Tara Oceans TARA_R110001606 (sample SAMEA4398315) | marine metagenome | biome: Polar Biome; feature: [SRF] surface water layer (ENVO:00010504); material: water (ENVO:00002006), including particulate matter (ENVO:01000060) such as... | depth 5 m
GCCTACAAGCTGGGTGGCCAGAATAAATATACGATTTCGTCGAACAACAACAATTTCGTCAAGGGCGGCGAGGGCGAGCCGACCCTGATCAGCCTCGACGACGCGTCGACCCTGTTCCACGAATTCGGCCACGCGCTGCATTATCTCAACTATGACATCACCTATCCGGGTCTTGCCAATACGCCGCGCGACTTTGTCGAATATCCGAGCCAGGTAAACGAGAACTGGCTGATGACGCCTTATATCCTCTCGACCTACGCCACCCATTACAAGACCGGTGAGCCGATCCCGGAAGCGCTGGTCGACAAGATACAGGCGTCAAAAACCTTCAACGAGGGATTTGCGACCGTCGAATATCTGTCCTCGGCAATTGTCGACATGAAGCTGCACAACCGCGCAGAACCGGTCACCGATCCCGACGCCTTCGAGCGCGAGACTTTGACCGAAATCGGCATGCCGAAGGAAATTGTGATGCGGCACCGTCTGCCGCAGTTCAACCATCTCTTCTCGTCAGACGCCTATTCGGCCGGCTATTACAGCTATCTCTGGTCGGAAACGATGGACGCAGACACCTGGGCCGCTTTCGAAGAAGCAGGCAGCCCTTGGGACAAGACCACGGCCGAACGCTTCCGCTCGATCCTGCTGGCGACCGGCAATGAAACCGACCGCAAGGAAGCCTATCGCAAATTCCGCGGCCGCGATCCGGAGGTCAAATATATCCTCAAGAAGCGTGGTTTCCCTGTACCGGGTGAGTGAGGCTGAGGGCGACGCGGCGAGATAGGCCGCTGTTGTCCGGATGAAGTTTGAAGAGGGGAGTGCAACTGCGCTCCCCTTTTTTGCGTGGGGTCGGGTGTCCTATACCGTCCCCGCAGGAACCGGCTATTTATAGACCACATCGTCCGGGAAGCGTGCGGCCTTGCGCAGCGCGGACAGGGCGGGGTGGTCGGCGTCATGGGTGGTGGCCGCATTCTGGCTCCAGCTCATGACCGGTTCACGATGTATGATTTTCCAGATGTCGCCGCGCTTCTCGAACCGGTCGAGATAGCGACCGAGATAGGTCATCTCGCTGTCTTCGCCATCCGGCCCGGCCAGATAGTGAAAGGCGACCAGATAGCTCTCCACCCGCGCCTGCGCGCCTTCAAAAGCGCATAGGATATTGGTGACCATATGGTGGGTGTGCCGGAATGTCTTGATCGCCGGAACAAGCTCCGCGCAGAAGCCGTGGGCCGGAACCGATTCCGGACCATAAGCGGTTGTTGCGTCGGGCCAGTAGCAGCTTTTCAGCGTCTCCTCGTCCGCCCGGTCAACGCCGCGGCAATGCAGGGCGATAATTTCCGCAATAGCGGCACGGTCGGCCAGTTCCGCTGTGCTCGGTACGCGGCCTGGTTCCTGTGCCCCTGTTTCATCCGACATATTATCACTCCTGCTATCGATAAGGGTAATTTACCTGATCTCTCCGGCACCTACTATGCCTCAAAAGAACAGGAGAGATGCGATTAGCGAAACCGAACTGGAGGCTATGACGGCCAATCTGGCGATCCGCGATCTGGCCGCGCTATATATGCGCGGGCTGGACCGGCTGGACCGCGATTTGCTCCGCGCGCAATTCTGGGACGATGCGTATTTGAGCTACGGCATCTATGAGGGCGGCCCGGACGGCTTTGCCGATTTCTGCATCGACGCCCTGAAAACACACGAGCGCAATCATCATATGCTTGGCCAGCATCTGGTCGAAATATCGGGAGATCAAGCCTTTGGCGAAGTCTATTATCAGGCCTATCACAAGCTGACCAACGAGGCAGGCGACAAGCGCGACCTGTTCATCAGCGGGCGCTATGTCGACCGGCTGGAGAAACGCGGCGGCGTCTGGAAATTCGCCTATCGGTCGGAACTGGTCGACTGGGTGCGCGACGATCCGTGTACCGACGATTTTCTGGGTGGCACGCCGATGATCGTCGGCTCGCGCAAGCCGTCCGACCCGCTTTATGACCGCACAGCAATGAACCGCAAATTGGAGCCAAACCATGGCCTATGACCTGACCAAGCCCTCCGACCCCGATCTCGCGCCGGGCGAGGCGCGTTGCCCCGGACCGTCGATGCAGGATATCATGGACGCAGACGGCGACAACCCGCCGCCCGCGATGCGGACCGAACAATATGAATTTCTCGGCGACGAGGATATCAGCTTCGACCGCTATATCGACCCCGCCGTCCATGAGCGCGAAATCGACCGGATGTGGAACCGGACCTGGCAATGGGCCTGTCGCGAGGAGCATATCCCCGCGCCCGGCAACCAGCATGTCTATGATGTCGGTCCCTATTCGATCCTGGTCGTGCACGGCGATGACGGCAAAATCCGCGCCTTCGTCAACAGCTGCCCGCATCGCGGCATGAAATTCGCCACCGAGGGCAGCAGCAGTGCCAGGCGCTCGCATATCCGCTGCCCCTTCCACGGCATGACCTTCAACCTCGACGGATCGCTCAAGGAAATTCCCTGCCGCTGGGATTTCCCGCATCTGAACGAGGATAATTTCGGCCTGACCGAGATCCGCTGCGAACTGTGGGGCGGCTTTGTCTTCATCAACATGGACGACGATGCGCCGCCGCTGGCCGACTATCTAGAAATATTGCCGGACCATTTCAAACAATGGCCGATGGATGACCGCTATGTTGCGCTGCACACGCAGAAGGTCCTGCCGGCCAACTGGAAGATGGCGATGGAGGCCTTTCTCGAGGCCTATCATGTGCTCGAAACCCATTCACAGGCGGTCTACACGGCTGGCGACGCCAATGCGCAATATGATATTTTCGGCAAGAATGTCAGCCGCTTCATGCACGCGATCGGCGTGCCCAGCCCGCATCTCAACCAGCCGGTCAGCGAGGCAAAGCTGTTCGAGAAGCTCGGCCGCGACCCGAAGGATCTGCCGGCGGGGGCATCGGCCCGGAAAGTCCATGCCGAAATGCTGCGCCAGGAACATGGCAGCGAGTTCAATGTAGACCTGTCCGGCGTGTCGACCAGCGAGATGATCGACAGTCTCGAATATTTTCTCTTCCCGAATATGTTCTTCTTCCCGGGCATAAACATCCGCCTCTGCTACCGCTTCCGCCCGATCGACGTCGATCACTGCCTGCACGAGATACTGGTGCTGCAACCGCTTCCCGCAAATGGCGAGCGCCCCGCGCCCGCAAAGCCGATACGGCTGGAAATCGAGGACAGCTACACCAGCGTTGAAGGCTTCGTCCTCGCGGATATCCTCGACCAGGACACCGACAATCTCGCGATGCAGAGAGATGGGGCCAAGGCCTCGAAGAAAGGTGCCCAGTCGCTCGGCAATTACCAGGAAGCCCGGATCAGGCGATTGCACAAGACTCTGGAAGAATATCTGCGCTGATTGCTGATCAGCATATCTCGATCCCGTCCGTCGACTGGCAAAACAAAAAAGGGTGCGCCGTCCACTGAACGGCGCGCCCTTCTGTTGCTAGCCTGGCTCCGGCTTAAAAGCGGAAGCCGACGCCCGCGACGACCTGGTGGCGGTCGAGGTCGACGCCGATTTCATTGTTATCGTTGAACAATGTGTCGTTATATTTGAGCGAGCTATAGTTGGAATAGCGATACTCGAGTTTGACGAACGCGCCGGAACCGTTGCCGGATCCGCCGGTTCCGATCAGCTGCTCGACGCCCGCACCGAGGCGATAGCCGTCAACCTGCTGGCTGTCGTCGAAGTTCAGGTCAACACCATCGGCTTCGGCCCGGTCCTGGAAGCGGGATTCGACTGCAGTGTTGGTATAACCGCCCTTGGCGTAGAGCAGGGTGGTCGGGGTGACCTTGGCACCGATACGCGCGCCGATATAGAGGTCGCGCTTCAGGTTGATGCGATAGCCGAACGGCGCGTTGACGTCTTCATCGCCTTCCTGACGGCCGGTCGAATCCATATATTCGCCTTCGAGGCCAAGAACCACAGGGCCGGCATCAATGTCATAGCCGAGAGCGACGCCATAAGCGAAGCCGTCGACCGACTGGTCGAGCGTGTTATTCTCGAAAATGCCGTCATTGTCGGTGTCGACATCGACGTCGCTGCCCGAACGCAACGTGTCATAGCCGCCAAGGATTTCAGCGCGCGGGCCGGTGAAGGCGGAGTCTGATTGCGCGGCGGCAGGAGCGGCGATGGCAACGGCGCCGACGACTGAGGACAGGATCAGGGGGGTGATCATGGGGGATTTCATAATATTACTCCAATTAACTAAATGTGGAACGAGGGCGTTCCGGCGATGCCCGCTATGATTGCGGGCTTATCGTCGATCCATGGCCAAATACTGGGCGTCATTGATCGACGAGTAGGGTGAACGGTCCACAGGCCAATGTCGTTCCATCACAAATCGGATAAATTTCGATAATGTCGAAAAGTTGCAAAAATAGCACATTTTGGCGGTTGGACGGACCGTCGAGGGCGACAGGTTCTGCTGTGCAATACCTCTTTCCTACAGACGGCTGTTGCGCTTATGCTCGGCATCGCGATGAGCCTGTCCTGCCTCTTCCTCTTTGATTGTCCGCGCTTCGTGGCGGGCAATTCGAAAGATTACACTAGGGAGGGCTTTGGTCTTGGTGAAAGCGCTGAATTACGGGCTTTTGAGGCAAAGATTACAGAAAATAAAAACGCCGATCTCCGTAAAGTTTCGCCAGAATTTCGTTCTTGCCATGGCGAACCTGCTATATTCGGCGCCATCCATCATCGCTTGACCGGCTTCCGATATATTGACAGGTTGCAGGTCGCAACTCGAGAGGAACCCCCGCCATGACGATCGCCGCTGTCCGCACGCCCGAAGACCGTTTCGCCGATATTCCGGACTTTGATTTTCCGCTATATTATGCCGATGATTTGCCGGGCTATGAAGGGTTGCGCGCCGCCTGGATCGATACCGGGCCAGCCGATGCCGAGAAGACTTTTCTCTGTTTGCACGGTGAACCGAGTTGGTCGTTCCTTTATCGCAAGATGATCCCGCATTTCACTGCCACCGGCGCGCGGGTGGTCTGTCCCGATTTCTTCGGCTTTGGCCGCTCCGACAAGCCGACCGACTTCGCGACTTACACGTTCGACTTTCACCGCAATCATATCCTGGCGCTGGTCGAGCGACTGGATCTGAAAAATATCACCCTGGTGGTGCAGGACTGGGGCGGGCTGATCGGCCTGACGCTGCCGGTGGACGAGCGTTTCAAGGCCCGGCTGTCGCGGCTGATCATCATGAACACCGCTCTGGGCCTCGGCACCGGTGCGGGGGACGGGTTCAACGCATGGAAAGAATATGCGCTGACCACGCCGGTCTTCGATGCCGGAGAGATTATTGCCCGCGGGACGCCGCAAATGACCGAGGCCGAGACCGCTGCCTATAATGCACCTTATCCTGATTCCAGCTATCAGGGCGGCGCGCGGACTTTCCCGGCGCTGGTGCCGGTATCGCCCGACATGGACGGCGTTGCGGTCAGCAAACAGGCGGCAGCTTTCTGGAGCGGCGAGTGGTTGGGTGACAGCTTCATGGCGATCGGCGGTTCCGATCCGGTACTCGGTCCTCCGGTGATGAACATGATGCGCGGCCTGATCAACGGCTGTCCCGAGCCTTTGCTGATCGAGGAAGCGGGGCATTTCGTGCAGGAATGGGGTGATGTGGTTGCGCCGGCTGCGTTGAAGTCGTTCGGGGATATTTGAGGGCGAAGCGGAGCCGGTTATCCGTTCGTGGTGAGCCTGTCGAACCATGCTTCTAGACGAGAGACGCCCTTCGACAAGCTCAGGACGAACGGAAACAGCCCTCGTTCATCAAGCGCAGAATGAAAGGAACCAACCCCCGTTCGTCCTGAGCCTGTCGAAGGACCCTCCGGTCGAACGACGCCGTTCGCTTTGCTGACCTCGGCCCCGGCAAGTGCGAGCCGAACAGCAAGGATTGATCGAGACTGTCCTACACCGCCAAGACCCGCTATAGTCCGGCAAAAGACAATATGGTCGCGCGTTTTGTTCCTGGATATAGGAGAAGCAAATGCCGCAATATTATTATCTCAAATATGTCCCCAAAAGCGACCGCGCGCGGGTTGTCGGCAATCTCGAGCGGCTGATCGGCCAGCTCGACCGGGAAGTGCCGGACAAGGACAGCGAGCAGACCTTGCTGCTCGCGACCTGGAACATCCGCAACTTCGGCAAGGTCCGACGGCTGCCGGAAAGCCTGATGTATATCGCCGAGATATTGTCGCGCTTCGACTTTGTCGCGGTGCAGGAAGTGGTCGATCTCGACGACTGGCGCGCAGTGATGGACCGGCTCGGGCCGGACTATGATTTCATCGCGTCGGACAAGACCCATCACAAGCTCGGCAGCGGCGGCGAGCGGCTGCTCTATCTCTATGACAAGCGCAAGTTGCGGTTCCAGAATATCGCCGGCGAAATCGTCCTGCCGACCGACATGCTGATCACCGATGATACCGCCGGGGAGGGCGGAGAGCTATATCAGGGGAAACAGTTCCGGCGATCCCCGTTCATCACCGCCTTCCAGTCCGGCTGGTTCAAGTTCGATATCTGCACCGTGCATCTGTTTTACGGCTCGTCGTCGGGATCGAAGCTGCAAGAAAGGGTGCAGGAGATTGACCGGGTCGCCGACTATTTCGGCGACCGGGCGGAGCAGGCGCAAAAGGAGGGCCGGTCGCTAATCCTGCTCGGGGATTTCAATATCGTCCATCCGGATCACGAGACGATGACCGCGCTGAAGCGGCACGGCTTCCGCATTCCCAATGCGCTCAACCGGCCATCGAACCTCGATCTCAGCAAATATTATGACCAGATCGCGTTCATGACCGATGATGACACATTGAACTTCATCGACCGCCAGACCGACGATCCGAAGAAAGCCAATGCCGGGATTTTCGAGATTTACAAGTCGGTGTTCCGCGACGGCGACACGCTCGAATATGAAAGCGAGCTGCGCAAGAAGGCCGGCGGCAAGGACAAGCAGGGCGCGGCGCTGACCAAATATTACAAGGGGAATTGGCGCACTTACCAATTGTCCGACCACAAGCCGATGTGGGTGCGGATCAAGTCAAATGCAGCAGCTTCCTATCTGGCGGGACTGAAGGCCGACTAGATGTTTGTTGTCAGGCCGCCATCGCGGTTTTGCTGAAATGCTCGGTAAAACGCGGCTGCATCGGCTGGCTGGCAACCATGGCCAGCGGCAAAGCGGTCTCGCAATGGGCGCATTCCGCACTGAACCGGCCGACATGCCAGCTTGATTTACCGCAACCGGGGCAGCGGTTGACAATGTCGAGATGATAGAGCGGCTGATATCCGCGCTGCGTTCCCTGTTCGGCCAATGTCTGAACAGGCTGATTGATGAATGATCTAGGCGATAAGTACATCGTTTCTTCCTTCTTGATTGTGCCAAACCTACTTCGCTTACTTCGCTTCAAATGGCATTTCGTTGCTGTACCAACGGTGAACCGTTTGTTTTGGTAGATGAAATGATATCTGCTTCTTTCAGAATCGATAGGAGTAATTCGACATTTTCCGGTGATAATTGTCACAATCATGGTCAACTGACTGATTTTGAGAGGGAATAATTTATCTGGTGAGTCCCGAATTGAGCCAGGGGATTAATGGAGAAGGTTGACGGATAATGTAAACGTTAACGTCACCGTATCGCCCGGCGCGACGAGTAGACGAATCAGCCGCCGTCACGCTCGATTCACCTTCCCGTTCGCTGGAACTCGCGAGGCGCTTATGATGCGCCCAGTTTCCGCCACGCCAGATCGGCAAATTCGCACAACAGGGGCCGTGTCTCGCGCGGGTCGATGATATCCTCGACGCTGAACTGCTCGGCGGTGCGGAATGGCGAGGTGACCTTGTCGAGCTTGGCCTTGATCTCTGCTAGCCGCGCGGCCGGATCTTCGGCGCTTTCGATATCGCTCTTGTAGGCGACTTCCAGACCGCCGGCGATCGGCAGCGAGCCCCAGTCGCCCGAGGGCCAGGCGAAGCGATATTGGAAATTCTCGGCATTGCTCATCGCGCTGCCGGCAATCCCGTAGGCGCGGCGGACGATGACGCTGGCCCAGGGCACGGTCGCTTTATAGACCGCGTTCATCGCCTGCACGCCATAGCGGATGGTGCCGGTACGCTCGGCCTCGCCACCGATCATGAAGCCGGGATTGTCGACCAGATGGACGACTGGCAAGTGGAACTGTTCGGCCAATTTGGCGAAGCGTTCGACTTTCTCCGATGATTTGGCTTCCCATGACCCGCCGAGAAAAGACGGATCATTGGCCAACACCGCAACCGGCCAGCCATCGAGCCGGGCAAAGGCGGTAATCGCGGCGCGGCCCCAGCGCTTGCCCATTTCGAACACGGAGCCCTCGTCGAATACCGATGTCATGATCTTGCGCATCGAATAGACCTGCTTGTCGGCGCGCGGAACGGCGGAGAGCAGGCTTTCGTCCTTGCGGTCGACGGGGTCCCAGTTCTCGGTGCGGGCGGATAGCTGGTTCGCATTGCTCGGAAGGTAGGACAGGAATTTGCGTGCGGTGACAAAGGCTTCCGCTTCGTTGGCGACTTCTTCGTCGATCACGCCATTGGTGGTATGAATGTCCGACCCGCCCAATTGCTCTTTGCTCAGATCATCGCCAATCGCGGCGGCTACCGCAGGGCCGGCTGCAAATATCTGGGAAAGCCCCTTTACCATGATTGAATAGTGACTGGCGACGGCACGCGCCGCGCCCATGCCCGCCGTCGGACCGAGCGCCAGGGCTACCACAGGCACGGTATCCTGATTCTTGATGATATCTTCCCAGCCGGGCACGGCCGGAACATAAGTGAAACCCATATCCTCGAGGCTTTTGACCGACCCACCGCCACCGGTGCCGTCGATCATCCGGATCATCGGAATGCCCAATGTATGCGCCATTTTCTCGCACTGGGTGAATTTGCGGTGCAGCGCCGCATCGGCGGCCCCGCCGCGTACGGTGAAATCATCGGCAGAGGCGACAACCGGGCGGCCCTCGATATTGGCGCGACCGAAGATCAGGTTGCTCGGCGCGAAATCCTCGAACGTTCCGTCCTCGGCATAAGTCCCGCGTCCGGCAATCTTGCCGATCTCGCGGAAGCTGCCCTCGTCGACAATGCCCGCAATCCGCGCCCGTGCGTCGAGCTTGCCGCGGCCATGCTGGCGGGAAACTTTCTCCTCGCCACCCATTTTCTCGGCGAGCCGCTGGCGCTCGGCCAGTTCTTCAAGTTCGGGTTTCCATGTCATGTTCGGGTCCGGTCATCTTTACAGTTATGGAGGTTTTTATTTTCTGCGACTTTAGGCTGGAGGCGGCAGAAAGATGCGGATCGCGCCCGGGCAAATTGTCGCCGAGTGTAATCTTCCGAAAAGGCCGTCCCGACCGGACAATCTGATGCTGCGTACATCATCCGGCCAACATAGCGCGATGCAGGAATGTAGGACAGGATCATCAGATGGTAGCCGGATGCGATATCATGGCAGGGGTTTAACCGAGTGGTTAAGATAGGGGAAGCGGCAAATTATCCGGTGCGCATTTGCAGAGGTGCAGAAGGTTTCATCCTCCCCAAAGCTTGGCTTTGGGGAGGGGGACCATCCGCAGGATGGTGGAGGGGTAGCGAACGCACGGTCATTGACAGTGGCAAAGAGCCCCTCCGTCATCGCTTCGCGCTGCCACCTCCCCAAAGCTGAAGCTTCGGGGAGGAAAGATGGCTATTCACTCATCCCCATAAATCGCCACGCTCGCTTCAGCCTCGCTGGTGGCTCTGCCGCGATACATGCCGGCGGTGTTGAAACTATAGCCGGCCTGGCCCCATGGTGTTGCATAGATGATCCCGCCATCGCCGCCGAGTTCGCCCAGTTCGGCGATCACATCATCGGCGATCTGCTGGATTTCCTGGTCGGACAACTGGAATTCGCTGCCGTGTACGACATAGGTATAGTTGCCTTCGTCATCCTTCGGCACCGTCAATTGTGCTTCCCGGATCGCTTCGGAGAAGCGCATCCGGATGCGGGTGCAGATTTCGTGGGCGACGCCGAGGCGGATGAAATATTCGCCCGATCCGGTCGCGGATATCGCGCAGCTGCGGTTGTCGGCATAGGTGCCTGCGCCGATGATCGGACTGTCGCCGATCCGGCCCCAGCGCTTGCCGGTCATGCCGCCGGTTGATGTGCCGGCGGCCATATCGCCGCCGCGGTCCTGCGCCACCACTCCGACCGTGCCGAATTTATAATCGACATCGGCGGCGCTGATTTCCTTGGCGAGGACGGCTTCAATCTGCTGCAGCCGGTGCGGGGTGGCATAATAATCGGGTGTCACCTGTTCGAGCCCCTGTTCGCGGCTGAACTGGTTTGCACCTTCGCCGGACAACATCACGTGCGGGCTGTGGTCCTTGACCGCGCGGGCCAGCAATATCGGGTTTTTGGTGCCGTTGATCCCGGCGACCGCGCCAGCGGACAGGTCCCTGCCATCCATGATGCTGCTGTCGAGCTCGTTGGTCTTGTCCCAGGTAAAGACCGCTCCTTTGCCGGCGTTGAAATTGGGGTTGTTCTCGAGAATGATGATGGTGGCTGTGACGGCATCAATCGCGCTGCCACCGTCCTCGAGAACGGCGGAACCTGCCTCAAGCGCCTGATTCAGCGCTGCGCGGATTTCGGCGTCTTTCTCGGGCGTGATCTTGTCTCGCTCGATTGTCCCGGCACCGCCGTGAATGGCGATTGACCAGCGGGCTTCCTCTTCGATTCCGTCCTGCGCATGAGCCGCCGTTGCCGTGGTCGAAAGCAAGAGGGGTGGCGCCAACAGGCCTAGCAAATAACGGATCATCAGATGTCTCTCCCGATTGGCTCTTATCATTTCTTCGCGAACAGCCTATATGTCCGGCAAACAGGCCCTTCTTACAAGAGCAAAGATATGACCTCAGAAAATCCGTCGCTGCGTCCATGGCGCGATATTGACCGGCGCAAGTCCCGCCAGATCATGGTCGGTGACGTGCCGGTGGGCGGCGATGCGCCGATTACCGTGCAGACGATGACCAACACTCTGACCTCCGACGCCAAGGCGACGATCGACCAGATCCGCCGCTGCGAAGAGGCGGGCGTCGATATCATCCGGGTGTCCTGCCCCGATGTCGAAAGCACGGCGGCGCTGAAGGAGATTGTCCGGGCGAGCAATGTGCCGATCGTCGCGGATATCCATTTCCACTATAAGCGCGGGATTGAAGCGGCAGAGGCGGGCGCGGCCTGTCTGCGGATCAATCCGGGCAATATCGGTTCTTCAGCGCGGGTTCGCGAAGTTATCGACGCAGCCAAGTCCAACGGCTGCGCGATCCGGATCGGCGTGAACGCGGGCAGTCTGGAAAAGGATCTGCTCGAGAAATATGGCGAGCCTTGTCCCGAGGCTTTGGTCGAAAGCGCGCTCGACCATATCAAGATATTGCAGGATCATGATTTCCACGAGTTCAAGGTCGCGGTGAAAGCCTCCGACGTGTTCCTTGCGGTTGCGGCTTATGCGCAGCTGGCTGATGTGGTGGATTGTCCGCTGCATCTTGGCATAACCGAGGCCGGCGGCCTGATCGGCGGCACCGTGAAAAGCTCGATCGGCATGGGCAATCTGCTTTGGGCCGGGATCGGCGACACGATCCGGGTGAGCCTGTCGGCCGAACCCGAGGAAGAAGTGCGCGTCGGCTATGAGATGCTAAAGGCGCTCGGCCTGCGCACGCGCGGCGTTCGGGTGGTCAGCTGCCCGAGCTGCGCGCGGCAGGGCTTTGACGTGATCCGTACGGTGCAGAAGCTGGAAGAACGGCTCCAGCATATCCGCACGCCCTTATCGCTCTCGGTGCTTGGTTGCGTTGTCAACGGTCCGGGCGAGGCGCGGGAAACCGACATCGGCATCACCGGCGGCGGCAAGGGCAAACATATGGTCTATCTCTCCGGCGTAACCGACCATCATGTCGCGGACGAAGATATGGTCGATCATATTGTCAAGCTGGTCGAGGCGAAGGCAGCGGAGATCGAGGCGGGGATTAGCGAAGCGGCTTGAAGCGCCACGCGGTCAGGATTGCTGACGAACTGAAGTTTTTCCAACCAACATCTAAGATAATCACCGTTCGCCCAGAGCCTGTCGAAGGGCCTCTCTCGGCTCGCGCTTCGTCAGCGTTGCGAGGAACAAGATGCTTCGACAAGCTCAGCACGAACGGCATTTGCAAAAATGCATTTTATGCTATGCTCTGGCGAGTTTCTGCCCATTTTCGCTGAAGGATGATCCATCATGACTTCGACCCGCAAGCGCGCAAGTGACTTTCACCCGCATATTCTCGAGATTTTTGACGGCTATGTCCACGGGGCGATCTCGAAAAGGGATTTTATCAGGCAGGCGGGGAAATTTGCTGCTGCCGGGGTGACCGGGGCAATGATCCTGGATCAGTTGCAGCCAAATTATGTCTGGGCGGCGCAGGTCGAGCCGGATGATCCGGCGATCACGGCCGAACGGATCAGTTACAACAGCGCCGAAGGACACGGCAAGATCAACGCGCTGATGGCGAAACCGGCTGGAGCGACAGGCAAGCTGCCGGCGGTGCTGGTGATCCACGAAAATCGCGGGCTCAATCCCTATATCGAGGATGTCGCGCGGCGCGTGGCCAAGGCCGGCTATCTGGCGCTGGCACCCGATGGCCTGTCACCCCTGGGTGGTTATCCCGGCAATGACGATGACGGACGTGCGATGCAGGCCAAGCTGGACGGCGCCAAGCTGATGGAAGATTTCTTCGCCGCTTTTGAATTTCTGCGCGATCATGACGGTTCGACCGGCAAGGTGGGCGCGGTCGGCTTCTGCTATGGCGGCGGCGTGTGCAACGCGCTGGCCGTGGCCTATCCCGATCTTGCCGCCTCGGTGCCTTATTACGGACGCCAGCCCGAAGCCGCAGAGGTGCCGGCGATCGAGGCGCCGCTGATGATCCATCATGCAGGTAATGACGAGCGGATTAACGCCGGATGGCCTGCCTATGAGGCGGCTCTGGCGGAGCACCAGAAAGAATATAGCGTGCATTTCTATCCCGATGTGAACCACGGTTTTCACAATGACACGACGCCGCGCTATGACGAAGAAGCGGCAAGCCTGTCGTGGCAGCGGACCCTGGCGTTTTTCGACGCGCATCTGCGCAGCTAGAGGCGCAGGCGGCCGGTCACGTCTTTTTGCTGAGCGGCATGGTCTCGCTCTCGAGCCAGTTACCGACGCCCGACAGATGCTCAGGCCTGGAATTCTGTAAAACCTGCGCGCCCAAATCCGCGAGCGTCACCGTCTTCAGGCTGTCCCGAAACGCCCGCTCGGCCACCGCGAAGGCGCCCGCAATCTGGCAGGGCTTGTTACAGTCCGTTTTCTTCAAACCGCAGGGACCGTTCTGCCGGATTTCGGTGCAGCGGAAGGCAGGGGCATGGCCTTCGATTGCGGCGGTTATATCCCACAGCGTAATATCGGCGGCAAGTCTCGCGAGCCGGTAGCCGCCATGGGCACCGCGCGATGATTGCACGATCTCTGCCTTGCTGAGCGCCTGCAACTGCTTCGCCATATAGGCGGTCGGCACTTCGTGATAGCGGGCGAGCGCCTCGGCTTTCAGGCCGCGACCGTCCGGCAATGCAATCATCATCACCGCGGCATGGGCAGCCCATTCGACACCCTTGGAAATCTGCATCATTTGACTCTTGATTTAAATCGGATAATAAATGTCCGAATAACATGGAGTCGCAGCCGGATAAAGGAAAAGATCGATGCTCACCGGAAAACCTGATGTCCTTGACCGCCTGGCGCAGATGCTTGTTCTGGGGGTGGGCTTGTTCGCCTTGCTCTTCGGTCTGTTCATGATCATTCGCCCGCTCGACTGGTATGTCGCGATCCCGACGGTCATTGCCACCGGACCGCCCAACAAGCATTTCATCCGCGATATCGGGATTGCCTATGCCGCTTGCGGAATCATTCTGCTCTATGCGAGCATCAATATCCACATGCGTTGGCTAGCGGCTCTGGCGGGTGCATTGTGGCTGTCGCTGCACGGCATATTGCACATTTATGAAGTGTCGGCCGGGATTTGCTCGCCGGATGCCTTTATTGCCGATGCGCCCGGCGTTCTGGGACCACCGTTGCTGGTGTTCCTGGCACTTGCTATCCTGTTCGCGCGCCAGCGGATCGCGCCTGCCGGTATCCCGAAATCCGTGTTTCTCAAATTTGCCAATGCGGAAGCAGAGGAAAGCGAGCGGCAATATCATGATGCAATCGCCGCCGCGCCCGGTCATGCGTTTGAAAAATTCATGCATTTCCTGCCCGCCTCGATGCACAGGCACGAGGCACCGGCGCTGCTGTTCCACGCAGCCCGGATGGGCGCCAATATGGTCGAGGACTGCGGGCCCTGCGCGATCAGCTGCGCAAACTGGGCGCTGGCCGATGATGTTCGCAGAGAGACCGTCAATGCCTGGTTCAAGGGGGCGGACAATCTGCCGGAAGAAGAAGCGCTGGCGTATAAATTCGGTCAGGCGATCGCGACCCGCTCTGCCGATGCTTTCGAGCTCGGCGACCGGATCGAGGCGCAATATGGCCGTAAAGTCCGTTTCGAGCTGGCGATGGGCGCCGCGATGGTCCGCAGCTTCCCGGCCATGAAACGCGGTCTTGGTCTGACAAAAGCCTGTTCCCTCACGCCACTGGAAGTGTAATAGCCGCTGCATGAGATTCTTGCTGTTATTCTTGGCCGTGTTTGGCCTCTCGACTGCTACCGCCAGTCAGGCCGTAAAGGCCGGGGCGAGCGAAACTAACCATCCCGAAGCCCGGCCATTCGACGAATCCGCCAATGCGGTGGAGCAAGTGGACGCAGCACTTGCCCGGGCGCAACTGTCCGGCAAACGGGTGATCGTCGTGATGGGCGCCAATTGGTGTCACGACAGCCGTGGCCTGTCCGGCTGGTTTGCCGAACCTCGCTTTGCCGCGATGCTGGCGGTCAAATATGAGCTGGTCTATGTCGATGTCGGGATGAAGGACCGGAATATCGATATCGCCCGGCGCTTTGGCATAAAATCGATCAAGGGCACGCCGACCGTTCTGGTGCTGTCCTCGGACGGCGATCTGCTGAACCCGAAATCGGCACCGAAATGGCGCAATGCTGCAAGCCGCGAGGAAGATGATATCTTCGTCTATTTCGACCAATTTGCTCCCGAACTCTGAGCCGAAGGAAAGCAGGTGCCGCGCGCATTGACCTATATATTGATCCTGCTGGCGGTAATCGCCGTGGCGCTGTTCTTCCTGCCGCTGCGGCTGGCTGTAGGCATGGCGGGGCTTGAAGGATCGCGCTTTTCGGCCAAGGCAATCAGCGGATCGGTCTGGAACGGCCGGATCGAGGGCGCGCAAGTCGGGCCGTTTGCTTTGGGTGATCTCGATGCCGGTGTGCGGTTCCTGCCGTTGCTGACGGGCAGGTTGCTGATGGATCTGGAGCGACCGGCCACCGCCGGTGATGACGGGCTGGTCGCGACGGTTGGCAAATCCGGCAACAGCCTGCTGGTGCAGGATGTGACCACCGTGCTTGGCGTCGGCCGCCAATTGGCCCCGTTGCCAGCCTCGGCGATTGATCTGCGGGACGTGAATATCAGCTTCGCCGGTGGACGCTGCCAGTCGGCGAGCGGTCAGGTGCGGGTCTCGCTGGACGCAAATATACCCGGGCTCGATCTCAAACAGGGCCTGCTCGGCAATGCAATATGTCAGGATGGAGTGCTGGTGTTGCCACTGCAGAGCGGTTCCGGCATGGAGCAGCTCACTCTCAAACTCGAAGGCAACGGCTATTATACCGCGCGGCTGTTCCTCTCGGGCAGCGACCGCGCATGGACGTTGCTATTGCCGACGCTCGGCTTTCGCAACGTTCCGGACGGCTATGCGATCAAGGTTGCAGGACAATTGGCACAAAGGAACGCACAATGACCAATGCCGGAAACAAAGCGGTAAAATTCTCGATACTGGACCTTTCTCCGGTGCCGCTCGGCAGCGACGTCAAAACCGCGCTCGACCGGTCGCTGGCGCTTGCGCAGCATGGCGAGGCGCTTGGCTACGAGCGGTTCTGGATGGCCGAACATCATGGCATGGAAGGCATTGCCAGCGCCGCGACTGCAGTGGCGCTCTCGCATATCGGGCAGGGGACCAGGTCCATCCGCATCGGTGCCGGCGGGATCATGCTGCCCAATCATGCGCCGATGGTGATTGCCGAACAATTCGGCACGCTGGAGGCTCTATATCCGGGTCGCGTCGATCTCGGCCTGGGCCGCGCGCCGGGTTCGGACCAGCGGACGGCGCAGGCCTTGCGCCGCAATCTCAACAGCGATGCGAACGAGTTCCCGCGCGATGTTCTGGAACTGCAGGCGTTCCTGGCGGGGGATGACCGGCTCGGTATCAAGGCGACGCCGGGGCAGGGGACCAATATCCCGCTCTATATTCTCGGCAGCAGCCTGTTCGGCGCGCAACTGGCTGCGGCTCTTGGTCTGCCTTATGCTTTCGCGTCGCATTTTGCACCGCAGATGCTCGACGAGGCGCTCACGATATACCGGCGTGATTTCAAGCCGTCGGAGCAGTTGGCCGAGCCCTATGTACTGTGCGGTTTCAATATTTTCGCTGCCGATAGCGATGAAGAGGCGGAATATCTGTCCAGCTCGATGATGCAGAGCTTTGTCGCGCTGCGCACCGGAAATCCCGGAAAAATGCCGCCGCCGGTCGAGGGCTATCGCGAAAGCCTGCCCCCGCAGGCCCAGTCAATGCTCGAACAGATTTTGCAGGGCAGCGCGATCGGTTCGCCGGACAGAATCAAGCAGGGCGTCGAACGGTTCATTGACCGGACCGGCGCCGACGAGCTGATCATTTCCGGATCGATTTTCGATCAGGCAGCGCGCGAGAAAAGCTATGCTATCGCCGCCGATATTCGAGACCTGATCGCGGCCTAGGGCCAATTTCGCTTCACTCAAGCCTTGATTTTACCATCCGGCCTGCGCATGACTCTGGCCAATCGCAATTCCGGAATAGACGCCCCCGAGGGAGAAGACATATTGCCACGTACAGGTAGAAATTCAGCGCTTAGAGACTTTCTGAAAAGCGAGGCAGCGGGCGGCATATTGCTGATGTTTGCCGCCGCTCTGGCGATGGTCGTCGCGAACAGCCCCTTATATGACATGTACCACCACTTCCTGCACGATCTGAAAGGACCGGTCCTTTCGAGCAAATTGGGGCCGATGACGCCGCATTTGTGGATCAACGACGGGCTGATGGCGATATTCTTCCTTCTCGTCGGGCTGGAAATAAAGCGGGAATTTGTCGATGGCAGGCTTAACACCTGGGAGAGGCGGCGATTGCCGGTTGTGGCGGCTGCGGCGGGCATGGTTGTGCCGGCGCTGATCTATCTGTTTGTCGTCAAGGATGTGCCCGAACTCTACAATGGCTGGGCAATTCCGGCGGCCACCGATATCGCCTTTGCGATCGGTGTGCTTGCTCTGCTTGGGCCGCGTGCGCCGACATCGCTGAAATTGTTTCTGGTCACCGTCGCGATTGTCGACGACATGGGCGCGGTGGCGATCATCGCATTGGTCTATACCGCCGAGATCAACGGCGCTGCCTTGCTCGCCAGTGCGGCGATACTGGCCGTCATGTATACGATGAACCGCAACGGCGTGCTCAAGCTCTGGCCCTATCTGATCGGTTCCGGTCTGCTCTGGTATACCGTGCTGATGTCAGGCGTTCATGCGACCATTGCCGGCGTTTTGGCGGCCATGGTCATTCCGATCGTGGTGACACCGACATCACCGGATGCCGAAAATTCTCCGCTGCACCGGCTTGAACATGCGATTTCGCCATGGAGCGCCTTTCTGATCGTGCCGATCTTCGGCTTTGCCAATGCTGGCGTTTCGCTCAGCGGGCTGGGCATAGAGCAGATTTTCGCGCCGCTGCCGCTGGGTATCGCAGCCGGCCTGTTGCTCGGCAAGCAGATCGGCATTTTCGCCAGCGTCTGGATCGCGGTCAAAACCGGTTTCGCCGGACGGCTTGGCGGGGCCAGCTGGTTGCAGGTCTATGGCGTGGCGATGCTCTGCGGTATCGGTTTCACGATGAGCCTCTTCATTGGCGCGCTCGCCTTCCCCGGCAATACGCTGTTGATCGAGGAAGCGAAGATCGGTGTGCTCGGCGGATCCGTTCTGTCCGCGATTATCGGTTTCTGCATATTGCGCTTCGCGCCGCAGGGCCGCCATCTGGAATCACTCGACAAGGAAGATGCGGAGCAGTTGCTTGATGTTTTACCGGATGGTCAGGCGCAAAAGCTGAAAGACGCGCTTTGAAGGGCAGTGGCCTGATTGCTATTGCCTGTCTGGCAATTTCCGCCGGTACATTGTCAGCGGCGCCAGTATCTGCGCCAGTGATCACCGATACGGCTGCTTTGCAAGCATCGAACGAGCTTGGCTCCATCGCCAGCGATTATGTAAAACTGACGCTGGCGCTCGGCGAAAAAGAAGCCGGCTATGTCGATGCCTATTACGGCCCGGCGCAATGGGTAGAGGCGGCCAAGGCCGATCCGCGCGATATGCGCGAACTGGGCAATGCAATTGTCGATCTGATGCTACGGCTCGATGCGCTGACCATTAGCGATGATCCGCTGGTCGAGGCACGTAAACGCTTTCTTTCAGCCCAGCTGGAAGCCGCGCTCACGCGCCATGCGATGATGCAGAAGGAGAAATTTCCTTTCGCCAAAGAAGCCATGGGGCTGTTCGGGGTAACGCCGGAACTCAGGCCGCTGACGGAATTTGATCCGGTGCTCGAGGAGATCGAGAATATCGTTCCCGGTGAAGGCCCGCTCAGCGAACGGGTGGCGGCTTTTGAAAACGGCTATATCATTCCCACGGACCGGCTGCAGGCCGTTTTCGACACCGCGATTGCCGAGTGCAAGGCGCGGACCGCGCAATATTTCGATTTGCCCGAGGGCGAGAATTTCAGGCTGGAATTTGTCACCGGCAAAAGCTGGAGCGGCTATAATTACTATCAGGGCAATTATCAGAGCCTGATCCAGGTCAACACCGACCTGCCGATCTTCATCGGCCGCGCGGTCGATCTCGGTTGCCACGAAGGCTATCCGGGTCATCATGTCTATAATATGCTGCTCGAGAAGAACCTGACCAAAGGCCGCGGCTGGCAGGAATTTTCCGTCTATCCGCTCTATTCACCGCAAAGCCTGATCGCCGAGGGGTCGGCCAATTTTGGCATCGAACTGGCGTTCAACGGCCAAGACCGGCTGGATTACGAGCGTGATGTCCTCTACCCGCTCGCCGGTCTTGATCCGGACACAGCGGCAGCTTACTGGGCGCTGCAAATCGCCAAACAGGCGCTCAGCGGCGCACGGATGACGATTGCGCAACAATATCTCGATGGCGAAATTACCCGCGAGGAAGCGGTCGCGCTGAACCAGAAATATCAATTGGTCTCGGCAGAACGCGCGGCGCAGATGACCGATTTCAACGAGCAATATCGCAGCTATGTGATCAACTATGGCCTCGGCCTGGAAATGGTCCGCGACTGGATCGAGGCGCAGGGTGACGCGCCGGTGTGGCGCTGGAAAGCGATGGAGTGGTTGCTGAGCGAACCGATGTTGCCGGGGGATTTGCTGGAGTGAGTGATGCCGTCATGCTGAACTTGTTTCAGCATCCAGAGCGGTAATAGGCGTCTTCTCTCCCTGGATCCCGAAACAAGTTCAGGATGACGGGCTTTTTTATCAGAACAACACTCCCGCTCTCTCCCTCAGGAGAGAAGGGAAAATGGCCAATTCGGACCCGAAAAACCCCTCCATATCTGCGACCAGAATAATTGCGAACAGCCCCGTCGAATCCCTCTTGCGCATTGCAAGAATCGGCGTAATCCAAGCGCAGTTTTTCGGGACAGGATTGCTGTATGGCTTTCAATCTTTTCGGACGTATCAAACCACTAGACGCGATTTTGGCCACGGCAGAGAAAAAGGCGCTAACCCGCACTCTCGGCCCCGTTCAGCTCACCTTATTGGGGGTCGGAGCGGTCATCGGCACCGGCATTTTCGTGCTGACATCGGAGGCGGCACAGAAAGCCGGGCCGGGGATGATGTGGAGTTTCGTGATCGCCGGGCTGGTCTGTGCCGTGGCAGCGCTGTGCTATTCCGAACTGGCCTCGATGGTGCCGGTCTCGGGCTCGGCTTATACCTATACTTATGCGGTGATGGGCGAGCTGCTGGCGTGGATGGTCGGCTGGGCGCTTATCCTGGAATATGCGGTGGCGGCGAGCGCGGTTTCGGTGGGCTGGTCCGGCTATTTTGTCGGGCTTCTGGCCAATGCGGGGATACATCTGCCGACGGCGCTTACCATTGGGAGCTATGCGCCGGGCGGACTGATCAACCTGCCGGCGCTGGTCATCGCTTTGCTGGTCACTTTTCTGCTGATGATCGGCACCAGCGAGAGCGCCAAGGTCAATGCGGTGCTGGTGGCGATCAAGGTTTCGGCTCTGACCATGTTCATCGTGCTCACGCTGCCGATGATGCAGGGGCAGAATTTCGATCCGTTCATGCCCAACGGCTGGTTTGGCGAAAGCCGCGGTTTCGGGGCGGTCGGCGCGGCGGCCTCGATATTCTTTGCTTATGTCGGCTTTGACGCGGTGTCGACAGCGGCAGAGGAGACCAAGAACCCGCAACGCAACGTGCCGATCGGGCTCATCGGCAGTCTGGCCATCTGTACCGTTTTCTATCTGCTGGTCGCGGCGGGTGCGATCGGCACCGTCGGCGCACAGCCGATTGTCGACGCAGCGGGGAATGTGCTGGCGCCCGGCAGCACTGCCTTTGCCGCCCAATGTCAGGCGTTGCTGACGGCGGGCCACGAACCTCTGGTGTGCAGCCACGAGGCGTTGGCCTTTGTGCTGCGGAACATCGGCTATCCGGTCTTCGGCAATCTTATCGGGCTAGCCGCCTTTCTGGCGCTACCGTCGGTGATCCTGATCATGCTGTTCGGCCAGACGCGGATTTTCTTCGTGATGGCGCGCGATGGCCTGTTGCCGGAAAAGCTCGCCACTATTCACCCGAAATGGAAAACACCGCATATCGTCACGGCGATTACCGGTGTCGCGGTATCGGTATTTGCTGCATTTCTGCCGGTGGGCCAGCTCGCTGACATTTCGAATTCGGGGACCTTGTTCGCCTTTCTGATGGTCGCGGTGGCGGTGCTTATCCTGCGCCGTACCGATCCCGACAGGCACCGCCCGTTCCGCACGCCGCTGGTCTGGATTGTCGCGCCGCTGGCGATTGTCGGCTGTCTGGGGCTTTTCTATAATCTGCCGCTGGACGCGAAGCTGGTATTGCCGATCTGGGGCGGGATCGGGCTGCTCCTCTATTTCGCTTATGGCTACAGAAAGAGCCATGTCGGGCGCGGCCATATCGAAGTCCACGAATCGGACGCGGATGCGCCGCCCCAGCCTGTTCCGCCGATCAACGACCAATAAGCTGCTTTTGCGGCCAGAAATTTCAGGCCGCCATTAACTATCTGCTAACCAATTTCGTTCACTCCGGTTTCTGAAACATGAATCGCGTGGTTATGCGCGCACCATGAACAGGGAACGGACTTTATGACCAGACAGAGAACGCCCGAAGATTCTCCGGTAGATGTCGCGATCATCGGCGCCGGGCCAGCCGGTCTGACAGCTGCCTATTTGCTCAGTAAAAAGGGCTTTTCGGTCACGGTTATCGAGAAAGATCCGAAATATGTCGGCGGGATCAGCCGGACGGTGGAGCATGAAGGCTTCCGCTTTGATATTGGCGGGCACCGCTTCTTTTCGAAAAGCCAGGAAGTGGTCGATCTGTGGAACGAAATCCTGCCAGACGACTTCATCCAGCGTCCCCGGATGAGCCGCATCTATTATGAAGGCAAATTCTACAGCTACCCGCTGCGCGCGTTCGAAGCCTTGTGGAATCTCGGTATCTGGCGTTCGACGCTTTGCATGCTGAGCTATGGCAAGGCGAAGGTATTCCCGAACAAGAATGTGAAGAGCTTTGAAGACTGGACGGTCAACCAGTTCGGCTACAAGCTCTATTCGATTTTCTTCAAAACCTACACCGAGAAGGTCTGGGGCATGCCGTGCGACGAAATGTCGGCGGACTGGGCGGCACAGCGGATCAAGGGCCTGAGTCTCTGGAACGCGGTCACCGATGGCCTGAAACGCTCGCTTGGCCTCAACAAGAGGCCGAATGACGGACAGGAAGTCAAAACCCTGCTCGAAACCTTCCGCTATCCCCGCCTCGGCCCCGGCATGATGTGGGATGCGGCCAAGGCCCATGTCGAAGCCAAAGGCAATGAAGTGCTCATGGGCCATAGCCTCAAGCAGCTCGCCCAGGATGCCGAAGGCAACTGGCGCGTAAGCGCGACGAGCGCTGACGGCGAAACCATCATCAATGCGAAACATGTGATTTCAAGCGCGCCGATGCGCGAGCTTGCCACCCGCATCCATCCACTGCCGCAATCCATGCCGGAGGCGCAGGATCTCAACTATCGCGATTTTCTGACTGTTGCGATCAAGGTCAAATCCGACGATCTGTTCCCCGACAACTGGATCTATATCCATGATGACCGGGTTCAGGTGGGCCGCGTGCAGAATTTCCGCAGCTGGTCACCGGAAATGGTGCCGGACGAGAATATCGCCTGCGTCGGGCTGGAATATTTCTGTTTTGAAAATGACGGTCTGTGGTCCTCGTCCGACGAAGATCTGATCGAGCTGGCCAAGAAGGAAATGGCAATCCTCGGACTGTGCAAACCCGAGGATGTTGTCGGCGGCGCGGTTGTCCGTCAGGAAAAGGCCTATCCGGTCTATGACGACAGCTATGAAGATAATGTCGCTACCATGCGCAATGATCTGGAAGGCCGCTACCCGACCCTGCACATGGTCGGACGCAACGGCATGCACCGCTATAATAACCAAGATCACGCGATGATGACCGCGATGCTGACGGTGGAGAATATCGAAGCCGGCACTCGCAAGTGGAACGTCTGGAACGTCAACGAAGACGCCGAATATCACGAGGCGGGCGACGAAGGCGCGCAGAAGGTGGTCGCCGAGGAAATCAGTGAAGACCGTGCTGCCGCTCTCGAAAGCATGCGCGATGTGCCGACGCGGATCGAGGAAGAAAAACCAGCGACACGGGCTGCCTAAAATGGAACGCAGCGGCTCGGACAGACGGTCAACCATCGGTGATTGGGTAGGAAATCTGCCCGCTCCGCTGGCTTTGCTCAACCGGTTTTCGATTACCCGCTATTTGCTGGCGAGCGTCGTCAGCCTGGCCTTTGACGTTGCCTTGTTCATGGTGCTGGTCGCATTCCTGGTCGATCCGGGCTGGGCTTCTGCAATAGGCTATAGCGCCGGCATCATCGTTCACTGGCTGATTTCCTCGAGCTTCGTATTTCCCGGCAAGGCGCGCGGTGGTGCGGCGTTGCATTTGCAACGGCTCGGTTTCATCGGAACCGCCATACTGGGCCTCGGCATAACGGTCGCCATGGTCAGCGGTCTCACCAGTGCCGGTATTTTGCCGGTCATGGCCAAGGCAGCGGCCGTCGCCGTCAGTTTCTTCGCCGTATATCTTACCCGCAAATACGGGGTATTCCGGTGAGCTATATCGACAAGACCATAGCCTTGCCTGCAAAGCAGCAGCGATTCAGCACCGAATTCACGAAATTCCTCAACTGGGCGCTGGTCTGGGTTATCCTCGCCAATATTCCGTTCATGGCGATGTGGATGGTTGGCGCACCACCACGCGCGATTCCGATTGTGCTGGCGGGTCTCGTCGGCCTGATCGTCAAACGGATGCCGCGAGCGGTACAGTGGATCGCGTTCGTCGGGGTGATGGTCTATTCCCTGCTTTCTTTTGTTTCCGGCCTGTTCAGCCTGACGCTGGATTCCTTGCTCTATTCGCTGCAGTTTTTTGCCGAAATCAAACCGAGCAACTCGATCGAATATATCATTGCGGCGATCGTCATGGTCGGCATATTGATCGGCAGCTGGTTCCTGCTCAAGCGCGACACCAATTTTTCCAAACCACTGCATATCCTGCTTGGCGGAGCTCTGATTTTCGGGCTTGTCGGAGCGGATGCCGCGGTCGGTGAAGGGATGCGGGGTCATTATTTCCGGCCGGCTCCTGCAGGTGCGGGGTTTGAATCGGCGGTTACGAAATCCGGCTTTGCCGCCCGCGCCGATGGCAAGCGCCATCTGGTGCTGATCATCGTTGAATCGCTGGGGGTTCCCAAGAACAACAAGGCGATGTCAGACAAGCTGTTTGCCTATTACAACAGCAGCGCGGTCAAGGCGCGCTATGAGGTCAGCCAGGGCACGAGCCTATATTATAACAGTACCACATCGGGCGAGATGCGCGAACTCTGCGGACGCTGGGGCGATTATTATGAGTTGCTTGAAAGCGATGATCCGAAGACATTGAATTGCCTGCCCGCGCAGCTTGCCGAAAAAGGCTATGCGACACAGGCGATGCACAGTTTCAAAGGTCCCTTTTTCAAGCGGGAAGACTGGTATCCCAAGATCGGTTTTCAAAAGCGGGAATTTGCTGTCGATCTGGAAAAACGTGGCGCCGAATGGTGTGGCGGTGTCTTTGCCGGCGCTTGTGATCGTCAGGTTCCGAAAATGCTGGCCGAAAATCTGAAGCGGGCAAAGCAGCCTGTCTTTCAATATTGGCTGACGCTGAACACCCATTTGCCGGTGCCTACCGAACAGAATCTGCACCCCGAGAATTGCGAGAAAGTATCTGTCGAACTGGCCCGGGACTATCCGATGATTTGCCGCCAGTTCGCGATATTCGACGATATAGACAAGGCGCTGATCAAGGAAATTACGGCGAGCGATTTTCCGGAGGCGGATATCCTGCTGGTTGGTGATCATATGCCGCCGTTTTTTGACCGCCATCATCGTTCGCAATTTGACCCGGAGCGGGTTCCATGGCTTTACCTGAAAGCCAAAGGCTCGCAGCCCGAGGGGTAAGATTTTGGAACGCTTGCGCGGAAACCTGCCAATATTATTGATCTGGCTCGCGGTCTGCGCCGTGCTCATTCTGGTCACGCGTGGCCAGATCATGAGCGGCATCGGGTGGGACCCGGATGATCAGCTGCGCATGGTCCAGCTGCGCGACTGGCTCGGCGGGCAAAGCTGGTTTGATACTATCCAATATCGCATTGGCGAACCGGACAGCCAGCCGATGCACTGGCCGCGCTGGGTCGAATTGCCGCTGGCCCTGGTGGTCTTGCTGCTCAAACCGTTGATCGGCGCAGCGTCCGCCGAAACTGCGGCAATGGTTATCGCGCCGCTCGTCACTTTGGGCGTGGCAATGTGGCTGGTCGTCAAAATCACAGAACAGGTTTTTGACCGCAAGGTCACACTTCTGGCGGCGGCTCTGTTGGCAACTGCCGTGCCGATTGTCTCGCAAATCCGCCCGATGCGGGTGGATCATCATGGCTGGCAGATTGCTCTGGCGCTGACCGCGCTGTGGACGATGTTCTGGCCTGACAAGCGCAAGGGCGGCATTGCGCTGGGTGCGACGCTTGCGCTCTGGCTTTCGATATCGCTCGAAGGATTGCCGCTATCGGCTGCCTTTGTCGTGCTGCTGGGTTGGCGCTGGGTCTTCCGGACCGAAGAAGGGGTTCGGCTGTTCTGGACCTTATTATCCTTTCTGATGGCCAGTTTCATGTTCTATTTTGCCTCTCAGGGCAATTTCAACACGGCGGTGAACTATTGCGATGCGCTGTCACCAGCGCATTTGCTGGCCTGTACGGCGGGTGCCGCTGTTATGTTGCCGGCAATCAAATGGCTGCCCGCAAATATCGCCTTGCGCACTGTCAGTCTGGCTGTCGCCGGTGCGGCGGCCCTGGCTATCTTCTATGGCTTCGCTGCCCAATGTGTTGGCGGAGCATTTAACACCATGGATCCAATCGTTCGCGAATATTGGCTGGTCAATGTTCTCGAGGGTCTGCCGATCTGGTACCAGAATGGCAAGACCATGGTCACCTTGCTCGGCGGATCGATCATCGTCGGGCTGGGAAGTCTGATCTATATCGTGCGTGTCCGGTGCGGACAGATTGATCGCGGCAAATTATTCATTCTCGCTTACGCATTTCTCTGGGCGGTGCTGCTGTCCCTGTTTGTCCAGCGTGCCACAGCGGTCGCAGCGGCCTTTGCTCTGCCATTCATGGCCTGGGCTGTGCAGCAGGCCTTTGCGCACGCGCGCGCAATCGAGCGTCCGGTATCGCGCATACTCGCCTCCGCCGCAGTTGTTTTCCTGATCATGCCTGGCCCGCTTGCCATCGCGCTTTTCAACAAAATTACAGGAGATGACGGGAAGGCCGAATTGAACTCCGGTACTGCGACGTGCAAGGATAACGCCTCGCTTGCGCGGCTCAATGCCTTGCCCCGGTCCCGCATCGTCGCCCCATTTGATTTCGGACCACGGATATTGCTGCTGACCCCGCATTCAGTGCTCGCTACCAGTCACCATCGTAATGACAAGGCGATGGCCGATCAGATACGGATTTTTATATCCGTACCGGATGTAGCTCGCGAGATATTGGAAGCGCGTGATATCCGCTACATTGTCGCCTGCGATGGCGAAGCCGAGCTTGATTTCTACGCGAAAAAGCATCCGGAAGGTTTGTGGGCGAAACTGGCCAAAGGTCAGAATCCGGACTGGCTGCAACCTGTCCACATCAGGGACTCTGGCCTGACTATTTGGAGGGTTGCGACAAAAGAATTTCGTAACCATATGTAAATTATACTATTGTTTATAAGGAATTGTCGCAACAGACCAGAACCATGGAGAAAAATATGGCAGGGGTCACCGGACTTGGGGGGGTTTTTCATATGGTGAAGAATCCGGCAGCTACACGCCAATGGTATAAAGATTATCTGGATATGGACGGGGAATATGGTCCAATGCTCAATTGGTCGGACGAGAAAGGTGACAAACCTTATAGTCTGATCAGCCATTTTCCCGAAGACAGCGAATATCTCGAACCAAGCGCGGCCAAATTCATGATCAACCTACGGGTCGATGATCTGGATGCTTATGTCGAGCAGTTGAAGGACAAGGGTCTTGAGATTCTGGGTCAGGTTGACGAAGGATATGGCAAATTCGCCTGGATCCTCGATTGCGACGGGATCAAACTGGAATTCTGGCAGCAGGTAGAAGCACCCGATAGCTGATCCCCCGGTTCAGGCCGGAATGAATTTCAGCGCCAGCCCGTTGAGACAATGCCGCTTGCCGGTAGGCCTCGGTCCATCATTGAAGATATGTCCGAGATGCCCGCCGCAGCGCGTGCAATGGACTTCGGTGCGCGGATAGCCGATCTTATAGTCTTTCGTCGTGCCTATCCGGTCTTCGGCGAGCGGCGCCCAAAAGCTCGGCCAGCCGGTGCCGCTGTCATATTTTGTGTCCGATTTATAGACCCCGAGATTACAGCCGGCACAGGCGTAAACGCCTTTGCGCTTCTCATTATTCAACAGACTGGAATAGGCCCGTTCGGTACCTTCAAGCCGCAATATCCGATAGCGTGCGGCGCCCAACCGTTGCTTCCATTCTGCGGCTGTCCGGTTGATCTTGAACGGTCCGCCAGCCCGCGCGTTGGCATCGTCGAAAAAGCCGGAAAGGCTTATCGCTCCATAGGCTCCGGCGACTACAAGAGTACCGGATATGACTGTGCGCCGGTCGAGCGGTTTCATCTGAATTCCTTTCCAATATCCCTCATTCATTCGAACCGGGAGACAAATTGGTTACAGATGTGCGCCTGAACGGAAACTGATCAATATTTCGAAAGCTCGACTTCCAACTCGCGGAATCCGTGAACGAAACAGGCGTGGACGCGCCGGTTTTTTCCGGTCGGATTGACCTGCATGCGCCGTTTGTGCATCTCTTCCAGCAAGATACGGATTTGCAGTTCGGCGAGACGGGCGCCGACGCAGCGGTGGATGCCGTAGCCGAATGCGAGGTGACGTCTTGCATTCTCGCGGTCGACAATGATCTTGTCGGCTTCCGGAAAGACTTCTTCGTCGCGATTGGCGGAGATATACCACAGAACGACCTTGTCACCCTTCTTGATCTGGTTGCCGAACAGGTCGTGATCTTCCAGCGCCGTGCGGCGCATATGCGCGAGCGGCGTCTGCCAGCGGATGATTTCCTGAACCGCGTTGGGTATCAGATCAGGGTTTTTCTGCAGCTTTTCCCTTTCTTCGGGGAACTGGCCGAGACCATAAGCCACGCCAGACATGGTGTTACGGGTGGTGTCATTGCCGCCAACGATCAGCAATACCAGATTGCCCATGAATTCCATCGGATCCATGTCACGCATATGTTCGGAATGGATCATCATGGAAATCAGGTCGGGCGTCGGCTCCGCATCCACCCGTTCGTTCCATAATTTGGTGAAATAGGCACCCATTTCGTAGAGAATATGCCGCCGTTGCTCAGTGAGATCTTCCGCGCATGACAATTCCACATCACCAGCCCAGTCAGACCAATAGGTCAGCAGCCTGCGGTCTTCCCACGGAAAACCGAATAATATTGCCAGCATGCCGGTGGTGAGCTCGATCGAAACCTTGTCGACCCAGTCAAATTTTTCGCCCCATGGCAGGCTATCGAGCACTTCCTCGGTGCGCTGGCGGATTTCGGTTTCCATCCGTTTCATTTCGGTCGGGGTGAAGGCGGGTGCTACCGTACGACGCTGTCCGGTATGTTTGGGACGGTCCATCGCGATGAACATCGGCAGCTGAAAATCGGAGTCGTCGAAGTCGGGCTCGGCAATCGTGATGCCGCCATGGGAGACATCGGAGGAATAAATATCCGGCAATGCTTCGACATGTTGGATCGGTTTGTAGGTGGTGATGTTCCAGAAGTCACCGTGAACGCCGCCCTCAACCTTGTTGATCGGAGCAGTCGCCCGCATTTCGGCAAATGGCTTGCGCCATAGATCCTTGCTGTACAGTTCCGCCCGACTGACATCCCAGGGATTGGCCTCGCTATCTGCGACCGGAGGGTTGCGCTTATACCATTCTTCCAGAGCCTCGTCGGCGGTCGGGGAGGTGGTCAGATTATCGAGGTCGATTTGGGGAACGGATGCCATTGGTCTCTCCTGCCGTTGCCTGTATCGGCAATCGGTTGCGTTTCAAAACTAGTTCAATCTGCCTCTATTGACAGTAATGTCAATGTCTTTTCGGCAAATGTCCTGAATCTCCGGACTATTTTCCGGTCACTCTTGCAAACAGACTTTTTTTGCGAGCCGCCTGTCCGGATTTCATCACGTTACGGCGGAACAGCATCACCGAAAAGCGGATGATGATCATTGTGAAGACACCCTGCCAGATCAGCGCCAGTCCGTGCTGCCAGATATTGTCCATCTGGGCGGCGCGCGCGATCATCGCGAAGGGTGAGCTGAAAGGAAAGAGCACCGCAAACCATTCCATCGGTTCACCCAATTTTGTGATTGCTGAATAAGCGAGAAAGAAAACCAGCAATTGCCCCATGGTCACCGGCATGGACAGGGTCTGCACTTCGCGCACGGTTGTTGCCATTGCCCCGATGCCAAGAAACAGCGAGCCGAGCAGCAGATAGGCCATCGAAAAATAGAGTAGCAGCAGCAGGCAGAATAACGGCCAGCCGACGGCGGGCGAAGGCAGGGCATTCCAGTTTCCGCCGACCAGAAGGGCTACGGATATTCCTATCGTGCTCCACACTGTGATACCGACGAGCGCCATGCCCAGCATTGCGAAAAGCTTGCCGAGAAATATCGCATCCATCGGGATGGCTGCGGCCAGAATCTCGATGATCTTGTTGGTCTTTTCCTCGACCAGATTGGAAAGCACCATCCCCGCGAGGATCATCGTCAGCAGGATCAGGATTGCCTGGCCGGCCTGCGCCGTCATCAGTTGATTGCGTTCGCTGGAACTGCCCGTTTGACCGATAAGCCTCGTTTCAATGTTAACCGTGGCGGGCCGGGAAAGAGCTGTCTCCGCCAGCAGCGTAATTTTCCCTTGCCATCGTTTGACGTCTCCCGCCGAACCGGTCAGCACGGGGGCAGCCAGCGTCCCGGAGAGAATTGCGGTCAGCGATTTTTCGCTGTCCAGCTTTGCAATGATGTCCGGTTCTTGCGCGGAAAAATCCGGCAATATGATCAGCTCCGGCAGGGATTTTGAACCCAGACTCCGGACGAGTCGTGCGCGTGTTGCAAGCAGTGCTTCGGCTTCTTCCTGGTTCAGGGCGACGCCAATAACAGAATTATCAATCTCCTGCGATACCTGCGATCCCAGCCCGCCAGCGGCGACCCCTATCCCCAGTGGAAATAGCGGTCCCAGCAAAAAGAAGAAGAAGGATTTGGAAAATATGATCGCGGTGAAATCACGGCGGGCGATGACGAAGGCGGCGCGGATGGTTTCGATCATGCTCTTTCATCCCCGTTGTTGTCTGCGGCATCGGCATCCATTTTCCGCGCCGCTGCCTCGCCAGCGATCTGGACAAAGGCGTCGTGCAGGCCGGGCCGTTCGATAGAGAGGGATTCGATGCCGGCATCGCCTTCCACCAGAGCATTTAACAACGGTTCGACGCCGCTTTGGGGCAAAGTGAAATGCCAGTTGTGGCCGAGCGGTTTGCAATCTGCAGGAATTGCTGTGCGCCAGGGACCGTCGAGATTGCGTGTTTCGAGATGGACCTGCGGACGGAGCCGGTCACGGGCCTCGGAAACCTTGCCTTTGAAAGGGATTTTCCCATCGGCGATAATGGCGATTTCTTCGCACAGCCGCTCGGCATGGGCGATCACATGGGTCGAGAAAATGATCGTGACGCCCTTGTCGGCCTGGGCGCGGATCAATCGTTCCAGCTTGCCCTGGTTCAGCGCATCCAGACCGGAAAACGGCTCGTCAAGAATGATCAGGTCGGGATCGTGCACGAGCGTGCCGAGCAACTGTACCGTCTGCGCCATGCCTTTGGAGAGTTGGCGGATCTGTTTGTCGGCTGCTTCACCGAGCCCATGATCTTCCATCATGGCACGACCCCGCTTGCGGCCCTCGGCCAGCGGCAATCCGCGCAACGCGCCCATGAACGCAATCGCATCAAATGCCTTCATCGATGGATAGAGTCCGCGCTCTTCGGGGAGATAACCCACTTGGTGGGCCATGGAAATCGGCTCTGGCGATCCGAGTAGAAACCGCTCGCCTTCGTCGGGGTCAATGATCCCGAGCAGCATCCGCAAGGTCGTGGTCTTCCCCGCTCCATTTGGTCCCAATATCCCGAATATACTGCCCTTCTCGATCGTCAGATCGATACCGTCAACGGCGGCTTCGCCATCAAATCTCTTGACGATATTGCGAGCTTCGATGGCGAATTCGGAATGTGGCGCGTGCATTTACGGCTTTCATATCTGGCGGTAGTGTTTGATAGGGAAAGCCTATGCCGGATGACAAGTTAAGATTGGACAAAGCGCTCGAAAAAAAGGCGAAGGAAGAGGGCTTTGCTGCGGTCGGCATCGCTCCGGGACGGTTGGCACCAAAAACCGGCCAGCGCTTGAAGCAGTGGCTTGCGGACGGCAGCCACGGCGACATGATCTGGATGGAGAGCCGGGCCGACGAACGGTCCGACCCGACCCATTTATGGCCGGACGTCCGTTCGGTCATCATGCTGGGTATGAGCTATGCGCCGGGCACCGATCCGTTCGCGCTGGAGAGTGTCTCCGATCACGGCCGCATTTCGGTCTATGCGCAGGGCAAAGATTATCACGATGTCGTGAAAGGCGCGCTCAAGCGGACGGCCCGCTGGCTGATCGAACAGGCAGAGTGCGAGGTGAAGGTATTCGTCGATACCGCGCCGGTCATGGAAAAACCGCTCGCGGAAGCGGCTGGCCTGGGATGGCAGGGCAAGCACACCAATATCGTCAGCCGAGATCACGGCAGCTGGCTGTTTCTGGGCGCGATATACACGACTCTCGAACTGGAGCCGTCAAAGCCGGGAAAAGACAGCTGTGGCAGTTGCTCTGCCTGTCAGGGTATTTGTCCGACCGGCGCCTTTCCGGCACCCTATCAGCTCGATGCAAGGGCCTGCATTTCCTATCTCACGATCGAGCACAAGGGACCGATCCCGCACCAATATCGCAAAGCCATGGGCAATCATATCTACGGCTGCGACGATTGTCTGGCGGTCTGTCCGTGGAACAAATTTGCCCAGGCGGGGGCAGCAAACAAGGCATTTCTGCCACGCGCGGAATTGACTGCGCCGGCGCTGGCCGATCTGCTGGCGCTCGATGATGCCAGTTTCCGGCAGGTATTCTCCGGATCGCCAATCAAGCGCAGCGGCCGCGACAGGATGGTACGCAATGCCCTTATCGCGGCGGGCAATAGCGGCGATTCAGCATTGATCGTGCCGGCTCAGGCGCTTCTGGATGATGACGATGATGCGGTCAGGGACGCGGCTGGTTGGGCGCTTGAACAGCTGGCGTCAGCGCTGCCTTAGAGCATTTACGCAGCTGACCCGGTCAACCGCAGCGCCATCGCTGCGGCGGGCGTCGATATGGGTGACCCGACCGGCGCCGCCGTCTTCGGGCGGATAAAGATAGGCATCCAGTATGCACGCGCCGCTTGCAAACTGGAGTTTCTGGGCTGGCGGCTCGGATATATCCAACTGCGGTTTTCCGAACAGACGGATAAGCTGACCGGCGGTCTTGCCCATGACGATATCCAGGCCTGCTACCGATTGGAGCGGGGAGGCCGGAGCGGCTGGCAGGCTGGGGCTTCTTGTTGCCGTTGTCGATGCACAGGCCGCTAGAGCGGGCAGGCTGAACAATATAAGAAATTTGGCTTTCATGCGGATCATATTTCCTTCTTCCCATGCACCAGATGGGTAGCCATAGCGGCTCCCAATAGCGGCGCAAGGAAATTGACAAAGGGGATGGCCAGCATCAGCGCAGTGACCAGTCCGAGGGTGAAGCGCTCGAGTTTCGGCAGACTCGATCCGGCGGCGAGATTGCGATAATCGGCGGCATGGCGGGCAGCAACCATGTCCTGCAGATCGCGTCCCAGCAAAATGGCATTGACTGTAAAAAAGGCAATCGGAGGGCCGATCCCGGTCACAAGCAGCAGGATATAGAGTGGTGCCGCCAGAATATTATAGCCTAGCGCCCGGCCGGCGGACGCGAGCCCCATTTTGATCCCGATCACATAACCCGGCGGTTTCGCCGTTTCCGCTCGATCAGGATAATGTCGCCGTTCTACCGCATCGACAATATCGTCCGAGAAGATGTTGAGTACAAAAATGGCGACAATCCGGAACAATAATAATCCGGTCAATATCGCGATGATGGCCGCAGCCGCAGCTGCTGCAAGGCCGCCATCTGTCCACCCGAGCCAGGCAAATAGCCAGACCAGTCCAAAATATGCTGCTACTCCGAAAATGGCGAACAACAGAAGCGTGAGCAATATGACCTTGAGCAGGATCACCAATATAGCACGGTCGCGAAGCTGGGCGAGGGAACGCGTGAAAGCTTGTATCATTCGCGCCTCATGTCATGATTGCCCGGCCAGCGTCAATTCTGCTTGATGGCATCGGACCAAGTCCCTAACCCGTCCCGAACCATGCAAACCACCCCAAGAGGATCTTTATGACCACTGAAGCCCGTTACGATATTGTCGCCATCGGCAATGCAATTGTTGATGTCATCTCGCAAGCCAGCGATGAATTTCTTGACGAAGAGCAACTGGTCAAGGGCAGCATGGCGCTGATCGACGCCGCGCGGGCGCAGGAATTATATCGCGACATGGGGCCAGCGCGGGAAATTAGCGGCGGTTCGGGTTCCAACACGCTGGCCGGCGCATCCATATTGGGGCGCCAATGCGCCTTGATCGCGCAAGTGGCCGACGATCAGCTGGGTGAAGTGTTTGCCCATGATATCCGTGCAACCGGAATTGATTTTGATGTGCCGCCGCTGGGTCAAGAGCCGCCGACGGCGCGCTGCCTGATTTTTGTCACGCCGGATGCGCAGCGGACGATGAATACTTTTCTCGGTGCATCGCAATTCCTGCCGCCGGCTGCGGTTGACTCCGACCTGATCGCCAGCGGTGCAATCCTCTATCTTGAAGGCTATTTGTGGGACGCCGACGAGCCCAAGGCCGCGATGGCGCTGGGAATCGATATCGCCAGGGAACATGGCCGCAAGGTTGCCTTCACCCTGTCCGACACATTCTGCGTCGACCGGCACCGGGAGGAATTCGTCGGCCTGATCGATGGCGGCAAGATTGATATCCTGTTCGCCAATGAGGCGGAAATCAAGATGCTGGCCGAGACCGAGGATTTTGATGCCGCGGTTGCGCAAACGGCCGCCAAGGTGGAAACGCTGGTGGTGACGCGAAGCGAAAACGGGGCGATCGCGGTTCGTGACGGCAAGACGACCGCCGTTGCTGCGGAACCCGTTGATCATATCGTTGATACGACCGGTGCCGGTGATCTTTTCGCTTCCGGCTTCCTCAGCGGCTATATCGAACAGCGTCCGATGGAAGAATGTCTGACCATTGGCGCGATTGCAGCAGCGGAAGTGATTTCCCATTATGGCGCCCGGCCGGAAGCCGATCTGGCAGAACTGGTGAAGGTTCGCTTTGGCTGATCAGCCTTTCATCTTGAACAATTTCCGGTCTTCGGGTCCAAAGCCCCATTTCCAGATGATCCAGGCATAGCTACCGAGGATCATCGGGATACCGACGATCAATTCCATCCATTCGGGCAGATAGGTGGCGAGATAGCCTACCGCGCTCGCCACCGCGACCGCAAGCAACAAGGTCCAGCGCCAGCCATTGACCGGCGCGTCGAGCAGTTTGGACAGGAAGATCGCCTTGACCACCGAGGCATAAGCGAGAGCGACCATCAGCGCCGCGGCGACGGCGGCAGCCTGAAACAACGGCCCCCAGCCCAGAAGCACGCAGACCTGAATGAACGCGACGCTCAGCGCCGCCTGCAGCAGCAGCATTGACAGCGAGATCAGCAGGTTCCGATGGCGGGCAATATAGACAAGGGCAGATTCGGCGACCACGGCGGTTGCTGCCACCGCTTCGGCTGCCAGCAGGAAGGCCAGGGCCCCGGTTCCACCGACAAAACCCGGTCCGACCAGACCCATCACGGCTTCTCCGGGAATCGCCAGCGCCAGCGCAATGCCGATCTGTGCGGCAATGATCCAGAATCCGACCTGGCTCACCTGACTGGCAATGGCCTTCAGGTTCCCTGCCTCGAGATTGCGGGTGATGACAGGGCCGAGAATGGGATCGAAGCTGGTTTTGAGCTTTTGCGGCAGGCTCGCTACCTGTTGCGCGATATAATAGATTCCGACGATCGCCGGTGACGCAAACAGGCCGAGAATGGCGAGGTCCAGCCGGCGTGAACCCCATTCGGCGGCATCGGCTGCGGCAAGCGGCATATTGCGCCGGGCGATTTTCGCAATTTTCATCGGCTCCGGTCGCCAGCCGTGCGGCAGGCCGTAGCTTTTGAACAATGGCCAGAGTGATGCCAGCAACGCCGCAATCATCGACACGACATAGGAAAGGATCAGGCCGTCGCGCAGCGAATAATAAGAGAAGAGAAAAGCGGCGATGCTGATCGTCCAGGGTTCGACAACCGACCGGGCGCGCACCGTCGAGGCGATATCGTAACGATAGGCGAGGGCGGCCAGCGCAATATCGGCCCCGACGACGGTAAATATCACCAGCGGCAGGAACCGGTCGAGCCCGTTGATCTCGCTGTTCGGGAACATGATGAACGGAAAGGCGATGAGGATCGCCGCCGCGACGGCGGATGCGAGGAAGCTGACCAACAGCCCGTCCCAGACCACATGGACATGGGGCCTCTGGGTCTTGCTAAGCTGCGCCGCCAGCCCGCGTTTCAGTCCGAGGGTCGCGAGCTGTGCCGCAAATTCGACCACCAATATCGCATAGGCAAAACGTCCGAGCGCATCGGCGCCGTAAATGCGACCCGCGATGAACAGAAACGGCAGACGCGCAGCGAGACGCAGAAGAAAGCCGAATATATTGGTCCGTCCGCCTTTGGCCAGCGCGGCAATATCGTCCTTGCTCTTGTCAGCAGGCGCGTCGCCATCGATTGGCGCTGCACCAGCCGTGCCTGATGGTTCAGGACTGTTCAAATCGCTCTCCGGCTGGCCCGCTTAAGGGAAAGCTGTCTATAACAGTTTCGGGAATTTGTCATCATCATGGCTTGCCGGTCTATCTGCGTTCAGAAACGAGCGGCCTTTTCATGAGCTGGGTGACCACAGACTGAACGTCAGCCTCGCCTGCCAGCAAAGCGCAGACAGCGTCGACTATCGGCATATCTACCTGACGCGCCTTTGCATCCTGCTGCAGGACAGGAGCGGTGGAGGCGCCTTCGGCAACGGTTGTCCGGTCTGATAGAAGCGCTTCGGCGGACTGACCTTCCCCCAGTCCCTTGCCGAGCGAGAAATTGCGCGAACTGGTCGAGGAGCAGGTGAGCACGAGATCGCCAAGCCCGCACAGGCCGGCGAGAGTTTCTGCCCGGGCGCCACGAGCCGAGCCATAGCGGAGCATTTCGGCAAAACCGCGACTGATCAGGGAGGCGCGGGCATTTTGACCCAGGCCGGCTCCGTCGACCACGCCGCAGCCGATCGCGAGAACATTCTTGACCGCGCCGCCAATTTCAGCGCCGACGACATCATCGGAATAATAAGGCCGGAAGCTGGCTTTTGCGATCAGCGGGTTGAGCCGCTCCCAAAGCGCTTCACTTTCGCACGCCAGGGTCAGGGCTGTTGGCAGGCCTTGCGCGACTTCATGGGCAAAGGTCGGGCCGGACAGGACTGCGAGATCATTATCCGGTCGCACGACCTTGGCAACCTCGCTTAACAGCAACCGGCTTCGTGCTTCGATTCCCTTGCAGCACAGGATCAGCGAAGCGCCGGAATCGGGTAATGCCTGAAGGGTGGCGCGCAGATGCTGTGCCGGTGTCACGAGCAACAGCACATCACAGGCTGCCATCGCGTCTAAATCCTGCGTTGCGCTGATATTGTCGCGAAGACGGTGGCCGGGGAGAAAGGATATATTCTCGTGGGTCCGGTTGATCTGGTCGATAACCTCCGGTTCGCGGGCCCAGAGCAGAAATTCGTCCTGACCTTCAGATAGCACCTGCGCGAGGGCGGTGCCCCATGCGCCCGCGCCGATGACGCCAATTTTTGCTGTCGTAACAGTCATGCTTTTACCCCCGCGCCGCGCGCTTTTTCAGCCGTCGGGTCCAGCGGCCAGCGCGGCCGGGCGACGAAATCCAGTGGATCGGTCAGGCCCGCTGCGAAACGCTCTGCGCCTGCCCAGGCAATCATCGCCGCATTGTCGGTGCACAGCCACTGCGGAGGCGCGGTAAAGGTCATGTCATTCTTCTCGGCGACCTGCTGGAGCATGGCGCGGATCGGAGTATTGGCCGCGACACCGCCTGCGACCACGAGATGCGCGCAACTGCTATGATCGTGAACAGCCTTTTCCAGCCGGTCGCGCAGGCAGTCGACCACCGCCTGTTGAAAGGAGGCCGCGATGTCTTCGGGTCTGTGGGCACCGCTTTGATGGGCCCGCACCACGGCGCTTTTCAGCCCGGCAAAAGAAAAATGCGGCTCCTTTGATTTGATCAAGGGGCGGGGCAGGGGAACGGCCTCGGGATCACCTTGCTGCGCAAAGGCTTCGACCTTCGGGCCGCCGGGATAGCCGAGGCCCAATATTTTCGCGGTCTTGTCGAACGCTTCGCCGGCCGCATCGTCAATCGTGGTTGCCAGTCGGCGATATTGGCCGACGCCTTCGACCCGCAAGATCTGGCAATGGCCGCCGGACACCAGCATCAGCAAATAGGGAAAGGCCAGATCCGGATTGACCAGTCGCGGCGAAAGCGCGTGGCCTTCGAGATGATTGACCGCGATCAGGGGTTTGCCGGCGGCCATCGCCAGCGCCTTGCCGGTGACCAGGCCGACCATCACCCCGCCGATCAGACCGGGGCCAGCAGTGGCAGCGATCGCATCGACGTCATCGAGCGATTTTCCGGCTTCTTCGAGCGCGGCTGCGATCAGCGGTGTCAGGATCTCGGCGTGCGCGCGCGCGGCGATTTCCGGAACGACGCCGCCATAGGGGGCATGTTCCGCCTCTTGCCCTGCCAATTTGTGCGCCAGAATTTCGCGCTCAGACGTAACTAGCGAGGCTGCCGTTTCGTCGCAGCTGGATTCAATTCCCAAGATCAGGCTCATGACGCTTTTACTTAGGCGCTCAAGCCATTAGGACAAGCGCTATCATGAGCGAAGACAGCAAAAAAGAGATTCTCGCCGGGCTGGACCGGCCCTTGCGCATCGGCACACGCCAGTCACCGCTTGCGCTGGCGCAAGCCACGATGGCGGCAAACGCGCTGCTTTCTGTGCACGGTTGGCGGCCCGATCAGGTCGAACTGGTGCCGATGATCGCCAGCGGCGACAAGATAATCGATCGTTCGCTAGCGGAAATCGGCGGCAAGGCACTGTGGACCAAGGAACTGGATCGCGCGCTTGGCAATGGAGAAATTGACTGCGCGGTGCACAGTATGAAGGATGTGGAAACCATCCGGCCGGGCGAGTTCATTCTCGCGGCCATGCTCGAAAGGGCAGATGTCCACGACCGGCTGATCGGCGCGGATTCAATCGACTCCCTGGCCGAACGCGCGATCGTCGGCACGGCGTCGCCGCGCCGCAAGGCCCAGCTTTTACGGCTGAGAAAAGATCTCGATATCAGACTGATTCGCGGCAATGTGCAAAGAAGGCTGCAGAAGATTGAAGACGGGGACTATGACGCGACCCTGCTCGCCGCCGCCGGTCTGAACCGGCTGGACATGAACGATGTCGGTGCTGATATTCCCGCTGAGGTCATGCTTCCCGCGCCCGCGCAAGGCGCGATCGGGATCGAAACGCGGTCCGACGACTCCCATGTTCGTCGGCTTATGCATGCGATATCGTCGACGAACACATTCCGCGCTGTCATTGCCGAACGCCTGTTTCTGGAACAATTGACCGCGGATTGTCACAGCCCGGTCGCCGCTCTGGCGACGATCGAGGGCGCAACCGTTTTTCTGCGGGCCGAAATATTGCTGCCCGACGGATCCGAGTGCGTCAGCGGCGAATCCAGTTTCGATACCGGCGATGTTTCCGCGCCAGGTATATTGGCCAACACGCTATTGGGGCAGGCCAGCGCCGGTCTGAAAGCCGTATTTGGTCGATGAATCTGCCGCTGCTGATCCTTCGACCGCTCGACGGGGCGCTGCAGACCGAGCGGCGGGCAAAGGAATTGGACTTGCATGTGGTGGTCGACCCGCTGTTTGCCGTCGAGCCGATTGCATGGTCCGGTCCGGAAGCACAGGATTTTGACGCATTGCTACTGACCAGCGCCAACGCGCTCCGATTCGGCGGACCACAATTGAACGCCTATCGATCATTGCCGATTTTGGCGGTGGGCGAGAAAACCGCAGCTGCAGCAATAGCAGCCGGTCTCCATGTCGCGGAAACGGGAGCTACCAGCGCGCAAGACCTGCTGGGCGGACTGGAGGATGGCCGGTACCGGAACATATTATGGCTGGCTGGCCATGATCATACCGATCTTTCTGCAACAGATCAGCAGCTCGAAATCGTGCCGGTATATCGTTCAAACGCAATTGCGCTCGGAGAACAGGCGAAAGCCTGTCTCGCCGGGGAGACCGTCATCCTGCTGCATTCGGCGCGGGCTGCCAGACATTTTGTGTCGGAACTGGACCGGTCGGGTTTGCCCAAGAGCCAGCATCGCGTGCTGGCTTTCTCCGGAAAAGTGGCTGAGGCGGCCGGACAGGGGTGGAAAATGGTTCAAACCGCAAGCCATCCGGACGACGACGCTTTACTGTCCTTGGCGAGCGCACTATGCCGGTGATGTTGAGAGGATTTGGTCCGTCCTGCGGCCTGACTGAAGAAAAGGAGCCGTAATGAGCCGGGATTATGAAAGGCTTTCGCCATCAACTGGCAAGAGCAATTTGACGCGCAACGTGCTGATTTTGATGGTCGTGGCCTTCATCGGAGGGGCGATTCTGACAGGATGGATATTGTCGCGCTACAACCCCTTCGACAGCGAGCCTGACGCGGAAATAGCGACGGTTGCCAATGGCGCTACCGGCAAAGCTGCTGACCCGGTGACGGCGCTTGCCAACCGTATTGATGCGGATGGCACCGTCTTGCCAGCGTCAACGCAATCAAGCGAGCCGGCGGCGCCGGCACTGACACCGGAACTGGAGCGGGCGCTGGCCGTGCGCGTTGCCGATCTGGAAGACCGTTTGTCGCGGATCAATGTGCAGGCGCAGGCTGCGTCGGGCAATGCGGCCAGGGCTGAGGGGTTGTTGATCGCCTTTGCCGCCCGTCGTGCGCTGGATCGCGGATCACCGCTTGGCTATATCGATCCCCAATTGCGACTGCGTTTTGGCGATGCGCAGCCCAAGGCGGTGACGACCATTGTCAACGCTTCCCGTGAACCGGTCACCCTGGAAGAATTGTCCGCAGGACTGGACGAACTGGGGCCGGCGCTTACGACCGGATCGAGCGGCGCGGGCTTCTGGGCTGACTTTCAGCGGGAACTTTCCGAACTATTCGTCATTCGCAGTCCAGGCACGCCATCCCCGGCACCGCAACAGCGGTTAATCCGGGCGAAACGCTATGTCGAAACCGGCAATGTCGATGCCGCGATCGTCGAAGTCGAGAAGCTGCCCGGGATTGCAGAGGATGACGATGTCCTGCAGTGGATGGAAAAGGCGCGTCGCTATAATGAAGCACGGCGGGCACTCGATGTCATTGAAACCGCAGCGATACTCGAACCGCAACAATTGCGCACCGCCGAAGGGGAAAAAGTGGATCAACCTTCACCGCTGGCACCTTCTACCGCGATACCGGCTCCTTAACCTTCCAGGAACAGCTCTGCGAGACCAGCGGGAACACGAACCGGCCGTCCGCTTGACCGCTCGATAATCGCCCAGTTGGTTTTCGCGGCGACCTTTGTCTTGCCATCGGGCCCGGTGAAGCTGACGTTGCGCCAGAATCGCGCGCCCTTGGGCGGTTCTGAAATCCAGGTTCGTCCGGTCACGGTCTCGCCGACCCCGACATTGCCGCGATAATCGATCTCGTGCCGGGTTACGACCCAGATATAGCGGTCAATGGCGTCTTGCGGCGCGACCGCTTGCCAGTGGGCCGTCGCAAGATCCTGAATCCAGCGCACCCAGACTGCGTTGTTGACATGACCGAGCTCGTCAATGTCGTCTGGCTGAGCAGTGAACGCCAGCGTGAAACCAGGTTCTTTATCGATCGGGGGAGCGGGAGGGCTTTCGCTACTCACTCAGCCATCCCCATCTGCCACAATATGAAGGCGAATTCCTCTGCGGTTTCTTCCAGTGCGTTCCAGCGTCCCGACTTGCCGCCATGGCCGGCGCCCATATTGGTCTTGAGCAGCAGCATATTGTCATCGGTCTTGGTTGCGCGCAATTTTGCCGTCCATTTGGCCGGCTCCCAATAGGTAACTCGAGGATCGTTGAGGCCGCCGGTGATCAGCATCGGCGGATAGGCCTGCGCTGTCACATTGTCATATGGTGAATAGCTGCGGATCGTTTCAAAGGCAGCTTTATCGGTGATCGGATTGCCCCATTCCGGCCATTCGCCGGGAGTCAGCGGCAGACTTTCGTCCTGCATCGTATTGAGTACATCGACAAAGGGCACATGGGCGACGACGGCGCCCCATAGTCCGGAGTCGCTGTTGACGATTGCGCCCATCAGCTCGCCGCCAGCGGAGCCGCCCGACGCGGTGATCCGGCCTGTGCTGGTATAGTCCTTGGCAATCAGATCCTTGGCGACATCGACAAAATCGTTGAACGTGTTGGTTCGCTTGGCCAGCTTGCCGTCGAGATACCAGTTACGGCCCAGATCGTCGCCGCCGCGGATATGGGCAATGGCGTAGACGAAGCCCCGATCGACCAAACTGAGCCGTGTTGTAGAGAAGCTCGGCGGCACGGCATAGCCATAGGCACCATAAGAATAGAGATGGAGCGGCGCGCTGCCGTCGATCTTGGTGTCCTTGCGATAGACTAGCGACACCGGCACCATCGTTCCGTCACGAACCTCGATCATCAGTCGTTCGGTGACATATTGACTGGCGTCATAGCCGGACGGGATTTCCTGTACCTTGAGCGTTTCGAGCGACTGGTCGGACAGATGATAGTCAAAGACCGTGCCCGGCGTGACCATCGAATCATAGCCGAGCCGGAGCTTGTCGACATCATATTCGGGATTGTCGTCGAGCCCGGTGCTGTAACTGGCCTCCGGGAAGGCGATGCGCTCGACTTTGGCCGGATCGTCATAGGAACGGATTTCAATCTGATCGAGGCCATTTTCGCGGCCCTCGGTCACGTAGAAATTCTTGAATGTGCAGACGTCCGTCAGATAAAATTCGTCCGATCCGGCGATCAATGTTGTCCAGTTGTCCGGGTCGGCAACTGACGCCGTGGCAAGCCGGAAATTTACATGATCATCGTTGGTCAGGATATAAAGCGTGCCGTCATGTTCCTCCACGTCATATTCGCGCCCGGTCTTGCGGGTCGAAACCAGTATCGGTTCGGCGAGCGGATTGTCGGTCGGCACAAGCCGTATTTCGCTGGTTTCGTGATCGCCGGTCGATATGGCGATATATTTTTCCGAATGGGTCAGGCCGATGCCGACGCGGAAGCCTTCATCATCCTCGTGATATAGTTCGACATCATCGGCAATATCGCTGCCCAGAACATGGAGCCGCGCATTGTCGGTACGCCATTGTTCGTTGGCGAGACCGTAAAGCAACATTTTGGAATTGGCCGACCAGACCAGGCTCGACAATGTACCGGGGATGATATCGGGGAGTAGCTCGCCGCTCGACAGGTCCTTGATCCGTGCCTCGAACCGCTCGGAACCATTGTCGTCATAGGCATAAGCCAGCAATCGACCATCGGGTGATACCGACGCCGCGCCGAGCCGGAAATATTCCTTGCCTTCGGCCAGTATATTCTCGTCCAGCATCAGCTGGTCTTCGCCGCCGGTAACCGCTTTTCGCCAATGCTGGCGATATTGCATGCCTTCCTCGAATTTGCTCCAGTAGAGCCAGTCGCCATCCTTTTGAGGGACCGAACTGTCATCTTCCTTGATCCGCGCCTTCATCTCGGTGAACAGGGATTTGGTCAGCTCTTCCCGGCCTTCCATATTCTGTTCGAACCACTGGTTCTCTGCCTTCAGATAGCCGAGCACATCTTCGTCCTCGACCACCGGATATCGCGCATCTTTCAGCCAGTTCCACGGGTCGTTGACGACATATCCGTGCCGCTCGTAGCTGTGAGGACGCTGTTCTGCAAATGGCGGACGAGTCAGCTTTTGTGTCATATTCTCTATATATCTCCGGCCGGATTAAGGTGGCGAATGGGGCCCGGAACCCCTATGTGTTGCACTATAAGCTTATTCAAGGAGTTTGCTCGGCGATGTTGATGTCTACCTATGAAGCCCGCCTCAAGGCGTTGCGGGAACAAATGCAAAAAGACGGGCTCGACGGCTTTGTCGTTCCGATCTGTGACGAGCATATGAGCGAATATGTCGGCGAATATGCGCAACGCCTGGCCTGGCTCACCGGCTTTGGCGGATCGGCCGGTTCGGCCATCGTGCTGAAAGACAAGGCGGCGATGTTTATCGACGGCCGCTATGTCGTTCAGGTCCGCGACCAGGTCGACGGAAATCTCTATGAATATGTCAATGTAGCGGACCAGAAGCCGCATGAATGGCTCGCCGCGAACGCACCGACCGGCTCGAAAATCGGCTATGACAGCTGGCTGCACACCCGCGAATGGGCGGAAACTGCCAGCAAGGCGCTGACCAAGACCGGTGCGGAGCTGATTGCCGTGCAAAATAATCCGGTTGATGCGGTATGGGAAGACCAGCCACAACGCTCGCCGGAGAAACTGGCGGTCCATAGCGATCAATATGCCGGCAAATCGGCCCGGGACAAGCGGGCGGATGTCGCGGCGTGGCTCAATGACAAGGGCTATGACGCCACCGTCATCGCCGCGCTGGATTCAGTTGCCTGGTTCTTCAACGTCCGGGGCAAGGATATCTCCAATACGCCGGTATCGCTGGCTTATGCGATTGTACGTGCTGACGAGACAGCGACCCTGTTTGTCGCGCCGGAAAAGCTGACCGATGCGGTGCGCGAGCATCTCGGCAATCATGTCGAGATTCGTGACTATGACGAACTGGCCGACGCCTTGTCTGACATGACTGGCAAAACCGTTGCGGTTGATCCCGAGCGTTCGGTTGCCGCGATTTTCGAAGCGCTCGACAATGCCGGAGCGAAAATCGTCAAGGATCGCGATCCGACCATTCTCGCCAAGGCGATCAAGAACGAAGCGGAAATCAGCGGCCACAAGGCTGCGCAGAAGCGTGACGGAGCGGCGCTGACCAAATTCCTGCACTGGATGGCACAGGAAGCGCCCAAGGGCGGACTGGACGAATTGTCGGCTGCCGCCCGGCTGCGCCAGTTTCGCGAGGAAAATCCGGAACTCAAGGATCTCTCTTTCAACACGATTTCAGCCGCCGGAGATCACGGGGCTTTGCCGCATTATAGCGTGAACGAGGACACCAACCAGCCGGTCGAGATGAATTCCCTCTATCTGGTCGACAGCGGCGGGCAATATCTCGACGGCACCACCGATGTCACCCGCGTGGTTGCTGTCGGCGAACCGACCGCAGAAATGCGCAAGCGCTATACCCAGGTGCTGCAGGGCCATATCGCTCTCGATCAGGCGGTATTTACCAAGGGCACGACCGGCGGGCAGCTCGACATATTGGCGCGCCAGTATCTCTGGGCCGATGGCGTGGACTATGGTCACGGCACCGGCCACGGCGTCGGCAGCTATCTTTCGGTGCACGAAGGGCCGCAGCGAATATCCGGCGCAGGCGGTCTGAGCGAAGCGCTGCAGCCGGGCATGATATTGTCCAACGAACCGGGCTATTACAAGGCTGGCGAATTCGGCATCAGGATCGAGAATCTGTTCCTCGTCGAGGAGCGGGAGATCGAAGGCGGCGAGCAGACGATGCTCGGTTTCGAGACGCTGACTTTCGCGCCGCTCGAGCGCAAGCTGATCGAGGTCGACAGGCTGTCGCAAAGCCAGCGCCAGTGGGTTGATGATTATCATGCCAAGGTCCGTGCGGTGATTGCGCCGCAGCTGGATGGCGATGCGCTTGAATGGCTCAAGGCGCAAACCGCTCCGCTCTGAATCTATTGACGCGACTCACTTGTTCCCTTAATGTTCTTTTCTGAGAAAGAGGAGGAAGAGCATGATCGGTTATGTGACATTGGGCACCAATGATCTGGAGAAAGCGGCCAGATTCTATGATGCACTCGCCAAGGAAATGGGTGTCGGGCGCATGATGGACTTTGACCAGTTCATCGCATGGGGCGCGATGGGCGGTGCGCCGGGTATCGCAGCGACCAAACCGTTTGACGGACAGGCGGCCAGCGTCGGCAATGGCGTGATGGTTGCGCTCGAAGCAGCGGACACGGACCAGGTGCAGCGGCTCTACGATATTGCGCTGGCCAATGGCGGTAGCGATGAAGGCGCGCCAGGACCGCGCGGCGACGAGGGATTTTATGCCGGATATTTCCGCGACCCGGACGGAAACAAGCTAAACGCCTTTTGCATGACCGCTGCCAAAGCCGGTTGACAGCCAGACGGTGCTGGGGAAAGAGCCAGCGCCATGACAGAACAGAAAAATCCCCGCGACGGCTTTCGCCTGATTGCCCCGATGCGTGTGCGCTATGCCGAATGCGATTTGCAGGGCATCGTCTTCAACGCCCATTATCTGGCCTTTGCCGATGTCGGCATGACCGAATATATGCGGGCGATAGTGGCGGCAGACCGGCCGCGGGACGAAAATGACATGCTAGGCAGTTTTACGCGGCATTTTGGCGGCGACAACTGGGTGCGCCACGCCGATGTCGATTATCGTGCGTCAGCGAAGGCCGATGATCTGCTCGACATCGCGGTGCGAATCACCCGTTTCGGCCGGACCAGCTATACGTTGCTGGTCCATATCTTGCGCGGAGAAGAGCTGCTCAATGTGGTCAAGCTGACCTATGTCTGGTTTGATCCGGCAATCGATCAGGTTGCGCCGGTATCTGCAAAATTCATTGAGGCGGTCAGCGCGTTCGAGAATATCAAGCCGGAACGGGCGGTGGTGAACGCCTAAGCCCGAGCCCTAGGGTTGCGGCTTTGCTTCCGGATCGCTTGGCACTATCTGTTTCGCTTGCGCCTTGCGAAGACGCAGATTGGCGCGAAGCTGCGAAGCGAGCCGCTCGGCTTTCTCCGCTTCCTTGCGTAATTTTTCCGATTTGGGCTGGGGTTTTGGCATGGCACCTGATTGCATTATCCAGTGAAAAACGCAACTCCGCTTGACAAGATCGCAAGCATTTGGTCTTAGCGCCTCGGTTCGGTCGAAACCGCCCATCAGGGCGGCTATCGCCAGCGCATCAAAATGGTCCGGCTGCTGTAGCTCAGTGGTAGAGCGCGTCATTGGTAATGACGAGGTCGAGAGTTCAATTCTCTCTAGCAGCACCATTTGTTCAGCTTAGTAAAAATCAGTTTCCTACGGGACGTGCTCTAACGTGGGTACCCGCTTGGGTATGGCGTGGGTGGTGCTTTGGGCAGAAGCTTTGGACATCTGAACTTTGCGGGCAACTCGAGATCATACCCGGCTCCAATGGCTGCTCTCCTAGAAAGACTTGCTGATAACTGTCGAGCGAATCCCGTGGATATATATCGCCGCTGTGGCGATTGTTCGTCGGTCCGTTACTAAAACTCATCATGGTATACCACATTGGTAGGACAATAAAATTTGCAATGGTATGTTATATAGGTTGACAAACTGATTAGACCAAGGCAGTTTCCCATCAAATAAAAAAACACATGGGAGAAGATTCGATGAAACAGGCAGGAACTTTTGCGCTCAACGTCCGTTCGCGGCGCCGCGTATCAACGGCACTTTTGGCGGGCACGGCCATGGCGATGGTGGCTTCGCCTGCCTTGGCTCAAGACAATCAAGACGCGCAACCAGCAGACGCTGCTGCAGAAGAAAACGTTATCATCGTGTCGGGAATCAGGGGATCGCTTGCAAAGGCGCTTGATGAAAAGCGCAATGCGGACAGTCTCGTTGAAGTCATTCAGGCTGAAGATATCGGCAAGCTGCCCGATCAGAATCTTGCCGAGGTTCTTGAAAATATCCCTGGTGTTCAAATTACCAGAGACGCTGGTGTCGGCACCGGTGTGCAAATCCGCGGTACCAACGATAACCGCACCGAGATCAATGGCGTCGGGACGGTTGGCTCGGGTTCAGGGCGTAGCGGCATCAACTTCGAAGATGTCAACGCAGCGATTATTGCCGCTGTCGAAGTCATTAAGGCGCCGACCGCCATGACAACCGAGGGTTCTGTTGGGGGCACGATCAACCTGCGTACGATCCGCCCGCTCGACTTGCGCGATCCTCTGATCGCGATGCGCGTCCAGGGCGAATATTCAGAGCTTTCAAAAAGCCTTCAGCCCAGAATATCCGCAAGCTTCGGCGATAAGTGGGTGGCGGGGGACGGTGAAATCGGCGTGGTGCTAAGCGGAAGCTATACAAAGCAAGACGCGCTGTCGAACCGTCCCCGTGTCGACCGGGATACTCTTACTGTTCAGGGTACCGGGGTGACCGCCACGGGGGCTCCCGGGCCGGCATTTGACTATCTTGGCATTCAGTTCCTGAATCAGGAGCAAGAGGATTTCAAATATGAAACCTACAACTTCGCCGGGACGCTGGAATATGCTCCGACCGATAATCTGAAATTCTATCTGGACGGCTTTTATAATAAGCAGACGCGCAAGCAGGAAAGTACAAGAATTCAGGCGTCGGGTGTGAGTTCGGTCCAGCTGACCAACGTCCCCGACACGTTTGAAACGGTTAATTTCGGTTCGCTCGGTGGTGTCGAACTTGGCAGCATCCAGGCTGCAGAAACCGGAACATTGCAGCCGACCGTTGCCAATAAGCCGAACCTGCGTTTTTCAAGTGATGTCGGCGCGCGTCTGACCGAAAGCAACCTGCTTCGGTTGGGCACCGAATGGGAAAGTGGCCGCTTCAGGGCGCGGATCGAAGGATCCCGCTCGCTCTCAAGTACGCGCAATCCGGACCTCAGTACGACACTGAATTTTATTAATCCAAATACGCCGCTCACGGGCACGGCGAATGATAACGGCACGCCGTTCGCTTATGACCTTTCGGGTGGCGCGCTGACATTCGGTATTGATGAGTCGTCGGCATTTGCGCCGACGGTTGCCCAGTTGCTTGATCCAAATAACGTGGTTCTGGACGCGGTGACAGTCGGCAACAACAGGACAAGGAACGTAGAAACTACCGGCCGAATGGACTTCTCGCTGGCCCTCGATGATCTCACCGGATTTATAACGTCGTTCGATTGGGGATATCGCTATAATGATACCTCCACCGAGTTTAACGAATTTAGCTCTAGCATCGGCCTGTCGGCATTGCGCGATAGTCCGAATGGATCGAAGTTTTCGCAGCTTCTGGTCGCCGGCCCGTCGAATTTCGGTGATTCCGATGGTAGGGCGCTGGCTTTCCGTGATTTCCTTATCATCGACCCGCGTCTGGCATATTCCGACCAGGCGGGAACGCTTGCCACATTGCAGGCAGCGCTGGCGTCGGAGCCGGGTGGGCGCGTTCTGGCAGACGCCACCTTCAATCCCGCGTCCTTTTACAGGATCACTGAAAAGACACATGCTGTATATGGACAACTGAATTTTGAAGCCGGTATTTTCAGCGGAAATGTGGGCCTGCGCTATGTAAATTCGAGCGTCAACTCGCTCGGTAACCAGATCGGCGCTGGCGGTGCAATAACGGAGGTGAATACACCGGGTAAATATCATGTTCTGTTGCCACGCGTAAACTTTGCGGCAGGCCTGACTGACGATATTGTTCTGCGTGCGAGCTATGGTCAGGACATCAACCGGCCTAATTTCAACGATCTGAAGACTTCTGTTCGGTTTACCACCGGACCGAACACTGCGGTTGTAATTGGTAACCCGGGCTTGGCGCCGGAAAAAGTGACGGCATATGATGCGTCGCTCAGCTATTATTTTGCGCCGGCGGCAGTGATCAGCGTCGGCGTCTTTCACAAAAGGCGCACTAATCTTTTTGTAACGCAGGAATTCGCTCCCGCGGTAGATCCAGTGACTGGCTTCAAGGATTTCACCGCACCGTGTGAAGGTGGCGGCATATATAACCCGATCGCCGATCGAAATGTATTTGTTGACCCTGCGAATGCTGGCAATGGTCTTTGTGTTCCAATCTCCACAACGATCAACGATCCTGGCGTGACAACCCAAACCGGCGTGGAAGTCGCCTTTCAATATGATCTGTCGGCCTTCGAGGACAGTATCGGTTTCGCATCCGGTTTTGGTCTCGCGGCAAACTATACCTATCAAAAATTCGGCGGGGGGCAGGCCACCAACACATCGGCGGCTGACAGCCGCGCAAACGCGATCTTCAATTCCAGCAGTGGACTTAATGCAGCGCCGTATACTGCAGTTCAGGGTCTACTCGATTTCTCCAAACATGCCTATAATGTCACACTTTTCTACGAAAAATACGGTCTGTCCGCACGTGCTCGTTACACATGGCGCGATGCATTTCGTACCAATGACACTGCGGGCGGCGCTACTCTGGGAAGCACGCTCGGTTTCCCGGTAGTTACAGCGGCCCGAGGGCAGCTCAACGGCAGTATCACCTATGATTTGACAGAGAATATCAATATTGGGGTTGAGGGCGTCAATCTTACCAAGTCCGAGATCAAACAATATTGTGTCAATGACGGAGGATTGTTGTGCTTTCAAGGACTGCCGGACCGCAGGCTCACCTTCGGTGCCAGCATCAAATTCTAACAACAGCCTTGTCGACTGGAAGTCCTGAGCTGGCGAGCTCAAGGCGACCGGTATTCAGAACTCCAACGGAGGATGGCGCAGCGGGAGCTTGAACCGGCTGCGCCATTTTGCATCTCGCTGGAGCCCTGTCGCTGGAGTGGACAATTGGTATGAAGATACGCTAGCATGGCAGCAGGTCAGAGTGTGAACTATCAATGGGACGGATTAGAATATGGGCGAAAAGCGGCTTTTCCATAGTGTAGCGGAGCAGATCACCGATCTGATCGAGAACGGCGTGTTTCCGGTTGGTGCGCGGCTTCCCGGAGAGCGGGAGCTTGCGGAGCGATTTGGTGTCAGCCGGGTTACCATACGCGAAGCCGAAATTGCGCTTCAGGCCATTGGCCGGATCGAAATCAAGACCGGATCCGGGGTCTATGTCAGTGAAAAACAGCCTGGTGATGACAGCCAGTTGCCTGATGTCAGCGCGTTCGAGCTGACCGAGGCCCGTTCCTTGTTTGAATCCGAGGCCGCTGCGCTGGCTGCACAGAATATTTCGGATGACGATATTGTCAAACTGGAAAGGCTTACCAAGGAAATGGGTTCCGCTGATGATGCCGTATCCACCGAAGCCGATCAACAGTTCCATATTACCATTGCCGAAGCGTCCGGCAACGCAGCGATCGTTCACACGATAAAAACTCTGTGGCGAATGCGGGAGGAGTTGCCCGATGTGAAGGCGGCTTATGATTCCATTTGCGAAGTGGATAATAGCACCAGAACCACCGAGCATCAGGAAATTTATGATGCCTTGTCGGCACGCAATCCACCGGCGGCGAGGGAGGCAATGCGGCGCCATTTCCGCCGGCTTATCGAGGCAATGCTGAATGAGACTGAAAAGCGGGCGTTGGAAGAGGTGCAGCAACGCGCCAACGAGAGCCGTGAACGATTCCTGTCTCCTGCTCAAATAAGCTGATGATATCGCCTTAACCGATCGTTCTATACCAATTGGTATGAATTAATGCGTCGCTTTGGTAAAATCAATTGGTTGACTCTACTCCATTCTCCTGATAGCCCGACTCACAGAAAAGACGAGAGGATCACGGGGAATGTGGACAAGGCGCTGCCTTGCGTTTTTGAGTATCTGGCTGCTGGCGGTCCCCGCGCAGGCCAAGGACTATTTCGTCAAAAATGCAGACGAGTATAACGCAGTCGCAGCGAAGCTTGTTGCCGGCGATGTCATCATCCTTGCCAACGGCAGGTGGCATGATTTTGAAATCAAGATTTCCGGCAAAGGCGCGAGAGCCAAGCCCATCACACTGAAAGCCGAGGATCCCGGGAAGGTTTTCCTGACCGGCCAGTCAAATCTGCGTCTTGGTGGTGAATATATATTGGTCACCGGCCTGATCTTTCGCGACGGTTACAGCCCGACCGGCGAAGTCATCGCCTTCCGCGCATCCAAGGACGATCTCGCCCGAAACAGCCGCGTCACCGAAGTGGTGATCGACGGGTTCAGCAAGCCCGATCGCTATGAGTCCGATTATTGGGTCAGCATGTATGGCAAGAACAACCGCTTTGACCATAATCACCTGACCGGCAAGACCAACAAGGGTGTGACCCTTGCGGTCCGTCTGGACAGCAAGGGCAGTCAGGAAAACGGTCACCGTATCGACCATGTTTATTTTGGTCCCCGGCCTGTTCTCGGTTCCAATGGTGGCGAAACATTGCGCATCGGCACCAGCAAATATTCGATGTTCGATTCCCGCACGACGGTTGAAAATAACTATTTCGATCGCTGCGATGGCGAAGTCGAGATTATCTCCTCGAAGGCGGGGCGGAATATTTTCCGGGGCAATACGTTTTTTGAATCAAGCGGCACGCTGACGCTGCGCCACGGGGATGGCAATCTGGTCGAGAACAACGTGTTCTTCGGAAATGGCAAGGACCACACCGGCGGCATCCGTGTCATCAATCGTGACCAGACAATCCGCAACAATTATATGGAAGGCCTGCGCGGCAACGGGTTTGCCAGTGCTCTGACCGTGATGAACGGCGTACCCGATTCGCCTGTCAACCGCTACGTCCAGGTCGACAATGCCATAATCGAGAACAACAGCGTCGTTGACAGCACGCGCATTACATTTGCCGCAGGGGCCGACGCGGAACGCTCCGCCGCACCGGTGAACAGCCGTTTTCAGCATAATCTGCTCGGCGGGACCGGACCGGATGTGTTTGTCAAAATTCAGGATGATATCAGCGGTATTGCCTTTGCCGACAACCGGATGATCGGGGGCAAGATTGATCAGCCGGTAGCGGGGATCTCGGAAGGCGAAGTAGCTTTGGTCCGCGCTGAGAATGGCCTCCTCTATCCCGACGGCTCCAGTATTGGCGTATCTCGTGATCTGACTCCGGTTACGCGCGATCAGGTTGGTGTTAGTTGGTATCCGAAGCCATCGACAGGTGAGCGCTTTGGTACGGGCAGGGGAATAGCCGTACAGCCCGGCGAAGATAGTCTGACAGAAGCTTTTGCGGCCAGTTCCGACGGCGATCGGTTGGTTCTGAGCACCGGCGACTATCTGGTGAACAAGATTCTACCACTGGACAAAGCCATTTCGATCGAAGGGCCGAAAGATGCTGTGGCAAAAATCAGTTTTGCCCGTCCGTCGCTGATTGAAATCCGGCAGGGCGGAAGCGTTCGACTGAGCAATCTTGTCATTGACGGTGAATTGGCGCCGGATTCGGTTGGCAACGCCGTTATCCGGACCACAATTTATCCGATTCAGTCGAATTTCCTGATCGAACTCGACGGCGTCACCGTAGCAAATCTGGATGTGAACAAGTCGTTCCATGTCATCGCGCTGGGCAAGAGTTCGTTCGCGGATCGCGTCAGCATCAAGAATAGCAATTTTGCCAATATCTCCGGTTCCGTCTTGCAGGCTGCGTCGGAGACCGATGATTATGGCCAGTATAATGTCGAATATGTTGACGTGTCGGGTTCCAATTTCAAAGATATTGGCGGCGCCGTATTCAACATCTACCGCGGCGGCCGGGACGAAAGTACATTTGGCCCGCATTTTTCTTTGACCGGCTCCACGTTCATGAATGTCGGACGCGGCGGCAACAGTGTGACTGGATCATCCATGGTCCTGCACGGGGTGCAGCATAGCGATATCAGCAACAATGTTTTTCTCGAGACGGCACCGATCAAGATTGTCCACACTGTCGGTCGTCCGCAAACCCGGATATCGGGCAATGTTTCTAAAAATATGCCTGCGCCGATTATCGAGGAATTGAATTATCAGGGCGCGCATCGGGCTATTCTTGCCGGCAATCAATTTGAAGGCGCAGCAAAGCCATGAAGGGTAACCTCCTAGCGGTGGTACTATGGGGTGCTGCATCTTCTGCCGCCGTGGCAGGGCCAGTCGAATCCTCCCCGACCGGGTCTGTCGCGGCGGCTCAGCCATATGCGCCTTTATTCAAAAGCGAACTGGAGCGCTCCCGGTCCTTCGTGGACCAGATGATGGTGGCAGGCGTGGTCGTTCCCGTCCCCAGAGATCCCGGCGGCGGTTACACCCACGAACAGCACAAGCGCAATTTCAAGGCCATCTACGAAGGTGGCCAGCTTTACCGGATTACCGGTGAGCAGAAATATGTCGACTATGTGCGCGACATGTTGCTGGCCTATGCAAAACTCTATCCGACGCTGGACGAGCATCCGGCACGCAAAGATAGCCAAAGTTCGGGTCGGATTTTCTGGCAGGTTCTGAACGATGCGATGTGGATGGTAGACAGCATTCAGGGTTATGAGGCCATTCGCAGCCGCCTTTCAGATGCGGACCGCGATAATATTGACGAAAACCTGTTCCGCAAGGCAGCGGCCTTCCTCTCCACGGGGTCGGCGGTGACGTTCAGCAAGATCCATAACCATGCGACATGGGCCACGGCTGCCGTCGGTATGACGGGCTATGTTCTGGGCGACAAGGAACTGGTCGATATCGCTCTGCTCGGATTGGACAAAAGCGGCGAGACTGGATTCTTGCGGCAGAGCGAACTGCTCTTTTCACCCGACGGCTATTATACCGAAGGGCCCTATTATCAGCGCTTTGCCCTGAAGCCCTTTGTGGTTTTTGCCGGGGTGATTGAAAAAAACGATCCCGCACGCAAGATTTTCGAGCATCGCGATGGCATATTGCTGAAGGCGCTGCGCACCACCATCCAGCTTACCTATGACGGATATTTCTTCCCGTTCAACGATGCCATCAAGGACAAAAGCCTTCAAACCGACGAACTCTATCACGGCGTCGCCATTGCCTATCGCAAGACACGCGATCCCGGACTGCTGTCGATCGCGCAGTGGCAAGGGCGGACCGTGCTGACCGATGATGGCAAGCTGGTCGCGGATGATCTGGCCGCCGGCAAGGCAGGACCCTTTCCCTTCAAGTCGCTGTTGCTCAGCGATGGACCCGAAGGCAATCAGGGCGCGGTCGCGATCCTGCGCGAAGGTGATAGCACAAGCGGTCAGGCACTGGTCGCCAAAAACAGCTCGCAAGGTATGGGGCACGGCCATTTCGACAAGCTCAGCTGGCAATATTATGACAATGGCAACGAGATTGTCAGCGACTATGGCGCCGCGCGTTTCCTGAATATCGAGGCCAAGGAAGGCGGTCGCTATCTGCCGGAGAATGAAAGCTGGGCGAAGCAGACCATTGCCCATAATACGCTGGTGGTTGACGAAAAAAGCCATTTCGATGGCGATGTGAAGGTCGCGGATAGGATCGCTCCCAAGCAACTTTTTTTCTCCGATGCTGAGGGCGCTCGAATTAGCTCCGCCGTGATCGAGGGCGCCTATCCCGACACCCGCTTCACCCGGACATTGGCGCTGTTGTCGGTCGACGGCATATCTGCGCCGCTCGCTCTGGATATCGTGCGCGTGCAGTCCGATGGGACGCATCAATATGATTTGCCGCTGCATTATCAGGGGCATATCATGCGGGTCGGTTTTGACACCGACGCCAATAATGCGGCGCGACCAGTGCTGGGAACCGGCAATGGCTATCAGCATATCTGGGTTGATGCTGCCGGACAGCCCCAGGGGCAAGATGGATTTGTCACAACCTTGCTCGACGGTCGGTTCAACACCTATCGATTTGTGCCGCAGCAGGGTGCCGAAACCATCCTGGCGGAAATCGGGGCCAATGATCCCGATTTCAATCTGCGCCGCGAACCGATTATAATCCAGCGGGTCAGGAGCGCGCAAAACACGACTTTTGTCTCTATGCTGGAATCGCACGGCCGATACGATGGTGCGGCGGAGCAGACGGTCGGCAGTGACAGCCAGATAAAATCAATCAGCCATGAAAGCATCAATGGCTTGGACATCGTCTTTGTGGAAACACTGGACGGCAAGAAGGTCGCACTCGCCGTGTCCTATGATTCCGATCTCGAAAAGAAGCACGCGGTGAAGGTTGGCGATCAAATGCTGAACTGGACCGGATTTGCAGCGCGCATCGATTTGCCAGCTGGAAAGGCAAAGCGATGACCGCAACAATGCGAAACCGCAGCGAGACATTTGTTCAGGCTACGGACGTGCCACTGGAAACAGTGGGCGAGGGGATTACGCGGCAGATATTGACCTATGGTCCCGATCTCATGCTCTGCCGCCTGTGGTTTGAAACGGGCTCCGTCGGCGACGTGCACCAGCACCCGCACGGGCAGATCAGTTACATCGAATCGGGCCGGTTTCTCTCTATCGTGAACGGCAAGGAACAGGAACTGGGCGTTGGCGACAGCGTCATAATATCGCCCGATACCGATCATGGAATCAGCTGTATCGACGCCGGCTCTCTGCTCGACATATTCAATCCTGCACGGGAAGACTTTTTGGCAACGGGGGGAAGATAAATCGTGAGCGCTGTGAAAAAAGTCGGCAATTTCCGCTGGGCCATTGTCAGTCTCGTCGCCCTAGCGACAATCATCAACTATATCGATCGCGGTGCGCTCGGATTTCTGTGGCCGGAGATTTCCGAAGATATCGGCCTGACCAAAACCGACTATGCGATCATATTGAACGTCTTCACTTTCGCCTATGCTTTCGGGCAGACGCTGTTCGGCAAAATCTTCGACTGGATCGGGACACGCCTCGGCTTCGTTCTGTCGATCGTCGTCTGGTCGGCTGCAACAATGTTGCACGCTGCGGCGACCGGCCTGATGAGCTTTGCGGTGTTTCGGGGATTTCTCGGTCTGTCCGAGGCAGGTAACTGGCCGGGTGCGACCAAGGCCAATGCCGAATGGTTCCCGATCAATGAACGTGCGCTCGCCCAAGGTGTTTTCAATTCCGGAGCGGCGATCGGGGGGATCATTTCCGCGCCGATCATCGGCATCCTCTTTGTCTTTCTGGGCAGCTGGCAAGCGACCTTCATCGCCGTCGGCGCACTGGGTTTCCTGTGGCTCGTGCCCTGGCTGATCATTTACAAGTCCGGCCCCGAAAGCCATCCGTGGCTGTCAGAGGACGAGCGTCAATATATCCTGACCGGCCAGAAGAATGCCGAAACCAACGAGGCCGC